>JABLTH010040517.1_pt1 | contig 18577 bp, 15 predicted proteins | sample 7875711 | NCBI WGS metagenome assembly JABLTH01 (sample SAMN14941262, study PRJNA633318) | bioreactor metagenome | isolation source: bioreactor | place: China | collected 2019-03-05 | reverse complement strand
CCCTTTCTCGGCCGCCATCACCCGCACCTGCTGCTCGACGCCTTCGAGCACCTCGCCCAGCGTGAAGTCGGCCGCCTCGAGCGTGATGCGCTCGGCCTCGATCTTCGTCAGGTCGAGGATGTCGTTGATGAGCGACAGCAGGTGCTGCGAGATCTGGTCCGACTTCGCCAGGTAGCCCTGCACCACGGGGTCGGTGGCCTGGCGGCGCGCGAGCGCTGTCATGCCCATGATGCCGTTGAGCGGCGTGCGCAGCTCGTGCGACATGTTGGCCAGGAAGGCCGACTTGGCCCGGTTCGCCGCTTCCGCCGCCTCCTTGGCCACCGAGAGGTCGGCGGTGCGCTGCTGCACCTGCTGTTCCAGGATCTCGCGGTGCTGGCGCAGTTCGCTTTCGCTCCGGCGCAGCTGCGCGAAGGCGGTCTCCAGGCGGCTCATCTGCGCCAGCCGTTCGGGCAGCTCGAGCGCCAGCATCGAGGCGATGCCCACCTCGGCCGGCCCCCACGGCTCGCAGCGGCCGCGCCAGGCCTCGGTCCACAGCTCGAACGACTTGCGCGGCGTGAGGCGGAAGTTGCCGGCGGCGTTGCGCACGAAGCCTTCGCGGTAGTCGCCGGCCCAGCGCACCGTGCGCTGGCGTTCGCCGCGCAGCCAGACGATGGCGTTGCGCATGCCCGGTGTGGGCGGCGTGCACACCAGGCCGGCGGCGCACGACTGCAGGGCCGCCGCCGGCGGCCAGACCCGCAACAGGTAGTCGAACGCCATCACCTCGCGGCCGGGCTGCCCGCCCAGCCATTCCAGCAGGCGCGCCAGCGTGTCGGCCGGCGGCACGCTGCCGTGGGTGAAGCACTGGCCCTCGACCATGGCGACGATGCCGTCGGCGCGCAGCAGCCCCTGCAGCGGCGGCATCACCTCGGCCAGCAGCCCGGGCACCGGCTGCCCGGGCCCGTGCGTGAGCAGCGCGCGCGTCACGCGCACCGCCTCGGACTGCAGCCGGTCCTGCGCCTGCGCCTGCATTTCCGTCAGGCGTGCCGAAACGAGCCGGCTGACGAGGATGGCCGCCTCGCGCAGCGCGATCGACACCCGCTTGGGCGTGAGGTGGTGGCAGGTCACCATGCCCCACAGCCGCCCTTCCTGCAGCAGCGAGATCACCATCGACGCGCGCACGCCGATGTTGCGCAGGTACTCGATGTGGATGGGCGAGAGGCTGCGCACGGCCGAGTAGCTCAGGTCGAGCGGCTGGCCGCTCGCAGGGTGCAGCGGCGGCAGCACGGGCGACGCCACGGCGTCGGTGTCGGCCACCACGCGCACCAGGTTGATGGTGTAGAGCCGGCGCGCCTGCGGCGGAATGTCGCTCGCCGGGAAGCGCATGCCCAGGAAGTCCTGCGCCTGGTCGCTGCGGCTCTGGGCGACGATCTCGCCGTCCATGTCGGCGTCGAAGCGGTACACCATGACCGTGTCGTAGCCGGTCAGCTCGCGCACCAGGCTCACCAGGGCGTCGAAGTAGCCCTCGGACCCTTCGCGGGCACCGATGGCGAGCACCGACTCGATGGTCTGCAGCAGCAGGTCGTCGAGCCGCCCGTGCGCCGGCGCGCCTTCGTTGCGTTCGAGTTCCAGCACCAGCAGGTCGGCCGATCGGTACAGGTGCGCGATCAGCGGCACCGGCGTTCCCTGCAGCGCGGCGACGAAGCGGCCGGCGGCCGGTAAGCCGAGCGAGCGCACCCGCTCGATCAGGTCGGCCAGCACCGCCAGCGCGGCGCCGTCGAACAGCGTGGCCAACGGCCGCCCCAGCACTTCGGCCAGCGGCTGGCCGACAAAGGCGGCGACGTTCTCGCTGGCCTGCAGCACGCGCCGTTCGCCTTCGGCCTCGAAGGCGAGCAGGCCCCCATGAGGCTGGACATGACCGATCTGGTGGATCGGCTCCGACGCGCATTCGCTGAGCGCCCGCTCGAATTCGGAGCTGGTGTAGGTCTGCATGGGAGATGTCATCGAATTTTCCATCTCCGGCCGGCCAGGACATGCGTGGTCAGATCAAACCTGATCGAAAACGGTGGTGTTTCGCGGGCTGTCACGGGCTGTCATCATGGCGACGGGCCCGCCGTTCCACGGGAGCGCGCCGCAAAGGACGATGAACGACCTGATGATCCGAGGCGCCCGGCGCTGGGGCCACGCCGGCAGCTCCGACCTGCACCTGCGCGACGGCGTCGTCGCCGCCGTCGGCCCCGGGTTGTCCGCCGCCCCCGGCGCCGAGCTCATCGAAGCCGCCGGCTGCCTGGTGCTGCCCGGCCTGGTCGACGCCCATGCGCACGTGGACAAGACCCTCTGGGGCACCGCCTGGCACCCGCACCAGGCGGGGCCGCTGCTGCGCGACAAGATCGACAACGAACGCCGCGTGCTGGCGCAGCTGGGCCTTTCACCCGCACGCCAGAGCGCCCGCCTGGTGCGCCACATGCTGGCCCGCGGCACCACGCACTGCCGAACGCACGTGGACGTCGGCCCCGACATCGGCTTGAAGCACTTCCACGGCGTGCTGGCGATGCGCGAAGCGCACCGCGGGTGGATCGACCTCCAGCTGGTGGCCTTCCCGCAGACCGGCGTGATGGTGGCGCCGGGCACGCTGGACCTGCTGGAGCAGGCGGTGCGCGAAGGTGCCGAGGTGCTGGGCGGGCTGGACCCGATGGGCATCGACCACGACCCCAAGGGCCAGCTCGACGCGCTGTTCGCCATCGCCGGCCGCCACGGCTGCGAGCTCGACATCCACCTGCATGACCCGGGCGCCCTGGGCGCGGCCACCTTCGAGATGATCGCCGAGCGCACGAAGGCGCTGGGCCTGAAGGGCAAGGTGGCGGTCAGCCACGCCTTCTGCCTGGGCCAGGTGGAGCCGGCGCGGCTGGAGCAGCTGGTCGCGCTGCTGCTGGACAACGACATCGCCATCATGAGCCACGCGCCTTCGGGGCCGACGCTGTTCCCGCCGCTGCGCCTGCTGGCCGAGCGCGGCGTGCGCCTGTTCACCGGCTCCGACGGCGTGCGCGACACCTGGAGCCCGCTCAACAACGGCGACATGCTCGAGCGCGCCTACCTCATTGCCTACCGCAGCGGCTTCCGCGACGACCCCGGCCTCGAACTGGCGCTGCGCATGGCCACCTTCGGCGGCGCGCAGGTGATGGGGCTCGAGGGCTACGGGCTCGAGGTGGGCTGCATGGCCGACCTGCTGCTGGTGGAAGCCGAGACGGCGGCCGAGGCGGTGTGCTTCCATCCGGCGCGGCTGTGGGTGCTGAAGGGCGGGAAGGTGGTGGCGCGCGGAGGGCGGTGCCTGCTTCCGGAGGCCTGAAGGCATCGCCTCGGCGGCCAAGGGTTGCGACCGGGCCTGCAACACTTCTTTTCGCTTGAAGGCGCGCGGCGGGTAAACGTCGCGTGAATGCCGAACGTTCGATGCTGCAGTCTGCACATCGGAGGTCGACATGTCTGGAGGCAATACGGACTCGGCACGCGTTGCGCGTCGAACGGGGCTCGGGTTCCCCTCGCGGAGCGTGGCGGCGATCGCGCTGGCCTGCGCCGTGGCCCTGGGTGTCGCCGGCTGCGGCGGCGGCGCCGACGTGCAAGGCGACGGCTTCAGCATCAGCGTTTCGGTCGATGGTCGTTCCTCCGGCGGCCCGGTGGACTCGGGCGGGCGGCAGAGCGTCAGCATCTACGCAGGCCAGTCAGTCGCGCTCGACGCCAGCGAGCCGGTCGCCTGGACCTTGTATGCCGGCAACGTCGCGGTTCCGGCCGACGGCAGCACCGTGATCTACGGCGGCGCGAGCATCCGGGTCACCGCGGTCAGCAGTTCGCGCATCGTCGTCGACACCGCGGCGGCGGGCCCCTTGCCCACGCCCGTGCCCGTCACCCTGGTCGCGACGTCCACCTTCGACGCCGCCCTGGTGGCCACCGTCAACCTCTACGTGTACTGACCGGGGGCGCGCAGCGCGGGCCTTTCTCAGCCCTGCCCGAACCTCGGTCTGCGCTTCTGCTTGAACGCCTTCGTCGCCTCCTTGTGGTCGGCGAGCTCGAAGGTCACCTGCTCCAGCGCCACGCCGGCTTCGAGCAGGCGGAAAACCGGAAGGCAGCCGCTCCGGGGAATCGGACTGAACGGATTCGATGAGCACGCAGCGAGGCCATGCCGGCTCGATCCGCTGCCCCGTCTGGTCAGGCCTCCGCCGCCTCGGGCGCGCCGCGGGACTTTCATCGATCCGTGGTGGTGCGGACTGGGCTCCCCTGGGCCGTACCGGACCGGAACGAGCAGCGTGCGCAGTCCGGTTGCCGCGCTGGAGGTCGATCTCGACAGGACTTCCGTGAGCCTAGCCGGCCCCACGCGGCAGCGCTCCGACCCGGCCGGGTGCCCGGCGCGAGACAGACAGGACGCACCGGACGTTTCATGTTATGGCGACGTCCTGACCCGTTGATCGGCGGCAATCCGCCTGTGCACGAGACTGGCTAGGATTCCATCGACGCGGCTCTGCTGAAACGTAGCGAAGCGGCTGCGTCCATCAAGGAGCGGTCATGGCTTACGCGTATCACCTCACGACGCGCAATGCGGCCTTGAAGATCAAGACGGAAGGCCTGCAGTCTTCCGAGGTCCGCTTGGGAAGAGCCGTCGCCAACCCTGCAGGCGCCTTCGCGAAGAATCGCGAGGCCATGGAACCGAAGAAGCGGACAGAACGCCTCAAGCGCGACTTGGCCGTATTGCTCTTCGCAGGCGCCACGGTCGAGCAATTGCTGAGCGTCAAGATCGACGAAACTCCGATCACCGAGTACCGACCCCTGGGCATCGACTCCAGTACTGATTTGCTGGCCCTGGATGAAGCCGCGGACGCAGCTCTGGAGAACTTCAAGGCACGCGTGCCGACGATTGCGAACAAGCCGTTGGTGGCGACGGGTGCCATGTTCCTCAAGGTGTGGCGGGGCGCGGAAGTCGCCAAGGCCGTGCCGATGTTCCAGGCTCGGATGACTCACTTCCTCACGAGGCTTTCGGTGCAGTTCGCTCAGCTTCACTACCGCGTCGAGGAGTTGCAGACCGCCACCCACGTCTACTTCAGCAAGCCCGAGGACGCCGTGGCCCTCTACCCGACCTACAAGAAGCACCTCGGCGGCAACGTGCCACTCGTGGTCCTTCGCGTCGATCTCGACAACGTGGCCTGGGAGGTCGACGCCTCCCAGGGAGGCGCCATCAAGGTCAAGAACGGCGTCGACGCTGCATTGCTGGAGGTGATGGAGCAGCACGAACGATTCGCCGAGGAGGCCTGGCGCAACTCACCGCAGAACTGGAAGCCGTTGAGCGCCTTCGACGCCCCGGTGGTTCGCGAGCGGCCGCACAGCGACTACGCCTGAAGGCGCCCGAGTGCGGCGCAAGCCGCTGAGGGGCAGCACCCATGCCCACCGAAATGCCGGAAGTCGAGATTCGATCGCGAAGGTCAATGTGAACCCATCGCGTCCGACGATCAAGGGGCCGCGCATCCCCGAGATCAGTCCAGGCGCCGCGCTGCCGCTCGCGTGCGCAAGCAGAGGTCTGGGGAGCGCACCCGCGTTCAGCCCTGCCCGTATCTCGGCTTGCGCTTCTCCTTGAACGCCTTCGTCGCCTCCTTGTGGTCGGCGAGCTCGAAGGTCACCTGCTCGAGCGCCATGCTGGCTTCGAGCAGCCGGTTCACGCGGTCCTTGACGATCTGGTTGATCGACAGCTTGGTCCAGCGCGTCGCCCACACCGGCCCGTCGGCCAGTTCCTGGGCGATGGCGCGCGCGAAGGGCAGCACCTCGGCGCGCGGCTTCACGTGGTTGACGAGGCCGATGCGTTCGGCCTCCGGACCTTTCAGCAGCGTGCCGCGCATGAGGTATTCCTTCGCCTTGTTCACGCCGATCAAGAGCGGCCAGATCACGGTGCCGCCGTCGCCGGCCACCAGGCCCACCTTGTTGACGTGGCTGTCGCCGATGCGCGCGTCCTCGGCCATCACGGTCACGTCGCACAGCAGCGCCGTGGTGGCGGCCAGGCCGACGCAGTCGCCGTTGATGGCGGCCACGATGGGCTTGTCCAGCTCCAGGTGGCGGCTCACCAGGCGGCGGCTGATCATGGGGTCGTGCACCTCGCCTTCCTCGAGCACGTCGCCGCCGGGGCGGTCGCTCATCGCCTTCACGTCGCCGCCGACGCTGAACCAGTCGCCGGCACCGGTCAGCAGCACGGCATTGACCGCGGGGTCGTCGCCCAGGTCGTCCCAGATCCGGCGCAGCTCGCGGATCAGGCGCTGGTTGATCGCGTTGCGCGCCTGCGGGCGGTTCAGCGTGACGGTGGCCACCTTGTGGGCGACCTCGATCTTCAGGTCGTGATAGTCGGCGTAGCGGTCCATTCCGGGTTCCTTCACTGGGCGCTGATGTTGTTCTCGCGCACGACCTGGCCCCAGCGGGCCGAGTCCTCGGCGATGAGCGTGCCCAGCTGGGCCGGCGTCATCGTCTTCACGTCCTGGCCCAGCGCGACCATGCGGTCCTGGATGTCCTTCGTGGCCAGGATCGCGTTGATCTCCTTGTTCAGCCGCGCCACCACCTCGGGCGGCGTGCCGGCGGTGGTGATGAAGCCGAACCAGGTCTCGGCGGCGAAGCCCGGCAGCACGCTGCTCACCGGCGGCACGCCCGGGTTCTGCGCGTTGGCCTGCGCCGAGGTCACGCCCAGCAGCTTCAGCCGCCCGCCGGCGATGGCGTCGCGCATCGCGCCGCTCATGCTGGTGATGAGCAGCGGCACCTCGCCCGCGATCACCGCCGTGGTGGTGGGCGCCTGGCCGCGGTAGGGCACGTGCGTCATCTTCAGGCCGGCGGCGCGCGCGAACATCTCGCTCGTCAGGTGGCCGAAGCTGCCGACGCCGGCGGAAGCGAAGGGCAGCGGTCCGGGCTGCTTCTTCGCCCATTCGATCCAGCTCCTGAGGTCGGTCACCGGCAGGCTGCCGGGCACGACCACGAACAGCGGCGCGCTCGTGACCATCGCCACCGGGGCGAAGTCCTTCACGCCGTCGAAGCCGGCGTCCTTCTGCACGTGCGGCGTCACGGCGACGATGCCGCTGTTGATGAACAGCAGCGTGTGGCCGTCGGGCCTGGCACGCGCCACCTCGCGCGCGGCCAGCACGCCGGAGGCGCCGGACTTGTTCTCCACGATCACGGTCTGCCCCAGCGCCTTGGCCAGCGGCTCCTGCAGCGCGCGCGCCATCACGTCGGTGGTGCCGCCTGCCGGGTACGGGATCAGCATCTGGATCGGGCGGCTTGGGAAGGTCTGCGCGGCGGCGAACAGCGGCAGCAGCAGGGCGAGTCGGGCCAACGGCTTGAGCATGAGGCGGGGCCTTTCAGCGGAGGAGGTCGCGCGCGATGACGACGCGCTGGATCTGGTTCGTGCCTTCGAAGATCTGCGCCAGCTTGGCGTCGCGCATCATGCGTTCGACCGGGTAGTCCTTCGTGTAGCCGTAGCCGCCGAAGACCTGCACCGCGTCGGTGGTGACCTTCATCGCCATGTCGCTGCCGAAGCACTTGGCCATGCTGGCCAGCGTGTTCAGCCGCTTCCAGTCGCCGGCGTCGCCGGCGCGCGCGCATTCGTAGACCAGGCAACGCGCGGCCTCGATGTTCATCGCCATGTCGGCCAGCATGAACTGCACGCCCTGGAACTCGCTGATGCTCTGCTGGAACTGCCGCCGTTCCTTGGCGTAGGCGACGCTGGCCTCCAGCGCCCCTTGCGCCAGCCCCACGCATTGCGCGCCGATGGTCGGCCGGTTCAGGTCCAGCGCGCGCAGGCTGGCGCGGAAGCCCTTGCCTTCCTCGCCCACCAGGTTCTCCACCGGCACGCGCACGTTGTCCAGGTAGATCGGTGTGTTGGGCGCGCCGCGCCAGCCCATCTTGCGTTCGTGGCGGCCGAAGCTGACGCCCTTCATCTTCTTCGGCTCGATGACGAAGGCGCTGATGCCTTCGGCGCCCCGTTCGCCGGCCGTGCGCGCCATCAGCACGATGAAGTCGGCCTCGACGCCGTAGCTGCACCACTGCTTGCGGCCGTTGATGAGGTAGCTGTCGCCGTCTCTCACCGCGCGCGTGCTCATCGCGCTGACGTCGCTGCCGGCCTGCGGTTCGCTGATGGCGATGGCCGTCACCACGCCACCCTTGGCCACGGGGGGCAGGAAGCGCTGGCGCTGCTCCTCGGTGCCGAAGTGCAGCAGCGGCATGATGAACATGGTGTTCAGCCCGGCGATGCTGCCGCAGGCGGGCGAGAAGCGGCTGATCTCCTCGCGCGCGATGCACATCATCGTCAGGTTGCCCTCGGGGCCGCCGTACTTCTCCGGGATCCAGAGCTGCATCAGGCCCATCTCGCCGAACAGCTTCACCAGCTCGGTGGGGAAGCGGTCGGTCTCGTCGACCTCGGCGGCGATGGGGGCGACGTGCTTCTCCGCCATGCGGCGCACGCTGTCGCGGAAGGCGACCTGCTCTTCGCTGAAACTCATGGCGGCAGTCTGCGGCGCGCGCCCGGTCGCACCAAGGGCGGAACGCGGCACAGCATCTGTGCGCCCGGCGCCATGCTGCGCGGGGCGGCCGGCGGCACCATGCACCGCCATGGACGACGAACGCGCCCTCACCGGCCTGAAGGTGCTGGACTTCTCGATCATGATGGCCGGGCCCTACTGCGCCCGCCTCATGGCCGACCTGGGCGCCGACGTGGTGAAGGTGGAACCGCCCGAAGGCGACGACATGCGCCTGCGCCAGCCGCTGCGCGCCGCGCCCGACGGCACCCGCCACAGCAGCTACTTCGGCCAGCTCAACGCCGGCAAGCGCAGCGTCGCGCTCGACCTCAAGCGCGCGGAGGACCTGGCGCTGGCGCGCGACCTGGCGCTGCAGGCCGACGTGCTGCTGGAGAACTTCCGCCCCGGGGTGATGGACCGGCTGGGCCTGGGCTCGGCGGCGCTGCTGGCGGCGAACCCGAAGCTGGTCTACGCGTCGATCTCGGGCTACGGCCAGCAGGGGCCGGCCGCCGGCCGTGCCGCCTACGCGATGATCGTGCAGGCCGCCAGCGGCTACGAACGCACGCTCGCGCGCTGGGCCGGCGGCGGCCGCCCCGTGCCCACCGCCACCTTCGTGGCCGACGTGCTGGGCGGGCTGAACGCCTTCGCCGCCGTGCAGACCGCGCTGGTGCAGCGCGCGCGCACCGGCCGCGGCCAGGTGGTGGACGTGGCGCTGATGGACGGCATGCTCAACCTGCTGGTCTACGAACTGCAGGAAGCGCAGTGTCCGGTGCCGCACGCACGCGCCACCTACGGCCCGGTCGCCGCCCGCGACGGAGACGTGCTGGTCGCCCCCATCACGCAGCGCAACTTCGACGCCCTGGCCGAGGTCACCGCACTGCCCGCGCTGCGCGGCGACCCGCGCTTCGCGACCGTCGCCACCCGCGGCGCCCACTGGACCGAGATGATGCAGGTGCTGCAAACCTGGACCCGCGAACGCACCGTGGCCGAGGTGCTGGCCACGCTGGAAGCCGCCGGCGTGCCCTGCGCGCACTACGCCGAGCCGGGCGACCTGCTGGCCGACGAACAGGCCGCCGCGCGCGGCCTCTTCGCGCCGGTGGACGACGCGGCCGGCCGCTTCAGCGGCGTCAACGCGCCCTGGCAGCTGTCGGCCGGCGGCTCGGCCATCGGCGCGCGCGTGCCGCGGGTGGGCGAGGACCGCGCCGCCGTGCTGCGCGACTGGCTGGGGCGCTGAGACAATCCCGGCGCATGGACTTCAACGACACCCCGCTGTTCGCCTGCGGCCCGCTGCGCCAGCCGCGCCAGATGCTGGCGGCGCAGGAATACGGCGGCCACGCCAGCATCCACGACGACGCCACCGCCGAACAACTGGGCTTCCGTGCCGGGCCGATCGAAGGACCCACGCACTTCAGCCAGTTCGACCCGCTGCTGGTGCAGCGCTGGGGACAGGCCTGGTTCGAGCGCGGCTGCATCTCGTGCCACTTCCTCAACATGGTGGTCGAAGGCGAGTCGGTGCGCGCCTTCGTCGAACTGGCGCCGCCCGAGCAGCAGCGCCTGCAGTGCCGCGCCGAGAAGGCCGACGGCACGCCGGTGCTGGAAGCCACCGCCACGCTGGGCGACGCGTTCACGCTGCTGGAAGAGCGCCTCGCGCTGCTGAAGCCGCCGGGGCCGCTGGTCATCCTGTCGGACCTGCGTGTGGGCATGGCCGGTGCCGCCGAGGAAACCGCGGCGATGGGCGCCGAACAGCACATGGGCGCGCTCTACCCTTTCACGCTAGCCGACAAGCTGCAGAAGATCACCGAGCCTTCGCCCTGGTACCACGACGCCGCCGCCTCGCCCTGGGGGCGGCCGGTGATCCCGTTCGAGATGGTCAGCGTGCTGGCCGAGCACGGCGCCGCGCAGGCCGGTTTCCCGGTGAAGGGGCCGGCGGTGGGCCTCTTCGCCGACCTCGAGATCCGCATGCTCGAAGGACCGCTCTTCGTCGGCGAGACCTACCGCCTGAAGCGCGAGGTGGTGGCCCTGTCGGAAACGCGGCGCACCGAGTCGTACTGGGTGCGCACGGGCATCTTCGACGCCGAAGGCCGGCGCGAGAAGGCGCGCGTGCTGCTCAACCACGCGGTGCTGAAGCATTCGTATGCCGGCTATGCCGAGGCGCGTGCCGCTCTGGGCTGAGCACACGATGAACATCGTCACCCCCCGCCCCGCCGCCACCACGCTGCTGCTGCGCGACGGCGCCCCCGGCCTGGAAGTGCTGATGGTGCGCCGCTCGCTGCAGGCCAGCTTCATGCCCGGTTCCTACGTGTTCCCGGGTGGTGCGGTCGACGCCGCCGACGGCCAGGCCGAGGCGCAGGAAAGCGCCGGTCGACTGGCCGATCGCGTCGGCCGCGTCACCGAAACCGGCGAGGCCGCGCTCGCCTACGCCGTCGCCGCGCTGCGCGAGTGCTTCGAGGAATGCGGCCTCTGGCCGGGCGCGCCGGCCGGTGCCGCGCTGGCCCCGCTGCGCGCGCGCCTGCACGGCGGCGAGTCCTTCGCCGCCCTGGCCGCCGAAAGCGGCCTGCCGCTGGCCACCGCCGAGCTGCGGCCGTGGAGCCACTGGTGCACGCCGGTCGGCATGCCCAAGCGCTTCGACACCTTGTTCTTCGTCGCGCACGCGCCGGCCGGCCAGGACCCCACGCCCGACGCCGGCGAGACCACCGCGCTGGCCTGGGTACACCCGCCGGCGGCACTGCGCTCGCACGCGGACGGCGGCTTCCCGATGGAGTTCGCCACCGTGCGCACGGTGGAGTCGCTGGCGCCCTTCGCGGCCGGCAGCGTGGCCGCGCTGCTGGCCCACGCGGCGGGGCAGCGCAGCCTGCCGGCCATCCACCCGCGCCTGCGGCGCGGTGCCGACGGCCGCATCGCCGGCGTGCTGCTGCCGGGCGAGCCGGGTTACGACGAAGCGGCGGGCTGAACCGCGGCGCGCCGTGCCGGCCAGAAACGCGGGTTGCGCAGCAGGCCTGCCGACACGAGGGAAACGAGCAGGCCGACCGGGAAGATCTCGGCGAAGGTCATCGGCAGCCGGTACAGCGGGTTGCGGTACTGGCGCGCGAACTCTTCCATCTCGGCGCTGACCTTGGCCAGCGCCTCGCCGCTGACGCCCTTCGCCTTCTGCTGCGCGATCACCGCCTTCGCGTATTCGGCACCGAAGTCCAGCTGCGTGACCGCGACCGCCGCTTCCCAGGCCACCACGTAGCAGACGCTGGCCACCAGGCTGATGCCCAGCCCCAGCCCGAAGGCGGGCCAGAAGCGGATGACGCCGCCGCCTTCAAGGTCGCGCTGGCGCTTGATGGCCACGAACACGGCGCTCAGCGCCAGCAGCATGGTCAGGTAGCCGGCCAGCACGCTGTCGTGCGGCCCGCCCTTGTGGGCCACCGTCAGGCCGAACAGCGGCCCCCCCACCAGCAGGCCGGCCAGCAGGCCGTACGAGAAGATCCTTCGAATCACGCCACACCTCCTTCATGAAAGGGCGAGGCCACATTGACCGCCTTCCGGGTGCAGAACGCCATCGTACGAACGGGTGATTCGGCACCGATTCGTCCGCAATGACGGTCCTTCAGGCCAGGATGCCCAGCTCGCGCGCCCGCAGAACGGCTTCGGTGCGGCGGCGCGCGCCCAGCTTCTCGTACAGGTGCGCCAAGTGCGTCTTCACCGTGTTGGGCGAGACGTCGAGCCGGCGCGCGATCTCCTTGTTCGACAGCCCGGCCGCCAGTTCCTGCAGCACCGCCATTTCACGCGCGCTCAGGCCCAGCGCCGCCACCGCCTGCGGGTTGCCGGCGGCGGCCGGCGGCGCGCCGCGGCCCATCAGCCGCACGCCCACCACCACGCCCAGCGCCAGGAAGGCGAGCGCGACGACGAAGACGTAGAAGCCGCCGGAGCGCAGCCGCGCCAGGTGCAGGTAGTCCAGCCAGGTCAGCGCCAGCGCGCCTGCCGCCAGCAGCCCGCCATAGCCCAGCACCCGCTTCCACATGCGACCGCGCCCTCCTCGCTCATTCGCGACCGCATTCTGGCCTGTGCCGGCACCGCACAGATCCTGTGTGGACACCCGGCTTGCCCGCCGGCGGCGGCGCCGCAATCCTGCGCGCCATGTCCTGGAATGCCGAAGCGGCGCCGCGCGCCGACGCCCTGGCCGGGCTCCGGGTGGTGGACTTCACCATCGTGATGTCCGGTCCCATGTGCACCCGCATGCTGGCCGACGCCGGCGCCGACGTCGTGAAGGTCGAGCCGCCCGAAGGCGACGTGGTGCGCCAGCGGCCGCCGCAGGTGGGCGGCATCAGCACCTATTTCGCTTCGATGAACTGCGGCAAGCGCAGCGTGGTGCTCGACCTGGCCACCGCCGAAGGCCGCCGGCTGGCGCGCCAGCTGGCGCTGAAGGCCGACGTGGTGGTGGAGAACTTCCGCCCCGGCGTGATGCAGCGGCTGGGTCTGGACCACGCCAGCCTGGCGGCCGAGAACCCGCGCCTGGTGTACGCCAGCATCTCCGGCTTCGGCCAGACCGGCCCGAAGGCGGGCGCGCCGGCCTACGCACCGGTGATCCACGCCGCCAGCGGCTACGAGACGGCCTATGGCCAGTATCAGCACGGCAGCCAGCACGGCCCCCAGCGGCCGGCCAACAACGGCATCTTCATCGCCGACGTGATGGGTGCCGCGCACGCCTTCGGCGCCATCCAGATGGCCTTGTACGAACGCGAGAAGAGCGGCCGCGGCCAGTGGATCGACGTCTCGCTGATGGACTCCGTGCTGGGCATGCTGATCTACGAGCTGCAGGCCGCGCAATTCCCGCCCGAGCGCCGGCGCCAGGTCTACGAGCCGGTGCGCTCGGCCGACGGCTGGGTGATGGTGGCCGCGGTGACGCAGAAGAACCAGGAGGTGCTGTTCGACGTCATCGGCCGCCCCGAGCTGAAGGCCGACCCGCGCTTTGCCACCGTGGCGGCGAAGGAGTCGAACTGGAGCCAGCTGCTCGAACTCATCGAGGCCTGGACCTCGCAGCGCAGCGGCGCCGACTGCGAAGCCGCGCTGATGGCCGCCGGCGTGCCCTGCGCGCGCTACCGCAGCGTGGCCGAGGCGATGGCCGACCCGCAGGTGGCCGAACGCGGCTTCCTGGCCGAACTGGGGCGCGAGGGCGCGCGCTTCAAGGTGGCCAACGCGCCCTACCGGCTGAGCGCCACGCCCACCCGCGCGCGCGACCGGCTGCCCACGCTGGGCGCCGACACCGACGAGGTGCTGGGCGAAGGGCTGGGCCTGGACCGGGCGGCGCTGGCGGCGCTGCGCGCGGCCGGGGTGTTCGGCAAGGCCTGAAGCTTCAGCGGGTGCCGTTGAACAGACGCACCGCCGAATCGAAGCTCCAGACGCGACGGATCTCCAGGATGTCGGCGTCCTGCGCCAGGTCGCGCGGGAAGGGCGCGAAGGGCCCGAGCGCCAGCACGATGCGGCGCACCGCCTCGTCGACCTGCAACACGCCGCTCGAGCGGTTGACGACCACGCTCTCCACGCTGCCGTCGGCGCGCAGCGCCACCGTCACCATCGGGTTGGTGTAGCTGCCGGGCGCCACGCCCTTGAGCGGCTCCAGCGTGGCGTTGACCTCGATCTTCTGGCGCCAGCCTTCGGCGTACATCACCGCCGCCATCTGGCGCGGGTTGCGGTCCACCAGCAGCATGCGCCGGCGCGGGTCTTCGGGCACCGCCAGTGGCAGCGTGACGCCGGGTCGTGCTTCGGTGGCGCGTGGCGTCGCCGACAGCGTGGGCTGGGTGGCGGGGCTGGGCTTCTCGGTGCCGATGGTCGCGGCGCCCTGGCCGCTGCGGCCGGGCTCGCTGGCGTCGGCGCTGCCCTCGCCCTTCGCGCCCGGGGTCGTGCCGTCGGCGCGGCCACGCAGCGCCGCCTGCTGCGCTGCGGCGGCGCGCGCGGCCTCCTCCGCTGCCCGTTGGCGCGCCTGCGCTTCGGCGATGCGGCGCGCTTCGGCTTCCTGCGCCTGGCGCAGCTGTTCCTGGCGCGCGGCTTCGCGGCGAGCCGCTTCCTGCCTTGCGGCTTCCTGCCTCGCCGCCTCCTGCCTCGCGGCTTCCTGCCGCGCGGCTTCCTGCCGCGCCGCTTCCTGCCGCGCCGCTTCCTGCCGCGCCGCTTCCTGCCGCGCTGCCTCTTGCCGCGCTGCCTCCTGCCGCGCTGCCTCTTGTCGCGCTGCCTCCTGCCGCGCTGCCTCCTGCCGCGCCGCCTCTTGCCGCGCTGCCTCTTGCCGCTCGGCTTCGCGCCGGGCCTCCTGCTCCTGGCGCTCCCGCTCGGCTCGCTGCCGGGCCTGTTCGGCCTCGCGCTGCTGCTGCAGCAGCGCGTCCTGACCGGCGGCCAGGCGCTCGGCGGCGCGGCGCGCGCTGTCGTCGTCCAGCGTCGGTGCCTGCAGCGGCTGCACCTCGCTGGCCCGCAGCGCGGGCAGCGGCGCCAGGTCGCTCGCCTTCAGCGGTGGCGGCACGCTGAAGGTCTGGGTGCGTTCGGCTTCCTGCGCCACCACTTCGGGCTGCGATGGCGGGGGCGCGGGCACGGCGGGCGGCGGCGGTGCCGGCGCCACCACCCGGGCCCTGGGCCGCGGCACGGGCGGCACCGGTCGGGCCGCCGGCGCGGCTGCGCGCGCAGGGGGCGGCGGCAGGTCCACCACGCGCGCGCCCTCGACCGCCGAGGCCGGCGGCAGCGGCGCCAGCACGATGCGCAGTTCCGGCAGCGGCGCCGCCGGCGACCCCGTGGTGGCCGCCGGCCGCATGCGCTGGCTGAGCGGGATCACCAGCAGCAGGAAGTGCACCACCAGCGCGGCGACGATGGCCTCCGGCATCTGCACGCGCCTGCGCTGGCGGCGCCAGCGGATGCGGCGGCGCTTGCCCGAGCGCGGTCGCGGCGGTGGTGATGCGGGCTTCGTGGGCTCCATGGGCGGCGGGGCGGGCCGCAAAGTCGCTCAGCCCTGACGCGGGCGATTCTGAACGCAGCGCATAGCATGCCGCTTTCGGTTCCTTAATGAATCGCAGCATGCAAACCACCAAGTTCGGCCGCACCGGCCTGGAAGTCAGCCGCCTGTGCCTGGGCTGCATGAGCTACGGCGTGCCGGAACGCGGCGCTCACCCCTGGTCGCTGGGCGAAGCGGCCAGCCGCCCCTTCCTGCGCCGCGCGCTCGACCTGGGCTTCAACTTCTTCGACACCGCCAACGTCTATTCCGACGGCACCAGCGAAGAGATCGTCGGCCGCGCGCTGCTGGAATACGCGCCGCGCCAGCGGCTGGTCATCGCCACCAAGGTGCACGGCCGCATGCACAAGGGACCCAACGGTGCCGGACTGTCGCGCAAGGCCGTCTTCCACGAGATCGACGCCAGCCTGAAGCGCCTGGGCACCGACCACGTGGACCTGTACCAGATCCACCGCTGGGACTACACGACCCCCATCGAGGAGACGCTGGAGGCGCTGCACGACGTGGTGAAGGCCGGCAAGGCCCGCTACATCGGTGCCTCGTCGATGTACGCGTGGCAGTTCGCGAAGGCGCTGCACCTCTCGGAACGCCACGGCTGGACGCGCTTCGTCTCGATGCAGAACTACGTGAACCTGCTCTACCGCGAGGAGGAACGCGAGATGCTGCCGCTGTGCCGCGACGAGGGCGTCGCCGTCATGCCCTGGAGCCCGCTGGCACGCGGCCGCCTCACGCGCGACTGGGACACGAAGAGCGCGCGCTCGGAGACCGACGAGTTCGGCCGCGGCCTCTACGCCAACACGCTGGAAGCCGACCGCCAGGTGGTGGAAGCGCTCGGCCGCGTCGCCGCACGCCTGGGCCGGCCGCGCGCGCAGGTGGCGCTGGCCTGGGTGCTCTCGCGGCCGGGCATCACCTCGCCCATCGTCGGGGCGACGCGGCTGGAGCAGCTGGACGACGCGGTGGCCGCGCTGTCACTGCAGCTCTCCGCCGAAGACGTGGCCGAACTCGAGGCGCCCTACGTGCCGCACGCCGTCGTCGGCCACGGGTAAGACCCAGGGCCTGGCGCCCAGGTCGTACGCTACCGTACCTTCGGTCCGCCGACCGGAGTTGCGCATGCAGGGCACCAGCTTCCTGAAGCAGGCCATGGCCTGCGCCGCCGACCGCACCGCCACCGTGACCGACACGCCCGCCGGCACGCGCCGGCGCAGCTGGCGCGAGGTCGGTGCCCGGGTGCCGCGGCTGGCCGGCGCCTTGCGCGCCCTGGGCGTCGAAGGCGGCGCCTTCGTCGCCGCGCTGGGCATGAACAGCGACCGCTACGTCGAGCTGTTCTTCGCCGTGCCCTGGGCCGGCGGCGCCTTCGCGCCGCTGAACATCCGCTGGTCGGTGGCCGAGCACGAATACGCGCTCACCGACTCGCAGGCCCCGCTGCTGTTCGTCGACGACGGTTTCGTCGACACGGCGCGCGAGCTGCAGCGCCGGCTGCCGGGCCTGAAGACGCTGGTCTTCATGGGCGAAGGCCCCTGCCCCGAGGGCCTGCTCGACTTCGAAGCCCTGGTGGCGCGTCACGAACCGCTGCCCGACGCGAACCGGCGCGGCGAGGACCTGTGGGTCATCTTCTACACCGGCGGCACCACCGCGCACCCCAAGGGCGTGATGATGTCGCACCGCGGCCTGTTCGTGGCCACCGTCACCTACCTGGCGCTGCTGCCCTCGATCGAGGACCTGAGCTTCTGCTACGTCGCCGGCTTCTTCCACTTCGCCGGCGCGAGCGCGCGGCTGTACATCACGCTGGCCGGCGGCACCCACGTGCTGCAGCCCAAGTTCGACCCCGTGCCGACGATGCGCGCCATCGCCGAGCACCAGGTGACCAACATGGTCCTGGTGCCGACCATGATCAACCTGCTGGTGCACCACCAGGACTTCGAGAAGTACGACCTCTCCAGCCTGAAGACCTGCGTCTACGGCGGCAGCCCCATGCCCGAGGCGCTGATCCGGCTGGCGATGAAGAAGCTGCCCGGCCTGGCCTTCTACCAGGTGTTCGGCATGACCGAGACCGGCGGCTTCGCGACCTTCCTGCGCTGGCGCGACCACCTGACCGAAGGGCCGAAGGCGGAGCGCCTGAAGTCGGCCGGCCAGCCTGCCCTGGGCAACCGCATCAAGGTCGTGCGCCCCGACGGCAGCGTATGCGCGGCACGCGAAGCGGGCGAGATCCTCATCGCCAGCGACCACCTGATGAGCGGCTACTTCCACAACCCCGAGGCCACCGCCGCGGTGCTGAAGGACGGCTGGATGCACAGCGGCGACGCCGGCTGGCTGGACGAGGACGGCTACCTCCACGTGGCCGACCGCGTGAAGGACATGATCGTCACCGGCGGCGAGAACGTCTACTCGATCGAGGTCGAGCGCGTGCTCTTCCTGCACCCCGCGGTGCGCGAGGCCGCCGTCATCGGCGTGCCCAGCGACGCATGGGGCGAGAGCGTGCACGCGGTGGTGGTGCTGAAGGACGGCGCGCGCGCCACGCCGGAGGAACTCACCGCCCACTGCCGCCTGCACATCGGCGGCTACAAGGTGCCGCGCAGCTACGAGTTCCGCACCGAGCCGCTGCCGGTGACACCGGTGGGCAAGGTGCGCAAGAACGTGCTGCGCGACCCGCACTGGGCGGGTCGCGAGCGGCGCATCGCCTGAATTGACCTGGCGCAACGCCGGTGCAACGAGCGCCGGCGCCGGCCGGGCTTGTTCATATCATCGACGGCTTATTTAAGGAGCCCGCTCGATGAAGCACGCCTTCGGGTCCGCCGCGGCCCTGGCACTGGCCCTGGCCGGCTGCGCCACCCCCGCACCGGAACAGGCCGCCACGCCGGCCGCGGCCGACACGCCCTGGGTCGGCGAAGCGCGCCAGGTGGCCACCACGGTGCCGCCGCGCCTGCTGGCCGTGCTGCGCGAGGAGATCGCCAAGGGCGGCCCCGAAGGCGCCATCGCGGCCTGCCGCGAGCAGGCGCCGGCGCTCGCGCGCAAGGCGTCGGAAGAGTCGGGCTGGACGGTGCGCCGCGTGAGCCTGCGCCAGCGCAACCCGAAAGCCGTGCCCGACGCCTGGGAACGCGCCGTG
>JABLTH010125929.1_pt1 | contig 18585 bp, 16 predicted proteins | sample 7875711 | NCBI WGS metagenome assembly JABLTH01 (sample SAMN14941262, study PRJNA633318) | bioreactor metagenome | isolation source: bioreactor | place: China | collected 2019-03-05 | reverse complement strand
GGGTCGGGAGCCGTCAAAGGCCGTCGCCGATCGTCGAGAGAAGTCGCTGGCGGCGGAGATCGGCCAGAAGCGGCCGGCCGACATCCCGGGCCAATCTGGGCACCGTGCTCGACCGAGGATGCGTTACAGTACCCAATGCCAAGCGTGGACATAGCCGCGAATCCAGATGAACAGTGTGCCCCTTACGGTCAAAGAGACAATAGCCCCGACGTTCTGGCGCGATGAAACGCTGCCGTTTATCGAGGCTCGTTCAATACAGGGCGGTCGCCAGGTTTGCTATGCAAAGCACGCGCATGACACGTTCTCAATCGGTGCGATCACGGGCGGCCGCAGTACGTATCTCAACGGGAGAGTCCAGGAGCACGTGGGTGCCGGCGCAGTGGTGGTCATCAACCCGGAAGATGTCCACGCCTGCAATCCGATCGACAATCAGCCGTGGTCGTATCGCATGTTCTATGTGAACGTTTCTTGGCTGATGGACCTTCAGCATGAACTCGGTTTCAGTCACAACTGCGGCTTTCGTGCGTTTTCGACCACCATGACGACTCGGCCTGACCTGTATGCTGGGTTGAATCGCCTATATGCCGTATGCACCGACGAGCACGCAGACCATCTGAAAAAGCATAGTGCGGCGCTCACCTTCTTTTCGGAAGTGCAGCAAGCGCTGAGCCCGGCCCCCGCATTGACTGGGAGCCCGAATCGAAAGCTCGTCCGCGCGGCGGAATACATACGAGAAAACTGCACGCGCTCGCTCAAGCTGGCGGAGATCTGTGCAGCAGCAGATCTCTCTGCGTCCTATCTGATCCGCTCTTTTAAGGATCGCTACGGCATGACGCCTCACGCGTACCTTATCAATTGCCGTATCGAATACAGCCGGTCAGAACTCAGGCGGGGGCGAGCCATCGCCGACGTCGCCATTGAAGCGGGATTCTCCGATCAGGCCCACCTGCAACGGACTTTCCGGCAATTTGTGGCGGCCACGCCTCGCCAGTATCGTGGTTGAGCCCCAGGGCGTGGCCGAGCCAGCCGCCTATGCCTGAAGCAGGTAGACGGCGCTGCCCGCAAGCAACAGCGCCATCAGGCGATTGAATAGCCGGACCCGCTTGGGATCGCTCAAGTATTGACGCAAAAATGATCCTGCATATGCCCAGCAGGCAATCGATCCATAGCAGATCACGAAATAGACTACCGTGAACTGCCAGACCAACATGCGGTCGCCGTTTGCTGCGTATGCCCCCATGCCCGCAAGGGATGCTAGCCATGCTTTCGGATTCAGCCACTGCATCGCTGCTCCGGAGAGCAACGACGGACCTTTTGTTGCCTCCTCCGCTCCGAGTCGCCCGTCATCGACGGCGAGCTTGTAGGCCATGTAAAACAGAAACGTTACCCCGGCCCACTGAATTGACTTCGTCAGATACGGCCAATGACTCTGGATTTCGTGTAATCCCAACCCGGTCAGCAAGAGCAACAACGTAAAACCAATGGTCGCTCCCGTAACATGCCGCATGCTGGCGCGTAGTCCATGCTGAGCGCCTGTACTCAACGCAACGATGTTGGCGGGCCCGGGAGAAATCGATGCAGCCAGGGCAAAGGCGCTCATGGAAAGAAGATGGCTCATCTATTGCCTTCGATACGCTCGTTGAGAAATCACAGAGCCCGAAGGTATAGCGGGATGGGACCGCACGTATTGAAGAAAATTACCCTTTGCTTTCCGTAGACCGACCGCTTTTTGCAACTGTGGCAGTCCATTTCGGGTCGGTAGCCGCCATCCGGCATCGAGAGTGCCGCTGGTAGCTGGCCGAAACCTTGCACGACTCGCGCCAACTGAAGATTCGTTCCAGATCTCGGCCGCCCGGGAATCAGGTCGCTTCGACCGTGACCTCACGCAATGGCACCTTGAGCGACCGGCCATCTTCCAATCGAATAATGGCCTCAGGCGCTGCCTTCCTGCTGCCCGGCGCGATCATCCAGCACCCTTGGACGGGGTCCCTACCCCGACTCACTAGCGCGAGCCGGCACTGCGGGCCTCTTTGCTTGCATTCAGGCGTCCGCATGTCCGCATGCCTTGGGCAAGCCGCACCTCCTCTGCGCCGTACCTTGTGACCAAGATGATCTCGGTGTCATCGTCGGTGATATCACTCAGCATCGAGGGCGGGCTTCGGCTGCCGCTTCCGCTGCCGCCGGCATGCCGGCGGGCCAGGCGAGATGGCGTGGCGCGGGGAGCGCGGGAAGGCGCGGAGGTGGCCTATCCTTTCTGACAGGAATACCAATGATAATGGTCCGTATTAGTAACAAAAGCCGGAAACTTTTACCATAAGGACGACCGCGTGGCGGTGCCGCGCGCGCCGCGCGTGCTGCAATGCGGTGTGATTGCCAGCGCGGGATATGCTAAAAAGGCGGGCCGTGCGCGATGCGCGGGCGAGTACGACGGGACTCTCGCGTCCGGCACGGCCGGTATGGACTGGCGGATGCGGGCGCCGACGCCCCGGGCAACAGGAGTTATGCATGTCGAGGAAGCGGAAATGACCCAGTCCTATGCACTGCAACACGCGCGGCGCGTCTCATCCGTGGTCGACCAGGCGTCATTCAACGAGGCTGCAGCGCAGGCGCGCCTGTTCCGCTCCTGGACCCGCTCGCTCAATACCTTCCGGCTGGACCCGGGCAATACGTCCGGCCCGCGCGTCATCAGCGCCGCGGAGCTGAAGGACAGGCGCAGCAGTGCCGAGGCCCTGCTGCGCTTCTCGAACCCGGTGGTGGAGCGGTTGCACGGCATTGTCGGCAAAGCGGGCTATTGCGTCCTGGTGGCCGACGCCGATGGCGCCCTGATCGATTTCCGTGGCCAGGAAGACCGCCGCAGGGAATACCGGCAGCATGGGCTGTATCACGGCCGCTATTTCACCGAGGACTCCGAAGGAACCAGCGGGGTGGCCTGCGTCCTGGCCGACAGGGAACCCATTACCGTCCACACCGAGGATCACTTCAGGGCCGCATTCACCTGCCTGACCTGTACCGCCGCGCCCATTATTTCGCCATCCGGCGAATTGACCGGCGTACTGGACGTATCGGCCGTGCGAAACAGCGAGAATCGCGACTCGCAGGAATTGATCTACGCCTGGGTATGCCAGGCGGCGGAGATGATCGAGAACGCCTGCCTGCTGCACGATACCAGCCATCTGTGGACGCTGTACCTGCACCGCAGCCAGGACTACCTGAGCCTGCACCCCGAATTGCTGATTGCATTCGACGATGCCGGAAACATCGTAGCGATGAACCGGCAGACAAAGAGCATGCTGAGCGCGCTATACACCGCGATACCGGCGAACGTCCAGCATCTGTTCGACCTGAATGCCGGACAGGTCATCGACCTGAACAATGGCATGGAGATGTTCCCGTTGCGGCTGACCCGCGGCGCAGGACGCTTCTTTGCAAGCCTGCGCCCGCCCCGCCAGGCCCTGCGCACGATTTCGCTGTCGCCGGAACACCCGGCCGCCGGGCACGCTCCCCGTGCTCTTGCCAGCGATCATCTGGTCATCGGCGACCCGCAATTCTCGTCGCATCTCGCCCGCGCGCTCAAGATCGTCGACCGGCGCATTCCCATGCTGCTGCAAGGCGAGACGGGAACAGGCAAGGAGGCGTTCGCGCTCGCCGTCCATCGCGGTTCGCTGCGTGCGTCGCAGGCATTTGTCGCCGTGAACTGCGCGGCGATCCCGGATACGCTGATCGAAAGCGAGCTGTTCGGTTACGCGGAAGGGGCATTCACCGGCGCCAAGCGCAAGGGGCTCAAGGGGAAGATACTCCAGGCGCACGGCGGCACCTTGTTCCTCGATGAGATCGGCGACATGGCTTTGCCGCTGCAGACCAGGCTGCTTCGCGTCCTGGCGGAGAGCGAGCTGGTACCGCTGGGCTCCGAGCAATCGGTGCGGGTCGACATCAACCTGATCTGCGCAACCCACAGGGACCTTGCGCGCATGGTCTCCGACGGTACCTTCCGGGAAGATCTCTACTATCGCCTGACCGGCGCGGTGTTCCGGCTGCCTCCCCTGCGCGATCGCTCCGACCTCGACGAGCTCGTCGATTTCTTCCTCGCGGAAGAAACCGAAGCGCACGGCAGCCGCCCGGCGCTGTCCGCCGAAGCGCTGGCATACATCCGCCGCTATCGCTGGCCCGGCAACGTACGGCAGCTGCGCATGGCGTTGCGGTACGCATGCGCGCTGGCTGCGGCCCCCGGCGTCATTGCCGCCGAACATCTTCCCGATTATCTGCGCTGCGCCGCGGATGGTGCCATGGCGGCACCGCAGCCGGTTAGCCCGCCAGTCGCGCCACAGGCGTTCGACAGTGCCGGCCTGCGCCCCGGCGAGCATCTCGAACGGGAGCACATCGTGCAGATGCTCGCCTGCCATCACTGGCGCGTCAAGGAAACCGCCAAGGCCCTGGGCATGAGCCGCGCCACCATCTACCGCAAGATGGCCCGATACAAGATCGTCTATCCGGGTTCGGCATCCTTGCCGGGGTCCGCGCCCTCGTCTCAGGCGGACGAGGCGGACTGAGGCACGGTGTCTCACCGGACCGAGCCAAGCCGTCTCATGCCGGCGGCCCGCTGCTCGCCGGGCCGTCGCCGGCATCTTGCTGTATCGCAACGATAAACGCGCGCGGCCAGCGGTTCACCACGCCGGCGCCTGACGCAGCGCCACACCGCACCGCAGCATACCCAGCGCCTGCGTCGCCCGCCCTCGTGCGCTGTGCTCACTGGCATGGTTCATGCGATTTCCCTGCTGCACGAAGGCCATGCCAGGCATGAACCAGCGCCCCCCGCATGGCCTGCGTCGTCCCCCCCACAATTACGATGGAGACACAACCGTGAGCAACGAAGATTCGGTGCATCAGTCCAGCATGAAGGCCGCCGTATGGCGGGGTCGCCACGATGTGCGCGTCGAGGAAGTGCGCGTTCCGGACAAGCCCGCCGAGGGATGGGTAAAGATCCGCGTGCATTGGTGCGGCATCTGCGGGTCGGACTTGCATGAGTATGTCGCGGGGCCGGTCTTTATCCCGGTCGATCATCCCCACCCGCTCACCGGCCTGAAGGGGCAATGCATACTCGGTCACGAGTTCAGCGGCGAAATCGCGGAGCTGGGTGCAGGCGTCACCGGTTTCCAGGTCGGCGAACGCGTCACCGCGGACGCCTGCCAGCATTGCGGGAAATGCTATTACTGCACCCATGGCCTGTACAACATCTGCGAGAACCTCGCGTTCACCGGCCTGATGAACAATGGCGCATTCGCGGAATACGTCAACGTGCCGGCGGAGCTGCTCTACAAGCTGCCGGAGAACTTCCCGACCGAGGCAGGCGCGTTGATCGAGCCGCTGGCGGTAGGGCTTCATGCCGTGAAGAAAGCCGGCAACATCGTCGGCCAGACGGTGGTGGTGGTCGGCGCCGGCACCATCGGCCTGTGCACGATCATGTGCGCGAAGGCGGCCGGCGCAGGACGCATCATCGCGCTCGAAATGTCGTCGGCGCGCAAGAAGAAGGCGCTCGAAGTCGGTGCCAACGTCGTCATCGATCCCAAGGAGTGCGATGCGATCGCGGAGGTCAAGGCGCTGACCGGCGGCTATGGCGCGGACGTGTCCTTCGAGTGCATCGGCAACAAGGCCACGGCGAAGCTTGCCATCGACGTGATCCGCAAAGCCGGCAAATGCGTGATGGTGGGGATTTTCGAAGAACCCAGCGCGTTCAATTTCTTCGAGATCGTATCGACGGAGAAGGAAATCATCGGATCGCTCGCCTATAACGGCGAATTCGCCGACGTGATCCGCTTTATCGCCGATGGCCGCATCGACGTGCAGCCGCTCATCACAGGGCGGATCTCCCTCGCCGACATTGTGTCGCACGGCTTCGAAGAGCTCGTCAACAACAAGGACGGCAACGTCAAGATCATCGTCCAGCCGATTGCCAGCCGGCCGGCTTTGACAGCCTGACGCCCTCTCGCTCCGACGGGCCGCGTTGACCGACGCGGCCGCCCCCTCCCCATCCCACCGGTATGCGAGCCTGCGCGATGCACCATCGCGCATCGGGCATCGGGCAGCGCGCGCGCCTCGCGTGCCGGGCTTTCATCGTACTGGACATGCCGGTCATGGAACCCCTCAGCCCCAATATCGAAGCTCAAGACACACCAGCGCTCGCGCCTGCCGGATTCGCGCTGCGGCCATTGGCATTCTCCGTGGCCGTATTCCTGATCGTGCACGGCGTCAGCCTTGGCGTATGGCGCCTGTTCGCGGACCCCAGGCAGGCCGTCTGGCAGTATGCTCCCCAGCCGTTCGGCATGTACCTCTTCTGGGGCATCCTGGTGCTCGTTTTCATCGGTTTCAACTTCGGCATGGCCGGATTCTCGGCGTTGAGGCAGCCCCTCCGGGGCTGCCTCGCCACCATCGTGACGCTGGCGCTGTCCTTCGCCCTCCCCGCCGTACTCGTCTACGGCTACGGCGAACTCGATCCGGCATTCAGCGCCATCAACGGCGCCGGCTATGGCGCGGCCGGCCTGATCGTGCTGATCGGCTTCTACGGCTTCGGCATACTGGCGACGGGCATGGCCGGATGGCCATGGTCCGGCAGCGGCCTGAGCCCCGCGGCCAGCGGCCTTGCGCAACTCGCCGCCGGCGCCTGCCTCACCGGCCTGGGCTATTTCCTGCTGATCTACCCCGGCATATCGACCGCCACCACGCCGCATGCGATCCTGCTGCCGCTGCCGGTAGCGATCGGCTGGTTCTATTCGGTCATTGTGGCGTGGCTGGCGACGTTCCTGATCTTCGACAACTGGCCGTGGAGCCGGCTGAGCCGTAAAAGCCATATGGCACTTGCCGCGCTGGGCGGCAACATCCTGCTGGGCACGGCGCTCTATGCCGTGCATCTGGCCTTGCTCAGATGGGTGCTCATCCCGCCCGGCGCCGTCGAGAAGATCGGCGCGATGCTCCCAAGCTGGCCTGCGCAGCTGGGCGTATGGATCGCCTTCTGGCTGATCTTCTGGGCCAACGTCGCCGGCAACTGGCCCAACCGGTTCGGCGCCGGCACCAACCGGGCGATACGCGCCGCATCGTGCTGGGGACTTGGGCTGATCTCCTTCCTCGCCTATACGCGATGGTTCGCCGGCGCGGTGCTCCATGAAGCGGAGATCGTCCCCGGCTTTGGCGGCGATCCGCTTACCTGGGTCGATCTACTCAACTACGTCATGCTGATCTACGCGGTCTATTTCGAGTTCTACGGGCTCTCGAAAAAGAGGGGCTGAAGCGCCCTCCACCGGCCTCATCGGCGCCCGGCGTGGCCTTGCCCTGCCCCGGCGGCGGCAGCCGCTTGCGGCGACAGATGTCCCGCCCGATGCGACATCTGTCTCGCCGCAAGGCGCGACAGATGTCTGCCGCGGGCCCGCCGGCAGACCTGCCTTTTCCTCCCGCATCCCGCCTCCGGCAAGGCCTGGCGGGATGCGCCGCGCAGCGCGCCGCGCATCCCGGCCGCGCTGGCACCACTCTTGCGATCAAGGCTTGTCCGGCACCGCAGCCGGCCGCTGAAACGAAAGCAAGAGGAGACCCCGAATGGAACCCACCCCAAGCCATCTTCTGTGGATGTACGAGAAGATGATCGAGATCCGGCAATACGAAGAGACCATGGCCAAGGTCTACCTGGAAGGCAAGCTGCCGCCGAGGATCCAGAAAGGCCTGGCCTTCGATATCGGCGCCGGCCCGGTGCCGGGCGAGATGCATCTCTCGGCCGGGCAAGAGCCGGTGGCCGTGGGCGTATGCGCGCACTTGCGCCCGGAAGATACCGTGGTCGGCGCGCACCGCTCGCATCACTTCGCCATTGCCAAGGGCGTGCCGCTCGATGCCATGACCGCCGAGATGTTCGGCAAGGCCACCGGGCTCGGACGCGGCAAGGGCGGCCACATGCACCTGTTCCATCCCGAGACCAAGTTTTCCTGCAGCGGCATCGTCGGCGCGAGCTCCCCGCAGGCCTGTGGCGCCGCGCTGGCGGCGCGCAAGCTGGGCAAGGACTGGGTGGCCGTGTCCTTCTTTGGCGAAGGCGCGGCCAACCAGGGCTCGTTCCATGAGTCGCTCAATCTGGCCGCGCTGTGGAAGCTGCCGGTGGTGTTCGTCTGCGAGGACAACAAGTACGGCATCTCGGTGGAGAAATCCGCCTCCACCTCGGTGCCTTCCAACGACGTGCGCGCCGCCGGCTATGGCATGCCTGGCGTGCTGGTGGAGCGCAACGACGCCGTCGCGGTGTACCGCGCCGCCGGCGAGGCCGTGGCACGGGCGCGCCGCGGCGAAGGCCCCACCCTGATCGAAGTCAAGACCGACCGCTATCTCGGCCACTTCCAGGGCGACCCGGAAACCTACCGCCCGCGCGACGAAGCCAAGACCCTGCGCAGCGCCGACCCGATCCACGCCCTGGGCACTTCGCTGCGCGCCAGCGGCCTGCTCGACGACGCCGCCGAAGCCGCCTTGCGCCAGAGCGTCTCGGACCGCATCGAGGCCGCCTATGCGTTCGGCCGCAACAGCCCCTACCCCGCGCCCGCAGAAGCGCTGCAACACGTCTTCGTCCAGTAAGACCCGCACCCGCATAAACAGGAGACCAGCATGCAAACCGCACAGAGCGCGTCCCATGGCACGCGCACGCTCACCATGGCCCAGGCCATCGCCGAAGCCATCGGCCAGGAAATGGAGCGCGACTCGCGCGTCTTCGTGATGGGCGAGGACATCGGCAAGTACGGCGGCATCTTCAGCGCCACCACCGGCCTGCTGGACCGCTTCGGGCCGGATCGCATCATGGATACGCCGATCTCGGAGACCGCCTTCATGGGCGCGGCCATCGGCGCCGCCGCGGAAGGATTGCGCCCGATCGCGGAACTGATGTTCGTGGATTTCTTCGGCGTGTGCTTCGACCAGATCTACAACCACCTCGCCAAGAACACCTATATGTCCGGCGGGCGCGTGGGCCTGCCGGCGGTGGTGATGACCGGCATCGGCGGCGGCTACAACGATGCCGCCCAGCATTCGCAATGCCTGTATGCCAGCTTTGCCCACATGCCCGGCATGAAGGTGGTGGTACCGTCCAACGCGTACGACGCCAAGGGCCTGATGACTCAGGCCATCCGCGACGACAATCCGGTCGTGTTCTGCTACCACAAGGGCATCATGGGCCTGTCGTGGATGTCCTACTTCGAAGGCAGTACCAATGCCGTGCCGGAGCAAGCCTACACCATTCCCTTCGGGCAGGCACGGGTGGCCCGCAGCGGCCGCGACGTGACCATCGTCACGCTCTCGCAGATGGTGCAGAAATCGCTGCTGGCAGCCGAGCAGCTGGCGGCCGAAGGCATCGATGCGGAGGTGATCGACCTGCGCACCATCGTCCCGCTCGACCGCGAGACGGTGCTGCGCTCGGTGGCCAAGACCGGCCGCCTGCTGGTGGCCGACGAAGATTACCTGAGCTTCGGCCTGTCCGGCGAGATTGCCGCCGTCGTGGCGGAAAACCTCGACAGCGTGGCGCTGCGCGCGCCGGTGCGGCGCCTGGCGGTGCCAGACGTGCCCATCCCCTTCTCGCGCCCGCTCGAGCAATTCGTGATTCCTCAGGTCGACACCATAGCCGCGCAGGTCCGCGCCCTGGTGCAGGACCGCCCCCTTTCCTATCAACTGAAGCGAGAAGCAGCATGACCGACGTAACGATGGCCGACACCGTCTGGCAGGACGTGGAAGACGGCACCGAAGCCCTGTTGCAGGAATGGCTGGTCAAGCCCGGCGATGCGGTCAGCGCGGGCCAGCCGCTGGGCGTGGCCGAGCTGGTCAAGACTACCCATGAAATCGTCGCGCCCGTGGACGGCATCGTCGCCGCGCTGGCAGTGGCGGCGCAGGACACGTTCGGACGCGGCGCCGTGCTCGCCCGGCTGGAGCCGAGATCATGAGCCACAGTCTCGCTTCCGTGCTGAGCGGGCCGGGCGCCGCGGCAACGGCCGACGCCGGCGACCGCCTCATGCTGCCCCTGACAGGCATGCGTGGCGCCATCGCCCGCAATATGAGCGCCGGCTGGGCCGTGCCGCGGGTGGCGCATTCGGTCGAGGTGGACGTGACCCTGCTGGAACTGGCGCGCCACACCATGCAGAAAAACGTGGGGCCCGAGTGCAAGATCACCCTGACCGCCTTCGTGCTGCGCGCCGTGGCGCTGACCCTGCGTCAGCATCCGCGCCTGAACGCGCGTGTGCTGGAGAAGGAGATCGAGCTGATGCCGAACATCAACCTCGGCCTCGCGGTCAGCCTCGACGAGGGCCTGATGGTGCCGGTGCTGCGCGACGTGGATACCAGGACGGTGGCGGAAATCGCGGCGGAGAGCCGCGCCCTGGCCGCCGGCGCGCGCGCCGGGACGCTGCCGGCCGGCGCCTACCAGCGCGGCACCTTCACCGTGACCAACCTGGGCATGACCGGCATCGACAGCTTCACGCCCATCCTCAATGTGCCGCAGGCCGCCATCCTCGGCGTGACGCGCGTGGCCAAGCGGGCCGTGGTCAAGGACGACTGGATCGCGGTGGCGCCGATGATGGGCCTGCACCTCGTGTTCGACCACCGCGCGGTGGACGGCTATCCGGCCGCGCGCTTCCTGACCGACCTCAAGACGCGGCTGGAAACCGTGGAAGGCCTGTGATGCTCGCCCCCGCCTTCCTCGCCAGCGGCGCAGGCTGCACCGAAGAACAAGCCTGGAACCGGGCCCGCCTGGCGGAGCCGGTGCTGCGCCCGGCCGTGCGCCTGTGGACCTATGCCGCGCCAGGCATCGTGCTGGGCTGCGCGCAGTCATCCATGCGCGAGCGCCTGACCGGCTGCGCCACCCCGGTCGCGCAGCGGGACTCGGGCGGCGGCGCCGTGCTGACCGGTCCTTGGATGCTGTCGGCTTCGATCGTGCTGCCCGCCGGCCACGCGCTGGTCGGCACCGGTACGGTGTCGAGCTACCGCTGGCTGGGCGTGCTGCACGCCGGGCTGCTGCGCGATCTCGGCATTGCAGCCTACGCGGTGCCGCCGGAGGAAGTGCGGCTGGCCCCGCCGGCGGATACGCTGAAGTGGGCGTGCTTCGGTGGGCTCTCGCCCTGGGAGGTAGTGGTGGGCCAGCGCAAGATCGTCGGCCTGGCGCAGGTGCGCCGGCGTACCGGCGTGCTGCTCACCTCCGGCACGCTGATCGCAGCGCCCGATTGGCCGCTGCTATGCGCCGCGCTCGGCGGCGATCCCGCCGATGCCGACCGCCTGCGCGCCTGCACCACGTCCTGCGCCGAACAACTCGGCACGCCGTTGATGGCCACGGTGCTGGCCGAGCGGCTGCACCACATGCTGATCGACGTGCTCGGCGAGCCCTGCCACGGCCGCCCCAGGGCACGCCCGGCGCCGGCCTTCGGCCCGCCGCACGCCGTGCCCAGCCCGTGCTGAATGGCACCGCCCCACAAGCCGCGACAAAGCGGCGGGAGGTGGCCGCCGGCAACAAGCAATGAGCGGGACAAGGAGCGGACAACGTCCGCGCCGCGGTCCCACAACGAATGGAGACAAAACAGATGAAATCCCCGCAACCTGCCGGCCCCGGCGCCGGCACCACCATGCGTACCCTGCGCAAGCAGCCCACCGTCTCGCGCCGGGGCTTCCTGCGCGGCGGCGGCCTTGCCGCGATCGGCGTGACAGTCACGCCGGCGGCGCTGGCCCAGCCGCCGCGCGAAGCCATGACGGCGCCGTTCCGCGCGCTTGGCCCGGCCACCGCGCGCACGCTGGTAGCCATGTCGCGCGACATCTTCCCCCACGACAAGCTGTCCGACCGCTACTACGTCGATGCCATCGCCCCGCTGGAGAAATCCGCCGCCGGCGACAAGGCCACGCGCGCCCTGCTGCAGCAGGGCGTCGCCGCGCTGGATGCGTCGGCACGCGAACGCTTCGGCCGTCCCTACGGCGAACTCGCCAGGGAAGGCGACCGCGTCGCGCTGCTGCAAGCCATCGAGACCACGCCCTTCTTCCAGAAGGTGCGCGGCGAACTGGTCACCGGCCTCTACAACAACAAAGCAGTGTGGCCCCTGCTGGGGTACGAGGGTTCATCCTGGGAGAAAGGCGGCTACCTGCACCGCGGCTTCGACGATATCGACTGGCTCTGAGCCGCCGGCACCGGCATTCCCCCCGACAAGAAGCCGCCCGGGCTGCGGCAAGCCCCCCGGAGCGGCGCATGGAGACAAGCATGGCAACGAAGTTCGACCTCAAAGACGACAGCGTGGTCGTCATCATCGGTTCCGGCGCGGGCGGCGGCACGCTCGCCAACGAACTGGCCCAGCGCGGCATACGCAGCGTGATCCTCGAAGCCGGCAAGCACTTTACGCAGGCCGATTTCGAGAACGACGAGTGGGAGATGTTCAACAAGATCTCGTGGCTGGACAAGCGCATCTCGGCCGGCGGCTGGCATCACACCAAGACCTACCCCAACCTGCCGGCCTGGATCGTCAAGGGCGTGGGCGGCTCCACGGTGCACTGGTCCGGCGTGGCGCTGCGCTTCATGCCGCACGACTTCCACAACCGCAGCACCTATGGTGCGGTGAAGGACGCCAACCTGATCGACTGGCCCATCACCTACGACGAACTCGCGCCGTTCTACGATCGCGCCGAGAAGAAGATGGGCGTGACCACCACCGCCGCCTCCGGCCTGCCGGCGCTGCCGGAAAACAACCACTACAAGGTGCTGGCGGCCGGCGCGCACAAGATCGGCTACAAGGAGATCGTGCGGCCGATGGCGGTCAACTCGCAACCCTATGACGGCCGCCCGGGCTGCATGCAGATCGGCTTCTGCATGCAGGGATGCAAGATCGGCGCCAAATGGTCCACCCTCTACACCGAGGTGCCGCGTGCCGTGGCCACCGGCAAGGCGGAATTGCGGCCGCAATCCATGGTGCTGCAGATCGAGCACGACGCCGCCGGCAAGGTCACCGGCGTGCTCTATGCCGACGAGCACGGCCGGCGCCAGTTCCAGCGCGCGCGCGTCGTCTGCGTGGCCGGCAACTCGATCGAATCGCCGCGTCTGCTGCTGAACTCGGCCAGCAGCAAGTTCCCGCAGGGGCTGGCCAATTCTTCCGGCCAGGTTGGCCGCAACTACCTGAACCACACCACCGCGGCAGCCGTGGCGATCCATCGCAAGCCGGTCTATATGTACCGCGGCACCGCGCTGGCGGCGGTGGTCTCGGACGAAGCCCGGCTCGACACGAAGCGGGGCTTCTTCGGCGGCTATCACCTGGAAGGACTGGCGCTGGGCCTGCCCTTCACCGCCGCCTTCATGAAGCCGGGCGGCTGGGGCCGCGAAGTCTCCTCGGCACTGGAAATGTACGACCACATGAGCTGTGTCTGGGTCTGCGGCGAAGACCTGGCGCAGGAGCGCAACAGCATCACCCTGCACGCCACCGAGAAGGACCAGTACGGCCTGCCGGTGCCGATCGTGAGCAAGACCGACCACCCCAACGATGCCGCCGTGCGCGCCCATGGGCTGGCCCAGTTCCGCAAGATGTCGGAGGCGGTCGGCGCCACCCGCGTGATCGACATGCCCCCCTACCCCGCCAGCCACAATATGGGCACCAACCGCATGAGCGCCAAGGCCAGCGACGGCGTGGTCAACCGCTGGGGCCAGAGCCACGACATCCCTAACCTGTTCGTCTCCGACGGCAGCCAGTTCGCTTCCAGTTCGGCGTCCAACCCCACCCTGACCATCGTGGCGCTGGCGATCCGCCAGGCCGAGTACATCGCCGGCGCGCTGCAACGTCGCGAACTCTGAGCCGCGCCGGGTGGCCGCCCGCCGCATTGCGGCAGGCGGCCAAATCGATTAGCGTAGAGCCAGCGCTGGGCCGGGCATCCGATCGCCGCCAGCCCCCACATGAACCGCCCAAGGAGACAACCGTGCTGCAACAAGCACACCGGGCACATATCGAGCGCCTGCTCGCCTTTGCGCAGCAGCCCGGCGCGGCCGAGGGCACGATAGAGCGTTCCTGGCTGCGCTGCTTCAACGACTATGGCCTCGACCCGAGCCGGCCGGTGCCTGCGTATATCGTGGAGGCGCAGCGCCTGCGCGAACACAAGGACCAGATCGAGGATTTTCTCGGCGTGGCGCGTACCGGCATGGAGCAGCTCTACAAGCGCGTCTCCGCCCTCGACTGCGTGCTGCTGCTGACCGACGCCCATGGCGTGACCGTGGACTTCATCGGCAACGACCACCGGGACCACGAACTCAAGCGCGCCGGGCTCTACCTCGGCGCGGACTGGAGCGAGCCGCGCGCCGGCACCTGCGCGGTGGGCACCTGCATTGTCGAGCAGGCGCCGGTGACCTGCCACCAGACCGACCACTTCGACGTGTCCCATATCACGCTCACGTGCAACAGCGCGCCGCTGTTCGATCCCACCGGCGGCTTCCTGGGCGTGCTCGACGTCTCCGCGCTGAGCGCTCCGGCGCCGCGCGAAGGACAGCACCTGGCGCTGCAGATGACCACCATGTATGCGCAGATGATCGAGGACGCCAACTTCCTGCGCTACTTCCGCGACCAATGGATCCTGCGGCTGGGCTCGACCTGGTCGCTGGTGGACGTGGACAGCGAGATCATGGTCGCCTTCGACGCCGACGGCGTCATCCGGGGCATCAACAGCGGAGGCCGGCGCAGGCTGCGGCTGGCCGACGCCGCCGAAGGACACGGCGGCAAGCCCCTGGATCTGCGCGGCCACCTGCTCACCGAAGTCTTCCGCGAAGACATGAGCGAGCTCTGGCGCATCGCCCACGCCGGCATGTCGTCCGAGCGCACCGCGGTGCGCACCCATGACCACGGCTTGTACTACGCCACCGCCATCGCGCCGCGCGGCGCGCCGGGCCGGCCCTCGGCGCCCGGGGCCCAGCCGGCGCTGCCGAGCGCGGAGGCAAGCGCCGCGCTGGACGCGCTCGGAGCGGGCGACCCGCAGATGCAGCGGCTGATCCTGCAGGCCAAGCGGCTTGCCAACAAGCCGCTCAATATCCTGGTGCATGGCGAAACCGGCACCGGCAAGGAAGTCCTGGCCAAGGCGTTGCACGCTGCCAGCGAGCGCCGCGGCAAATCCTTCGTCGCGGTCAACTGCGCCGCCATTCCCGAATCGCTGATCGAGAGCGAGTTGTTCGGCTATTCGCCGGGCACCTTCACCGGTGCGCGCAGCAAAGGCATGCGCGGCCTGATTGCGCAATCCGACGGCGGCACGCTGTTCCTCGACGAAATCGGCGACATGCCGCTGCACCTGCAAAGCCGGCTGCTGCGCGTGCTGTCCGAACGCGAAGTGATGCCGCTGGGCGCGGAGAAACCCATCCCGGTAGACCTGCGCGTGATCGCCGCCTCGCATCGCGACCTGCGCCAGCTGATCGCCGAACAATGCTTCCGCGAAGACCTCTACTATCGCCTGTGCGGCGCCACCTTGCACCTGCCGGCCCTGCGCGAGCGGCGCGACAAGGACTACCTGATCGCACGCATCGCCGCAGAAGAGGGCCGGCAGCTGGACATGCGGGCCGAACTGGCGCCCGCCACGCTGGCCCTGCTCCGCGCCTACACCTGGCAGGGCAATGTGCGGCAATTGCGCAATGTGCTGCGCTTCGCGCTGGCCATGAGCGACAACGGCTTCATCGACACCGACGCACTACCGCCCGAGATCCTTGAGGGCACGCAGGAAAACCCGGCAGAAGCCGCGCCGGCGGCCACGCGGCCGCTTCCCGGCAACGAACGCGAGGTCCTGCTGGCGGCATTACGGCGGAACAAATGGCGCATTACGCAGGTTGCGGTTCAGCTGGGGATCGCGCGGGCGACGGTCTATCGGCAGATGGAGCGATATGGGATAGTTGCGCCCAATCAGCAGTGATATATTTTCAAGCTATTTTTATTTATTTTTTGTTTCATTTTTAAATTATTATGGACCTGATTTATGGCTGCAGGGACCTGACCAGCCGCTGAAGTACTCGCCGCGCAAGCGGTGAGGCCTCTCCCGCAAGGCTTGCGAGTCCACTATGCCTCACAATCCGGAAGCTGAGCGTCACAGCATCGACTTTTTCCGCATTTTTCGCCCATTTCCGGACTCATTACCGCGATCACTGGAACTGCGGACGGATTTCTCCCAGCGAACGCATGCGCACGAGGTTGTAGGCGGCCATGCTCAGCACAAACATCTGATCGACTTTCTTCAGGCCGCGCACCATCACCTGACGCATGCGCCCCACGGTCTTGATCCAGCCAAAGCCCTGTTCGATCAGCTTGCGCTTTTGTTGCGAGACCGCATGCCCGGCGCTGCAAGCACTGTCAGATTAGGACTAGTCTTTCACACGTCAATGTCCGTTTTCGATCCGCAAACGACGAGCCGACTGCGGAGCTTGAGCAGCTTAAGCCCTTCCTCCAGATTGCTGCGCAGACGCCCGAACGTCCATCGCTAACAGCGTCCCTTCGTTGGACCGTGCCATCTGGCGCCCCGAGGATCAAGCCCGACGCTTCTATAGATCAGCAGTTATCCGACCCGATGCTGGGGCCGGAGCAGGGCCTTGGCCGCCTCGGCAGACGACGCGCCCCACGCTCTCGACGTCCGTGCTGGCGAGCCGATATCCCACATTCCAGTGTCAAGATCCGGTCTGGAACGGAGCCAATCGCGCCGGCCTGCTCAGTCGCGAGACTGAGCAGGCCATACTCTGACAGCGTTTCCAGAGTTCGACGTCCCTGGACATCTCCGCCCTCCCCATCCACTCGGACCACGGCGCTATTCATAACATTCAATTCATTGTCCCCACCTTAGAGTGCCCCCGACGCCCGGGGGATAAAGAAATGCTTCGCCCCAATATAGAGTGACAGCCGCAACGTCAACCAACCCGTTGCTTATTCCGTCAGGGTATAGGGTCCCACACCTATACCCTTTTTTTGCGCTCAATTGATAATAAAAATGATAATTCATATCATTCTTCTTCCCATCCATCCTGATTGATCTTTCACGGCGCCGGCTCAATTGCCATCGGCATGGCATCGGGCCAGGAGACACAGCACCGGACGGATGGGCGCACCGCATCGCTTCAGGCTGGGCGAAGGCAGCAGAACATGCCACCTGTTCTCGCGCAATCCGCTTCGGTTGCCTCTAGTCCAAAAAGACTACTTGAGCTTTTGACCCCATTACCTACGCTAAAGCCCGCCATGCGCTCGCCACGACAGACGGCCTGCGCAGAAGAGCAAATCAATGCCACTAAAACAAGACTGGGGTCATCGATATGACGGAACACATGCCCGGATCGCCTGGATGCGATAGTCGGCGCCATCTCTAAAGCCTCGGCTGCCGCCGGGCTTCCTGTTCTGCATCCACTGCTGGCGCCATCCGCCAAGGCTGCCCGACGCTTCATTGCATCGCCTTTGCCATCCCGAACAGCCGGCAGGACTCAGGCCGACCTCAGAAAAGGCAATCATCCAATGCAAGACGACACACCAGAGCATCAGCGGCTTGCCCTCGATTTCCATCAGCGCCATCTCAACTGGCTCCGCCTGGCAATCCGGCGTTATCGAGAACGGGATCCCGTGGCAAGCGTGGCACTGTCCGAGCCATACCGGGCGGGCTGGATCGAGTGGGAAGGCCAGACTTACTACTATGTTTGCGGCGTCGATGCACAGAGCATGCTCCGACTCGGCGAGGTTTTCTTCGCGGCTGCCCCGGGTACGCTCGCCCTGGTCGACCCGATAGCCTATCCCCCGCCGATCCTGGGTCTGTTTGCGCTGGATCCCCCGTCCCTCTATTTCCGCTCAGCAAGGGAGCGGTCGCTCGACGCCGGCCCGGATCCGTCCGCCGGCCTGTCTGCCACGCATGGTATCTAGCAGCCACGACTCGTGGGGTTCGGACCCCGGGCGCCATCTTCATCCGCTTCCGCCGCCCAGCGGCAGGTGTGACTGGACGATCTGCTGCAGAAGGAGAAGGCCATGCGCGCGGGCAGAATTGACGCTGGACTGTTAACGGACTATATTCAGTCCATCATTGCTATCCACAGGAGCCGTGCAATGCGAATCGCGGATCACGTCAAACCAATCAGCTATCTCAAAAGTGAAGCTGCACAGATCGTCAAGGACCTCGCCGAGTCCGGTGAGCCATTGATCATCACCCAAAACGGTGAGGCCAAGCTCGTTGTGCAAGACGTGCGCAGCTATGAAGCCGACCGGCAGACATTGGCCTTGCTGAAGATTCTGGCCCTTGGGCAAAAGCAGATCGAGCAGGAGAAGTTTTCCGACATCGATGATGTGTTTGCCGAACTGGATGAACTGGACCGGCAAGAAAAACGGCGCTGATGGCCTCCAATTTGCTGAAGGCGAAGCTTCTCGACAGCGGCAGAAGCGAACTGAAGCGGGTGCGCCGCTACGTTGTGGATGCATTTGGCATAGCCGTCTGGGAAGACTCCTATGCGCAGATCCAGGCGTCCATCACTCGCATCCGAGAGTTTCCGGAATGCGGCCATATCGTCGATGAGCTCAGTGGGCTGACCGCGAACAGGTTCCGCGAAGTGCCTTGCGGAAAGAATCGAATCATTTATGAATT
>JABLTH010056096.1_pt1 | contig 18591 bp, 11 predicted proteins | sample 7875711 | NCBI WGS metagenome assembly JABLTH01 (sample SAMN14941262, study PRJNA633318) | bioreactor metagenome | isolation source: bioreactor | place: China | collected 2019-03-05 | reverse complement strand
CTTCCGATCTCGACGCGTTCATGGCCGCCGGGTTCGGCGGACTGCACGTGGTCTTCGGCGTGTACATCGCGAGGAGGCACGGTGGCTAAGGCGAAAGGGCAGGCGCAGGCGGCGCGCGGCGGCGCGGCACGGCCTGCACCGGCGACGGAGGTCGCCTCCGGCGCGACGCGGCAGGCGCCGGCGCGCGACGAGGCGCGCGAGCTCGACCGGCTGATCCACGAGCCCGTGCGGCTGCGCATCGTGAGCGCGCTCGCCGCGACCGAGAGCCTGACGTTCGTCGCGCTGAAGGCGCTCCTCGGCCTCACCGACGGCAACCTCAGCGTCCACGCGCGCAAGCTCGAGGACGCGGGCTACGTCCAGTGCAAGAAGGGCTTCGACGGCCGCGTGCCGCGCACCGACTACCGCCTGACGCCGGCCGGGCGCCGCGCGCTCGAGAAGTACGTCGACCACATGAGTGCCCTGATCGACACGATGCGGCGCGCCTGACGCGCCGCCGTTCTTTTTTTTTGCGGAGACACTTTATGACACAGAGTACTTCATCTCAGGGCTCCGTCCCCGCAGCCATCGCAACCGCAGGCGCGGTCCCCGCGCACGTCGCGATCATCATGGACGGCAACGGCCGCTGGGCCGCGGCCCGCGGGAAGCCGCGGCTCGAGGGACACCGCGCGGGCGCGGAGGCCGTGCGCCGCACCGTCGAGGCCGCCGTCGCCGCGGGCATCGGCACGCTGACGCTCTACGCGTTCTCCTCCGACAACTGGAACCGGCCGAAGGCCGAGGTCGCGGGCCTGATGGCGCTGTTCCACACGTTCCTCGGCCGCGAGGCCGAGCGCTGCGCCGAGAACGGCGTGCGCCTCACGGTGATCGGGCGCCGCGACCGCCTGGGCCCGCTCGTCGCGTCCGCGATGGCCGCCGCCGAGATGCGCACCGCCGCGGGGACGCGCATGCACCTCCGCATCGCGATCGACTACTCGGCGCGCGACGCGATCCTGCGCGCGGCCGCAACGCCCGGCGCGGCGGACTCGCGCGCCGCGTTCGAGGAGGCGCTCGGCCGCGCGAGCGGCGGCGACGGGCGTGCACCCGTCGAGGGCGGCGCGCCCGACGTCGACCTGCTCGTGCGCACCGGCGGCGAGCAGCGCCTGTCCGACTTCCTGCTGTGGGAGTGCGCCTACGCCGAGCTCGTCTTCACGCCGCGCGCGTGGCCCGACTTCGGCGAGGCCGACCTGCACCACGCCCTGGACGCGTTCGCGGGGCGCGAGCGCCGCTTCGGCGCGCTGCCGGACGCCGCCGCCGTCTGACCCGACCCGTTTCGTCCGTTTCGCACAGGAGGCTCGCATGCTGCGCCGCATCCTCGCCCTGGCCGTGATCTTCGTCTGCACCTCGGTCGCCTGGTTCCTGCTCGCCGGCGCCGTGTTCTTCCGCACCTACGGCGCCCAGCAGGTGCTCGGCTCGCGCGTCGCGACGACGTGGGGCGCGCCGCTCCGGCAGAAGCCGCCCGTCGCGTGTTCCGGCCTCGCGCAGCCGCTCGCACTCAAGGCGAGCCGCGTCGACGTCGACGTCGACCTGCAGCCGCGGCAGAAGGGCCTCCTGTGGTACGCGACGTACGCGCTCGCGTTCCGCGGCACGTACACCTTCGAGGCCTCGCCCGCGGGCGACACCGCGGTCACGCTGCGCCTGCCGCTGCCCGCGGCCGACGCGGTGTACGACAACATCGTGCTCGACGTCGACGGTGCGCCGGTGCGCTGGGAGCGCGAGCCGGCGCGCCCCGACGCGCCGCCCGCGCTCGCGGTGACGATCCCGCCGCACCCCGGCGGGCCGATCACCCTGCGCGCCGCGTACCGCACGCGCGGGCAGGACACGTTCACGTACGACATCGGCGACCGCGCCGCGGCGCGCGACTTCACGCTCACGGCGACGACGAACTTCGCCGGCTACGACGTGCCCGACAACGCGCTCTCGCCGACCTCGGTCACGGAACGCTCCGGCCCGGGATCGCCGGGGAAGACGCTCACCTGGCGCTTCGACAACATCGTCTCCGGCCAGCCGGTCACGCTCGCGCTGCCGCAGAAACTGCAGCCTGGCCCGGTCGTCGGCCGCATCAGCCTCTTCGCGCCGGTCTCGCTCTTGCTGTTCTTCTTCGTGATGTTCGTGATCACGGTCGTGCGCGGCGTCGACCTGCACCCGATGAACTACTTCTTCCTCGCGACCGCGTTCTTCGCGTTCCACCTGCTGCTCGCCTACCTCGTCGACGTGATCCCCGTCGCGCCCGCGTTCGCGATCGCGTCGGTCGTCTCGGTCGGGCTCGTGGTCAGCTACCTGCGCCTCGTCGCCGGCGTGCGCTTCGCGCTGTACACGGCCGGCGCCGCGCAGCTCGTGTACCTCGTGCTGTTCTCGGCGGCGTTCTTCGTCGAGGGGCTCACGGGGCTCGCCGTGACGCTGGTGTCGGTCGCGACGCTGTTCGTCACGATGCAGGTGACGGGCCGCATCCGCTGGGGCGCGAAGTTCGCGTCCACCGATCCGCCGGCCGCGGCCACGCCGTCCATCGCAGCCACGCCCCACGGCGCGTGATCGCCGGACGCAGGGGTACGCAGATCCGTTGGGGCGGGTCAAGGCGCCGAAGGCGCCGCAACCCGCCCTTGCCCGGCGAGTCGGCCGTCAGGGCCGGCCGTACTCGACGTAGATCGCCTGGACGCGCTTGTCCTTGAGGTCGACGTAGAGCGTCACGCCGGGGCGCATGCCGAGGTCGAACACCGTGAGCATGCGCGTCACGGCGTCCTCGTTGTACACGACCTTCACCTCGTCGCCGTTGGCGAGGCGCAGCGTGGCGGTGAGGACCTTCGCGTCGTAGCCGACGTTCAGCTGCACGGCGCGCACCGGCTGGTACTGCTCGTCGGCCGCGAACAGCGGCGCACACGGCGCGAGCACGAGCGCGAGGACGACGAGAACGCGGACGACGGACCACGGACGGCGGACGGGCACGCTTTGCATGAGAGGGGCCTCCGCCGCGCAGGATAGTCGCGCGAGCGCCGCGCCGCACGCGTCCTCACGCGGTCTTCACGCGTTGTTCCTTGACACGTGCGGAGTGCTCTGCTATTCCTCGTGGCCTCATGACGACCGCCCGCCGCCAGGCTTTCTCGTTTGCGCGCTTTACGCACTCCGTGCGGGAGCGCCACGGCGGCTAGCGCTCACCCGACGCACGTGATGGACACCAAGCCGCCGCACCCCGGCGGCTTTCGTCGTTCGGGGCCGGCGCGAGGACACCATGGCCGACGAACCGCGATCCGACGATCCCACTTCGAGCGAGAGCCCCAGTCCCCTCGATGCGCTGCGCCGCGAGATCGACGGCGTCGACCGCGAGCTGGTCGACGTGCTCGCGCGGCGCCTCGCGCTGATCGAGCGCGTCGCCGGCGCGAAGGCCGCGTCGCCCGCGCCGATCCGCGACCGCGGGCGCGAGGACGAGCTGATCGCGCGCGTCGAGCAGCACGCGCGCGCGGCCGGCATCTCGGCGACCCTCGTGCGCAAGATCGTCGAGGAGGTGATCGCGCACGGGCTCGTGCGGCAGGCGGCGCACGTCTCGCGGCTGCCGCGGGGCGGGGAGGTCGTGCGCGTCGCGTTCCAGGGCGTGCCGTGGGCCTACAGCCACCTCGCCGCGATGGCGTACCTCGGTGCGCGCGGGCTCGAGGGCGAGTTCACCGGGCACCGCACGTTCGCGCGTGCCGCCGCGGCGCTGACGTCGAGCGCGGCCGACCTCGCCGTGCTCCCGATCGAGAACACGACCGCGGGCAGCATCAACCAGGTCTACGACCTCCTGCGCACCGAGGACCTGCACGTGGTCGGCGAGGAGGTGCTGCGCGTGGACCACTGCCTCGCCGCGCCTGCGGACGTGCCGCTGTCGTCCCTGCGGCGCGTGCTCTCGCACCCGCAGGGTCTCGAGCAGTGCGCGGCGTTCCTCGCGACGCTGCCGCTCGCCGAGCCGGTGACGTGGTTCGACACCGCGGAGGCGATGGCGGCGGTGGCGAAGGCCGGCGACGGGACGGCGGCGGCGATCGGCTCGGTGGCCGCGGCCGAGGCCTACGGGCTCACCGTGCTGCGGCGCGGGATCGCCGACCAGGAGCAGAACTGGACGCGCTTCATCGTGCTCGCGACGGAGCCCGTGCGCTTCGACCCGCGCGTGCCGTGCAAGACGAGCCTGATCCTCGTCACGCGGCACGAGCCGGGCGCGCTCCTGCGCTGCCTTTCGCTCCTGTCCAACAACGCGCTGCAGCTGACCAAGCTCGAGTCGCGGCCGCGCCCCGGCCGGCCGTGGGAGTACATGTTCTTCGTCGACATCGAGGGCAACGTCGCCGACGAGCGCGTCGCGGCCGCGCTCGAGGTCCTGAAGAGCGAGGCGCTGTACCTGAAGCTCCTCGGGTCGTATCCCGTGAAGGCCGAGCCCGCGGCGGCGCGCGAGGCGCGTCTCGCGGAGGCACCGACCGCGGAGAGCGCGACGTCGCCCGCGCCCGCGGACGTGCCCGCGTCCGTGGACGTGCCCGCGTCCGTGGACGTGCCCGCGCCCGCGATCGCGCCCACCAGGTCCGGCACGCGGAGCGGCGCCTATCGCCTCGTGAGCCGCGACAGCCGCCCCGAGGACACCGTCGTGCGCGTGGGCGACGTCCTCGTCGGCGGGGCGGGCTTCACGCTGATCGCCGGCCCCTGCGCGGTCGAGTCGAAGGAGCAGATCGAGACCGCGGCGCGCGCGGTGAAGGACGCGGGCGCGCACGTGCTGCGCGGCGGCGTGTTCAAGCCGCGCACGAGCCCCTACGCGTTCCAGGGCCTCGGGTTCGCGGGGCTCGAACTGCTCGCGGCCGCGGGGCACGCGGCCGGGCTCCCGGTCGTGACCGAGGTGCTCTCGCCCGAACAGGTGCGCCCGGTCGCGCGGATCGCCGACCTCCTGCAGGTCGGCGCGCGCAACATGCAGAACTTCGAGCTGCTGCGCGAGCTGGGCCGCGTCGACCGCCCGGTGCTGCTCAAGCGCGGCCCGTCGAGCACGATCGACGAGTGGCTCGCGGCGGCCGAGTACGTCCTCGCCCAGGGCAACGGGCAGGTGATCCTCTGCGAGCGCGGGATCCGGACGTTCGAGAGCGCGACCCGCAACACCCTCGACCTGTCGGCGGTCCCCGTCCTGGCGGAGCGGACGCACCTGCCGGTCCTCGTCGACCCGAGCCACGGGACGGGGCGCCGGGCGCTGGTCGCGCCGATGGCCTGGGCGGCGCGCGCGGCGGGGGCGCAGGGCCTGCTGGTCGAGGTGCACCCCGAACCGGAGCGGGCGCTTTCGGACGGCGACCAGAGCCTCTCCCCGCCGGAGTTCGGACGGCTGGTGCGGGGCCTCTCCCGGGTGCCTGCACCCGCGGCCGGCGAAACGGCCTGAGTTCTTAAAGTCCCTCGCCACTACGGCCGAAAAGCCTTCAGAACCAGGCGCTTCGGGAGGGTGGCGTTGAATCTGCGTCCCAAGACGCTCCTCATCGCGGGGGCGGCGACGCTCGCGGTCGGCGGCCTCGTGCTGCTCGCCGCGGCGCAAGCCGTGCTCTCGAACGCACGCTCGATCGAGCGCACGCTGGCGTTGCGGGACATCCAGCGCGTGCACGAGGCGATGCGCGGCGAGTTCGACCAGCTGCAGGGCACGGCCCGCTACTGGGCGATCTGGGACGACAGCTATGCGTTCGTCGCCGACCACAAGCGCGCCTTCATCGACGCCAACCTCTACGACACCGCGCTGCTCGAGTCGCGGGTCGGCGCGATCCTGTTCTACGACCGTTCGCTCAAGCCGGTGTACGCGAAGTCCGTGGCCGCGCCGGGCTGGCCGGTCCCGTCGATCCCGGCGCTCGAGGCCGCGCTCGAGGAAGCGGCGCGTTCGCAGTCGTGGACCGCGGACTCCACGGTGCTCGGCATCCTGCGCGCGGGCGCGGGCAGCTACACGATCGCCGCGCTGCCGATCCTGACGAGCAAGCGCGGCGGACCGAGCCGCGGGCTCCTCGTGCTCGCGCGTCCGGTCGACGCCGAGATGGCCGAACGCATCCGGCGCGTCGCCCGCCTGTCCATCACCCTCGAGCCCGCGGGCCGCACGATGCCCAGCGGCGGCGAGGAGGACCGCGACACGCCGGACACGCCGGGCCGCCTGTACCTGCGGCCGGGCGGACCCCGCGAGTACCGGGCCGACACCGTGTTCTACGACCTCGAGGGCCGGCCCGCCGTGCTCGCGCGGGCGACGCTCTCGCGCGACCTCTACGTGCAGGCGCAGGGCCTCGTGCGCGGCATGACGCTCGCGACGCTGCTCGTGTGCGTCACGGGCCTGGGCGCGCTCCTCCTGTTCCTCGACCGCAGCGTGCTCTCGCGCGTGACGCGCCTCGTGAACGACGTGCGTGCGATCGGGGCCGAGCGCGACCTCGCGCGCCGGGTCGAGGTCCGCGGGCGGGACGAGGTCACCTCGCTCGCCTCGTCGATCAACGAGACCCTGGCCGCGCTCGAGAAGTCGGAGCAGGAGCTGCGCGCGCGCGACGAACGGCTCGGCGCGACGCTCTCCGAGCTGCAGGATGCCAAGCACCGCCTCGAAGAGCGCGTCGAGGAGCGGACCTTCGAGCTGACCCAGGCCAACCAGGCGCTGTTCGCGCAGCTGCAGGTCCAGAACGGGATCACCGCGTTCTCGAGCGCGCTCGTCGGGGGCGGCGGGAGCGAGGTCGCGTTCTCGCGCGCGCTGCGGGCGCTGCTCGACATGTCCGGCGCGGACCGCGTCGCGGTGTACCTCGGCACGCTGCGTCGCGGGGTGCTCGCGCTCGAACGCTGGCGCGAGGTGCTGAAGCCGGACCTCGCCGCCGTGTACCAGCGGCGCATCGCGCCGCAGCTCGACGCGATCGACCCCGCGTCGTGGACGCACTCGCTCGACGCCGGCGACGTGATCCGCCTCTCGTCGGAGGACCTGCCGACCGACGTCCGGCCGCGCGTGGCGAGCGTGGGCGAGCTGTCGACCGTGCTCGTCCCGGTCTTCGTCGGGGACACGCTGCACGGCTGCGTCCGCTTCGATGCCCTCGAGGCGCGGCGCTGGCAGGACCCCGAGGTCGCGCTCCTGCGCACCGCGGGCGAGCTGCTCGGGGCGTTCCTCGCGCGGCAGCGCGCGGAGGCCGCGCTCGGGATCCGCGTACGCCGCGAGGAGGCGCACGCGCAGTGCTCCCAGGCGCTGCTCGCGGCCGGCTCGGCGGCCGAGGGGCTCGAGCAGGCGCTGCCCGTGCTGCGCGACGCGATCGGCGCGGAGCGCGCGGTCATCGTGCCGGCCGGTGCGAACGTGGATCCCGCGGACTCCGGCACCGCGCGCGTGGACGTGCCGCTCACGGTCGGCGGAGAGGCGTACGGCACCCTGGTCGCGACGCGCGCCGCGGGGCGCCCGTTCGGCGAGGACGAGCGCCGCTTCGTCGTGTCGACGGCGGACATGCTCACGGGCTTCCTCGAGCGGCGCCGCTCGCAGGACATGCTGCAGGAGGCGAAGGAGGCCGCGGAGGCCGGGAGCCGCGCCAAGAGCGAGTTCCTCGCCAACATGAGTCACGAGATCCGCACGCCGATGAACGCGATCCTCGGCATGACCGACCTCGCGCTCAAGACGCGGCTCGACGCCGAGCAGCGCGACTACCTCGACGTCGTGCGCTCCGCCGGCCGCTCGCTCCTCAGCGTGATCGAGGACATCCTCGACTTCTCCAAGATCGAGGCGCGCAAGCTCACGATCGAGAAGCGCGTCGTGGACGTGCGGGACGTCGTCGCCCAGACGCTCAACCTGGTCGCGCTCGCCGCGCACGCGAAGGGCCTCGAGCTCGTGTGCGACGTCGCGCGCAACGTGCCGCGCGAGCTGGTGGGCGACGCCGGCCGCCTGCGCCAGGTGCTCCTGAACCTCGTGGGCAACGCGGTGAAGTTCACCACGTGCGGCGAGGTGCGCGTGGCCGTGCGCGCGCGCACGCTGCGCGCCGGCGGGGTGCTCCTGCAGTTCAAGGTCGCCGACACGGGGCCGGGCATCCCGGAGGACAAGCGGCGCAAGATCTTCGAGGCCTTCGAGCAGGTCGACGGCTCGTCTACGCGGCTGCACGGCGGCACCGGGCTCGGCCTCACGATCGCGGCGAACCTCGCCGCGCTGATGGGCGGGCGGATCCACGTCGACAGCGTCCCGGGCGCGGGGAGCGAGTTCCGCTTCACCGCGCGGCTGGAGCCCGCCCCCGAGCCGCGGCCGCTCGAGACCTACGGGCTCGCCGGGACCGCGGTGCTCGTCGTCGAACCGCACGACACCGCGCGCCGCGCGCTCGCCGCGACGCTCGGCGGCGCCGGGCTCGCCGTCGACGCGCGGTCCGCGGCCACGCCGCAGGACCTGGTCGCGTGGGCCCGCGCGGCCGCGGGCCCCGCGGCGGTGGTGTACACCGCGGCGGGTGTGCCGGCGGACGGCTGGGAGGCGACGTGGCCGGCCGGCGTCGCGCGCCCGCTCCTGGTCGAGCTGACCGTCGAGGGACTGCGGCGCGAGACCCCCGCGGGAGCCGACGTCACGCTGCACAAGCCGATCGTCGGGCCGGAGCTGCTGCGCGTGCTGGGCGGGCGGCTCAACGGCCAGGGCGGCGAGTCCGGTCCGCTCCACGAACCCGAGCCGCCGCCCGCGTGCAGCCGCCGCGTGCTCCTGGTCGAGGACAACCCGATCAACCAGAAGCTCGCCGCGCGGATCCTCGAGCAGGCCGGCCACACGGTCGTGATCGCGGGCGACGGCGAGGACGCGCTGCGCCTCGCGGCGGACACCACGCTCGAGCTCGTGCTGATGGACGTGCAGATGCCGGGCATGGACGGGCTCGCGGCGACGCGCGCGATCCGCCGCCGCGAGAGCGGGACCGGGCGCCACGTGCCGATCGTCGCCATGACCGCGCACGCGATGACCGGCGACCGCGAGCGCTGTCTCGCGGCCGGCATGGACGACTACGTCACCAAGCCCGTCGACGCGTCCGACCTGCTCGCGCGCATCGCGCGCCTCACCGCCGCGGCCGTTGCCCTGGCGGAGTAGTGGCCGAGCTTGCTCGGCCTGCCTACGAACCCAGCACGATGCGGCACGCGACGGTCGCCCCGACGATTCCCGCGAGGTCTCCGGCGAGGCACGCGGCGACCGTGTGCCGCGTCCGCCGCAGGTTGGCCACCCCGCCGTACACGGCGAGCACGTAGAACGTCGTCTCGAAGCTGCCCTGCAGCGTCGACGCGAGATAGCCGACGGGACCGTCGGGGCCGTGGGTCGTCAGGATGTCGGTCAGGACGCCGAACGCGCCCGATCCCGACAGCGGGCGCACGAGGGCCATCGGAAGCGCCTCGACGGGGAAGCCGAGCGGCGTCGTCAAGGGCGTCAGCGCGCGCACGACGAGGTCGAACGCGCCCGAGGCGCGGAACATCCCGACCGCCACGAGCACCGCGACGAGGTACGGAATGACGCGCAGCGCGACCTCGAAGCCCTCCTTCGCGCCGGCGACGACCGCGTCGTAGACCGGGATCCGGCGCGCCCAGCCGTACAGCACGATCGCGAGGATCACGAGCGGGAGCGGCAGCCACGAGACCGCCGCGCGGACGCCGCCCGCGGCCCCCGCCGCCGCCGGCGCCGCGACGAGCGTCCACGCGCCGCCGCCCGCGGCCGCAAGCCACACGGCCCACGCGATCGCGCCCCGCACGCGCGACGCGGGCACGAACTCGGGCGGCGCGTCCGCGTCGTCCGCGGCCGGCTCCGGTGCGGCCGCCGCCGGGCGCGTCCGCCGGAACGCCGGGAGTCGGGACAGGACCTTCGCCGCGACGATCGCGACCGCGGTCGAGCACGACGTCGCGAGGAGCGTGGTCACGACGATGCCCGCGGGGTCCTTCGACCCGAGCGAGGCGCGCAGCCCGATCACCCCGAGCGGCAGGAGCGCGAGCCCGGACGTGTTGATCGCGAGGAACAGCGCCATCGCGTCGGTCGCGGTGCCCTTGTCCCCGTTGAGCCGGTCGAGCCGCCGCATCGCGTCGAGCCCGAGCGGCGTGGCCGCGTTCGTGAGCCCGAGCATGTTGGCGGCGATGTTGAGCGACATCGCGGCGAGCGCGGGGTCGCCGGCGGGCACGTCGGGGAACAGGCGGCGGAACAGCGGTGCGAGCCGCAGCGCGAGCCGGTGCAGGAACCCGGAACGGCGCAGCACCTCGACCATCCCGAGCCAGAACGCCATCACGCCGACGAGCCCGAGCGCGATCTCGACCGCCTTGCGCGCGTCCTGGAGCGACGCCTCGGTCACGGCCTCGAGGCGCCCGGTGAAGGCGCCGCAGAGCACCGCGGCCACGACGAGGACGAGGAAAACGGGCGCCATCGGACGGGTATCCTAGCAGCGGGCCATGTCGGTCGACGTCGCGGTCGCGCCCCGAGGTGGAACGGCGGCGCCCGCCGGGCGCACAATCACGGGGTCACGGGTCAATCCCCGGCGGAGGGACGCATGGATCGGCCGATGGAACTCCTGGACGCGTCGCGCAGCGTGCTGGTGGTCATCGATCTGCAGGGCAAGCTCGTGGACATGGTCCACCGGCCGTCGCAGGTGCTGGAGACCACGCTGCGCCTGATGCGCCTGGCCGGGATGTTCGCGGTGCCCGTCGTGCTGACCGAACAGTATCCGCGCGGGCTCGGCCCCACGCACCCGCGCGTGCGCGCGGGCTTCGACGCGCTCTCCGTGCCGACGCGCTTCGTCGAGAAGACGAGCTTCGGCTGCTGCGGCGACCCCGGGTTCACGACCGCGCTCGACGCCCTGCGCCCGCGCGCGGCGTGCGGCGCGCGGCAGGTCGTGGTCGCGGGGATCGAAGCCCACGTCTGCGTGATGCAGACCGTGCTCGAACTGCTGCGCACGGGCGACCAGGTGCACGTGTGCTGGGACGCGGTGAGCGGGCGCGGCGCGGAGTACCGCGCGCACGCCCTCGAGCGCATGGCCGCCGCCGGCGCGGTGCTCACGAACCACGAGTCGATCGGGTTCGAGTGGGCGCGCGACAAGGAGCACCCGCGCTTCAAGGAGATGAGCGCGCTGTTCCGGGACGGTCAGCCGGCCTGACGGTCGACGACGGTCCGGGGCACGTCGATCAGGGGCACGTCAGGGCGGAGAGCGTGCGCGGCGCCCCGGCCGTCGAGCGGCCCGGGTTCGTCTGCACGCCCGCGGCGTTCACGGCGGTCACGAGGTACGTGTACACCTGGCCGACGTTGGGCTTCGCGACGTCGCCGAGCGCCCACGAGGTCGTCGCGGTCCTGTAGATGCAGTCGAACGTCCCGTTGCCGCGCGAGGCCGAGCGGTACACGCGGTACGTCGCGATCGGGTGCCCCGACGACAGCCGCAGGTCCTCCCACGACCACGCCGCCTTCCCGAGCAGGAACATCGGCGCGTTCGGGCCCGACTCCTCCATGTTCGAGAGGACCGGCACCATGACGTAGACGCTGTCCGCACCGCCGGCCTGCGTGAAATACAGCTCGCCGCGGGCGTCCTCGCCGAACGACGTGAGATTCGGGTTCGGAAGCAGCTCCGAGGTGCGGTCCCCGGGGTTCGTCACGGACCCGTTCACGATCTGGAACGTGCGGACCCAGGCGTCGCACTCGTCGCCGTAGACGTACGTGCCGCGCAGGTCCGGCATGCGGCAGCCGCGGTACACGTAGCCGCCCATCACGGCGCAGCCGTCGGTGTGCGGGTACACGAGGACCGGCCCGACGTAGTTGGGCAGCGTGCACGTCGTCCCCTGGCACGGGTTCGGGCCGCAGACGTTGCCCTCCCAGTTCGGCCAGCCGTAGTTCTCCGTCCCCGTGCTCGACGCGGGGCGCCAGTCGACCTCTTCCCAGTTGGAGCCGCCGACGTCGCCGACGTAGAGGTCGCCGGTGCCGCGGTCGAACGAGAAGCGCCACGGGTTGCGCAGCCCGAGCGACCAGATCTCGTCGTTCTTCCCGTCGTTCCCGACGTACGGGTTGGTCGGCGGGATCGTGTAGGGGAGGGCGTCGACGTTGATGCGCAGGAGCTTGCCCCAGTTCGAGGTGTAGCTGAGCGGCACGCAGCCCATGCCGCCGTCGCCGACGCCGATGTACAAATACCCGTCGTGCGGTCCGAACGCGAGCATGCCGCCGTTGTGCGCGGTCTCGGTGCTGCCGGTGCGCGTGAGCGTCATCACCGTCTGGCGCGTGGACGCGTCGAGCACGTCGGGGTTCGCCGCCGAGCGCGTGTAGCGCGCCACGACGTTCGCGCCCGAGCGGTCGGTGTAGTAGACGAACACCCAGCCGTTGGTCGTGTAGTTCGGGTGGAACGCCATGCCGAGGAAGCCCTGCTCGTTGCCGCCGCCGTTGCCGGGGTAGAGCACGAGCGCGGTGATGTCGAGGAACGGCGTCGCGATCTGCGTCCGGTTCTTCACCAGGGTCGCGAGGCCCTTCTGCTGCAGGATGATCACGCGCGTCGTGTCGCCGGGCGGCGAGGTGATGAAGAGCGGGGACGAGAGCCCGGTGGCCACCGCGACCTTCGTCATGGGATGGCTCGAGGCGGTCGAAATGCCGTCACAGATGTCGGCCGCGTGCGCGGCGAGGCTCGCGCACAGCAGCAGCGCCGCGACGGCTGCTTTTCCAACTCGAACGGACACGGGACTCGGCTCCCCCGGGCGCGACCTGCGCCGACAGTTCCGTCGGACCGGATCAACATAGCAGGGCGGTCGGGGCTCTGCACACGAGCTTCCGGGCCCGCGCCCGACCCGGCACGGCGAAGGCGTTCGACTCGTTCTCGAGCCGCCGCCTCGACGCACGGTCCGCCGCGAGCGAATCCGCGCGGGGTCAAGCCGGACCTTGGAAAATTCGATCGGCAACGCGGGAATTGCACGCGTTCAACCCGTGCGCCGGCCGAGAATATCACATGACTGTAAATCGTCCGCATCGGCGACGAGGTCCAAATCGATCTTGCGCCACGAGCGCAAACAGGCCGTCGAATGATGAAAGTTGCTCGAATTGCACATTCGAAACAGGAATTATTTTTTAGTTTTCTTGTTGTCAGTCTGTAGGGACTGTTGGTATCTGTAGGACCGCACCCCGCGTCATTGACCGGTTTCTCAACGCCGCGGGGGTGCGGGAGGGGATCCCGAAGGATCCCTCCGTTCCCGAGGGGCACCGCGTCCGGCGGACGACCTGGCGGGGGGGACACCAGCAGATCGACGGTTCGGCGTCCGCAAGGACGACACACGCTCGGTGTGTCTCCGGACCGGCAGGGGGAACCATGCTCGCACCGCGTCCGGCCGCCTGGGGCGCCGCGATGTGCCTGGCCGTGCTCGCGATCGCGGCGACGCCGGCCGGAACGCCGCCGCCCGCACGCGATCCCGCACCGGAAGCAACGCCCGCACCGGCCCTCAAGGAGATCGACGAATGGCGCCTCGAGGACTCCGTCCTCGTGACGCCGGGGTCGGCCGTCGAGATGGCGGAAGGCCGCTTCACGCGCGGCGCCGTCGTGCGCGCGGCCGCCCGTCCCGCGCGCGGCGGCCGTCCGGCGACCTTCGAAATGACGTTCAGCGTGTTCGCGCCCTCGCACGCGCAGCCCGGTCTCACGCCGGGGAGGTACTACGTGCACGGCGCATGGACGATCTCGGACCGCGCCGCGGCCGCCGGACACGCACGGCACTCGGCGGGCCGCATCGGCGGGTCGTTGAACGCGGAACTCGCTTTCAACCCGCTCGTCGCGACGGGGCCGGTCCGCGGCGTCGTCGCCGTTCCCATGTCACCCGACGGAGGCCGTTGGGGCGCTGCCCGTGGCGAGTTCACGGGAGACCAGAACTTCACGGGATTGATCCGCCTGGCGCACCGCGCGCCGGCAGGGAGAGGGGCTCGCTCATGACACAACGACGACTGCTCGTCGCGACGCTGATCGCGTTGCTCGCAGCCTGCTTCGTCGTGCTCGCCGACGTGCCGGGTCGGGCTCTGCCCTCCGGCGCCGTTCCGAATCCGGGCACGCAGCAGCAGGAACTCACCAACATCACCTTCCCCGGCGAATTCAACGTCTTCGAGTTCGTCGTGACGTGCGCCGGATGCCACGGCGGGACGATCGACCAGCATGCCGCGCACTTCGGGAACTGGGCCGGCGGGAGCATGGCCAGCGCGGCGCGCGACCCGGTGTTCCGCGCGAACCAGATCGGCGTCAACTCGGTCGTGCGCTCGATCACCGGGCTCGACGGCGCGGGCAACGTCTGCTTCCGCTGCCACAGCCCGAACGGGTGGCTCTCCGGACGGTTCGACCCCTCGCTCGGCGGCCGCGCCGACGGGGCGAACATGATCCAGAGCATCCTCCTGTCGACCGACGGCGAGGGCATCGCGTGCGAGACGTGCCACCGCGCGGTCGGCAACGTCACCTACAAGCGCCCCGACGTCGCGACGAACGCGTCGACGGGCCTGCTCGACAGCGTGTGGAACCTCCTCGCCGGCCTCTCCGACTGGGAGCACGCCGGCCGCCCCGCGACCGACCAGGACCGCACGCCCACGCTCGCGGACGGGTTCCCGTTCGGCGACACCGCGCTGCAGTACCAGGACGGGGTCGCGTATACGGGCAAGTACTCCGGGACGGGCGATTTCTATTTCAGCGACCTGCCGGTCAACGGTTCCTACACCGGCCAGATCTACGCGGTCTACCCCGACTGGTGGCTCGAGGACGGAAACCCGGTGAACCCCGTGCCCCCCGGCCAGCCCGAGTTCAACGCGGCGGGGCAGAAACTCGCGTGGGGACCCGACGGCACGCTGCCGCCGCTGTTCGAGGTTCCGATCGGAGTGCCCACGCGCCTCTCGACCGGACGGCCCGACTACCCGGCGCAGGGCCTGTCCCTCGAGCACCCGACCGCGGGCAGCGCCGGCCGCGTCGGCTCGCTGCTCACGCCGGTCACGCTGAACCCGTCGCTGCCGCCCGGACCGGGCGGCCTGGTCAGCCCCGACGAGTTCATCCGCTCGTCGGAGTTCTGCGGAACGTGCCACGACCTCACCGTGCCGATCGTGAACCACGGCATGCCCGAGCAGCGCACCTACACCGAGTGGAAGTACAGCGCGCTGTCCGGTGCGGGCGTGCGTTGCCAGGACTGCCACATGCCGAGCATGCGGCGCGAGTACAACGACGCGAACCCGGACACGGTGAATCCCGACCCGGCGCTCGCCGGCACCTTCCCGTACGCGAAGAACCGCGCCGCGCAGGGCGGCACCGCGTTCCACAAGCTCACCGGGGCCAACCGTGACCTCGGTCCGATGATGAAGGCGCTGTACCCCGAGGTCGACCTCGAGGTCGTCGGCGCTCCGACCGGGAAGGACCCGCGGGCGTTCCCGGGGATGCTGTCCGATCGCGGTCCGATGTGGGATCGCGCGATGCACAACTCCGAGATCACGCTGCGCGACGGCGTCGACGTCAAGATCCTGCAGGCCCCGCTCGAGACGCCCGCGGGCTCCGGCGTCTACGAACTCAAGGTGCGCGTGACCAACCGGACCGGCCACCGCATCCCCTCGGGTTACCCGGACGGGCGGCGCTTCTGGCTGGCCGTCGACGTCTTCGGGCCCGGCGGCCCCGTGTACAAGTCGGGCTACTACGACGACGAACAGGCCCGTCTCTTCACCGACCTCACCACCGACTTCAACCGCGCGCTCACGAACGTGATCGACGCGCGCGTCGCGAACGCGGTGATGGTCTACGAGCGCGTCACGGGCACGTGCCTCGACAGCACGGGCGCGGCCATCTTCCCGGACCCGACCGCCGCCACCCCGGTCGCCTGCGTGGAATCGCCGGCGCTGACCAACAACTTCCTGCTGTTCGACAACCGCGTCCCGCCGCGCGGTCTCGACTACGCCTCCGCGCGGCTCGCGGGCGTGAAGTTCTGGAACTACGACTCGGCGAAGACGCCGTTCGAGGACCAGTCGCGCTACACGCCGGACCAGCTCGCCGGCGGCTACGACGACGTGACGTACGTCTTCGCCGCCCCGACGGGGCTGAGCCTGAGCGCCTCCGTGAACGCGTACTGGCAGACGCACACGCGCGAGTTCATGGAACACCTGCGCGGCCAGGACGGGACGACGGTCCGTCCGCAGCGTCCGCCGAACGTCTTCGACCCGAACTACCCCATGAACCCGAACTACATCAGCAGCGCCATCAACGGCCTGCCGCTGTCGAGTTACACCGCGCTCGACGGCTCCACGCTCAACGACAACTGGGGTGGTGTCGCCTACGCCGCGTGGCTGGCGACGGGCAAGGGCGCGCCGTTCCTCGTCGATCGCGACGACACGTCCGCGGTCGCCCCGACCGTCGCGCCCGTCGTGACGGCGCGCGCGCTCAACGCGAGCGATCCGGGATACATCGACCCGGTGTCGCTCGCGCCCGACTCGTTCGCGGCGAAGGTCGAGTGGACGCCGGTGCCGGGCGCCGACGGCTACGTGATCTGGATCCGCTACGGCAAGAGCGACGCGACGGCCGACTGGGACCGCCTCGCCGTCGTGGGCAAGGCCGAGACCTCGTTCGTCGAGCACGTGCTGGGCGACGCCTCGCCGACCTCGCCGGGCAAGACCTACGGCTTCAAGGTCGTGGCGTTCAACGGCAAGGGCGAGATCGAATCCAACATCGTCGACCACACGGTCGCGTCCGCGCTGCCCGCGGCGCCGAGCGGGCTGGTCGCGAGCACCACGGCTCCCGGTTCGTCGGCGTCGCAGATCACGCTGACCTGGACGGACAACGCGACCAACGAGATCGGCTTCGAAGCGTGGCGGATCGGGCCGGTCGCCGAGTACAACGCCGACGGGACCCTCGTGCCCGTCGTCTACGGCGGCGCGCCGCCCGCGACGGTGGTCGGTCTCGACGGAGCGATCCCGAGCGCCACCACCGGTCCCGCCGGCGGCGTCCCGGCCACCGGTCCCAACACGTTCGTCGACGACGGCACCCTGGCCGGCGTTCCGCTCAAGGCCGGCGCCTGCTACAACTACCAGATCCGCTCCGTCAACGTGAACCTCGACCGGTCGACCTGGGCGGTCGCGGCCACGCAGGGCTGCACGCTCAACGTGAAATCCCTGAACCTCACCGCGACGCCCGACACGGCGTACCGCATCGACCTCGCGTGGACCACCAACGCGACGGGTGCGACGCAGTTCCGCATCCTGCGCGGCCTCACGCCCGGCAACCTCGCTCAGATCGCCACGGTGCCGGCGACCGCCGCGTCGAGCTACGCCTGGACCGACACCACCGTCGTGCCGGACACGACCTACTACTACCGCGTCAACGCCGTCAATGCGGCCAACACCGAGCTCGCCCACGGCACGGCGAACGCGACGACGCCGGCCGTCCCGGCGGCGCCGACGGACGTGACCACCGCGGCGACCGCGGTCGACATCACCGTATCGTGGGTCGACCACGCGACCAACGAGGACGGGTTCGTCCTCGAGCGTGCGGTCGTGACCAACGGCGTCGTGGGCGCCTACGTGCCGCTCCCGGCCCAGGGCGCGTTCCTGCCGCCCAACACGACGAGCTACGTGGACACCGTCGCGGCCGGCGGCCTGCTCGAGAACACGCTCTACCAGTACCGCGTGAAGGCGATCCACCTCGTCAACGGCGACTCCAGCTACGCGACCGGCACGCCGGTGGCGCTGATCACGCGTCCCGTGCCGCCGACCGCGTTCGCGGCGCGCATGGCGACCGCGCTCCCCGTGCCCCGCGTCCTTCTCTCGTGGGTCGACCAGTCGATCAACGAGTCGGCGTTCAACCTCCAGCGGCACACCAACACCAACTCCTGCAACGCCGCCACGGGATGGACGTCGCTGCCGAGCGCGCCGGCGAACGCGACCGCGTACACCGACCCGGGCGTCTCCTCCGGCACCGGGTACTGCTACCGCATCCGCGCGACCAACGCGGCGGGCGACTCGGCCTGGGTCACCACGACCGTCAACGTCCCGGCCGCACCGGGCACGCCGGCCAGCCCGACCTCGGTCGCGCCGCCGGCCAACACGCCGCGCACGCTCGTGGTCACGTTCAACGTGTCCAACACCGTGCTCGGGTGGGAGCTGCGGCGCGGCAGCAACACGATCGTCGCCTCCGGCACCACGACCGGCGCGCTCTCGTTCACCGACAGCAACGGACTGGCGGACGCCACCACGTACACCTACTTCGTGCACACCTACAACGCCGGCGGGTTCTCGAACTGGAGCCAGGGCCGCTCGGGCACGACGCTCGGCGTGACGGCCCCGGCGACGCCGGGCGTGGCCAACGCCGGCAACTGCAACGGCGCCAACAACGGCGGGTTCAACTGCCGCCAGGACGTCAGCTTCACGATCGACGCGTCGGCGACCAACTGGGTCGTGCAGCGCTGCGCCGGCTCGACGTCCAACGCCTGCGCTCCGGGCAGCGCGAACTGGTCCCAGCTCACGACGGGAACCGGCACCGGCAACCAGACCGTTGCGAGCCGCTTCCTGACCCGCAACACGACCTACAACTACCGCGTGAACCAGACCAGCGCGATCAACACGTCGGGGTGGTCCGACCCGCCGGGCACGCGGACGCGCTGACATGGTCCGGCGCTCACCCGCCGTTCTCCTGCTCCTGG
>JABLTH010005969.1_pt1 | contig 18596 bp, 19 predicted proteins | sample 7875711 | NCBI WGS metagenome assembly JABLTH01 (sample SAMN14941262, study PRJNA633318) | bioreactor metagenome | isolation source: bioreactor | place: China | collected 2019-03-05 | reverse complement strand
TGGCGCGGCTGATGGTCGAGTAAGGCGCCTTGGCATACATCACGTCGAGGATCGAATGCACGGCCTCGTCGCCGCCCACACCGAGGATCGACGCGCCCAGGATTTCGTGCGTCTGCGCATCGACCACCACGCGCATGAACCCCTGGCTCTCGCCCTTCTCCACCGCGCGGCCGACGCGCGTCATCGGCCGGTTGCCGACCAGCAACTTGCGGCCGGATTGCTTCGCCTCCGTGAGCGACATGCCGACGCGCGCAAGCGGCGGGTCGATGTACATGGCGTACGCCTGGATGCGGTCTGCCACCTTGCGCGGGTCGTCGTCGAGCAGATTGGCCGCGACGATCTCGTAATCGTTGTAGGCCGTATGCGTGAAGGCGCCCCGGCCGTTGCAATCGCCCAGGGCCCAGATGCCGGGCACGTTGGTTCGCAACTGCTCGTCAACGCGGATATTGCCGCGCTTGTCGATCTCCACGCCGGCCTTGTCGAGCCCCAGATCATCGGTATTGGGCACCCGCCCGACCGCCATCAGCAGATGCGAGCCCGATACCTCGCGCGCACCGCCGCTGCAGTCCAGGCCAACCACCACGTTGGCACCATCGCGACGCACGCGCAGGCAATCGGCGTTGACCTGCACGTCGATGCCCTCGGCCTCGAGAATCTCGCGCACCGCCTGCGATACGTCTTCGTCTTCGCGGGCGATCAGGCGCGGGCCCTTCTCGACAATCGTCACGCGCGATCCGAAGCGGCGAAACATCTGGCCGAACTCCAGCCCGACGTAACTTCCCCCAATCACGACAAGGTGCTCGGGCAGAAAATCCACGTCCATCATGGTGGAGTTGGTGAGAAACGGCACTTGATCGAGCCCGGGCATGGGCGGCACCAACGCCCGGCCGCCGACGTTGATGAAGATGCGCTCGGCTTCGAGCAGCTCGTCGCCAACGCGCACCGTGCGCGCGCTTTCGAAGCGGGCATGGCCCTGGAAGACGGTGCAATGCTCCAGGCCGCGCACCCATTGCTCCACGCCATGGCTGGAGCGGCCGGAAATTTCATCCTTGCGGGCCTTGACGCGTTGCATGTCGACGGTGACACCGCCGTTGATCACCACGCCGTATTCAGCCGCACGCTGCGCCATGCGCGCCGCATAGGCGCTGGCCACCATGGCTTTCGTGGGAATGCAGCCGGTGTTGACGCACGTGCCGCCAAAGCGGCCGCGCTCGACGATGGCGACCTTCATGCCGGCGCCAGACAGGAGCGCAGCCAGCGGCGGGCCCGCCTGGCCGGTGCCGATGATGATGGCGTCGAAGCGTTGCGTCATGGCGCTCTCCTCCGTGTGGTTGCCGATCGCGGCCGTCTCGGTATGGTAGGCGGCGCGCGTGGCAACGGCGAGTCGCGGCGACAGGTTTTGCCGGCGCCTGGCAACGCACGCGGACAGCGCGGTCGCCGGAAGGAAAGCAAGAAAGCGGCCGGTGCGCTCAGTGGCGAGCGCCCCGGCGCATCAGATCAATGGTGGTGATGGTGCTTGCCGTGGCGACGGTAGCCGCGGCCGCGGTCGTCGCGGTCGGAATACGAATTGCGCTGCACGTTGCCGCCCAGTGCCGCACCGGCGCCGCCACCCAGGCCCGCTCCAACGATGCCGCCCGTGCGGCCCCCCATAGCATTGCCTGCAGCCGCACCCACGCCGCCGCCCACTGCGCCACCCACGATGGCGCCCTTGCGCTCGCGGCCGTTGGCCGTCAAAGCGCCGCCCGCGCCGCCGCCGATCGCCCCGCCGATGACCGAGCCGGTCTGCCCGCCGAGCGCGCCGCCAACGGCCGCGCCGCCAGCGCCACCCAGCGCGCCGCCCAGGGCATTGCGCAGGTCATCCGCCGCTGCGGGCAAGGCCGTCAGGCCGGCGAGCGTTGCCACAATCAGGGCAGGTGCAATCTTCTTCAACATGGTGTTCTCCTTATGCGCAAATGCAGGATGCGGCACTCAAACCAGTACTGAGGGGGCCGATCCGGGCTCGATGTGTTCGGGGCGCAGAATACAAGTCACGCAACGGGGCGGGTTAAACACATTCGTCAATCTCGTAACAGAATGTTGCCAGTTCGAGGGCGCCCGTAAGCCGTTGATAAGACAGAGGAACAAGAACACAGGAGAACCCATGCCCAGCTATATCGCCTTCCTGCGCGCCGTGAACGTAGGCGGCACCGGCAAACTACCCATGGCCGAACTGCGCGCGATGTGCGAATCGATCGGCCTGAGCGGCGTACGCACCTACATTGCGAGCGGCAACGTGGTCTTTCAGAGCCGGCTGGCAGAGGCGACCATCAAGGCGAAGCTGGAACGCTGCCTGGAGGATTACGCCGGCAAACCCGTGGGCGTGCTCGTGCGCACAGGTGCCGAGCTGGCGGCGGTGCTGGTAGGCAATCCGTTCAAGACGGCGGCGCCCAACCGAACGGTCGCGATCTTCCTGGATATGCCGCCACCCGCCGATGCGCTCGCCGCTGCCACGGGCCACAGGGCGGAAGAGATGGCCCTGGGCACCCGCGAAATCTACGTGCACTACGGCGACGGCATGGCCGATTCCAAACTGAAGATCCCCGCCGCCAAGACGGGGACGGCGCGCAACATGAATACCATTGCCACGCTGGTCGACTGGGCGACCGAATAGCGGCGGTAAGCGCAGGTCATTGCGCTGCCGCTTTGCGCTTGGTCATGTGGTGAAAGTACGCCAGCAGATCATTAAGCTGCGCATCGGACAGCGTCTTCTCGTCGATGGCGGACATGCGTGCGTTAGGCCACCAGCGCAGCGATTGCGGATCGCGGATCAGGTGGCGCAGCTTCTCGTCGCCGAGGTATTCCACGGGGCTGTACGGCACGTTAAGGTCGGGGCCAAGGTTGGCGTCGCCGGCACGATTGAGCGTGTGGCACGAGAAGCAGACGCGCTGGAACGTGGCGAAACCGCGCATGACGGCCCCATCTGCGGGCAGCCCCGCGGCGGGCCGGATGGCCGCGAAGCGCTCGCCCGGCAGCGCCGCCACATCGATGCGCACGATGCTGTAAGTCCACAGGCTTTCGTTCACGACCGACGCCTTGGCCGCGGGCGCCGTCCAGATCAGCCGGAACGGGCCGATGTCCTGTCCCTTGAGCGTCGGCCACGGTGCGGCGGGGTCTTCCACGGCCAGCCAGGCGCGGGGCCCGTCGGCGCGATCGCCCAGCAGCAGGCGCATCGGCAGGTGCGAAACGTAGCCGTCGCTGGCGGCGGTAGTGGCGCTGGCATCCGGGCTGACCGTCTGCCCGCGGAACAGCGCCGTCACCGGGATCGCCTTGAAGGTCAGACGGGCCTTCAGGTTCTGGTCTTCCACGGTCACGCTGGTCAGGTGCGGATCGTGCAGCAATGCATCGCGCGACAGCGTGCGGTGCTCCGTGCCGATGTTGACGGTCAGCGTCGCGCCATCAGCAGGGGCATCGGCTGCATGGGCGGTGCTGCTGAACGCCACGCATGCGCAGAGCGTCCATCCTGCGATCGTCGCAAGCCAGTTCTTCATGAGGTCTCCTGTGGGCAAATCGGGCTGTTTCGTTGCGACGAGAGTGTAGGCAAGCGCACGAGGTTTGGCACGGTTTTCGTTATCGATCCATCTCCGCTTCCACGCGCCGCCTCACGGTCTGCAACGCGGCGTCGAGCCGGTCGAGCGCGACGGAGCCCAGGGCCAGCCGCAAGGCATGCGGTACCTGCTTCGACGCCGCAAACGGCTCTGCGGTGGACACGGAGATGCCGTCTTCCTGCAGGGCCACGGCAACGCGGTCGCCACGCACCTCGGGCGGCAGCGCAAGCCACACAAAATAAGACGCCGGATGTGTGACCAGCGTCAGCCCTGCCAGCGCCTTGCGGGCAATCGCCTGACGCGCTGCGGCATCGCGCCGCTTCTCCGCCTCCAGGCGTGCGACGGTGCCTTCGTCCAGCCACGCACATGCGAGCCTGGTGACGATGGCCGGGGTGTTCCACGTCGTGGCGCGAATGGCACGTTCCAGTTGCGGCACCCACACCGCCGGCGCGGCAACGAAGCCGAAACGCAGGCCGGTCGCCACGCTTTTCGACAGGCCGGAAACGTAGACCGTCGATTCCGGCGCCAGCGTGGCCAGCGGCGGAGGCGGGGTGTTTTCCAGAAAGGCGTAGGCCGCATCTTCCAGGGCAATCAGGCCGTGGCGGCGCACGATGGTCGCCAGTTGGCGCCGCCAGCCGATGCCGCCCACCCAGCCGAGCGGGTTGTGCAGCGTCGGCATGACATAGATGGCGCGCACCCGGCGGCGTGCGCAGAGTCGCTCCAGTGCATCCAGGTCCAACCCTTGCCCGGCTGCTGGCAGCGGCGCCAGTTCCAGATGCAGCATCTCGGCGATGACCTTGAAACCGGGATACGTCAGCGCGTCCACCGCAACCACATCGCCGGGCTTGAGCAGCGCCATCGCAGTCACGGCCAGACCGTGCTGCGCGCCGTCGACCACGAGTACGTTGTCCGGCGCGACAGGCAAACCGCGCCGTGCTAGGTGGCGCGCAACGCAGGCGCGTTCATGCGTGCGGCCGCCATGCGGTGCATAGCGCAACAGCGCATCCAAATCGCCCCCGGCGGCCAGCTTGCGCAGCGCGCGGCTCAGCAGCCGGGCTTGTCCGGGCAGCGACGGATAGTTGAAGTTCAGATCCACCACGCCGGCGGCCACGGCCTGCTGGTCGATACCGAGGCCGCGCGGCAGCGTGTTCTCGCGCACGAAGGTGCCGCGCCCCACTTCGCCGCTCACCAGGCCCATCGCTTCAAGCTCGGCATACACGCGCGTGGCCGTGACCAGCGCAACGCCGTGCCGCTGCGCCAGTTGCCGGTGCGTGGGCAGGCGTGTGCCGGGCGGCAAACGGCCGCTGCGGATCTGCGTGGCCAGCTCGTCGACGAGCGGCTGATAGCGAGCCTGGGTCATGTCTGGTGTACTAAGGACAATTTTTTGATTGTATTGCCCCATGCCCCTAGCATGCGATCTATCCCAACGCGACAGCACACCGATCATGCACATCGCCATCCTGACCTTTGACGGGTTCAACGAGCTGGATTCGCTCATCGCTTTTGGCGTGCTTCATCGCATCAAGAAACCGGACTGGCGGGTGAGCCTGTGTTGCCCGCACACCGAAGTCACATCAATGAACGGCGTGACGATGCATGCGCAATCGATGCTGGAAGAGGCCCGCTCCGCAGATGCCGTGCTCGTCGGCAGCGGCATCCGCACGCGCGATGTGGTGGCTGATCCAGCGTTGATGGCGCGGCTGGCGCTCGATCCGTCACGCCAGTTGATCGGCGCACAGTGCTCCGGCACGTTGGTGCTGGCCAAGCTGGGGCTGCTCGGCGGCGTGCCGGCCTGCACTGACTTGACCACCAAGCCCTGGGTGCAGGAGGCCGGCGTGCAAGTGCTGAACCAGCCGGTCTACGCCAACGGCAATGTGGCGACGGCCGGCGGCTGCTTTGCTTCGCCGTACCTGGCGGCGTGGGTGATTGCACGCACGGAAGGCGTGGAGGCCGCAGCAGAGGCGTTGCACTACGTGGCGCCCGTCGGCGAGAAAGCGGCCTACGTGGAAAACGCCCTGCGCAACCTGCGGCCTCACCTGCCTGGCTGATCGCGGGTGCGTTGGACAGCCGATAGACTGGACGGCCCTTCACGCATCGCAGACACGCGATCAGGAGTCACTTCTTGAACACGCTGACGACACTGAAGACGCTGGCCATTCCCGTTACCGTTGCGCTGCTGGCCCACAGCGCTGGCGCGTTTGCAGCCGAAAGCCTGGCCAACGGCATCAAGCGCCGTGCGCCGCAAGGCATTTCCACCAAGTTGTATGCGTGCGTCGACAAGGCGCCGGACAATGCCGACGCTATCGACGCATGTCTCTCCACAGAAAAGACCGCGCAAGACGAGCGTCTGGACCGCTCGTACAAAACGCTCTTGAGCCGATTGAATGGCAAGCCAAAAGAGGCACTGGTAAGTTCAGAGCAGGCGTGGCAGGACTTTCACACCAAAACGGCCGCCCTTGAAACCGCCATCTACGGCAAGGACAAGCGCGACGATCTGCAGCGCCTCGAGAACGAAGTCTTCCGCCTGAGCGAGCGCGCCAACGCACTCGACAAGTATCTGGCCACGAAGGGGCAATAAACCGTTCAGGCCGCGGCGGTGGTCGACAGCCATTTACGCAGGATGGCCACGCTGTAGCGTGAATCCACTTGTGCGATGAACTGCGCGAAGTCGACGCTGGCGGCGTCATCGGCGCGGTCTGAAATCGTCCGGATCGCGGCAAACGGCACGGCCCACTCGTGGCACACCTGCGCCACGGCGGCACCTTCCATCTCGACGGCCAGGGCATCCGGCAATGCCGTACGCAGCACCGCGCTTTCTGCCGAGGTGCAGACAAAGCGGTCTCCGCTGACGATCAGGCCGCGATGCACCTGCGGCGCCGCAATCCCGAACGCGCGCATGACATCCGGGCCGAGCAACGCATGCGGATCCGCCAGCACCGCGCCGGCGCTTTCCAGCAATCCGTTAGCGAGCGACGTGTCAGCGGGGAAACGTGCCATGCCGGTCAGCGGAATCTCCCAGCGCGGGAACAGCGGTGAGGCGTCGACATCGTGCTGCAGCAGTTCTTCTGACACCACGACGTCGCCCACGGCCACGCCCGGCGCCAATGCGCCGGCCACGCCGGCAAACACCACCGCGCGTACGTTGAACTGCGTGATCAGCACCGCCGTGGTTGACGCCGCCGCGACCTTGCCGACGCGCGACAGCACCACAACCACCGCGTGGCCGTCGAGCCAGCCCGTCCAGAAATCGCGGCTGCCGATGTGGACGCACTGTGCATCTGTCAGCCACGTCAGCAGCTCGTTGATCTCTTCATGCAAGGCAGCAACGATGCCGATCGGGCCACGGGCGTTGGGCTGGGAAGACGGAATATTCATGGAGGAGGCGGCGCCGGCTTGGGGCGTGGATACGTCGAAAGACGCCATTGTCGCCGCAATCCGGCCGCCCGCCGGCGCCATTGCTCAGAGGCGCTGCGCCGCCCGCTGCACGGCGTCATGGCGATCGGCCCGCAAACGATCGAGCCGCGAGGTCACCGCTTCGAGAATCTCCGGTGCTGCGCGCTCGGGGCGGCCGCAATCGAACGGCGGCGCCGGGGCGTATTCGATACCGAGCTGCACAGCCTGCGCATGCTCGGCGCCGGCAATGTCGGCCATGACGGTCAGCGCCATGTCGATGCCGGCCGTCACGCCGCCGCCGGTGATGAGATTGCCGTCACGCACCACACGGGCTTCATCTACGGTGGCGCCAAACGCCGGCAGCAGGTTGCGCCAGGCCCAGTGGCAGGCCGCGCGCTTGCCCTGCAGCAACCCTGCCGCACCCAGCACCAGCGAGCCAGTGCAGACGGAGGTGACATAGCGCGCGCCGTCGGCCAGTCGCCGCACCTGGCGCACGAACTCGGCATCTTCCATGGCTTCGATCACGCCAAAACCGCCGGGCACGCAGATCAAGTCGGCATGCGGAATATTCGCCAGCCGCTGCACGTTCGAGATCGTGAGACCGCCATCGGCATGGATCTCGCCACCGGCAGCGGAAGCCACCACGCATTGCGCGCCCGGCAGCCGCCAGAACACTTCATGCGGGCCGGTGAAATCCAGCTGCGTAACGCGGTTGTACAGCGCAAAGACAACGATGAACGGGGAATTCGTCATGGTTCGGCTCTCCTGAGCGTGATGCGGTGGTGGTTGACGCTTCACAGGATCGCGCTCTATCGTGTTGGCAGCAATGACCAGTCTCCCACTTTTTCTGCCATGGCCCACCGCATCGCTGTGCTGATCTTTCCGGACTTCCAACTGCTCGACGCCGCCGGGCCGGTGGCGGCATTTGAAGTCGCCAGCCGGTATCGTGACGACCACTACGCACTGCGCATGATTGCCGCGCAGGCCGGCCTTGTTCGTAGTTCGTCCGGTGCCCGCTGGGATGCCGACGCCCTGCCCCCGGTCAGCCAGGTCGACACGCTGCTCATTGCCGGCGGAGACGGCGTGGATGCAGCCATGGCCGATGCGCGCACGCGCCGCTTTGTGCAGCGCTGCGCAGCCCGCGGCGCGCGCGTCGCCAGCGTGTGTTCGGGCAGCCTGTTGCTGGCCGCCACGGGCTTGCTGAACGGCCGTCGCGCCACGACCCACTGGAGCCGCAGCGAGCAGTTCGCGCGCACGTTTCCGCAGGTGCAGCTCGAACCCGACCACATCTACGTGAACGATGGCCCGATCTGGACCAGCGCCGGCATCAGCGCGGGCATCGACCTGGCGCTTGCCCTCATCGCCGAAGACCTGGGCGAGCGCCTGGCACGCGCGGTGGCGCGGCAGTTGGTCGTGTACTACCGCCGGCCCGGCGGGCAGTCGCAGTTTTCAGCGCTGAATGAGATGGATTCGGCACGCGGCCGCTTCAAGCCGCTGCTCGACCACGTGCGGCGCAACCTGGGCGCACCGCATCGCGTGGGCGATCTGGCCGAGCACGCCTGCATGAGCCCGCGCCATTTCGCACGCGCGTTTCAGGTTGAAACCGGTCTCACGCCTGCAAAGGCCGTGGAAAAATTGCGCGTGGAGGCTGCACGCGCCGCGCTGGAAAGCGGTGCCGTCTCCATGCAGCGCGTGGCCACCGAGTGCGGTTTTGGCGATACCGAGCGCATGCGGCGCAGTTTCCAGCGCCTGTTGGGCGTGCCTCCGTCTTCATTGCGCGCACGCTAACTTCACTGAAACCCGCACCGCTGCGCCATTCGCCTTCCTCAGGCCCAAACTTTGCGTCCAAGCTGCGGCGCCGCCCAACCTCGACAAGAAAGGGCGAGCAAAACGGACACCGGGAACGCAACGAGCGAAGGAGGAGACGCGTATGAACACTCGGGAAATGCTGGCCATCGTGGGCGTTACGCTGGCCGTGATCACAGCCTATTCGCTTGCCCGCGATCTGACCGACGAGCCGCTGGGCCTGCGGGCGCCGCAGACCGGTCTCGTGTACGTGCAAGCGCAGGTGAATGCGCCGCATCAGTGACGCGCATGGCGCGCAAAGGCCGCCGCACCTCCCTGACCGAATGACCGCCGCGGCTGGTGGAAGACATCGCCCGCGCGGGGCACAGCAATGACCGTGCACATCGGCATTTCAGGGTGGCGCTACGCAGGGTGGCGCGGCGTGTTCTACCCGGAAGACCTGGCACAGCGCCGCGAGCTGGAATATGCATCGCGCCAGTTCGACACCATCGAGATCAACGGCTCGCACTACTCGCTGCAATCGATCACAAGCTGGCAGGCCTGGCACGACACCGCGCCCGACGGCTTTGTTTTTGCCGTCAAGGGGCCGCGCTATCTGACCCACATGCTGCGCTTCCGTGACGAGACGGCGGTGCCGGCGCTGGCCAATTTCTTCGCGTCTGGAGTGCTGGCGCTGCGGCGCAAGCTCGGGCCGTTCCTGTGGCAATTTCCGCCCAGCTACCGGTTCGATGCAGAGCGGTTCGAGCGTTTCCTGTCACTGTTGCCGCGCGACACGGCAGCCGCCCGCGCGCTGGCCCGACAGCACGATGGGCGCGTCAAGGCACCCTGGTTTGCCACGCGCGGGCAGCAGCGCCTGCGCCATGCGGTGGAAGTGCGCCACGACAGCTTCTGCACACCGGAGTTTGCCGCGCTCCTGCGCCGGCATCACGCTGCGCTGGTGGTCTCACATGCCGTCGCAGACTGGCCGTACCTTGAAGACGTGACGAGCGATTTCGTCTACCTGCGCCTGCACGGCGCCGATGCGCTCTACAGCGGCGCCTATGCCGATGCCGCGCTGGACCGCTGGGCCGACCGCATCCGCCAATGGGCTGCGGGGAGCGAGCCGGCCGACGCACATCGCGTTGGCGCGCCCGCCAAACTGCGGCGCAGCGGCCGCGACATCTATTGCTACTTCGATAACGATAAAAAAGTCGAAGCGCCTTCCGATGCGCGACGCTTGCTCGAACGGCTGCGTGCCGAATGAGATGGCGGCTCGCCTCTGAGCGCTAGCGCTCAGCCCGTCTTCACCCGCTGGCGCTTCGCCTGCTTGACGGCTGCGGGGTGGACGACCGCCGTATCCTCCGGTGCCAGGGCGCGCCCGTCTTGCGCACGGAGTTCAAGGCGGGGCACCGGCTTCCCCGTTGCCTTGTCGACGAGGACAACGTGCGCCTCATCCGACGCAAAGCAGAACGCTTCACCCCATTGCCGCAGCGCCACGAGCAATGGAAACAGCGCGCGTCCTTTCTCGGTCAGCACATAGTCCTGATACGCGCTGCCGTCTGACGCCGGCACCGTCTCGAGAATGTCGTGCGCCACGAGGTTGCGCAGGCGCACCGCCAGGATGTTTTTCGACAGGCCCAGACTGCGCTGAAACTCGCCAAAACGGCGCAGGCCATCGAACGCATCCCGAACGATCAGCAGCGACCACCAGTCGCCAATGGCATCCAGCGGCCTGGCGACGCCGCAAAGAGACTCCGCGTGGCTCGTACGTTTGACCATCTGTATCGCGCTTGCTGTGCGCGTCCTCATATTCAATGTGGTTGCAATATAAAACCTCGACTGCTATAACGCAACGGTTTCATATTGCAACCACTTAAGGCAAGGAGGAAGCACGACATGCGCGTTGATACGTTCGATGGGATGTACCCCTATACCCCCCGCTTTACCGATGCACCGGGCTTCTCGATGCATTTCGTGGACGAGGGCCCCGCCGATGGCGAAGTCGTGCTGTGTCTGCATGGCGAGCCCACATGGGGTTTCCTCTTCCGGCACCTGATCGCGGCACTGCGCGGCGCCCACCGCGTGGTGGCGCTCGACCACATGGGCTTTGGCAGGAGCGAAACACCGCCATCTCGCAGCTACTGGTTGCAAGACCACATCGACAACCTTGAGCGCTTCGTGCTCGCGCTGGACCTGCGCGGCATCACGCTCGTCATGCACGACTTTGGCGGGCCAGTCGGGATGGGGCTCGCGTCACGGCATCCGGATCGCATTCGGCGCATCGTCAGCGTCAACGGGCCAACGCCGTTCGGGCAGGCGACGTTGGGTGAACGCCTGGCCGCCAACGCGGCAGTGTCGCCATGGTTTCAGTGGATCATGCGGGCCGAATCGGAGGGGCGTCTTGAAGCCGTACTGGGTGAACTCGGCTTCAACATCCTCAGCACCTTAAAGCTCAACGGCTTTGAAGACCACGGGCTCATCAACGATGCGTGGTTGCAGGCGTACGGCGCGCGCTTTGCAACGCCGGCGGACTGCGCTGGCGCCATCGGTTGGGCCAAAGGCTTTGCGACCGGCGCCCATCGCTTTGAAGTGCCGGACGCTGCAGCGCGCCGTGCCATCGCCACCAAACCCGCCATGGCGATTTGGGGCATGGCAGACCGCACGTTGCATGCAGTGCATTTCCTGCCGCTGTTCAGTGAGCTGTTTCCGGACGCGCCGGTGCATCGGTTGCCCGGCGTTGGGCATTACAGCTTTGAAGATGCGCCCGGTGCGATTGCCGATCGCATCGCGACGTTTCTCGCGCAAACGTGAGGGCGTAGCATCCGCCAGCTACCACGCCGCATACATGCACAGAACACAGCGAACGCGAAGCCGGCGCCCAAGCGCAGGCTACGCTTGCTCGCGCTGCCCTGGCGCGGCCGCCTGGCCGAGCCTGACTTCCGCCACCAGCCCACCGCCTTCGCGATTGCGCAACGTGAGCCCGCCGCCTGCAGCCACAGCCAACTGCTGCGCGATCGCCAGGCCCAGCCCCGTGCCGCCCGTCTCGCGGCTGCGCGAATTCTCCAGCCGCACAAACGGCTGCAGCACCGCATCGAGCTTGTCTTCCGGAATACCGGGCCCGCGGTCGCGCACTTCGATCACCACGGCATCGCCGTCGCGGCGCACACTCACTTCAGCCGCGCCACCAAACTTGATCGCGTTGTCGGTCAGGTTGGTCAACACGCGGCGCAATGCGTGCGGGCGCGTGACGATCGCACCGGTAGCGTGCTGCTCCAGCGTGACGGGCTTGCCGGTGTCCTGGTAGTCGTACACCAGGCTTTCGACAAACGATCCGACGTCGATGCGCGAGGGCTTTTCACCATCGCCATGCGCGCTGCGCGCATAGGCCAGGCCCTCGCGCACGAGCGTTTCAATCTCGGCCAGATCGTTCAACAGCTTGCGCTTTTCTTCGGAGTCTTCCGCCAGTTCTGCGCGCAGCTTCATGCGCGTGATGGGCGTCTGCAAGTCGTGCGAAATGGCGGCCAGAATCTGCACGCGCTCTTCGACAAAGCGGGCAATGCGCTGGCGCATGGCGTTGAACGCGTGCGCGGCGCGGGCCAGTTCGGTCGGGCCGTTCTCGTCCAGCGGGGGCGTCTGGGCGTTGGGGTTGAGTGCGTCGGCGGCGTCGGCCAATGCCACCAGCGGGCGGATCGACAGGCGCACCGCAAACCAGCAGCACACGATCAGCAACAGCAATTGCACCACCAGCACATACGGCAGCCACTGCGCAATGGGCGTCATGCGTGGATGCACGTCAATGGTGAGCGTGCTGCCGTCGCTGAGCGTGAGGTGTGCCTGCAGTTGCTTGCCGTCGCCCGGTATCGACTCCACCGTCACGGGAAAGCGTCCCCCGCTTGCCTCGCTGATGCGGGCGGCGATGTCCTTGCCACGCTGCGTCATCTCAGGAATACCGGGCAGGCCGGGGCCGAGGATGTACTGATAGTTGCCTCGGTTCAGACGCGGCAGCCACTGCGGGCGCTCTTCCGCGGGCAGGCGATCGAGGATGGCGATTGCTGTGGACACATCGGTTTCCAATGTGCCGAGCATCACCTCGCGCGCGCTCATGTAGCGCTCGGAAAACAGCACGGCAAACGACAGCGCATACGCCACCACCAACCCCGCCAGCAGGATCACAAAGAGGCGCGAGCCCAGCGTGCGCGGCCATGCCCAGGCACGCGCGCTCATGGTTGTGGTCATTGGCGGGCCTCCTTGATCTCCACAGGCTTGGCAAAGACATAGCCCTCGCTGCGCACGGTCTTGATGTACGCCGGATCGCGCGCGTCGTCGTTCAGGCGCTGGCGCAGGCGGCTGACCAGCAGGTCGACGGATCGCTCGAACATCTCGGCCTCGCGGCCCTGCGTGAGGTTGAGCAGTTGATCGCGGTTGAACACGCGCATCGGGTGGTCGACAAACACGCGCAGCAGCCGGTATTCCGCGCCGCTCAGCGCAACGATGGTGCCGTCGGCGTCGATCAGGTGGCGCGCGGTCGTATCGAGGTGCCAATCGCCAAAGGCCAGCATCTGCCCAGCTTCGGAGACCTGCAGGTTGGGCGGCAGCATGCGCGTGCGGCGCAGCACTGCCTTGATGCGGGCGAGCAACTCGCGCGCGGCAAACGGCTTGGCCAGGTAATCGTCGGCGCCCATTTCCAGGCCGATGATGCGGTCGGTCTCGTCGTCGCGCGCGGTCAGCATCAGCACGGGCGTGGCCTTGTGCTTGCCGGCGCGCAGTTCACGGCACAGCACCAGGCCGTCGTCGCCGGGCAGCATCAGGTCGAGCACGATCAGGTCGACGGTGTTGGCCTCCAGGAACGCACGCATGTGGCGCCCGTCGGGCGAGGCGGTCACCCGCAGCCCGTTCTTGGTGAGATAGGTCGAAACGAGTTCGCGAATCTCGCGGTCATCATCGACGATCAGGATGTGGTCGACGTGGGCGTCCATGGGTGGTGACCTCGGCACGATGGAAGGTGGAAGGAAGGCGCCATTTTGCGCCTCTCCGAGTGACGTCGCGAGCCCGTGTTGTATCGCAATGCATCTGGCGGATGCGTTTGTACAGTCCGATACAAAGTCGCCCCTGCGGCGATACAAGCCAGCTACGCGCGCGGCGTCTGATAGAGGCCATCCCGATCCCTTGCCAAGGAAGTCGACCATGAGCCTGCTGATACTCGCCTACCTGGGCGGCGCGCTGACCATCCTGAGCCCGTGCATCCTGCCCGTTCTGCCGTTTGTGCTGAGCCGTACCAACCAGCCGTTTGTGCGCGGCAAACTGCCGATGCTCGCCGGCATGGCCCTCACCTTTGCCGGCTTTGCGACGCTGCTCTCGGCCGGCGGTGCGTGGGCGGTGCGCGCCAATGAAGTCGGCCGCTTTGCGGCGCTCGCGCTGCTGGCCGTGTTCGGGCTGTCGCTGCTGTGGCCCAGGCTGGGCGATCTGATGGCCCGGCCGGTTGTGGCGCTGGGCAACCGGCTGGCGGGGCAAGCGTCGACCGGCAGCGCCTCGGCAGAACCTTCGGTGGCGGGCTCGCTGTTGCTGGGCGTCGCCACGGGGATGCTGTGGGCGCCGTGCGCCGGCCCGATCCTCGGGTTGGTGCTGACCGGCGTGGCGCTCAATGGCGCGAGCGTGTCCAGCGCGCTGGCGCTGGCGGCCTATGCCGCGGGTGCGGCCACGTCGTTGGCAGCAGCATTGGGGCTGGGCGGCCGCGTGTTCACGGCCATGAAGCGCTCCATGGGCCTGGGCGAGTGGGCGCGTCGCATCATGGGCGCAAGCGTGCTGGGCGGCGTGGCCCTCATCGGGCTGGGCGCCGATACGGGCCTGCTGGCGCGCCTGTCTTCCGGCGGCACCACGCAACTTGAACAGGCACTGGTCAACGGGTTGGGCGTGACTCGGCCGACACCCCAGGCCAGCCTCAACGTGGTGTCCGAAGCCAACGCCGCGCCGGTGGCCAAGCCCAGCGGCTTGCCCGTGGAAGGCCGTCTGGCCTCGTTCGACGGCGCGGTGCAGTGGCTCAACTCCGCGCCGCTCACAGCCGACCAACTGCGCGGCAAGGTCACGCTGGTCTATTTCTGGACGTACTCGTGCATCAACTGCATCCGCACGCTGCCATACCTGCGCGCGTGGGCCGACAAGTACAAGGACCAGGGCCTGACCGTGGTCGGCGTGCACACGCCGGAATTCGCGTTCGAGAAGTCGCCCGAGAACGTCGCCCGCGCCGTCAGCGGCTTCCGCGTCAACTTTCCGGTGGCCATCGACAGCAACTACCGCATCTGGAATGCCTTCCACAACAGCTACTGGCCCGCCGCGTACTTTGTCGATGCCCAGGGCAACATCCGGCACCACCAGTTTGGCGAGGGTGATTACGCCGCCTCTGAGCGCGTCATCCAGGCGCTGCTGGCGGAGGCAGGCAACCCACAGGTAGCAGGCGGCATCGTCGCGCCTGATGCCCCCGGGGCACAGGCCGCACCAGACCTGGACAACGTCCGCTCACCGGAAACGTATGTCGGCTACGCGCAAGCCACGCGTTTTGCATCGCCCGGCGGCGCACAGATCGGCACGTCGCACGCATACCGCGTCGGCAAGCTCGGTCTGAACGATTGGGGCTTGTCCGGCCAATGGACCATCGACGCCGAGCAGGCCACGCTGGACCGCGCTGACGGCAGCATCGTCTACCGATTCCACGCACGAGACCTGCACCTCGTGCTCGGGCCCGCCGCCGATGGCCGTGCGGTGCGCTTCACCGTCACGATCGACGGCAAGGCCCCCGGCGCCAGTCACGGTGCCGATACCGATGCAAACGGCAATGGCGCCATCACGCAAACGCGCCTCTACCAGCTCGTCCGGCAAGCCGGCACGGTGGGCGAGCACACGTTCGAGATCCGTTTTCTCGATGCCGGGGCGCATGCCTACGCCTTCACCTTCGGCTGACCGCGCGCCGCCGTTTTGTACGCGTTTGTATCCAGCCGCGACGCAGATACGTACCCAGACAAAACGGCCCTTCCGCGCTACGTCTGGGATACGTCGGCCTTCTTTAATACGTCTCGTGGCCCCGGCAACCAGACAACCCAAGCCGCTGACGCCGGGACGCAAATCCAACCCTCGTCTTCCCCCTTCATCCAAAAGGAGATCACCATGACCCGCATCGAAAACGTTCTGTACACCGCCAAGGTCAACGTCACCGGCGGCCGCGACGGCCAGGCGCACAGCGATGACGACCGCCTGAACCTGAAGCTCTCGCCCCCGGGCAGCAACGGCCGCGGCACGAATCCCGAGCAACTGTTTGCCGCAGGGTGGTCGGCCTGCTTTATCGGCGCGATGGGCCGTGCGGCCAGCCAGATGAAGATCAAGCTGCCGGCCGATCTGTCCTTGAACACCGAAGTCGACCTGGGCACCACCGACGATGCGTTCTTCCTGCAGGCACGGCTGAACGTGAGCCTGCCCGGCCTGGACCGCGAAGTGGCCCAAGCCGTGGTGGAAGCGGCCCACCAACTCTGCCCGTACTCGAAGGCCACGCGCGGCAACATTCACGTCGAGCTGAACCTGGTCTGACGCACCGCATGGCCCGCCGCACGCCGTACGCCACACGACATCAGCGGCCGGCGGGCTTCCGCTCTCAACCCTTCACGGATTCCACATCATGCGCACGACCTTCCGCGCCGCCCTCGCGGCACTCGCCATCGGCGCCGTCTACTTTGTCGGGACGGGCGCGCCCGCGTTCAGCCAGACTGCGGCCACCGGCGCCGCAGCGCCAGAATTCACGGGCATCAACCAGTGGCTGAACTCGCCGCCGCTGTCCATGAAAGACCTGCGCGGCAAGGTCGTGCTGGTGGATTTCTGGACGTACTCCTGCATCAACTGCCTCAACACGCTGCCGCACGTGAAGCAGTGGTACGACAAATACAAGGATCAGGGCCTGGTCGTGGTGGGCGTGCACACACCGGAATACGCGTTCGAAAAATCGACCGCCAACGTGCAGGAAGCGCTCAAGCGCCTGGACGTGCGCTACCCGGTCGCGCAGGACAACAGCTACGCCACGTGGTCGGCCTTCCACAACCAGTTCTGGCCCGCGCTGTACCTGATCGATGCCGACGGTCGCATCGTCTACCAGCACTTTGGCGAAGGCCGCTATGCCGAGACGGAAGCCGCCATCCAGAAGCTGCTGGCAAATCAAAAACCGCAGAAGCCCGCGTGATGGCGCGGCTTGAGACAACCCGCCCGCGCGGCGCTTACGAGCGCCAACGGGCGGGGCGCTTTTCCAGGAAGGCGTCAATGCCCTCGCCGGCGTCTTCTTCCATCATGTTGCGGGCCATGACATCGCCTGCGTAAGCGTAGGCGTCGGCAAGCGGCATTTGCCGTTGTCGGTAAAACATCGCCTTGCCGTAGCGGATGGCGGTGGGGCTCTTCGACACGATGTCCGCCACCTTGCGTGCCACGGCAGCATCCAGCTCCTCAGCCGGCACGGCCTCGTTGATGAGGCCCCAGTCGGCGGCCGTGGCGGCATCGATAAAGCGGCCCGTCACGAGCATGTCGAATGCGCGCTTCGCAAGCACGTTGCGCGACAACGCCACCGCAGGCGTCGAACAGAACAGGCCGACGTTGATGCCCGACACCGCAAAGCGCGCCGCGTCCGAAGCGATGGCCAGATCGCAACTGCCGACCAACTGGCAACCCGCAGCGGTCGCCACGCCGTGCACGCGGGCGATGACCGGCACTGGCAGCGCCTGAATCGCCTGCATCACCACGCTGCATCGCGCAAACAGCCCCTGGTAATACGCAAGTTCAGGTGTGCCGCGCATTTCCCGCAAGTCGTGTCCGGCGCAGAAGGCCTTGCCCTCGGCGCCGAGCACCACGCAGCGCACCGTCGCGTCTTGCGCAATGTCGTCCAACACGCGCTGCAGCGCATCCAGCATGGCTTCGGATAACGCATTGAACTGCAGGGGTCGATTCAGCCGCAGGGTGACGACACCGTCGCGGTCATCGCGCAGGACGGGTGCGTCGGCGGCGGCGTTGGTGGTGGGGTGAGGTTGCATGCGCGCGCTCCTTTGCAGGCAGGTGCCCTGGGGTGGGCACCAGTCTATCCCTGCAGCGCCCGCGTCGCACTCAGGCGTTGCCAGTAGGGGCCGGTTGGCCCTCGGCGACGCCAGACCTGAAAGGCCTACCCCTTCGCCGCTTTGACATTGGGCGGGCGGCTGACTATCACGCGTCTATAAGAGGTCGGGCGCCGCCGCCCCCCCAAAAATGCGCGGGGGCGCACCATTGAAGACGGCCGCCTGGCAACAATCACATCTCGCACCGCAAGTCACACCACAAGCGAACGAGTGACACAGTCAGCGCAAAAGGGGGCCAACGTGATGTCGGAAACGCTGGACATGCAGCGGGGCTTGTTGCTGAGCCTCTCTCCAGGACGCCGGACGTACTGGATGGCGCAGGCGGTGGCGTTGCTGTCGCTGGTGGTTTTGGTGTCGGCCGTGCCGTTCGCCAAGGTGCAACTGGCGCATCTTCCCTCGTTCGTGCCGCTTTACGAATCGGCCCTCATCCTCAATTACCTGATTACCGCCGCGCTGCTCTTCGGGCAGTTCGCCATCACGCGGTCGCGCGCCATGCTGGCCCTCGCCAGTGGCTACCTGTTCACAGCGGCCACGGCGGTGGGGCACTTGCTATCGTTTCCGGGGCTGTTCGCGTCCGGCGGCCTGCTCGGCGCGGGGCCGCAGAGCACCGCGTGGATCTACATGTTCTGGCACGCGGGCTTTCCACTGTTTGTCATCGCTTACGCCGTGCTGAAGGCGCGCGAAGAGCAGGAGCCCGACC
>JABLTH010101471.1_pt1 | contig 18615 bp, 13 predicted proteins | sample 7875711 | NCBI WGS metagenome assembly JABLTH01 (sample SAMN14941262, study PRJNA633318) | bioreactor metagenome | isolation source: bioreactor | place: China | collected 2019-03-05 | reverse complement strand
GGTCGGTAATCTTGGCCGGGATATTGCCCTTGGAGATATCGGACACATATTGGGCCGCCACGTTGAGAGGATCGATCACCGCATCCAACGTCTCGTTCACGCCCTGGACAATCTTGCGGAACTCGCCCTGGTGCTGGCTCGCATCCGCACGGGTGGACAAGCGCCCTTCTACGGCAGCATGCACCAGCTCGTCAGTATCATTGACCAGACGCTTGATATTGGTACGCACTTGCTCAATGGCTTCGTTTACAAAGGCTTTCTTGCCAGGGAACTGCTCCAACGGCATATCCAGATTGCCATCGCCAAACGCTTTCACCACTTCAATCGCACTGCGGTTCATGGCAATATGCCCAGCCACCATTTTATTGATCCCAGCGGCCATTTCTGCGTAGCCGCCTTTAAAGCGGTTTTGATCAACAGTGCAATCAATATCGCCTGCATCATGCTGCTGGCTGACATAATTCAATGACTGTACCAGGCCATCCAAGGTACGTTGCAGTACACGGATAGAATAAGCAACACTGGTTTTGTCATCTTCAGGCAACACAATCTTCTGTGTCAGATTGCCCTCTACAAAGTTGCGTGCAATGACAGTTAAATCGGCAGGCTCCATACCCAATTGCTTAAACAGGCTGCGTTTGATATAAAAACCAATCGAAACCACGACAGCCAAGGAGAGGCCGGCAATCGCAATAAGCATCAACAATGCATTTTGCTTAACCTTCACCGCTGCAGCAGCGCCTTGTTTAGCAATCTCATTGTTGTAGGCACGATGTTCACGAATCGCTTTCTGAACATGCTCAATCACCGCCTGATTAGCCAGCAACACATCCCTGGCCTCTGTTTTCTTGTTAGAGAGCGAAAGCGTCAGCGCGCTGCTACCTAGCTCATCATAAGACTTGATCGCCTCATAGTCTTTTTGCAGTAACTGCTTGTCTTTATCATCGCTGATCAGACTGTCGTATTTTTTAAGTGCAGCCATCAGATCACCATGCACCTCAGCAACCTGCTTTTCAATCTGCTGCATTTTGACGTTGTCTGTATTCAGCATATGCTGCCAGATCAAGCTATTTAATAACTCGAACTCAGCGAGCGTGTCATCCAATGCCTCAATGCTGGGTGCCGCATTTTCATTGGCAACGTTGGTGTATTTAAATACACGATCAGTCTGAAAGTAGCTGAGCGTCGCTAGCGTAAATAGCCCCAGCGCTGCAACTGCAATCAGAATATACATTCTCTTCGCAATGGTCATAATTAAAACTCCAAATCCAGATTTTTATTCGCCTTTATCAGACTCTCGTTTATTTTGTAATACTCCAAACATATTTCATGCGCTAATAAACAAGCTTTTTACAGGTCTTTTCCTACTCAAGTTTTCATGTATGTTGCCGGGGCTACAGCTTGGCGATACGCATAAAAAATCCCCCTTTGCAGAGGGGGATTTTCAAAGCAAGAAATGCATTACTTCTTGGTTTTTTCAGCTTCAGCAACATCTACCTTTTTCTTCGCTGCTGAAGATTCAGCCACTGCGTCACCTTTCATATGCGCTGCAGTCAACTCTGGGCTGCCCTCTTCAAAACAGACACGGCCCATCATAGATACTTTGCACACTTCAGCCGCAAACAGCGGTGTTGCCAATGTTGATAATGCAATAATACTTAACGTTGTTTTCAAATGTTTTTTCATAAAGTCTCCATCAAATTATTAACCATGGTTTAGGTGGCTTTTCACTACCACTTATTGTTAATAACGACAGACCTTATGATTTCTTTAGTGTTGTTACAAAACAATTACAACTTTATTTTTAGCCATGCGTGCCGGTTCTGCGCATGACTTGATGCCCCGCTGTAGAACGGCCACCGTCCACTTTAAAATGGCTGATCGCTTGAGCCAAATGATTGGCTTGATCCACCAAGGATTCAGCCGCCGCCGCCGCTTGCTCTACAAGCGCTGCGTTTTGCTGTGTGGTTTCATCCATACTGGTCACCGCTTCGTTGACCTGATCAATCCCCGTGGTCTGCTCAATAGAAGCTGCGGAAATTTCACTGATAATATCGGCGACCCGCTGTACAGAACTGACGACCTCCTGCATGGTGGTCCCTGCATGCTCCACTTGACGAGTGCCTTCTGCCGTTTTATTAACAGAGTCCGTAATCAGCTCCTTGATTTCTCGAGCCGCGGTCGAAGAGCGTTGTGCCAAATTGCGCACCTCACCGGCCACCACGGCAAACCCTCTGCCCTGCTCACCTGCGCGGGCGGCCTCAACCGCCGCATTTAACGCCAGGATGTTGGTCTGGAAAGCAATCCCATCAATGACTGAGATGATGTCCTCAATCTTCTTGGCGCTTTCATTAATCGCGCTCATGGTTGCGACGACTTCATCTACAACTTCGCCCCCTTTGGCTGCAACACTAGAGGCTGACAGCGCCATCTGATTGGCCTGTTTGGCATTCTCGGCATTTTGTTTAACCGTAGAAGCAAGTTCTTCCATACTGGCCGCCGTTTCTTCGAGGCTGGAGGCTTGCTGTTCGGTACGGGCAGACAGATCAGAGTTACCGCTGGAGATTTCATTGGCTGCGGTCGTGATGGTTTCCACCGCCTCAGTCACCGCACTAATCGGCCCAACAATCAGATCCAGCGTATTGTTGATACCATCGATAATATTACGGTAATCGCCAGGGTGCCGCGCCGCATCCGCACGGACACTGATGCGACCATCTCTGGCGGCCTCGGCTAACATGCTAGTGTCTGTATTTAAGGCTTTCAAATTGGCACGCACCTGCTCGATGGTGTCATTGATAAAGGCTTTCTTGCCTGGGAATCTTTCCAGTGGAGTATCAAAGTTGCCTTCGCCCAGTCCCTGCATGCAGGCCATGGCTTTTTTCTTGACCGCAATGTGGCCGCCCACCATTTGGTTGATGCCACCAGCCATGGTGCGATAAGCGCCATCAAATTTAGTGACATCGATCTCAACATCAATGTCACCTGCATCGTGCTCGGCACTCATGTGGTTCATTTCAGCGATCAGGGTACTCAAGGCATCGATACACTGGTTCAGGTTGTTTTTTAAGGTATTAAAGTCACCCTGATAAGTATCCGTGATTTTTGCCGGGATATGGCCTTTGGAAATGTCTTCAACATATTTGGCGGCGACATTGAGCGGATTAATCAAGGCATCCAGAATCTGGTTAATGCCTTTACCGATTTCAAGCACAAAGCCTTCAGGCAGTTTTCCCAGATCTACACGTTGTCTCAGGTTGCCCGCAGAAGCTTCACGCACCAAGCGGAAGACTTCTTGCTGACCAATGTCTTCAGCCGTTTTATCATCCCACTGCGTCATACGGCCCAGATATTCGCCCTTGGCGGTATACACTGAAACAATGGTCGCTTGAATTTTTTTGCCATAAGCAGCAAATTCAATCACCCGAGGTATCTTGGAAACTTCGGCAAATGCCGCGCGGTAAGCCTCAGGTAAATAACTGGAAATCGCATTCCCAAACATCTTTTCCAAGGTAAATCCTGGCTGTTCTTTGGCAATCTCTTCTACCAGCTGTTGCCAAAGGCTACGGGCCGCAGCATTCATATATTGCAATTGATGTTGACTGTCGCTGTAGGAAAAGGCGGTGGCACTTTGATCCAGCGCGGTTTGCAGACGACCCGCCTCTTCAGCCATTTTCCTAGAATCGTTGACATCAAACCCCACCTTGATTTGCATGGACTTCAGTGTCTTCATCAAACTGCCAAATTCGTCGTTGCCACGCGTATCAATCTTGAGATTCAACTCGCCACCAGCCAAGCCTTCAATCGCATGTGCCATCACAGCCATCGACTTTTTCAGTTTTAGCGAGAAAATGCCGCCAGCCACCAATGCAGCCGCGATCCCCATCCCCATGCCTACCCATGCGCCAGGATCATGACGATAAAAGCCCACTGAAGAAACAACAGCCACCGGGGTCAGCATAGCTGCTGACAGCTTGTAGAAAATCGGCAGGTCATGTACTTTTGCGGCCAGTTTTTCACCCCAGCCAGGTTGCGGGAGGTTGCCGTCACGCATCTGTTGATACAGTTTTTCAGCCTGCTCAATCTGTACGCGGCTCACTTTGTTGCGAACAGACATATACCCTATCACCTTAGCGCCTTCACGGATGGGGTCCACATTCGCTTCTACCCAGTAGTGGTCACCATTTTTACAACGATTTTTCACCATACCGTTCCAGGGCTTCCCTGCTTTCACCGTCCGCCACAAATCCTCAAACGCCGCTGCTGGCATGTCCGGGTGACGGATAATATTGTGATTTTTACCTATCAGCTCCGCCTCACTGAAGCCGCTGATTTCAATAAACTCACGATTGATATAGGTGATGGCCCCTTTTAAATCCGTCTTGGACACAATAGAGGCATCCTCTTTGAGTTCAATCTCTTTTTGTGTCACGGGCAAGTTGATTTTCATAATCTGATCTCTTTCGATATTTTGTATTTTCACTAGGACGAAATTACAATTTTTACTTCTGCCAGTGAGTGTAGAGCACGAAGACATGCGATAAATGTTCAAGCATAAATAGAATTAAGCTTCAAATCCTTGATTTGAAATCATGAAAAAAGCCGACTTCGAGTCGGCTTGAATAAGTCATTCCAGTTTGCATGTCACTCAGTTAAAAGTGCCCGTACGTGTCCTATCCCAGGAATACGATTCCGTGCCTGATTCCTCTAACCTGAATTCAGCCACCATATTGGATAACTGACTTGCCTGCTCGACCAACGACTCTGCTGCTGCGGCTGCTTGCTCAACCAAGGCGGCATTCTGCTGTGTCACATCATCCATACTGGTAATGGCATGATTCACACTATCGATGCCTGAAGTTTGTTCAATAGAGGCTATAGAAATTTCACTGATAATGTCGCTGACATGTTTGACCGATTGTACAATCTCAGCCATGGTCTGGCCGGCACTTTCAACCAATTGCGTACCCTCGGTGGTCTTGCTGACTGAGTCTGTGATCAGATGCTTGATTTCTTTAGCAGCGCTGGCCGAACGCTGGGCCAGGTTGCGCACCTCATCAGCCACTACCGCAAACCCTTTACCTTGCTCCCCAGCGCGCGCTGCCTCGACCGCCGCATTCAGTGCCAGGATATTGGTCTGGAAAGCAATGCCGTCAATGACAGAAATAATGTCTTCAATCTTATGAGCACTTGCACTGATCGCGGTCATGGTATCCACGACCTGATTGACGACTTCCCCACCACGCTCGGCCACCTTGGATGCAGCTTCGGCCATCTGGTTTGCTTGCTTAGCATTTTCGGCATTTTGTTTTACGGTGCCCGCCAGCTGGCTCATACTGGACGCGGTCTCTTGCAGGCTATGTGCCTGTCTTTCCGTGCGGGTAGACAAATCAATATTGCCGGTAGAGATTTCATTCGAGGCACTATTAATTGTTGTGGCAGCGTCTTTCACCTGAATAAGGATTTCGGACATGCGTTGCATCAAACGATTAATGCCCCTGGACAAATTAAGCACCTGATCGGTTTTACCTTGCAAGTCTATGCGTGCCGTCATATCGCCATTTTGCGCCGCTTCGAGTAGTTGCTCTGTGGAGAGTACTGCCTCGATCAGCCCGGTTTCTGCGCGTTTTTGCTGGGTAATATCAGTCGCAAACTTGACCACTTTGGTCGGTTTGCCATTGTCATCTAAGATCGGATTATAACTGGCTTGCAGCCAGATATCCTGCCCGTGTTTATTCATGCGCTTAAAGACGCCCTGGATAAACTCTCCCCGGCCAAGACGTTGCCAGAAATGTTGATACTCGGATGCATTTTTTTCATTGGCTGGCATAAACATGCGGTGATGCTGGCCAATCAACTCAGAGGCTTGATAACCGACGACTTGCAAAAAGTTGTCGTTGACTTTAGTAATGTGGCCATCAAGCGAGAACTCTATGGTACCTAATGAGCGCTGGATCGCTGTCATTTGACCCTGGTTATCAAGGTCACGCAGGTGTTGCTCAGTCACATCAACCGCGTATTTAACGATTTTATAAGGTTGCCCATTCAAGTCATAAATCGGATTGTAGCTGGCTTGTAACCATAAAGCCTTACCATTTGCCGCTACCCGTTGGTAAATGCCCGCTTGCGTTTTTCCTTGTGCCAGCTGCTGCCAAAACTGCGCATATTCCGGCGATTGCTGTATCTCAGCCGAAACAAACATTTTGTGATGTTGGCCGACCACGGCATGCTTTTGATAGCCAACCGCTGTTAAAAAGTTATCATTGGCGTCAAGAATATTGCCGCGCAAGTCAAACTCAATCACAGCCATGATTTGCCGAATGGCGGACAACTGGCTGGCCAAGTCTAAGTCTCGCGCCTTTTGCTGTGTGATATCAGTAGCAAATTTAATGATCTTCAACGGCTTGCCGTCACTGTCTAAAATAGGATTATAGGTCGCCTGTAACCAGACCTCTTGTCCATTTTTCGCAATGCGTTTGTAGATCCCGGATTTAAACTCACCTCTGGCAAGATCTTGCCAAAATCTGATGTAGTCCGAGGAGCTGGCTTCTGAGTGTGGCATGAAAATGCGATGATGTTTACCAACCACTTCAGCAGCATCGTAACCGGTCACCCGCGCAAAGTTCTGATTCAATGCCAGAATCGTGCCATCCAGCGAAAATTCAATGACTCCAAGCACCCGGTTTAAGGCATCAATTTGGCCTTGGCTCTCAAGCTCACGTGCCTTAAGCGCGGTGATGAGACTAAAGTAGTTGACGATTTTAACCACTTGCCCGTCTTGGTTTTTTAACGGGATAAAGCTGCCTTCAATCCAATCTTCGCGGTTTCCTTTGCTTAAGCGTTTAAATTGGCCCGTCTGAGCCTCTCCTTTGCAAAGCTTTTGCCAAAACTGCTTATGCTCTGGCGCATCAAGGTTTCCTAATGGCAGGAACATGCGATGATGCTGACCGAGCACTTCGTCACGCGTATAACCGGTTAAGTCTAAAAATGTTTGATTGGCATCAAGCACGTTCCCATCTAGATCGTACTCGATCATCGCCACGACGCGATGGAGGGCCTCCATCCTGTTCAAGCGTTCTAGATCCAAATCACTGAGTTGAGAATGATGAGATCCAGTCATCCATTGCTTGAGTATGCCTAGCCAGGTTCTCATTGTATTTCTACCTTCAAAATGACAAAGCCCTGCAACAGGACTTTGAAATCACAACTTTTTACCACAGAGGATAACCGCTCAATAAGGAGGCCCACAATTTCAGGCCTTCAATTATTTTTTCTATCATTGCAGGACATCTGATCATGTTGCACCTCCTTGTATTGAGCGCTCACATTAAAACTCTTCCCACTCCTGGTCATCCGTGCCGGTTTTTGCGGCTTTGACTGGCGCATGATTGACCGCAGCTACCGTCGGTTTGGCTTTGCTTACCGCAGGTGCGGCCGCCACTTTGCTTGTCATCGTCGGGCGGCTGACAGCACTGCTCTGGCTCACGCCACGTAATTTAAATCGATTCACGGTATCCATCAGCGTCGCAGCCTGCTCTACCAGCGATTCTGCTGCCGCAGCGGCTTCTTCAACCAAGGCAGCATTCTGCTGTGTGACTTCATCCATGTGATTGACCGCGTCATTCACCTGGTTAATGCCTGAGCTTTGCTCTGCAGACGCCGCGGTGATTTCACTCATGATGTCGGTCACACGTTGTACGGAAGTGACCACCTCATGCATGGTTACACCAGCACTTTCCACCAGTTTGGTGCCTTCAGTGGTTTTGCTGACGGAGTCAGTAATCAGCTCCTTGATCTCTTTGGCAGCACTGGCAGAGCGTTGAGCCAGGTTACGCACCTCACCAGCGACCACGGCAAAGCCTCTACCCTGCTCACCTGCACGGGCAGCCTCAACTGCGGCGTTCAATGCCAAAATGTTGGTCTGGAAGGCAATGCCATCAATGACAGAAATAATGTCCTCAATTTTGCGCGCACGTTCGTTGATCGCGCTCATGGTAGTCACTACATTGCCAACGACATCGCCACCACGAAGCGCCACTTGTGAAGCTGCTTCAGCCATTTGGTTGGCCTGGCGGGCATTTTCGGCGTTCTGTCTAACGGTTGATGCCAGTTCTTCCATGCTGGAAGCTGTCTCTTCCAGATTAGAGGCTTGTTGTTCAGTTCGGCTGGACAGATCATTATTGCCACTGGAAATTTCATGGGCTGCCGTATTAATCGTTTCGCCCGCTTCACGCACACGTAACAAAATATCGCTAAACGTGTCCAGGAGCTGGTTAATGGCTTCCATCGTTTTGACGGCAGAACCTTTTGCACGATTCGCATCCAGTCTGGTAGACAAATCACCATCCACGGCATTTTCAACCACAGATTTCATTTCGTTTTCAAGACGTTTTTCCTCGGTCAAATTAACCCATTCCACCACGCTGCCAATACGTTCGCCTTGCTCATCAATGAGAGGATTTGCAGTCAGTCTGAAAAACATCTGGCCAATCGGTAATTCAGCGATATGCTGGCCCTTCAGGCTTGCCAGTAAATTGCGTTGATGCGCAGGACTTTTGTGGAACAGATCAAAGTTCTGCCCAATCAACTTGTCTGGGTCAAAAGATGGGAAGATGGCTCTGAACGTATCAGCAGCCTCGCGCATTAAGCTCAAGGTTGTTGGATTCATATAGGTAATGACACCATCGTTATCCGCAACCATCAAGTTGTTAGAGGAAGACTCCAACGCTTGCTTGATCATCGAAGCTTCTCTGGACTTTTCTTTTTGCTGTTTGTCTGCCAGCACTGCTTTGGTGATGTCAGTAGCATATTTAACTACTTTCATCGGCTTACCATCTAACCCTAAAATGGGGTTATAAGATGCCTGCACCCATATATCCTTACCATTTTTAGTATAGCGATGATAAACCCCTTCATCGTACTGACCGCTACTTAACTTTTCCCAGAAAACTTTATACTCAGGGCTATTCTTGTAACGCTCACTAACAAAAATGCTATGGTTCTTACCAACCACCTCAGCCAGTGAGTACTCTGTAAGTTTTAGGAAGTTGTCATTGGCATGCAAAATATTGCCTTGGAGGTCAAATTCAATGACTCCCTGTACCTTGTTAATCGCAGCCACCTTACCCTGAAAGTCAATTTCTCGCTGCTTTTCTTCAGTAATACAGTACGAATAGACTTTGACCTTGGCTAATTGGCCGCTCGCATCTGGGATAGGCACATAGCTGGAACTAAACCAGTACTCTTTGCCAGACTTTGCCACTCGGCAGATTTCCAGTTTTGCATTCTGCCCCTTGTTCAATTTTTCCCACATTTGCTTGTACTGATCGCTTTGTGCGGTAGAAGCCTTGAGCAACATGGACACATGCTTGCCGATCACCTCTTCACGGCGAAACTCAAGCGGGGTCAGAAAAACATCATTACATTCGAGAATATGTCCTTGCAAGTCACATTCCATGACACCAAAACATTGGTTTAGTGCGTGCTCTTCCTCTTGCAGGATGATGTTGCGCAGCTTGTCTGCTGTAATGTCTGTCAGGTAAGCAACCACTTTGCGCAGCTGGTTGCCTTGCATCACTGGGGCGTAATACCCTTGAAACCAGACATCCTTGCCCTCTTTGTTGATCAGTTTAAAGCTACCCACTTGCGATTTGCCACTGCCTAAGGCACTCCAGAATTGTTCATATTCTGGTTTTTCTGTATCAACACCAGCCAACAGGGCGCGATGATGCTTGCCGACCAGCTCATTGGCTGCGTATTTTAAAGAGTGGCACAGATTCTCGTTCACATGGCTGATTTCACCCTTGTCAGTGAGTTCAACAACAGCACGCGCCTTGTTGATTTCTGACTTCAGGGCACTAAATTCAGCCACCTGATTCAACACATTCTGATAGCGCCTTGTGTTTGCTGCCAATTTGTTGATGATTGTAGAAAACATGGTTGTTACCCCTTGCAAAAGATCTCTATGAAACGAGTTGCAATTTTTATAATAATTATTGTGTCAATGCTTTAATTGCATTCTCTCTATTTAATGTACGGCAGCGTCCATCAGTTGCATTTCGTCACTGGTCATGAGTTTTTCAATATCCACCAGGATCAGCATTTCCTGCTCAATGGTGGCCAGGCCCACAATGTATTTGGTGTCGATACGGGTGACCAGTGTGGGGACCTCGCGCAAATGCTCATCGCGCAATTCGCGGACATCAGACACACCATCGACCACGATGCCAACAATGCGACCATTCAGATTCAGAATGATGACGACAGTAAACTCGTCATACTCCACTTTGCCCAGATTGAACTTGATACGTAAATCGACAATCGGCACAATTTTGCCGCGCAGATTGATCACGCCCTTGATAAACGATGGCAGATTGGCAATTTGCGTCACGGCATCGTAGCCACGGATTTCTTGTACCTTGAGGATTTCAATCCCATATTGCTCGCTGCCAAGCACAAAGGTCAGGTACTCGCCGGCCGCCGTTTTCAGGCTACCGCCAGTGTTATTGGCCGATGTATTTGCTAACTCTGTTGTTGTGCTCATTGCATATACTCCTTATGCATTGATATGTGTTTGTGAAGTCGAATAGTTCTGGTTGGAAAATGCCAATCCACCAGTTACATAATTGGTTGTCTGACCCATCTGGATAATGGCTGGCACATCCAGAATCAATGCCACCGAGCCATCGCCCATAATGGTGGCGCCAGAAACACCGGGAATCCGCTTGAAGTTGGTTTCCAGGCTCTTGATCACCACTTGCTGCTGACCAACCAGACGGTCTACAAACAGGGCAGATTTCTTGCCATCGGCTTCCAGAATCAGCAAGACACCATCAGTCGGATTGGTGATCTGGGTAGGATGGTTAAACAAGGCATGCAAGGCGATAATCGGCAGATACTCTCCACGGACATGCACCATCAGCCCCTCGCCTGTGACCGTTTTCAGGTCTTCTGCACGAGGTTGCAAGGTTTCGACAATCAGGTTCAATGGCACCACATACACACTCTTGTCCAGCGACACCGACATGCCATCGAGGATGGCCAGCGTCAGTGGCAAGGAAATCGAGATGGTCGTGCCATAGCCCAGCGCTGAGCGGATTTCAATATTGCCGCCCATGGCGGTGATATTCCGTTTCACCACATCCATGCCGACCCCGCGGCCAGACACATCAGTCACCACCTCAGCGGTAGAAAAGCCCGGGGCAAAAATCAAACTATAAACGTCAGCGTCAGACATGCTTTCACTGACTGGCAAGCCGTTAGACATGGCTTTAGCCAGAATCTTGTCGCGGTTGAGGCCGCCACCATCATCGGTGACTTCAATCACGATGCTGCCGCCTTTGTGTGCCGCAGACAGGGTCAACGTGCCATTCTCGGCTTTACCTAGCTGTTTACGCACTTCCGGTTTTTCAATACCATGGTCTACACTGTTACGCACCAAATGGGTCAGAGGATCCACAATCCGCTCAATCAGGCTCTTGTCGAGCTCTGTCGTGGCACCGCTAGTGACAAAGTCCACTTTTTTGCCCAACTTGCCTGCCAGGTCACGCACCATACGAGGGAAGCGTGAGAATACAAAGTCCATCGGCATCATGCGGATAGACATCACGGACTCTTGCAGGTCACGCGTGTTACGGGTCAGTTGGCTGACACTATTAATCAGTGCTTCGTTATCCACAGGATCCAGTGCATTGACACGCTGTTCAATCATGGCCTGGGTAATCACCAGCTCGCCAACCAGGTTAATTAACTGGTCAACTTTTTCAATCCCGACACGGATGGAGCTGCTTTCTGCATTTTGCGCTGCCGCCGGTTTATCGGACTCACGGCGTTGTTGTGACCTGCGGTCCTCTTTCACTTCTTTAGGCGCCGCTTCAGCCACTTGTGCAGGCGCCGGTGTTGCCGCAGCTTGCGCTGCGACGGCAGTATCGTCACCGATCAATTGTGCTTTGGGGGCATCTGGGTGTGGCTTGAATGGGGCAAAGAAGCCGTAACCATCCTCCTGACGCTCCTCATTATTAGTGCCAAACAGGCCATAGCCCATTTCTTCAGCCACCTGAACTTTGCCATTACCAGTCACTTCTGCAGCGACCGGCTGAACCGGGGCGGCCTCCGCTGTTGCTTCAGGCTTGATAATCGGATCATCATCGAAGAAGCCATAGCCCAGATCTTCCTCAACGGGTGCGGCAACCGCGACGGCAGGCGCAGGCTCTGGTGCGGCGGCGGCTTCTGGCGCTTTGGCGGTCTCGCTCGCTACCTGAATCACCAGTGCGTCAGGGTCTACAATAAAGGAGCAAATCGAAACAATGTCGTCTGCGCTCGAATCGGTTTTAACCAACAGTGCATGTGAGCCTGGCGCACGCTGATACACGGCCACCTCACCTAACAAGGCTAACTCGTCTTTCAAGTTTGCCAAGTCGCGCTCGGTAACTACCGGCAAGCCGACGTCATATAAGGTGATGCCTTTGGCTTTTTCATCTTCACTGACAGACAAGGCTGGCTTTTCAGCACCGACGACCAACACTTCCGGCTCTGGTGTCGCAGCTGCAATGACAGGGTCTTCGGGAATGGCGCTTTTGCCTTCAGACAAGGACTTCAGCATCATGGAGACATCGCCGACTTGCTCAGCATCTACTGCTGAACCATGTCTATGCCCATCCAGTTGCATCTTGATCACGTCTTTGGCGGCCAAAAAGGCGTCCACATGCTCTGTGGTCAATGCCATTTCCTGCTTGCGAATCTTATCAAGCAGGTTTTCCAGAACATGGGTAATCTCTGCCATGTCCATAAAGCCAAACGTTGCCGCGCCCCCTTTGATTGAGTGCGCAGCACGGAAAATCGCGTTTAACTGCTCGATATCAGGTGACTCTACGTCAATATCAAGCAACAGGCGCTCTGCTTCGGCCAATAACTCTTCAGCCTCGTCAAAGAACACCTCATAAAACTGGCTCATATCCACTGTCATTGTTTACTCCAGTCCCTTAACCTTGTGCCCTTAGGCACCAATTACTTTTTGTACAACTTCAATCAGACGTTTTGGATCAAATGGTTTGACCAACCAGCCATTTGCACCAGCCGCTTTGCCTTTTGCCTTCATTTCGTCTGATGACTCAGTGGTCAGCATCAAAATAGGCACCTTCTGGTAAGAAGCCAATGTACGCAGGTTGGTGATCAGCGTCAGCCCATCCATCACGGGCATGTTCTGATCCGTCAAAACCAGGTCAACGGTTTTCTCTTTTGCTTTGTTCAAGCCATCCTGACCATCGACCGCCTGTACCACATCATAGCCAGCCGCTTTCAGGCTAAAAGCCACCATTTGACGCAATGATCCGGAGTCGTCTACTGTTAAAATTGTTTTCGCCATGTTTGATTCGCCTTTTTCACTAATTTTGTAAAACGCCGCTGTGACTAAAATAAATCGATATCACCGGTTGCCAAGTCCTGCTGGTTCACTGACTTGCGTAAATTGCCGGTCAAATGCTGGCTACCCTGATCAAAATTCTGGTTCAATTGCTGAATGAAGCTTCTGATTTCCTCATGCTCGTCATCCGCTGCCATCGGAAACTGATGGCTGGATAACTCATGTAACAGCACTTTTAAGCCGTTCACCCGATTAATCGTCCGTTGCAGCAATTGATTGGTCATGTCCTGAAACTGCATGCCAGTCACCACTTTATTCACTTCCTGACCAATATTGTCCTGAAACACCTGCAACTGCTGCATTTCTTCAGGCTGCAACTTGCCGGCCTCTACCAATAACTGGAGGGCAGACTGTTGCTCCATTAACTGGGCATACACATTCATAAAGCTGGCACTGAGCTTTTCAATCGCCTCATTGAGCAAAAAGCTGGTTTGCTGTAAATCGGTTTCGATTTCGAGCAAATGCCAATCACCATGGTGCGAAACTGCAGCCAGTAACTCTCTTAGTTCTTCTATGGGCAATGTTTTCATAGTGGTCCTATCTTGCCTGATTCCCCTGATTTTCAATCAAGAAATAAGCATCATAAAAATGACTTATTTCTTGCGCTTTTACCGTTCCCTGTTTTTTTACTCCGCAGGTGTAGTGGCGGTTTTCTGTAATGCATCGACTTGCGAATGGTCTTTTTCACTGACAGAAATTTTTTCGTTATCCTTGAGTAAATCCTCTTCGGTTTCCTTGTTCATCACGATCAGACTGATCCGGCGGTTAATCGGATTGAACGGATTTTCCTTGTCCATCATGATGGCCGAGCCCATGCCAACCACACGCAATAGCTTGGTCTCATCCATGCCGCCGGCAATCAGCTCTCGCCTTGAAGCATTGGCACGGTCGGCCGAGAGCTCCCAGTTACTGTAACCCTGATCACCGCTGGCATAAGGCGTGGCATCGGTATGCCCAGACAGGCTGATTTTGTTATCCACCCCATTAAGCGTTTTACCAATCTCTCGCAAAATTTTCTTGGCGTAAGGTTGCAAGTCAGCGCGTGCGTTTTCAAACATCGGGCGATTCTGTTCGTCGATAATTTGTACGCGCAGGCCTTCCGCTGTCATGTCCAGTTTTAATTGGGATTTGAATTGCTTGAGCTCAGGATTTTCATCAATCGCCTGTTCAATCTTGGCCTTGATTTCTTCCAGCTTGGCTTTTTCTGCCTTCTTAAGGACTTCTTTTAATTCTTCTTCCTTAATCGTTTTGTTACGACCAGGGTCGCCATCGACCGGCTTCACCTGACCTTGCTTGAGTGTCACATCCTTGCCGCCGGTATTTTTCAAGGCGGAATCACTGGCACCCACGCCCGGGCCCATGAGCACGACTTTGAGCGGGGTTTTAAAGTATTCAGAAATGCCTTCACGTTGTGCTTTAGAGGTGGAGCCGAGCAGCCACATCAGCAAAAAGAACGCCATCATCGCCGTCACAAAGTCGGCGTAAGCGATTTTCCAGGCACCCCCGTGATGACCGCCGCCGCCTTTCTTGATTTTTTTAACGATAATGGGGGCAATATGTTCTTCTGCCATTTTCGTGGTCCTCTAGGATTGGTCCTGTGCTTTATTTGGATTGATCTTGTTTGCCAGGCTTATTTTTTAGCTTGCTTGACGTAATCTTCAAGCTCAGAGAAACTTGGACGCTCAGTGGAGTACAAGACCTTGCGGCCGAACTCAACAGCAATTGCAGGCGCATACCCATTCAGGCTGGCAAGAAGCGTCACCTTGATGGTTTGAAAGACCTTGGAGCTTTCTTCCAGCTTGGCTTCCAGCACCCCAGCCAGTGGGCCAACAAAGCCATACGCCAGCAAAATACCGAGGAAGGTACCCACCAGAGCGTGGCCAATCAGCACACCCAGTTCAGTGGGCGGCAAATGCAAACTTTCCATGGTGTGTACCACCCCCATCACTGCGGCCACAATACCAAAAGCTGGCAAGGCGTCACCGAGTTTTGCAATACAATGCGCTGCCACATGGCCTTCCTGATGGTGGGTTTCAATTTCGTTATCCATCAGGTTTTCTACCTGGAAGGCATCCATGTTGCCGGACACCATCAAACGCAAGTAATCACAAATAAACTCGACCACATGATGGTCATGCTGAATTTTGGGATATTTGCCAAACAAGGCACTGGATTCAGGATCTTCAACATCCTTCTCGATCGACATCAGCCCTTCTTTACGAATTTTGGTCAGAATCTCGAACAGCAAAGCCAGCAAATCCATATACATGGCTTTGTTGACATGGGAGCCTTTGAAGGCATTTGGTAAGTCTTTAAGTGTGGCTTTCAATGACTTGGCATCATTGCCGACAACAAATGCACCTACAGCCCCACCGAAAATCATTACGACTTCCAATGGCTGCCATAGGCCACCCAAGTGCCCCCCGGCCGCTGCGTACCCGCCAAAAATCGCCCCTAAAATAACGACATACCCGACAATGACTAACATGCCTACACTCCACAATGGTTTTACCAATGTTAAAAGCATAGCAACAGGCCAAGGAATTCAATTATCCAAATAAAAGGGCTTTAGCCCCTTATTAAATATGGTTAATTCTGGTTAGATTTCATGCCAATAACGATAGGTTTAAGCGGCCGCGATGGCGGATACAAGAAAGGAATAAAGGCTGTCTACAGGCTGTAGACGTACAAGGCAGGCGCGTTTTTTTGCGGATAGATGATTCGTTGCGCCGTCATGTCTGGCACCGGAAACTCGGAGCTGACAAACAGCGTGCCAGCCGGCATCTCTGCCCTCACCTTTTGCCAGACATCGGGCATCACAGCAGGCGACAAATAAGCAAAGATGACATCAAATTTTGCAAAGTCCAGTTCGCGGTAGTCACCGAGCGTAAATCTGGCACTGGTGCCAGAAAACAAGGCTCTGACCGCACTGACCGCCCATGGCAGCGGCGCAATTTCGATACCTGAAACCTCATCATGCACACGCTGGCTCGCCAAAAACAGGGCGAGATCCCCAATCCCGCTGCCAATATCCAGCACTTTGAGCGGAGCATCATCGCCATGCTGCTCCAGCACGTGATGCCGCGCGCGCCAGGTGGCAGGGAAAGAAGGATAAAATGGGACCCGGGTGTTGTGTACAGACCAGTACAGGGTCAAGGTAATGATAAATCCAGCCAGGTAAACAGTGGCAGGCAAGTTAATATGCTGCATGCCAAGGACAGCGACTGGAAAAATCGCATGAATCCAGCGCCACCAGACTGGCATCTGCGCGGCTTTGGCCAGCAGGCTGACCAAACAAATATGCAGGAGCAGCCAAATCCAGACATGCTCTAGCGAAATGCCAAGATGGCTTAATTCAAATGCGAATACACTGTTGATCACGCCTGGCGCGAGGCCCGCGATCAACAGTATACTCAGTGTCTGGATCAGTAATGCCTGGCACCACAACCGTTTTGGTAGCAGGCGCTGTAGCCAGGGTTTGGGCAACAGCGTCTCTACCGAAAGTTTGGCCGATGGCATGCTGAATCCTTTCACTCACAGAGTGTCGTGACACTGATCTGGCTGATCAGGCAGTCATGGAAACCAGTTTGTAGCTCAACTCTTTTGCCTTTTTGGTTTTGCCGGCACGTGAAGGCACATGGCACAAGTTGCAGACATAGTTCTGGTTCAAATCATAGCTATTGACGATGTATTGACCACCACAGCAATGACAGACTTTAGTTGTCAGCATCTTGCTTTCAATAAAACGTACCAGTGTCCAGGCACGTGTCAGTGACAACACAGGCTCTTCTTTGGCGTCGGCATCAGGATGCTGTACTTGTTGCATATACAAGGTATAGGCTTTGATGATGGCCTGGATGCCGTCTACCCCTGCGTAATCAACCATAAAGCGATAAATGTTGTAGAAAATCGAGGAGTGAATGTTTGGTTGCCAGGTCAAGAACCAATCGGTAGAGAATGGCAACATGCCTTTTGGAGGAGAAACGCCTTTCATCTCTTTGTACAGCTTGATCAAACGCTCACGTGACAATGTGGTTTGTGATTCGAGCAACTGCAGGCGGGCGCCCAGTTCGATCATTTGCCTGGCCAGTTGAATTTGTTCTGCTTCGTTTACTACACTCTTCTTTTGCATGATATCCTCTTTTCTCTTTCTAATCGCCGTGTGGTTACAACTACGCTGCTTATACTGTGGAATCTGCGGCCTGGGCTGACATCAATACCGCGGTATGCAGATGGGCTTGGGCAGGGTCTTTGGCATAGCTGGTCAACATTCCCAGGATTTCGCTATCATCAAAGCGGAAGCGGGTCAGCAGCATGTTGGTGTTACAGAGTTTGAGTAACTGCAGATTGGTCAAGTTTTCGAGCAGATCTGCAATTTCCTTGTTAATGCCAAGGCGGAAGATGGCAGTGGCTTTGTCAGCACGGATCAGTTGTTGCGCCAACATCAGGTAGTTCAGGTTGGCATCCTTGATTTCAGCGAGTAAATCGTTTTGCATGTTCATGATCTTTTCTCCGTTTTTTTGCGTAAATTTAAGTCCGCCTGAGCGTTAGGCGTACTTTGCGCGCAATCATGAACTGCAACAATCAGGGTTTGTCGGTTTATTTTGTAAGACAGACGAAAACAGCCGTGTAGGAGTTTGTCTTACAAACCCCTACACGGCATTATTCACCAACAATAATATCAATCACTTATCGCTCAAACCTAAAGTTGAGCTACAAGTTCGTTATGTGCAGTCTGTCAGCATTTTTTGATTTCCAATTCAAAAATTAATTCAAGTTTTCTTGTTGTATTCCGTAAACAATGACTTTTATTCGTTTTTAAGCCGTCTTCATGGTGGCCAGATACTTTTTCAGATATTCCGGTTAACGTCCCTACTTGATAAAACTTTAGGGTGCACAATCAAAAAAAATCCAAAAATTTGATAAGTCACTGTTTATTAATCAAAAATATTTTTAGCTTTTACACCCCTTAACAACAGGCAGGCAGCAACTGTGAGAAAGCGGTCAATTCGCCCTTTTATTCCCAACTTAGAAATACATTTATCTAGCCAATAATCACTCACAAGACACACGACATGGCGTGGTGTGCAAACCCGGAACGAGTGAAAGACATGGCAGCTGAAGACAGCGATATGGAAAAAACCGAAGACGCGTCCCCCAAGCGATTGGAGAAGGCACGCGAAGACGGCGATGTT
>JABLTH010057760.1_pt1 | contig 18673 bp, 19 predicted proteins | sample 7875711 | NCBI WGS metagenome assembly JABLTH01 (sample SAMN14941262, study PRJNA633318) | bioreactor metagenome | isolation source: bioreactor | place: China | collected 2019-03-05 | reverse complement strand
GTAAACTTTGCCTCGAATACTAAGAATGGTAATTGCATTGTGATCGTACGTAATAAATTTTTCTTCATTTTTCTGTTTATTTTTGCACAGTTAACGTTCTCTTCTGTGGCACAGGCTGAAGAGAACGCGACGGATAAGGGCTGGTTCTCCACCTTTACGGATAATGTTTCGCAGACCTGGAATGCGCCAGAGCACTATGATCTCTACGTGCCGGCCATCACCTGGCATGCACGCTTTGCCTATGACAAAGAAAAGACCGACAAATATAACGAGCGCCCGTGGGGGGCAGGTTTTGGTCAGTCGCGCTGGGACGAAAAGGGCAACTGGCACGGTATTTATCTGATGGCCTTTAAAGACTCCTTTAACAAATGGGAACCGATCGGTGGCTATGGCTGGGAGAAAACCTGGCGTCCGTTAGCTGACGACAACTTCCACGTTGGCCTGGGCTATACCGCCGGGGTGACTGCACGCGACAACTGGAACTATATCCCCATTCCGGTTCTGCTGCCGCTGGCCTCAATTGGTTATGGCCCTGCAACGTTCCAGATGACCTACATTCCCGGTACGTACAACAACGGTAACGTTTACTTCGCCTGGATGCGTTTTCAGTTTTAACTGAAAAAAGCTGACAAAGCGGTGAAAAAATGCGCAGTCGTTGATTCATATGGGATAAAAATCCGCCAGCGAAAATTAACGCGACTTTAGTCACTTTTTATCAAAGATCCGCTGGACAAAAGGTCCCACAATTGTTGTACTGGTAACCGACACAGCATTTGTGTCGTTTTTTAATGTAAAGGTAATTTTGATGTCTAAGATTAAAGGTAACGTTAAGTGGTTTAATGAGTCCAAAGGATTCGGTTTCATTACTCCTGAAGATGGCAGCAAAGACGTGTTCGTACACTTCTCTGCAATCCAGTCTAATGGTTTCAAAACTCTGGCTGAAGGTCAGCGTGTAGAGTTCGAAATCACTAACGGTGCCAAAGGCCCTTCTGCTGCTAACGTAATCGCTCTGTAATTCAGACGCGTCAGCAAGAATTTCAAAACCCGCTCACTGAGCGGGTTTTTTTCGTTTTGCATCAGCCAAGCAGATACATCTTCAGGAAGCTGGCAACGATCAGCACACTCAACAACACCACGCCTGCGCTCATCAAACTCTCTTTCATTCTGTCACCCTCGTTCTGTATTGGCACCAGAGTGACAGAGAAAAATTAAGCCAACATTAACGCTTCGGCAGTTAGTGAGGGCTGGCGGAAGAAAATAGCCAGAATGCGATCCCGGTCATCGCAAAAGAGCCGAGCATATTTATCGCAACGTTCAGCAACGCCCAGCCGATACGGCCTTCCTGAAACAAAAACACCGTTTCCGCAGAAAAGGTGGAGAAGGTGGTTAAACCGCCGCAGAACCCGGTGGTAATCAATACTTTCCACATGGGATCGATGTGCGTCATACGGTTAAACCAGGCCAGACCCATGCCAATGATAAACGCACCAATCAGGTTTGCGGCCAGTGTTCCCATTGGAATCGCCTGATGCAGTGGATTAAACCGCATACTCAGGAACCACCGCGCAACGCTCCCCGTCCCCCCACCAATAAAAACAGCTAAAAGGAGTTGTAACACTGTAAATACCTGCTATTTGATGTGTAAGAGTGGCGAGTTTAACGCTGTTTATAATCAGGGGACAAATATGTATGTTGCGGTAGGGCAGTTTGCGGTCACGCCTCGCTGGCATGAGAATGCGGCGCAGTGTGACTCGCTGATGAAACAGGCACAACAGAAGGGAGCGTCGTTGCTGGTGCTGCCAGAGGCCTTGCTGGCTCGCGATGATAACGACCCGGATTTGTCGGTGAAATCCGCGCAGCCGCTGGATGGCGCGTTTTTACAGCAATTACTGGCCGAGAGTGCGGGTAATGACATGACCACAATGTTGACGCTCCATGTGCCGTCTACGCCCGGCCGGGCAGTTAACACACTGGTAGCCATCCGTGGCGGCGTCATCATCGCCAGCTATGCCAAGCTTCATCTCTATGATGCGTTCAGTATCCAGGAGTCGCGCCTGGTTGACCCGGGGGAGTGCGTTCCGCCCCTGATCGCGGTTGATGGTTTAAATATTGGGCTGATGACCTGCTACGATTTGCGCTTTCCTGAGCTGGCGTTGAGCCTGGCATTACAGGGAGCGGATGTGCTTGTTCTGCCTGCCGCGTGGGTTAAAGGGCCGCTGAAAGAGCATCACTGGGCCACGTTGCTTACGGCGCGCGCGCTGGATACCACCTGTTATGTGGTCGCGGCAGGGGAGTGCGGCAATAAAAATATCGGGCAGAGCAGGGTGATTGACCCGCTGGGCGTCACGATTGCCGCCGCAGCGGAAGGTCCGGTTTTACTGATGGCGGAGATAATTTCAGAAAGGATAGCGCTTGCACGGCAGCAATTACCTGTTCTTCGCAACCGACGTTTTGCGCCACCGCAATTATTGTGATGTTTTTTTCAACAATGCTTGATTCACCTTGTTACAGGTTGCTATTGTGTGCACGCGCCAAATGACCGTTAATATGATCCGGTTTTGACGCTGAATGCAGCCTGTTTTAAGTAAAGAAGGTATCTATGGGTGAGATTAGTATTACCAAACTGCTGGTGGTTGCCGCACTGGTCGTCCTGCTGTTTGGTACCAAGAAGTTACGCACGCTGGGTGGTGACCTGGGTGCCGCCATCAAAGGCTTTAAGAAAGCGATGAACGACGATGACGCGGCAGCGAAGAAAAGCGCCGAGGATACCGTTCCGGCTGAAAAGCTCTCTCACAAAGAGTAACGGCAATGCCTTAAGGCTTGCGAAAAAAAACCGGCTCAACAGGCCGGTTTTTTTGTATTCCTGTAAGTGAATATTACAGGGTTATTTAACTTCTTCGCCTTTTGCCTGCATATCGGCATGGTAAGAGGAGCGCACAAACGGACCGCAGGCAGCATGGGTGAAGCCCATCGCCATCGCTTCCGCTTTCATCTCATCAAATTCATCCGGGCTAACGTAGCGCTGCACCGGCAGGTGATGACGGCTTGGCTGCAGATACTGGCCCAGCGTCAGCATGGTCACGCCGTGGCGACGCAGATCGCGCATCACTTCGATGATTTCGTCATTGGTCTCACCAAGACCAACCATCAGACCTGACTTGGTAGGGATATGTGGATGCGCTTCTTTAAAACGCTCCAGAAGCTTCAGGGACCAGTTGTAGTCAGCACCCGGACGCACCTGACGGTAGAGACGCGGTACGTTCTCCAGGTTGTGGTTAAAGACGTCTGGTGGCGTTGCGGTCAGGATATCCAGCGCGCGGTCCATACGACCACGGAAATCCGGCACCAGCGTCTCAATCTTAATGTTCGGGCTTTTCTCGCGAATGGCAGTAATGCAGTCAGCAAAGTGCTGAGCCCCCCCATCACGCAGGTCATCACGGTCAACGGAGGTAATGACCACATAACGCAGCGCCATATCAGCAATGGTCTGCGCCAGTTTTTGAGGTTCGTTTGCATCTGGTGCCACCGGGCGGCCATGAGCAACATCGCAGAACGGGCAACGGCGGGTACAGATAGCACCCAGAATCATAAACGTCGCGGTGCCGTGGTTGAAACACTCAGCAAGGTTCGGGCAAGAGGCTTCTTCACATACAGAGTGAAGGCCATTCTTACGCATCGCCGCTTTGATCCCCTGGATACGCGAAGAGTCGGCCGGAAGTTTGATTTTCATCCATTCCGGTTTTCTTAACAGCGCCTCGCGCTCTGTAGCCACGTTTTTAACCGGGATAAGGGCCATTTTATCGGCATCGCGGTATTTAACACCGCGTTCCATCACAATGGGTTTACTCATAGCGTGCGTGTTCCAGTTGCGAATATCGAAGGAAAGCGTTTCAATTCAAGGGAATGTTGTATTTATCAACTATTTTTGAACGAACGACAGGCAGTATATCATTGAAACGGTCGTTAAAGCAGCCTGCCAGGTCGCCAATTTGTAAAATAGTTGTTGTTTTGTGCCTTTTGCCCTGCGTGCGGCAGGGGCTTGTGCTGTGTCAACCTGTCAGAAGGCCTGGCGGATGATGCGGATCACATTTTCAAGTACCGGATCGCGCAGACTGAGCTTATTGTAATGCAGTGAAATCTCAATAGATTCTGCATTCAACTGGCTGAGCGGAATACTCTCCAGCGGCCAGCATTTCCGCAGCAGATGATACAGGCGCGAAGGCATGATGCAGAGCATGTCACTGCTGCCAATCAGGGACGCGGTAGTGAACATATTGTAACTGCTGAAGCTTATCTGGCGCTCCGGGACAATGTCATCGATACGCTGGCGCAGCGCATGATGTGACTGTCCTTCCGTCATAAATGACGAGTGATCGTAGTTACGCAGATTTTCTATGGTGAGCGGCTCGCTGAGCACCGGATGCTGCTGGCGACAGACCAGCACCAGGTTGTCGGCATAGAGGACATTTTGCCCCAACGCGCGGGCGCTGAAGCTGCCGCTGTCGATAATTAAATCGGTCTGGAACTGGGCAAGCTGCACGTCAGGTTCGCTGATCGGTACATTACGCAGCAGCAGCTGCGGCGCATGCTCTTTTACGGCCTGGTAAATGGCAGGCATAACCAACACCCCCACAGAGGGAGAGCAGCCGATGGTGATGGTTCGTTGTTTGTCGTAGCTTCCGGTTAAATCCAGCGCGCCCAGAATCGACTCCAGCCCCTGGCTGATGTACTCATGCAGATGCGTGGCGTAAGCCGTTGGGGTGACACCCTGTCCCTTACGAATAAATAACGGGTCCGGAAATATAGCGCGCAGCTTTTGAATTGACTGGCTTATTGCAGAGGGCGTGAGATTAAGAATTTTCGCAGCGTTAACGATACCCTTATGGACATATACCGCCTCAAAAATAGTCAATAAATTGAGATCAATATTACGTAAAGTCCGAAAAATTTGCGGCTTGTCTTCGCCACCGGGTTCATTCAGGCGTTTGGCTGGTAAATTATTATACTCCACGCTTTTACTCCGTACACATTCACAACATGAATGATAGTTGAATTTATTTATTATGCTTGTAGAGATTCGTAAAGTGTTGGTTTTGTTTCACTTGTTTATCAAAAACAACCAGTTGAGTGATTATCACGCAAGTTACTTAGGTCCTGCACGCAGCGCTGACGGGAGGCTAAATAATATGGATCGGTAATATTCGAGCGCTTCGAAAATATAGAATCTGCGGATTATTGTAAAGTGTAAAAGCGGCAATTAAATCGTGGCCCGTCAAATTATCGAGCCACAATGTATAATATATTAAGCAGTGATATATTCGTACGGGGGATTGTTAAGTAGTGCTAACATATTAGCTAAAAGCACAGGACGGATATTTTCTGTTGTTGCCGTATCAACCCACTGGCACATTTGCGTCATTTCCATCCCGGCATAGCCGCAGGGATTGATGCGCTGGAAGGGCTTCAAATCCATATTAATGTTCAAAGCCAGCCCGTGAAACGAGCAGCCTTTACGGATACGCAGCCCCAGCGAGCAGATCTTCATCTCGCCCACGTAGACTCCCGGTGCGTCGGCCCGCGGATGCGCATCAATACCGTATTCCGCCAGCGTGTTGACGACCGTTTGCTCAAGCAGAGTGACCAGTTCACGTACGCCCAGCTTTCTGCGTTTGAGGTTCAGGAGAACGTACATCACCTATTGCCCTGGGCCATGGTACGTTACCTGCCCGCCGCGGTCGCTCTGAATAACCGGGATATCGCCCGTCATCAATAAATGTTCCGCTTTTCCCGCTTGCCCATGCGTAAACACTGGCAGGTGTTCTACCAGCCAGATTTCATCGGGGGTGGTGTCATCGCGTGAGTCGGTGAAGTCATGCATAGCCTGGGAGACAGGCTCATAAGGTTGCAGCCCGAGATGACGGACAAGAATTTTATCCTGATACAAAACGACGTCTCCGAAGACGAGGGACAAAAGATGAGGGGGAGTATATCACAGCGGGGAGAGGGGTTACCCGGCAAACCGGGTAACCGCAGAGGGACTACAGCACCATACGAACAATTTCGATATTGCCGAGCTCTTCGTACAGTGTCTCAACCTGCTCAATGTGTGTTGCGGTAATGGTAATAGATACCGAGTGGTAGTTGCCCTTGCTGCTTGGTTTTACTGACGGAGAGTAGTCACCCGGCGCATGGCGCTGTACCACTTCAACCACCTGATCAACCAGCTCAGGTTTCGCCAGACCCATTACTTTGTAAGTAAATGGGGTAGGGAATTCAAGCAGTTCGTTAAGTTTGGTTTTCATGTCAGCTCCGGCGTAACGTCAAAAAGAATAACTCCCACGTCAGGTGGGAGTTATCAGGATACTTAGTATATGGGGATCAAAATCACACTTTCAAGTGTTCGATTTTTAGCCAAACCAGTGATGGAACATCAATTTAATGTAATCAATGATTTTGCCGAAGAAATTGCCTTCAGGAATTTCCTGCAGGACAACCAGCGGGCGCTGATCGATAGTTTTGCCATCCAGCTGGAAGTTAATGGTGCCTACAACCTGGTTTTTCTGCAGCGGTGCATGCAGCTCGGTGGTGTTCAGCACGTAGCTGGCTTTCAGGTCTTTCATGCGTCCGCGTGGAATGGTCAGGTACAGATCTTTGTCCACGCCCAGGGAGGCGCGATCGTTATCACCAAACCAGACCGGCTCAGAGGCAAACTCTTTACCTGCTTTCAGTGGGTTCACGGTTTCGAAGAAACGGAAGCCCCAGGTCAGCAGTTTTTTGCTTTCTGTCTCACGGCCTTTAAAGGTACGGCCGCCCATCACGGCAGAGATCAGGCGCATCTGACCTTCGGTAGCAGAGGCGACCAGGTTGTAACCCGCTTTGTCGGTATGACCGGTTTTGATACCGTCAACGTTCAGGCTGTTGTCCCACAGCAGGCCGTTACGGTTGGTCTGGCGAATACCGTTGAAGGTAAACTCTTTCTCTTTATAGATGGCGTATTCGTTCGGTACATCGCGGATCAGCGCCTGGCCAATCAGCGCCATATCGCGCGCAGAGCTGTACTGACCCTCCGCATCCAGGCCGTGAACGGTCTGGAAGTGGCTGTTTTTCAGGCCCAGCGCAGAAACGTAGCTGTTCATCAGGCCCACAAACGCATCCTGGCTGCCCGCAGCAAAATCGGCCATGGCGACACAGGCGTCGTTACCGGACTGCAGGTTGATACCACGAATCAGCTGAGAGACAGGAACCTGCATACCCGGTTTCAGGAACATTAAAGAAGAGCCTTTAAAGACCGGGTTGCCGGTTGCCCACGCATCGTTACCGATGGTGACCAGGTCTGTTTCTTTAAATTTACCTGCCTTCATCGCCTGGCCGATAACGTAGCTGGTCATCATTTTCGTCAGGCTGGCCGGATCGCGGCGGGCATCGGCATTCTGTTCTGCCAGAACTTTGCCAGAGTTGTAATCGATCAGGATGTAGGATTCCGCATCGATTTGCGGAACGCCAGGGATCATGGTCTTGATGTTCAGGTCATCGGCGTGAGCTGCGGAGAGCGCAGCAGCGCAAAGGGCCGTGGTCAGCGCCATGCGCTGCACAAAACGAGCAGAAAAAGTGGTCTTCATGGTCAGAACTACGACATCCGTGATGGAATTAAAAAAAGTGCCTTACTATAGCAAATGCTATTCAGGCAGGCATCCGACTTTAAGCATGAGTTTGTGAATGACTTTTACACAAACTGACAATTCGGATGCCGCCGATACATTACTTCGCTACAGCGATAAATGACTGGAGTTGCGCTTCATTTTGCAGACGCTGCTGCAGGGTCGCTGCCTGCGATTTGCTGGCAAACGGTCCCATCTGAATACGCCACACAGCCCCGTTTTGCTCAACGCGGCCTGGAACGCCAAACTGCTGGCTCAGGCGCTGTTGATACTGCTGCGCGCGGGCCTGATCGCTGACGGCGCCCACCTGAACGACAAAGCCGCCGCTGGAAGCGGCAGCAGGCGCTGCTACCGCTGCGCTCTGGGTCGTTGCCGGAGCGGTGACGGGGGCAGGCTGCTGCGCGACGGGGGAGGCAACAGGCGCCGGGGTAGGCTCACTGCCTTCCAGCACGCCGGAGGCGAGGGTCGTTGGAGCCCCCAGGAAACCGCTACTCTTTACCGGTGCGCCAGTGCTGTCATCGCTTTGCAACGTGTCGTTGCTGATAGGACGCACTTCGCCTGCTGGCTGAGAAGGCTCGGCCGGCGATGAGACGCTCCCCATGCCACCGTCAAGATTTGGACGGTCGGGAAGGGCGTAGGTCTGTTTCGCCACTGTCGTACACGCGGTACCCGGCCCGGAGAGCGAGCCATCCGGTGCCACGATAATGGGGTCGATACGAACCTTGGTATTGTTCGAGGTGTTCAGGCGGTCGGCGGAGGCGCGCGACAGCGAAATCACACGGTCGTTACCGTACGGACCGCGATCGTTAATGCGGACTACGATCATACGGCCATTCGCCAGGTTGGTGATACGCGCGTAGCTTGGGATAGGCAGCGTCGGGTGTGCCGCAGTGAGTTGCGTCGGGTCGAACGCTTCTCCTGATGCCGTCAGGTTGCTCCCGGGGTCCGCATCATAAATGGCGGCGAAACCCGCCTGGCTGAAACGGGAAGGGTCCTGAACGATTTTGTAGCTTTTGCCGTCGCGCTCATAATCCTGATTCGCGCTGGCGTTGAGCGGTTCATAAACGGGATCGGCGCCGCTGATTTCAACGATTGGGCCATTACACACCGCAGGCTGCGGCGGCGCGACGGTTGCCTGTTGCTGACCATCATCACTTGTGCACGCCGCAAGTAAACTTGCCGCAATGCAGATCCCCAGCCACTGCTTACGCATTCCGATCCCCTTATTTTTATACGCTTTTTGACAACATTTTTCTGTGGGTATGGATCGACATCACGATACCAAACCCGGCCATCAACACGATCAGTGCCGAGCCTCCGTAACTCACCAGCGGAAGCGGAACGCCTACAACCGGCAGAATACCACTCACCATACCAATATTTACGAAGACATAAACGAATAAAATCAACATTAACCCGCCCGCCATGACGCGGCCAAAGGTGGTTTGCGCGCGCGCGGCAATCCACAACCCGCGCATGATTAACAGTACATACAGCGCGAGTAAGATCAAGATGCCGACCAGCCCAAGCTCTTCCGCCAGGACCGCAAAGATAAAGTCGGTATGGCGCTCTGGTAAGAACTCCAGCTGCGACTGGGTGCCGTGCAGCCATCCTTTACCGCGCAGGCCACCGGAGCCCATCGCGATCTTGGACTGAATAATATGATAGCCCGCACCCAGCGGATCGGTTTCCGGATCGAGCAGCATCATCACGCGCTGGCGCTGATAATCATGCATCAGGAAGAACCAGAGAATAGGGATGAACGCGGCAACCAGCACCACCGCAATACCAATCAGACGCCAGCTCAGGCCCGACAAGAAGAGAACAAACAGGCCGGAGAGGGCGATAAGGATCGAGGTACCAAGGTCAGGCTGCGCCGCCACCAGTAACGTTGGCAGGAAAATCAATACCAGCGCGAGGGCCGTGTTTTTCAGTGATGGCGGACAGACGTCGCGGTTGATAAAGCGTGCCACCATCAGTGGAACGGCGATTTTGGCAATTTCCGAGGGCTGGAAACGAACTACACCCAGATCCAGCCAGCGCTGTGCGCCTTTGGAGATGGCCCCAAAGGCATCTACCGCAACCAGCAAAATAATACAGAAGATGTAGAGATAGGGGGCCCAGCCTTCGTAGACGCGTGGCGGGATCTGCGCCATGACGACCATAATGACCAACCCCATCGCGATCTGGCCAATCTTACGCTCCATCATGCCGATGTCCTGGCCGCTGGCGCTCCAGATAACCAGAGCGCTGTAGACCAGCAGAGCCAGCAGGATCAGCAGCATGGCTGGGTCGATGTGGATTTTATCCCACAGCGATTTTTTATTTGGATTATCCGTCATGATTATTGGTCCTCCGCCGCAGCGGCCGCCGGGTTTTCAGCCGGCAGTTCGGTGTTGTTATCACCCAGCATGATGTGGTCGAGGATTTGGCGCATGATGGTGCCCACGGCTGGCCCTGCGCCACCGTTTTCCAGAATCATTGCCACCGCCACCTGCGGGTTATCATAGGGTGCAAATGCCGTCATGAGCTTATGGTCACGCAGTCGTTCGGCAATGCGGTGTGCGTTATAGGTTTCGTTGGCCTTCAGGCCGAAGACCTGCGCCGTACCGGATTTGGCGGCCACTTTATACGGCGCTCCGGCGAAATACTTATGCGCGGTACCGTTCGGGCGGTTTGCCACCCCGTACATCCCGTCTTTGGCGATCTCCCAGAAGCCGGAGTGAATATCCCCCACCGGCGGTTCATGCGGCTGGATCCACGGCACTTTTTTGCCCTCTTCAACGGTACTTTGCAGCAGGTGCGGGACTTTCACCACACCATCGTTGATGAGGATCATCATCGCTTTGTTCATCTGCAGCGGGGTCGCGGTCCAGTAGCCCTGGCCGATACCCACCGGAATGGTATCACCCTGATACCACGGTTTCTTAAAGCGTTTTAGCTTCCACTCGCGGGTTGGCATGTTGCCGGAGCGTTCTTCGGCGAGATCGACCCCGGTGTAATGGCCGTAGCCAAATTTGCTCATCCACTCTGACAGGCGGTCAATACCCATGTCGTACGCCACCTGATAGAAGAAGGTATCCGCAGACTCTTCCAGCGATTTCGTCACGTTCAGATGACCGTGGCCCCATTTTTTCCAGTCGCGATAGCGTTTCTCTGAACCCGGTAACTGCCACCAGCCCGGGTCAAACAGGCTGGTGTTGCGGTTGATGACACCCGCGCTCAGCGCCGAGACGGCGACGTAAGGTTTCACCGTGGACGCCGGCGGATAGACCCCCTGCGTGGCGCGGTTGACCAGCGGCGTGTTCGGGTCATTAAGCAGGCCGGAGTAGTCCTTACTGGAAATTCCATCGACAAAGAGGTTAGGGTCGTAGCTTGGCATGGAGACCATCGCCAGTATGCCGCCGGTACGCGGATCGGTCACGACAACTGCCGCACGGCTGCCCGCCAGTAAGGTTTCAATATACTGCTGGAGTTTCAGGTCGAGCGTCAGGTAGACGTCATGTCCTGCCTGCGGCGGCACCTCTTTCAGCTGACGAATAACGCGGCCACGGTTGTTAACTTCCACCTCTTCATAGCCGGTCTGCCCGTGCAGGACATCTTCGTAATAGCGTTCAATTCCCAGCTTACCGATATCGTGCGTCGCGGCGTAGTTTGCCAGCTTGCCGTCTTTATCGAGACGCTCAACGTCTTTGTCGTTGATCTTGGAGACGTAGCCGATTACGTGCGTCAGTGCGGAACCGTAAGGGTAATAGCGACGCTTGTAGCCTTTCACTTCCACACCGGGGAAACGGTACTGGTTGACGGCAAAGCGGGCGACCTGGACTTCCGTCAGGTTGGTTTTAACCGGAATGGAGGTAAAACGGTGAGAACGGGCGCGCTCTTTCTTGAAGGCAGCAATATCGTCATCGTTAAGATCGACAACGCTTCGCAATGCTTCCAGCGTATCCTGCACGTTGTCGACTTTTTCCGGCATCATCTCGATCTGGTAGATGGTGCGGTTTAAGGCCAGCGGGGTGCCGTTTCGGTCGTAAATAATGCCGCGGCTGGGGGCGATAGGCACCAGCTTGATGCGGTTTTCGTTTGAGCGTGTCTGGTAATCGGTATAGCGGACAATTTGCAGATTATAAAGGTTGGCGATCAGCACGCCGGTAAGCAGCAAAATCCCCGTAAAGGCGACCAGCGCCCGGCGCACAAACAGCGCGGACTCAGCCGTATAGTCGCGAAAAGAATTCTGTAGTTTCATCCGCTGCTTAATCTACCCTGGTCAGTCATTACTCGCGGTGATAGGGGTGGTTGGTAGTAATGCTCCACGCGCGGTACAGGCTTTCTGCCACCAGTACCCGAACGAGCGGGTGGGGAAGCGTCAGCGCGGAGAGAGACCAACTTTGTTCTGCCGCCGCTTTACAGGCAGGGGACAACCCTTCAGGCCCGCCAATCAACAGACTGACGTCACGACCATCCTGCTTCCAGCGCTCCAGTTCGTGCGCCAGCTGCGGCGTATCCCAGGGCTTGCCTGGAATATCGAGGGTCACGATGCGGTTTTTGCCTGCGGCAGCCAGCATCAGTTCTCCCTCTTTATCAAGAATGCGTTTGATATCCGCGTTCTTGCCGCGCTTTCCGGCGGGGATCTCCACCAGCTCGAACGGCATATCTTTAGGGAAACGACGCAGATATTCAGTAAAACCGGTTTGTACCCAGTCCGGCATTTTGGTGCCGACGGCGACCAGCTGCAACTTCACGCATTAACCCCAGAGTTTTTCCAGCTCATACAGGCGACGGCTCTCTTCCTGCATGACGTGGACAATCACATCGCCAAGATCGACAACCACCCAGTCAGCGGTTGCTTCACCTTCAACACCGAGCGGTAACAGCCCTGCTGCACGTGATTCCTGCACAACATGATCGGCAATTGAAACCACATGGCGAGTAGACGTACCGGTGCAGATGATCATGCAGTCGGTGATGCTGGATTTACCCTTAACGTCGATAGCGATGATGTCCTGACCTTTTAGGTCATCAATTTTGTCGATAACAAAATCCTGGAGTGCTTTACCCTGCAAGTTTTCCCCCTGGGTGAATGAGATTGTGCAACTATGAATTCGTAGCCAGACAGTATACCTGAACTGACGCCCCTGTCGGGACAAATGTCACCGGCCGGGCTTTTGAAGGCGGGTATCATCCCACCCTCCGCCGGAGATTGCATCGCCATTTTTGTAAAACAATTTCTGTAAAGCAATGAGCGGCGGGAAAGTCTGGCAGCGGAGGATAACAGTATGGCTTACTCTGTCAAGGCAGGATAATCAATAAGGCGCTTTTTGTGCGCCCGGATTATGCGTCTGCGCTTTTCTGATACAACCCGTGCGCGTGGATATAGTCCAGCACTGACGATGGCAGGAGATCGTCACAGGCTAAACCGTGCTGAAGCCGGTCGCGAATGATTGTCGCAGAAATATCAAACCACGGCGTCTCCGCCAGATAGATCTTCCCGGCAGGTTGATTATGCAGATCTTCCACATTGTCAGTCAGATGAGCCTCCAGCCACTGCTGATACTGCTCTTCACGCATGGTCAGCGGATAGCCCGGACGGCGGCAGACGAGGAGATGGCTGTTCTCCAGAATGGTTTCATACTGGTGCCAGGTGGGGAAGTTGAGCAGAGAATCCTGGCCGATGATAAAGGCCAGCGGTTTGTCCGGTCCCTGTTCGGCCCGCCACTCCTGTAGCGTTTGCGAGGTCCAGGACGGGGTGTCGCGACGGAGTTCACGCTCGTCCAGGCTGAAGAGCGGTTTATCCGCAATGGCCAGGGCGAGCATCTCTTTTCGCTGCTCGCTGGTGGCCTCAGGCTGAGGCCGATGTGGCGGAACGTTATTGGGCATGATAATCACGCGCTGAAGACCAATCAGATTCGCCAGAATTTCAACCGGTGTCAGATGACCGTAATGGACCGGGTCAAAGGTGCCACCGTACAGGGCCTGTAGAGAGTGCATGCTATCCATCGATAAATACATCTGCCAGCGCCTTGTGGCAGAGCAGCAGAGAAAGGCTTTCCAGTTCCGCCCAGACGGACTGGCCGTAATCTTGTTTTAACGTGAGCTCTGCGCGCATCAAAAGCTGTACCGCCTGGCGCAGCTGTTCATGGCTCAGACGATTAATGGCCTCGGTGGTCATCGCCCGGCGGTTTTGCCAGACACGGTGTTTGTCGAACAACGAACGCAATGGCGTATGAGCAGACTGGCGCTTGAGCGTGATGAGCATCAGCAGTTCACGCTGCAGCGTACGCAGCAATATAACCGGTTCGCTACCCTCAAGGCGTAGCTGCTGCAAAATATGCAGGGCGCGCTTGCTCTTTGCCATCAGCAGCGCATCAACCCAGTGGAACGGGGTGAAGTGTGCGGCGTCGTTAACCGCCTGCTCCACGCGCGGCAGAGTCAGCTTGCCATCGGGCCAGAGGAGGGCGAGCCGGTCCAGCGCCTGGGCCAACGCCAGCAGGTTGCCTTCATAGCAGTAGCACAGCAGCTGATTCGCTGCGTCGTCCAGTTGCAGGTTATTCTGCTTCGCTCTTGCCGCCACCCATTTCGGCAGATGGGCCTGCTCAGGCGTCTGGCAGGTGACCAGCACGGCATGAGTGGCGAGTTGGGTAAACCACGCGGCGTTTTCCTGCGCTTTGGTGAGCTTGTTGCCACGCACGATTAACAGCAGATCGCTGTGCAACAGGCTGACCAGCGTCGCCAGCTGTTCATTGATGGCCGCGTTCGGACCATTCTCTGGCAGCAGGATCTGGATGGTCTGGCGTGATGCAAAGAGACTCATCGCCTGGCAAAGGGAGAAGAGGGCATTCCAGTCGGTATTGTTATCCAACTGGACGGTGTGGTGTTCATCAAAGCCCTGAGCGGCGGCGGCATGTCGCACGGCATCCAGGCTTTCCTGAAGCAAGAGCGGGTCGTTACCCAGTAGCAGATACGCCGCGCGCAGCCCTTCATTGAGCTGCGCGCGGAGTTGTTCAGGATACAGCCTGATCATCAGTTACCCATGGAGGTAGAAACAGGAGGCGTGTTGGCATCCGGTTTGTCGATGATGTCAGAACCCTGTCTTGTCGTTGCGGCAATGCCTGGCAGCTTACGGATCAGCTGTTCTGCGGCCTTGTCGTACATTTCGTTAATGATAATCTGCTGCTCAGCATCTTTTGCCAGCGCCGTTTGCGGGTTATCAAAGAACGAGCGGTACACTTTGGTATTGATAGGGAAAATGTCTTTACCCGGGATCAATACTGCCGCGTTCACCGTCAGCACCATCTGATATTCCGCAGTACGTCCATCCTGGAAGATCGACGCGGTATCTTTAGCCAGCGATGAGCTTAAGATACGTAATGACGGTACATCCTGGCGCAGGGTGCCTTTTTCGATCAGTTGAACATCGTTCAAACGAAGCTGGTTACGCACTGCCCGGCTGAGTGGACCATTTGGATCCCCTGAGTCGAAAATCATCGTTTTCATCTCAGCGGGCACCGCCGTGGTATTGCGCAGGTGCCAGCCACACCCCGCGGTGACCAGCACCGCCAGAGATAAGAGTATTGTTGCCAGTTGTCGCACGTTTCCTCCCGCGCTTAGCCAACGACCAGATTCAGCAGTTTACCCGGTACGTAGATCACTTTACGTACGGTAACGCCCTCAAGATATTTCGCCACCAGATGTTCCTGGCCAGCACGCTCACGAACCTGTTCTTCGGTTGCATCAACGGCGACGGTAATTTTACCGCGTACTTTACCGTTGACCTGTACTACCACCAGCGTGGTGTTTTCCACCATGGCGGATTCATCAGCAACCGGCCACGGCGCGTTGTCGATATCGCCTTCGCCTTTCAGCTCCTGCCACAGGGTGAAGCTGACATGCGGGGTGAACGGGTTCAACATGCGCACGACGGCCAACAGCGCTTCACGCATTAAGGCACGATCCTGCTCGCCTTCCTGCGGTGCTTTCGCCAGCTTGTTCATCAGTTCCATAATAGCCGCAATTGCGGTATTGAAGGTCTGACGACGACCAATATCATCGGTCACTTTTGCAATCGTTTTATGAACATCACGACGCAGCGCCTGCTGGTCTTCAGTCAGGGCAGCAACGTTCAATGCCGGTGCGTCGCCCTGAGCGGTGTGTTCGTAAACCAGTTTCCAGACGCGCTTCAGGAAGCGGTTCGCCCCTTCAACACCGGACTCCTGCCACTCCAGGGTCATGTCTGCCGGTGAGGCAAACATCATGAACAGACGCACGGTATCCGCGCCGTAGCGCTCAACCATCACCTGCGGGTCGATGCCGTTGTTTTTGGACTTGGACATCTTGCTCATGCCGGTATACACCAGTTCATGACCTTCGGCGTCTTTCGCCTTCACGATACGGCCTTTCTCGTCGCGCTCAACAATCGCATCAACCGGAGAGACCCAGTTACGTTCGCCGTTCGCACCCACATAGTAGAACGCATCTGCCAGTACCATGCCCTGACACAGCAGCTGTTTCGCTGGCTCGTCAGAGTTCACCATGCCTGCGTCACGCATCAGCTTGTGGAAGAATCGGAAGTAGAGCAGGTGCATGATGGCATGTTCAATACCACCGATGTAGATGTCTACCGGCAGCCAGTAGTTTGCCGCGTCGGAATCCAGCATTCCTTCCTGATACTGCGGGCAGGTGTAGCGGGCGTAGTACCAGGAAGACTCCATAAAGGTGTCAAAGGTGTCGGTTTCACGCAGCGCAGGCTGACCGTTAACGGTGGTTTTTGCCCACTCAGGATCGGCTTTGATCGGGCTGGTGATACCATCCATGACCACGTCTTCCGGCAGGATCACCGGGAGTTGATCTTCCGGGGTTGGCATTACGGTGCCGTCTTCCAGCGTGACCATCGGGATTGGCGCACCCCAGTAACGCTGACGGGAAACGCCCCAGTCGCGCAGGCGGTAGTTAACTTTACGCTCGCCCACTCCCAGCGATGCCAGTTTGTCGGCGATGGCGTTGAAACCCTCTTCGAAGCTCAGACCGCTGAACTCACCAGAGTTAAACAGCGTGCCTTTTTCCGTCAGTGCTTGCTCAGACAGGTCAGGTTCAGAGCCGTCAGCTGCCAGAATAACGGCTTTGATCGGCAGGTTGTATTTGGTGGCAAATTCATAGTCGCGCTGGTCGTGACCCGGAACAGCCATCACGGCACCGGTACCGTATTCCATCAGCACGAAGTTTGCTGCCCAGACCGGAATCGCTTCGCCAGTCAGTGGGTGCTTCGCATAGAAGCCCGTGGCAACGCCTTTCTTCTCCATGGTCGCCATGTCGGCTTCTGCCACTTTCGTGTTGCGGCATTCGTCGATGAAGGTAGCCAGCTCCGGGTTATTTTCGGCAGCTTTCTGCGCCAGCGGGTGACCTGCGGCCACGGCCAGATAGGTCGCGCCCATGAAGGTATCAGGACGGGTGGTGTAGACGGTCAGAGTCTGATCGTAGTTCTCAACGTTGAAGGTGATCTCCACGCCTTCAGAACGGCCGATCCAGTTGCGCTGCATGGTCTTAACGGTATCCGGCCAGTGGTCCAGCGTGTCCAGATCGTTCAGCAGTTCGTCAGCGTAAGCGGTGATTTTGATAAACCACTGTGGGATCTCTTTACGCTCAACTTTGGTGTCGCAGCGCCAGCAGCAGCCGTCGATAACCTGTTCGTTCGCGAGAACGGTCTGGTCGTTCGGGCACCAGTTAACGGCGGACGTCTTCTTATAGACCAGGCCTTGTTTGTACAGCTCGGTGAAGAACTTCTGTTCCCAGCGATAGTATTCCGGGGTACAGGTCGCCAGCTCGCGGCTCCAGTCATAGCCAAAGCCCAGCATTTTGAGCTGGTTTTTCATGTACGCGATGTTGTCGTACGTCCACGGCGCTGGCGCCGTATTGTTTTTGACCGCCGCGCCTTCTGCAGGCAGACCGAATGCATCCCAGCCGATTGGCTGCAGCACGTTTTTGCCCAGCATACGCTGGTAGCGTGCAATCACATCACCGATGGTGTAGTTACGCACGTGGCCCATGTGTAGTCGACCAGAAGGATAGGGAAGCATCGACAGGCAGTAATACTTCTCTTTGCTCTCGTCTTCGGTTACTTCAAAGGTACGCTTCTCGTCCCAGTGTTGCTGGACTTTTGATTCTATCTCTTCCGGGCGGTATTGCTCTTGCATGGCAGCCAGTGGTCCTGTTTTCAATACAGCTACAAATGTAGCCAATGGATGTGGTATTTCAGATCCGCATAGCATAGCCCAAACGTCCGCGTCAAAACAGCCTTTCGCACAAATGCGCTTTGCAGGAATTTACCGGGTCTGTGGTTCACCTGACAAAGCGGCGATGAAATAAGGTCTATTATTAGAAATAGTTACTTACCCGGGAGGCAAAATGATGAACAAGGTTGCTCAATTTTACCGCGAACTGGTGGCAACACTGACGGAACGGCTGCGTAACGGCGAGCGTGATATCGACGCGCTGGTGGAACAGGCGCGTGCGCGCGTGACGCAAACGGGTGAGTTAACGCGAACCGAAGTGGAAGAGGTGACGCGCGCCGTGCGTCGTGACCTCGAAGAGTTCGCGCGCAGTTACCAGGAGAGCCAGGACGAGGTGACCGACAGCGTATTTATGCGGGTGATCAAGGAGAGCCTCTGGCAGGAACTGGCGGATATTACCGATAAAACACAGCTGGAGTGGCGTGAAGTCTTTCAGGATCTGAATCATCACGGCGTGTACCACAGCGGTGAAGTGGTGGGGCTGGGAAATCTGGTCTGTGAGAAATGCCATCACCATATTGCCGTTTATACGCCGGAGGTGCTGTCCCTGTGTCCGAAGTGCGGGCACGATCAATTCCAGCGTCGGCCGTTTGAGCCCTAAATAAAAGCAAAACGGCAACCACGTTGCCGTTTTTAGTGTTTGCTCCCTCTCCCCGTGGGCTGAGGGTTCCCCAGAAAAATGAAAAGCACGATGAAGTGTGATCTACTGGTTGCGCTAACAAATCAGAAGAG
>JABLTH010003870.1_pt1 | contig 18675 bp, 20 predicted proteins | sample 7875711 | NCBI WGS metagenome assembly JABLTH01 (sample SAMN14941262, study PRJNA633318) | bioreactor metagenome | isolation source: bioreactor | place: China | collected 2019-03-05 | reverse complement strand
GCCGCTCCGCAAGGGCCCTAGGCCGTTCCCGGCACAAGGGGCCCTAGCGGATCGGCCTGAAGGGCACAGGCCGCTCCGCAAGGGCCCCTAGTCCAGGCGGCGGGTGACGGCCCGGACGCCGCTGGCGGCCACGCCGAGTTCGTAGAGCCGCATCTGGCTCCGGAGGGCCGGGCTGTCGGCGAAGCCGCGGCGGAGGACCTCCCCGTGCATGCCCAGGACCCGGCCCTTCACGGTGTCGTGGAGCTGGAGCTCCAGCATGTCCACCACCTCGGCGGCCAGGAGGGGATCCACCAGGGGGAAGGCCACCTCGACCCGGTGGTCCAGGTTGCGCTGCATGAGGTCGGCGGAGGCCAGGAAGGTCTCGGGTTGCCCGTCGTTGGCGAAGTGGTAGACCCGGGCGTGCTCCAGGAAGCGGTCCAGGATGCTGAGGACCCGGATGTTCTCGGAGAGCCCTTCGATGCCAGGCCGCAGGCAGCAGGTCCCCCGCACGATGAGGTCCACCGCGACGCCTTCCTGGCTGGCCTCGTAGAGGGCCTGGATCATCCCCGGGTCCACGATGGCGTTGACCTTGAGGATCATCCGGGCGGGGCGCTTGGCCCGGGCGTGGGCGCGCTCCCGCTCGATGCGCTGCAGCAGGGCCTTCCTCAGGTGGTTGGGGGCCAGGAGGATCTGGTTGAACCGCGGGGGCCGGGTGTAGCCCGTGAGGAGGTTGAAGAGGTTGCTGAGGTCCTCGCCGAACTCGGGCCGCGCCGTGAAGAGGCCGATGTCGCAGTAGAGGCGGCTGGTGCGCTCGTTGTAGTTGCCGGTGCTCAGGTGGCAGTAGCGGCGGATGGAGGTCCCCTCCTGCCGGACCACGAGGCAGGCCTTGCCGTGGGTCTTGTAGCCCGGGAGCCCGTACACCACGTGGACGCCCGCCCGCTCCAGGCGCCGGGCCCAGGCGATGTTGGCCTCCTCGTCGAAGCGCGCCCGCAGCTCCACGATGGCCGCCACCTGCTTGCCCCGCTCCGCGGCCCGCTCCAGGGCGGCGGCCACCGGGCTCGTGGCGCTCAGGCGGTAGAGCATCATCTTGATGGCCAGGACCTTCGGATCGTCGGCGGCCTCGCGGACGAAGCGCACCACGCTGTCGTCGAAGCTCTGGTAGGGATGCTGGAGCAGGATGTCGCGCTTCGCGATGGCCTCGAAGACGCTCCCGGCCTCCTCGATGGCGGCCACCGGGGCGGGGGGCAGGGGCGTCTCCTTGAGGTGGGGGAGGTCCAGGTGGTTGTAGAGCTGCATCAGGTCCGAGAAGGCCGTGAAGCCCTCGGTGGGATAGAGGTCCTCGGGGCTCAGCTCCAGCTCGGAGATGAGGAGGTCGAGCAGGCTCCGGCTCAGCCCGACCTCGTACTGGAGGCGCACGGCCATGCCCCGGCGGCGGTTCCGCAGGCCCTCCTCCACGGTCTTCATGAGGTCCTCGCCGGCGTCCTCCTCGAGGGGCAGGTCGTTGTCCCGGGTCACCCGGACGGTGGCGCAGCTCTTCACCACATAGCCGCTGAAGAGGTGGTCCAGGTGCATGCGGACCACGTCTTCCTGGGGGATGAACTCGTGGATGCCCCGCTCGCTGGGCAGCTTCAGGAACCGCGGCGCCACGCTGGTGGGCACGTGGATGATGGAGAGATCCGAGAGGGGCAGGCGCTCCGTGGCCTCCAGGGACTCGTCGGCCTCCAGCTCCGCCAACAGCACCAGGGCGCGGTTGCCCAGCCGCGGGAAGGGATGGCCGGTGTCCACCGCCAGGGGCGTGATGAGGGGCAGGAGGGTGTGGTGGAAGTGGTGCCCGGCGAAGGCGCGCTGGTTCGCGTCCAGCTCATGGGGGCGCAGGATGGCGACGCCCTCCGCCTCCAGGGCCGGGGCGATCTGCTGGTGGAAGATGCCGTGCTGGCGGTGGGCCAGCTCATGCACCCGCTTCGAGAGGGCCTCCAGCACCTGGCGCGGGGTGAGGCCTTCGGGGCCCGGCACGGCGATGCCCGCGTCGATCTGCCGCCAGATCCCCGCCACCCGCACCATGAAGAACTCGTCCCAGTTGTTCGACACGATGCTGAGGAACTTCACCCGCTCCAGCAGGGGCACCGAGGGGTCCTCGGCCTCGTCCAGGACGCGCTCGTTGAAGGCCAGCCAGCTCAGCTCGCGGTTGAGCAGGTGCTCCGGCTTGGGAAGGGAGCGGGTCATGGGACGTACAGGCCAGGAAGAACCGCGCGGATGACGCGCTCCGCGCCGGGGGCCCGCTCCGGACGCGACGCGTCCTCCGCGACCCGGTGGTCGCGCGGCTCGGGCTTCGGGAGGGAGCGGGTCATGGGGGCAGTATCGCGCCGGGGCGTGACGGGGGTGTGAAGAAGGGTCTCCGCGATCAATTCTCCTTGATTTCCATGGATTTCCCTGAGATCCTTTGCCTTCGCCCTCACGGGCGTTGACAACCAGAACCCGGGCCGAGGAGGCCCGCACCCCAACGAGAGGGCCCCTTCGGAGAAGCGGGCCAGGTAGGAGGAACCATGAACAACGACGTGATCGTCGTCTCCAAGCGCGAAACCTTCGGCAAGTCCGCCATGCGCGACCTGCGCAAGTCCGGCATGCTCCCCGCCGTGGTCTACGGCCTGGGCGAGCCCCCGGTGGCCATCGCCATCAGCCCCAAGACCGTGGCCCGCATCATCGCCAGCGAGGCCGGCATGAACTCCGTGGTCTACATGCAGCGCGAGGGCACGGACATCAAGCGCCACGTGATCATCAAGGACGTGCAGCGCGATCCCGTCACCGGCCGCCTGCGCCACGTGGATTTCCTCCGTGTGGATCCCACGCACAAGGTCCGCGTGAAGGTGCCCGTCAAGCTCATCGGCGTGCCCTACGGCGTGAAGACCCAGGGCGGCGTGCTGGACTTCGTCCACCGCATCCTGGAGATCGAGTGCCTCCCCAGCCTGATCCCGGCCCACGTGGACGTGAACGTCGAGGCCCTGAAGGTGGGCGATTCCGTGCGCTTCGACCAGCTCGGCCTGGCCTCGACCCTCCGCATCCTGGGCGACGCCCATGAGGTGGTGGCCGCCGTCCATGGCCGTGCCGCGGAGGAGGAGGCCCCGGCCGCCGAGACTTCGGCCGCCGAGCCCGAGGTGGTGGGCGGCAAGGGCAAGAAGGACAAGAAGTAGTCCTTTCCTTCCCATCGAACCTGCGCGGGCGCCGAAAGGCGCCCGCCGCGTCTTGAGCCCGAGCTCCCATGTGGACCCTCGTCCCCCTCGGCAACCCCGGCCCCGAGTACGCCGCCACCCGCCACAACCTGGGGCGGCTGATGCTGCAGCGATGGATGGAGGACCGGGGCCTGTCCCCCAAGCCGTGCAGGCGCTTCCCGTCCGGGGGCCTCTACCCGCTCGCGGATAGGCTGCAGGCCCTGGTGCCGTCCACCTACATGAACCTCAGCGGCGAGGCCTGCGCCCAGGCCGACGGCGCGGGCGTCTACGCGCGGCGCATGGTGCTGCTCTATGACGACAAGGACCTGCCCCTGGGCCTGGGCCGCTTCCGCCTGGACGGCAGCGACGGCGGCCACAACGGGCTGAAGTCCGTGTTCCACCACCTCGGGACCGAGAAGGTCGCCCGGCTGCGCCTGGGCATCGGGCCCTTCCAGCGGCCCCTCCACGAGTTCGTGCTGGGGGAATGGACGGACGCCGAGTGGGACCGCATCGAGGGAATGGACGCGCCCTTCGCCGCCTTCCTGGAGAAGCTTTCGGCGGCGGGGGAGCTCTCCGGGCTGGCGAACCAGGTCAACGGGGAGGCGTTCTGGGCCCCGGGCGGGCCGGGGCCAGGGCTGATCCCCGGCTCTTTCCCTTGAATTTCAAGCCTTCGGGTGGGACACTACCCCTTCGCGCCGCCATCGTGGCGGAAAGCGTCTCTTCCTTGCTCCGCCGGTCCGTTCGGGCCACCCATGACGGGGCTTCACATCCACAAGGAGGAAGCATGCGTCTCTACGAGACCATCTTCATCGCCTCCCCCGTGCTGACCGACGAGCAGGCCGACGAGCTCGTCAAGCACTTCGAGGGGGTCATTGCCGAGCAGGGTGGCGAGCTGCTCAAGACCGACAAGTGGGGCCGCAAGAAGCTGGCCTACGAGGTCAACAAGTTCCAGGAGGGGATCTACACCCTCTTCGAGATGAACGCCGGGCCGAACCTCGTCGCCGAGCTCGAGCGCCGTTTCCGCAACAACGACTCCGTGCTGAAGTTCCTCACGGTCCGCATGGACGAGGACGCCAAGGCCGCCACGCGCCAGAAGGCCCGCTACGAGCGCGAAGGCGCCCGGAAGGCCAAGGCCGGGATCAAGGAGCGCACTGCTGAAGAGGTGATGGGATGAAGCGCCGCACCGACGGTAAGGGCAAGCCCAAGAAGAAGAAGCAATTTGGCGGACGGCGCAGCAAGTTCTGCAAGTTCTGCGTCGAGAAGTCCACCCTCGTGGACTACAAGGACGTGAAGACGCTCACCGCCTTCACCCCCGAGCGCGGCAAGGTGCTGCCCCGCCGCACCAGCGGCGTGTGCGCCCTGCACCAGCGCATGCTCGTGGAAGCCATCAAGCGCGCCCGCAACATCGCGCTGCTGCCCTTCGCGACGGACTAGTCGGGTCCGGAACGCTCGAAAAGGCCGCCTTCGGGCGGCCTTTTCCGTGGTGGTGCCACTATCCTGGAGCCATGGCCGACGAGACGCCCAAGCCCCTGAACCTGCCGCCGCCCCTGCGCAAGCAGAAGGCCGTCCTCGCTTCCTGGAAGCCGCTGCTCGCCAACTGGGCCCTGCCCGGCGCGGGCTACTGGATGATCGGCCAGAAGGGCCGCGCCAAGGCGATGTTCGGCGTGTACGTGCTCTTCTGCGTCCTGGGCTTCCTGCAGATGAAGTCTGGGGCCGGCGACGGCCCCGTGGGTGGCGTCTACACCCCTGTGCTGAGCCCCTTCGAGTGGATGCCCACCCTGGGCGCCGCCGCCACCGCCGGCATCGGCCCGCTCTACGGCCTCTTCGCCTGGGCCTTCGGCGGCAGCGCCGCCGAGCCCGTGCGCAACCTCACCCAGGAGTACGGCGCCAGCTACGTGATGGTGGCCGGGCTCCTGAACTGGCTCTGCTGCTTCGACATCTTCGACCGGGTCACGGGCCGCTGGGTCTGGCGCCTGCCCCGGGACGAGCAGGAGGCAATGTCCGAGGCGAACGCGAAGCCGGCCGCCGACGAGGCCTGAACGAAGGCTTCCTGCCAGGCTTGGCTAGGGCCTCCAGCCCAGCCCCGCGGCGCCCAGGCCCACCAGCGCGGCGCCGATCCAGCCGTTTCGGCCGGGCCGCTCCCCCATCCCCCAGGCCAGGAGGAGGGCGAAGACCACGGAGGTGTTCCGCAGGGTCGTCACCCGCGCGGCGCCCTCGGTCTGCATGGCGACGAGGTAGAAGAGGAAGCCCCCAGCGCAGACGGCGCTGGTGAGGACCAGGGACGTGGGCTTTCCCAGCATCTGGGACCAGGCGGGCAACGCTCGGCGCGCCGCCATCTCGACGAGCTGGATCGCGAGGCCGAGCCCGAGGGAGACCGCGAAGAGGCCCGTGGCCTTGGCGCCGTGCCCGAGGGCGCCCTTGTAGCAGAGGTTGTAGGCGGCGATGGCGGCCCCGGCACCGAGGGTCCAGGGCCAGGCCCGGGGGCCGTGGCGTTGATCCCGGCGCGCCCCCAGCGCCAGCAGTCCGAGCAGGACCAGCCCCGCCGAGCTCGCGGCCACCAGCGTGGGCCGCTCCCCGGAGACCAGCTGCGCCAGGGGCCAGACGGCCAGCACCGCGCTGCCCCGCATCCACGTGTAGGCCCAGCCCAGGCTGGCGCGGCTCAGGGCCCGCACCAGGCAGATGATGTAGAGGCCTTCGAACACCCCGGACGCGAGGGCCCAGAGCAGGGCCTCCCGGTTTAGGAAGGAAGGGCCCGGCGTGGCCACGGCGATCCCCCCGCTCAGCAGCGCCGCGCCCCCGAAGGTCGCCGCCGAGCGGGCCTCGAGGTGGTCGCCCCGCTTGAGGAGGGCGTTCCAGAGGGCGTGGAGGAAGGCCGAGAGCAGGACGAGGGCGACGGCGCGGGGGTGCATCTCAGGCCTTCCCCGATCGCCCAGGGGAGCGCATGGGGCTCACCCTTCCGTCTTCAGCGTCTTCGCCAGCAGCTGTGCCCGGATGAAGCCATCGAGATCGCCGTCCAGCACCTTCTGGGTCTGGCTGGTCTCCTCGCCGGTGCGGTGGTCCTTCACCATCTGGTAGGGCTGGAGGACGTAGGAGCGGATCTGGGAGCCCCAGGCGACGTCGGCCTTCTCGCCGCTGGCCTGGGCCACCTTCTCCTCGAACTTGCGGCGCTCCATCTCGTAGAGCCGGGCCTTCAGCACCTTCATGGCGGTCGCGCGGTTCTTGATCTGGCTGCGCTCGTTCTGGCAGCTCACCACGATGCCCGTGGGCAGGTGGGTGAAGCGCACGGCGGATTCGGTGCGGTTCACGTGCTGGCCGCCGGCGCCGCTGGCGCGGAAGACGTCGATCTTGAGGTCCTTCTCGGGGATGTCGATCTCGATGGTGTCGTCCAGCTCGGGGCTCACGTACACCGCCGCGAAGCTGGTGTGACGGCGCTTGGCGGCGTCGAAGGGGCTGATGCGCACCAGGCGGTGCACGCCGGCCTCGGCCCGCAGGTAGCCGTAGGCGAAGGGCGCCTCCACGGTGAAGGTGGCGCCCTTGATGCCCGCCTCCTCCCCGTCCTGGTAGTCGATCATCTCGGTCTTCCAACCCTTCGACTCGCAGTAGCGCAGGTACATGCGCAGCAGCATGGCCGCCCAGTCCTGGCTCTCGGTGCCGCCGGCGCCGGGGGCGATGGCCACGATGGCGTTGTTCTTGTCCAGCTCGCCGCTGAGCATCATCCGCAGCTCGGCGTCCTCCACCGTGCGGCGCAAGTCGGCCTCCACCGTGGCGGCCTCGGCCAGCATGGAATCGTCCTCCCTGGACAGCTCCAGGGCCGTGACGAGGTCTTCCAGGCCGCCGTCCAGCTTCTTGGCCAGGGCCAGGTCCGCCTGGAGCTGGCCGCGCTGCTGGAGGATGGGCCGGGCGGCATCCGGGTCGTCCCAGAAGCCCGGGGCCAGGGTGCGCTCCTCCGCCTGCTCCAGCTCCAGGACCTTCCGCTCGGGGTCCAGGTGGGCGTGGAGCTGCCGCACCCGCGGTTCGAGTTCGGCCTTGGCCCGGTTGAGGCTTTCGTAGTCCATGCAGCGTCCGTGGGCTGGACCCCGCGCGGGCCCAGCCCTCCATCTTATCGGAAGGGAGGCCGGGCGCCCGCGGGTTAACCTGGAGGGGTGGCGACGGAAACCCCATCCCTCCGGGCGGAGCCGGCGATCCGGGGGACCCGCCCCGGCACCGGCGGCTTCGCCCTGGCCTGGGCCCGCTGGGCGTTGCCAGGGGGCCGGGCGCCGAAGGGCCGGGTGCTCCTTTCCCATGGCTACGGGGAGCACGGGGAGCGCTATGCCCACTCGGCCGCCTGGCTCCTGGGCCTCGGCTGGGCCGTCTCGAGCCAGGACCACCGCGGATTCGGCCGCAGCGAGGGACCCCGGGGGGACGCGGAGGGCGGCATCCAGCCCTTCGTGGAGGACTGGCGCGCCTTCGCCGCCCGGGAGCGGGCCCTGGATCCGGAGGCGCCCCTGGTGGTGCTGGGCCACAGCTTCGGGGGTCTCATCGCCCTCCTGGCGGCCCTGGAGGACCCGAGGGGCCAGGACGGGCTGATCCTGTCCAGCCCGGCGGTGGTCCTGAAGTCCCGGGGCTGGGCCATGAACCTGCTCCAGGCCACGGTGGGCCGTTTGGCCCCCCACCTGCCCGTGGACATGGCGGGCAACAAGAGCCTCGTGTGCTCCGACGAGGAACTGGTCCGACGCTACTGGGCGGACCCCCTCTGCCACCGCACGGCCACCCCGGCCTTCGGCCGCGCCCTGGACGAGGGCAGCGACCGGGTGCTGGGCGCCGGGCCCGCCCTTGCCGTGCCCACCCTCCTCCTGCAGGCCGGCCAGGACACCCTCGTGGACCTGCCCCGGGCCCTGGCCTTCTGGGAATCGGTGAATCAGGCCATCCTGGAGAGGCACCTGCTGGAGGGCTTCCTCCACGAGGTCTTCCACGACCGCCGCCGCAGCGAAGCACAGGATCTGGCCGCCGACTGGCTGGCCCGCCGCTTCCCGGAGGCGGCTCCGGGAACCCCGGGGCGCCCTGACGCCACGCAAGCTTGAAGGACCCATGATGAAGCTCCGCCCCCTGACCCTCGCCGCGGCCGCCCTGCTCCTGGGCACCGCCCCGGCCTGCAAGAAGCCCGGAAAGACCGACCCCACCAAGGGGCTCACCGCCGCCCAGCTGCTGGCCCAGGGCGAGGCCTACCTCATGCGGGGCAAAATGGAGGACGGGCGCCGGATGCTGCGCATCCTCGAGGAGAACCTCCCGGGCAGCCCGGAATTCCCCCGGGCCAAGCTCCTGCTGGCGGACAGCTACTTCTTCGACACCGGGCGGCGCTTTGCCGAGGCTTCCGTCGAGTACGCGAGCTTCCTGAACTACTTCCCCCGCAGCGAGCACCGGGACTACGCCCTGTACCACATCGCCCTGGCGAACTTCTCCGGCATCGAGACGGCCGAGCGCGACCAGACCCAGACCCGCAAGGCCCTGGAGACCTTCCAGCAGCTGCTCCAGGAGGCCCCGGGCTCCCCCTACACTCCCGACGCCAAGGCCAAGGTGGTGCAGTGCTGGCGCCGCCTGGCGGAGCACGAGCTCCTGGTGGGCATCTACTACGTCAAGTCCGGCTGGTTCGTCGGCGCGGAGAAGCGCCTGAAGGGCCTCCTGGAGACCTATCCCGAATACGCGGACCGGGAGCGCGCCTACTACTGGCTCGGGGAGGCCATGCGGCAACGCTTCCTCTCGTCCTCCGAGGTCGCTGAGTTCCAGAAGGGCTTCATCCAGCGCTCGGGCAAGAGCCCGAAGGACACCCTCTCCAAGGCTGAGGAGTCCCAGTTCCGGCGGGAATTCGAGGCCTTCGAGAAGGCCGAGCTGACGAAGTTCAAGGACGAGGCCAAGGGGTTCTACCAGAAGCTGGTGGAGAGCTACCCCAACAGCGAATGGACCCTCAAGGCCAAGGACCGCCTGCTTGAGATGGGCACCCGGGGCGTCAAGCTCGAGCTGGACAGCTAGGCCCAGTCTCTAGCGGGGCCTCGGCACGACGCCGCCGCAGACGCCGCTGGGTCCCAGGGCCCGCCAGGGCTCCAGGACGAAGAGCCGGTCGAAGGCCCGCGGGTGGGGAAGCTCCAGCTCCAGCTGCTCCCCCAGGTGGGCCAGGTCCTCCGGGGGATTCCAGTACCAGAGGCCCTGGAAGCCGGCCACGGCGATCAGGTCCAGGTCCAGGGTGCGCGGCGCGTTGCGCCCCTGGGTGCGGTCGCGGCCCAGGCGGGCCTCGATGCGCAGCATCTCCTCCAGGAGCTGGCGGGGATGCTCCCGGAGCGCCGCCAGCAGGACGACGGTGTTCAGGAAGTCGGGGCCGGTCCCGGATTCATCGGGCGTCTCCATCACCAGGGGGCTGGGCTTCACGTAGCCCAGGGCGCCGAGGGCGGCGACACCCGCGTCGAGGTTGCCCCGGCGGTCCCCCAGGTTCGAACCCAGCGCGATGACGGCCTTGAGGGGCATCTCCATCCTCCCGCCGGGTCAGCGCCGCTTGCCGTGCTCGGCGGCCACCACCGTGCGGATGCCGCCGCGGATGAGGAAGTCGCCCTCCACCCGCATCCAGAAGGGCTTCACCGCCTTCACCAGGTCGTCGAGGATCTGGTTGGTCACCGCCTCGTGGAAGGCGCCCTTGTCCCGGAAGGACCAGAGGTAGAGCTTGAGGCTCTTCGATTCCACGCAGAGCTGGTCCGGCTGGTAGCGGATGGACAGGTGGGCGAAGTCCGGCTGCCCGGTGAGGGGGCAGAGGCAGGTGAATTCCTCGGTGGAGAAGACGATCTCGAAGGGCCGCCCCGGCCGGGGGCTCGCGAAGGTGTCCAGGGTGCCCGTTGGCCGGGTCACCACGTAGGCCGGCAGAGGGTCCGGCAGCGTGGCGGAGGGCTTGCGGGGGCGCGCGGGCGCGGAACGGGGCTTGGCCATGGGGACTCCGCCTCCAGGGTAGCGGCTCAGCCCTCCCCGCAGCAGGTGGCGCACCAGCGGTCGAGGCCCTTCCGGCGCCACTCCGCCTCTCCGTAGCAGAAGGGCCCTTCGGCGCCCGTGAGCACCCGGTGCACGTGGTCGGCCTCCGGCGACCGCGGGGGGGCGGGACGGGGATGGATCCAGGCCTCCAGGGGGGGATTCACGAAGACCGGCAGGGACAGCCGGGGGCGCGTCCGCCCGGGGTGGGTCACCCGGTGGGGCGTGGCCCGCAGCCTGCCCCCGGAGAGGGCTTCCAGGAGCTCCCCCACGTGAAGCACCAGGGTGCCCGGCTCGCAGGGGACCGGCCCCCAGCCTCCCGAGGGAAGCCGGACCTCCAGGCCGCCTTCCCCGTCCTGGGCCACCAGGGTGAGGAGGCTGAAGTCCACGTGGGCGGCGACGCCCCACCGGGGCGGGCCCGGGCCCTCCTGGGGGTGGTAGGCGATGAGCTTGAGCAGGCCGTAGGCCTCCTGGGCCGTGCACACCGCGGGCGGGATCCCCCAGGCCGGGGCCAGGGCCTGCAGCAGGCCCGCGCCAAGCTCCAGGCAGGCCTCCAGGTGCGCCATCACCGCCCTCCGGAAATCGTCATCGACGTCCGGAGGCCACAGATTGGGGCCCTGGAGGCGCCGCCAGGGAGGCCCTCCGGGAAGCGCCGGCCGCTCGCAGCCGAGGTGCACCTGTTCCCGCCAGTCCCGCTCGTTGTGCATCACCGACCAGCCGCGGTGGTGGGGGGAGCGGTGGAGGGCCATGCCCTCCTTCTCGGCGTCGGGCCGCCGGAAGAAGGCCGCGGAGGCGCCCAGGGCCGCCTCCGCCCTGCGCCGAAGGTCGTCGGGAAGGCCGAGCAGGGCCACCCCCGCCGCCTCCAGGGCGTCCCCCAGCCGGGCCGCCTCCCGGGCGGACCTGGGCCCAAGGAAGGCCTCCGCCTCGAAGACCGCCAGCCCAGAGGCGCTCATGGGGACAGGGCCGGCACGAGGCGTGCCAGGGCCGCGCCCGCCGCCTCCAGGCGGGAGGCCTCGCAGGGCGCATCCCCGAGGAAGCCCCCGGCCAGCTTGGACCGGAGCTTCGCGGCATGGCCGGGCTTCGCGGATTCCCGGGCCAGCACCCGGGGATCCAGGGGCAGGGACTTCTCGTGGAGCAGTTCGAACAGCAGGGCCTCCGCCGCCGTGCGCAGGTCCAGGGGCCAGCCGGCCAGGGCTGCGAAGAGGCGCCGGGGATCCAGCAGTGGCCGCCGGGTGCGCAGATCCCTGAAGCAGGCCGGGTCCACCTGGTCGAAGAGGGTCCGGTGCCGCCCCAGGCGCGGGTCCTCGAGGGTGGTGGCCCCCGTTCCGCCGGGCGCCGCATGGTAGGGATCCCGCACCGTCCATCCCCCCAGGGCGAGGTCCTCCCGCACCTTGTAGCGGGCGTGGTCCAGGTCGTGCAGGAAGAACTCCAGGGGCGAGCGGCGGGCGCCGTCCACGAAGCGCGGCGCGAGGGCGAGGCCGAGGGGATGCGCGGGCACGGACCTCAGGCGGACCAGGTCCCCGCGCCCGAGGGGACCGAAGGTGGGGAAGGCGAGCACGTGGGGGAAGAGGGCGAGGAGGCCCTCGAGCTCCCCGCGCACCTTGGGCTCGAACTCCACCGGGAGGCCGGGCGCTTCGGCCCGCGCGAGGGCGTCCATCCTGGCCGCGAAGGCGAGGGCGTAGCGCAGGGACGGGGCGTAGGGCGTCCCGAGGCGCAGGAGGTCCCGGCCCGCGCGGGCGAGGTCCTGGTCCAGGGGCGCCGCGGCCCAGGCCATGCGGGCCACGGCGGCGCCGAATTCGGGGATCCGCGTCTCCCCGGCCGCGGCCCGTGCCGCGATCCGCCCCAGGAAGCCCGCGGGATTCCGGGCCAGCGCCTCCAGGCAGGGGTCCCCGGGCCGGGCCCAGGCCTCCCATCCCGGCGGTGCCTCCGCACGCCCGTGGAGGCCGAGCCACCCCCACTCCCAGGCGAATAAGGTCCCGGAGGCGCCGGCGGCGGGCGGCGGGCTCGCCAGGGCCACGGGGCTCGGGACCAGGTCCTCCAGGAACGCGAAGTTCGCCCCGAGGGTCCAGGAGGGCCCGTAGCAGGCCCTCAGGCCCGGACGGCCGGCGAGGCCGGCCACGTCTGGCCGCCTTCCGATCAGGAGGGCGGTCCGGGGGGAGGCGTCGGGAGGGGGAGCCATGGCCCGGAGCCGCTCAGGGCGCGTAGGGGATGGGGTCCAGGGCGCCCGCCTCCCGGAAGCCCCGCAGGCGCAGCAGGCAGGAGTCGCAGCGCCCGCAGGCGAGGTCCTCGGCCTGGTAGCAGGACCAGGAGAGGTGGAGCGGCGCCCCCAGCTCGAGGCCGCGGCGGACGATCTCCGCCTTGCGGAGGTGGATCAGGGGCGCGTGGAACCGGAGCTCCGTCTCGGGCTTCGTGCCGAGGTTCGCCGCGCGCTCGAAGGCCTGGAGGAAGGCCTCCCGGCAGTCCGGGTAGCCCGAGGAGTCCTCCTCCACGAAGCCCACGAAGATGTCCCCCGCGCCGATCACCTCCGCCCAGGAGACCGCGGTGCTGAGGAGGTGCGCGTTGCGGAAGGGCACGTAGCTGGCCGGGATCCCGGGGCGGTCCAGGTCGCCCTCCGGCAGGGGGATGGAGGGATCCGTGAGGGCGGAGCCGCCGATGCGCCTCAGGTTCTCGAAGCTGATCACCAGCCGCCGCGCGGCCGGGACCCCGTAGAAGTCCCCGATGGCCTCGAAGGCCCGCCGCTCCCGCGCCTCCGTGCGCTGGCCGTAGTCCGCGTGCAGCAGGGCCAGCTCGAAGCCCTGGTCGCGGGCGACCGAGGCCGTGACGCAGGAGTCCATGCCGCCGGAGAGGGAGACGACGGCGAGCCTAGGCACGGGAACCCTCCGCGCGCGCCTCCAGCGCATTGAGTTCGGACTCCAGGCGCTCATCCGAGCACCCGCCGGCATCCATCGGCGCCCCGAACGTCACCGTGCAGGCCGCGAAGGGCGCGGGGATCACCATGGCGTCCCAGGTCTTCAGCTCGAAGCAGCGGTCGAAGGAGACGCAGACGGGCACGATCCAGGCGCCAGTCTTCTTCGCGAGGGCGATGACGCCGGGCTTGAGCCTCTGGCGGGGGCCCTTGGGGCCGTCCGGGGTGATGCCGAAGTCCCAGCCGTCCCGGACCGCCCGGATCATCCGCACCAGGGCCTTCGCGCCGTCATCGGCGGCGGTGCCGCGCACGGCGTGGATGCCGAACCAGCGCCAGGTGGCCGCGCTGCGCTCGCCGTCCTTGCTGTCGCTGCTGAGGATCGCCACGCCCCGGCCGCGGCGGCGGAAGGGGTAGGCCAGGGGCATCATCGCGAGGCGGCGGTGCCAGAAGGCCAGGATGAAGCGCTGGTCCTTCGCGACGAGGGCCTCCACGGCGTCCAGGCCCTCGTAGCGGACCCGGAGGGTGTGGGCCAGCAGCTTCACCACGTGGGCGGCGAGGAAGGGGACGAGGCGGAACTGCAGCCAGACCGACAGGGGCGAGCCCAGGGGGCGCCCGCGATCGGCGATCTGGACTCCCGCCGGGGCCTCAGGCAAGCAGCTCCTCCTTGCGGATCCAGTAGACCGTCCCGCAGTAGTCGCAGCGCACCTCGATGGGGCCGCCCTCGCGGAAGAGCTCGTCCCGCTGCCCTTCCGCGAAGCCCTTGAGGCTGCCCAGCAGGGATTCCCGGCTGCACCGGCAGCCGTAGGTGAGCAGGGTCTCGGAGAGCTGCTGCCAGCCGGCGCCCTGGTTGATCCAGTCCGCGAGGAAGTCCGGCGTGCGCTCCCAGAGGGGCACCACTTCCAGACCCTCCAGGGCCTGGATCAGCCGCCCGAGGCGCTCCGGCGGGCAGCCCGGCAGGGGTTCCACGAGAAGGCCCCCCGCCTCGCCGGTGTCGGGATCGCACCACAGCGTGGCGCTGGCCTGCACCTGCTCGCTCTGCTGGAGGTAGGACTCGATCTGGGCCTGGACGCCTCCCTCCACCAGTTCGAGGTTGCCGATGTAGGGCTCGCCGGAGGGATTGCTCCGCATCACCTGGAAGGTGCCGGGAGCGGCGATCCAGGGCGCGTCCGCGGGGGCCTCCGAGACGTCCAGCATCCCGCGGATCATGCCGTCCGGCCACGAATCCGAGACCACCGCCTTGGCCCGGCCGGCGCCCTTGAGCAGGATCTGCAGCCGCTCGGCGAAGACCGTGCGCGACTGGAGAAGGGCCGAACCCGCCATCAGTTCCGTCAGGCAGGCGCAGGCCTCGGGCGCGAGGTGGGGATGGCCCCGGCGGATGCCGTCCCAGAGGGGCGAGGCGTCCAGGGCCGCGAGGCGGACAGAGCCGTCGACGGTGAGGACGCGGAGCAGGCGGGCGGTGGCGTCGGGGGTGGGGCGGGAACCCTGCATCCAGCAAGTCTACTGGAGCCCCTGGTGCCGTGTTGGAGCCCGAGGGGCCCTGAGTGGGTTGACAACGTACACACACACACACACGATCCTGGCGGGCAATCACACCTCCTGAAAGGACGAGACATGAACCGCATACGGCGTTTCTTCCTGATCGGCCTACTCGCCGCTTCTGCTTTCCCGGTCTCTGCGGATTGCGAGTCCTGCGGCACAGTCTGCGGGAGCCTCGAAGCCTCGGGGTGCATCTACGTGGACGGCGCCCTGGTCCACTGCGAGTGGTCCAATGGGACCCAGTGGACGCTCACCTCCAGCGGATACAAGGTCGTGATCAAGAAGTGCTGAGGATGGTCTCGCGGCGCATGATCCTAGTCCTGTGGGCCTCGGGGTTGACCATGGGCGCCCACGCGGGGGATGGGAAGCAGCCCCCTGATCCGCCCTCGCTCGCCTACCTCGCCCCCGGTTGCATGGGCCCGGTGAAGGCCTCGGACGGCATCGAATACCTCGATTACGGGAAAGCCCACGGTGGCGATCTGTTTCTCGTCAAGGGAAGGGATCTCTGGCTCTGGAAACAGACAGACCGTGGCCATCGGTTCCTGTCCCGGCAGGATGTCCCGACGCCACCCCGTTCCGGGTTCCAGTACTTCGAAGTCCCGAAATGGCGCGCGGGAAGCTTCTGGTTCCCGGCTGGCCAGACGTCCGTGCAACGCTACGACGCTCTGGCCCGCCGGTGGGAGACGATCCTGACCCGGCCATCCCGATTCGAGGACCTTGAGGTGACACCTGCCGGGCAGATGGTGCTGATCGGCACCGCGTCCCACCTGGCCGAAATCTGGGAACCGGGAGCCACGGCACCCCTTCGCAGCATCCCGTACCCGAAGCTGGACCTCGAAGGACTGGATCGCGCGCTCGAACGGCAGCTTTGGACCCAGATTCGGACCGCAGTGTGCGACGAGTTCATTCTCGTCTATGCCGGAGTCCTCGGGCGCGCGTACCGGCTCGACACGACCACCTTCACCCTCCGGGAACTCGCAGTGCCTTGGATTCCCCTGGACCTGAAGCACCTCGGAGCAAGAATCTCCCGCCAGGGCGGCCTCGTGATGACGGGCTACCCCCCCGTTGGATGCCTCCAGTTCATCCCGGATCTCGGGCTCCAGGTCCGTGTGGTCTTCCATGTGCCGGATGTAGAGGTCGTGGCCCCGAAGCCCGGGCGTCGGCTTGGACCGATGCAGAGCATCCCGGAATTCCACTGGAAGTCGGATGATGAGTCACTGCGAACCTTCTCCTGGTCCCTTTTCGATGGAACCAAGGACGAGGTCCAACGAGCGTCTTCCATGGCCTTTCCAGTCTGGCTGAACAGTTCCGGAGACTTGGTGCCGTTGGATCCGCTCCTTGAGAAGCATCGAGAACCGTCTCCCAAGGGTAGCAGCCGCGGGGAAAAGTCTGGACCGGGGAAGCCTGCCCGCTGACCAAAGCCATGAGTCGGGCCGGTCGCCGGGATGGCATCCTGCTCCCATGCCCTCGCCCGCCCGCCTGGCCGCCGCCCGCGCTCTCCACGCCGTCTTCGGCGAGGGTTCCCGCGTCCCTGAAGGCTGGAACGCGGGCCTTTCCCCGGCGGACGCGGCCCTGGCCCAGGCCATGCTCGGCCTCGCCCTTCGGCGCTGGGGGCGGCTGCAGGCCTTCGTGGAGCCGAAGCTCCGGAGCCCCGCGCGGGGACTTCCCCTCGGCTCCCGCGTGGCTCTGGCCCTGGGCCTCGTCCAGCTGGCCTGGCTTCCCGGTGTCGCGGACTTCGCGGCGGTGAGCGAATCCGTCGCCCTGGCGGCGGACCGGGAGTTGGGCTTCCCCCCCCACCGCGGCCTGGCGAACGCCATCCTGCGGGCCGCGGCCCAGGACCGGACCGCCACGGCGGAGGCCCTCGAGGGCCTTCCCTCCGCCCTGGACCGCACGCCCTTCGCCGAACGCATCCTCGACGCCTGCGCACCGCTGGACCGGGAGGCCCTGTGGGCGCGGCTCCAGACCGAACCCGTCCCCTGCTTCCGGGAACTCCGTCCGGGCTCCGCCCCCGAGGGCCTCGAGGCGGACCCCGCCGCGCCAGGGGCCCTGCGCCTGGGACCCGGCGCGCCCTTCCCCCGGGCCTGGCTGGCCAGCGGCGACGGGATGGCCCAAGACCGCAGTTCCCAGGCCCTCATGGCCTTCGCCTGGGAGGGCGCGCCGAAGCGCATCCTGGACGCCTGCGCCGCCCCAGGGGGGAAGACCACGGCCCTCGCCCGGCGCTACCCCGGGGCGGAGCTCTTCGCGGTGGAGAAGGCGCCCAAGCGGGCGGAGGCCCTGGCCGGAACCCTCCAGCGGCGGGGCGTGGACGCGCGGGTGGTCGTGGAGGACGCGGCGGCCTGGCTCCGCAAGGGCGGCCGGCCTTTCGACCTCATCCTCCTCGATGCGCCCTGCTCCGCCAGCGGCACCCTGCGCAAGCATCCCGAACTGGTCTGGACCGGCCACGCCATCGACCTGGGGCGCCTCGCGGCCGTGCAGCGGGACCTGCTGGACGCGGCCCTGCCCCGCCTCGCCGAAGGCGGCCTGCTGATCTACGCGGTCTGCTCGGTCTTCCCCGAGGAAGGACGGGCGCACCTGGAGTCCCTCCGGCGGGACCATCCGGAGGTGGAGGCCGCGGCCTGCTGGCCCCCGGCCCTCGGGGGCGCCTTCTTCCGTCCGGACCTTCAGGCCTGGGACGGCGAGGGGTTCCAGGCCTTCGCCCTGGAGCGGCGCGCCTAGCCCAGCCTCACCCCAGGGCGAGGGCCAGGAGGGCCAGGGCGGCGAGCAGGAGGAGGAGGCGCACGGGAATGGGGTCTCCCCCTTGGATCCGGACAGGCCCCCAGGGTTGAACCGTCCCAGGGGTAGGATGAAGGGTTGCCCGGAGCCTCCATGCGCCCTGCCCATCTGCTCGCCGCCGCCCTGCCCGCCCTCCTCGCCGCCCAGGGCGCGAAGCCCGCCGTCCGGGCCGAGGCGCTGCGGGCCCACATGGAGTTCCTGTCCAGCGACCTCCTGGAGGGCCGCGGGACCGGCCAGCGCGGGGGCGACCTGGCCGTCGCCTACCTCGAAGCCCAGTGCAAGGCCCTCGGCCTCAGGCCCGTGGGCGGGAGCTACCGGCAGGCGGTGCGCATCGCCGGCATGAAGACCCGGGTGGCCGCGTCCACCCTGTCCTTCGAGACGCCAGGGGGCAGCCTCGCCCCCGTGTTCGGGGAGGACGTCGTGATGGGCGCGGGCCTGCCCCAGGGCACGGTCAGCGTGGACGCCCCGCTGGTCTTCGTGGGCTACGGCATCAGCGCCCCGGAGGAGCGCTGGGACGATTTCAAGGGCATGGACCTCGCCGGCAAGGTGCTGGTGGCCATGGTGAACGATCCCCAGCCCACCGAGGCCGAGCCGGGCCGCTTCGGCGGCAAGAGCCTGACCTACTACGGGCGCTGGACCTACAAGTTCGAGGAGGCCAAGCGCCGCGGCGCCGCCGGCATCATGCTCATCCACACCGACGCCTCGGCCTCCTACGGCTGGAGCGTGGTGCGCAACGGCTGGTCCCATGAGCGCTTCATGCTCGCGTCCGGCGAGGGCCTCTCGCCCCTCCAGGGCTGGCTCACCGATGCCGCCGCCCGCAAGCTCTTCGCGGCCTGCGGCGAGGACCTGGACAAGCTCCGGGCCGCCGCGGAATCCCGCGACTTCCGCCCCGTGGCCCTGAAGGCCCGGGCCAAGGCCGCCCTCCAGAGCGACGTGCGCACCGTGGACCAGTACAACGTGGCCGCCCTCGTGCAGGGTTCCGATCCGAAGCTGAAGGACGAGGTGGTGGTCTTCTCCGCCCACTGGGACCACCTGGGCAAGGAGGAGGGGCTGATCCAGCAGGGCAAGGACGGCATCTACAACGGCGCGGTGGACAACGCCTCCGGCACCGCGGCCCTCCTCGCCATGGCCCAGGCCGCCCAGGCCGCGCGGCCCCGGCGCAGCCTGATGTTCCTCTGGGTCTGCGCCGAAGAGCAGGGACTCCTCGGCAGCGCCGCCTACGCCGACCAGCCGCTGGTCCCCCTCGCGAAGACCGCCGCGGCCCTGAACCTCGACAGCCTGAACATCGGGGGC
>JABLTH010060010.1_pt1 | contig 18681 bp, 12 predicted proteins | sample 7875711 | NCBI WGS metagenome assembly JABLTH01 (sample SAMN14941262, study PRJNA633318) | bioreactor metagenome | isolation source: bioreactor | place: China | collected 2019-03-05 | reverse complement strand
GCACCAGGGTTTCCCAATGGGCTTTGCCTGTGGTTTCGGTAAAGGCTGAGGGCACTACGATCATATCCACATCACCCATGGCGCGGAACAGTTCGGGGAAGCGCAAATCGTAGCAAATCGAGAGGCCAATGCGGCCAAACGGGGTGTCTACGGTGACCACGGTATCGCCAGGTTCAATGGTGTTTTCTTCATGGTAATGCTCGGTGCCCATATCCATGCCAAACAGGTGAATCTTGTCATAACGGGCGACTTGTTCGCCTTTGTCGTTATACACCAGGCAGCTGTTACGCACTTTATTGGCGTAATTGCTTTCCAGCGGCACTGTGCCAGCGACAATCCAGATTTTGTAGGCTTTGGCGGTTTTGCTCAAAAACTGCTGGATAGGCCCGGTATTGGGCTTCTCGCGGATGGTGACCTTGTCAAAATCTTTAAGCCCCATGATGCAAAAGTACTCGGGCAGTACCACCAGCTTGGCGCCCGCCTTGGCCGCCATTTCGATGAGCCGCTTGGACTCGACCAGGTTGGCCGAAACACTGGGGCTGGACGCCATCTGGATCGCCGCAACTTTGACGATGTCATCATTGGCTGAGGATTTGAGTTTTTTGGTTTTATTGTCGGCCATGGCAAGTTTCCGGTTTAAATGCTTGATATTGACATTAATGCAGATTTTTTAAAGGTTGAACAGCAGGGGTGGCCGGGGCTTTTTTATCGGCGTCGGCTTCCTGCGGGTTATCCCAGGTGCCTGTAATCATATACTCACTGGCACTGATTTTGTTAAGTGGATCTTTGAGCAGCTTTTGTGCGACAAAGGCAGCCACACCGACAATTGGTCCGCCAGCCAGCGCTGCGAGCGATACCGAGTCGGAAATATGTGGGACGACCCGCACTTTGAGGCGCTGCGTTTCGGCCTTGAGGTTGGTCTCCCCCTTGATTCTGGCCTCAGCAGCGGGGCCGGTCATAAACAGGTCATCGCTGCGTAAAATTCCGTCGCGAATATTGGCGGTAGAGGTGATTTTGTCAAAGGCAAAGCCTTCGCTAAACAAGTCGTGGAAATCCAGCGTTAAGCGCCGTGGCAAGCTCTGCAAGCTCAACAGGCCGAGCAAGCGTCCCACGCCGGGTTGCACTTTCAGGATCTGGCCTTTTTCAAGCTGCATGGTGAAGCTGCCATCCAGGCGTTCAACCGCAAACTCGTGCGGGCTACCTGGCCAGCTTAGTTGGCCATTCATGTTGCCTGTGCCGCCCTTGACCATTTCCCCTCCGGGCTGAAAGCGCTGCAAGGTTTTGCCCAGGTTGCTGGAGTTCAGGTTGAATTTTAGCTGGGTTTGCGGGCTGCGCACCGAGTTGCGCCAGGTGCCGTCTGCGGTGAGTTGGCTGTCCGGATTGGTAATGCTCATGCGCTGGATCACCCAGCTCTCGCCGCTGTTAAAAGCTTTTAAGTCCAGACTGCCTAATTGCTTGTCGCCAAACTGGAAGTCCTGCGCAGTAATATCCAGCTCCGGGTAGGTCATGTCCAATCTGCGCGCCTCGGCGGGGGCTGGCGTAGTGTCGTTATCCGGGGTGCGTGGCACACGCAGATAATTTAAACGGGCCACCAGTTTATTGGGTTTGCCCGCCAGCCAGTCTGCCTCGCCCGCCAGCTCCTGGCTTTGTATCAGCAGCTTGAGGCGTTCACTTTCGGGCGTGATATTCAGTTTGATCTGATGCAGATTGCGGTCAAACACATGCAAAGTGCCCGCGGTCAGTTCTACCTGATTGAGCGCCAGTGAAGAAGTGGCCGAGTTTTGGGGCGTGCCTGACTGATTAAGGTAGGGCAGCCATTCATCAATGTTGAGCTTTTGAAAGTCTGCCCTTAAATTGATGCCATTGCCTGTGGGCAAGCGGGCTGGGGTGTTGATGGCAATTTCCCCTGCGGTAATGGTTGCCGTTTCGCCATTGACCTGGCGGAACAGGTTGGCGTGTAGCCACTCATTGTAGTCAATCGCAATTTTATCCGGCTGGTTGTTTTCCTGACGCACACGGATGATCAGGTTGGCAGGTGTGTCTGCCGTTTTCTTGGCGGGCTCGGGTAAATCAATCGTCATGCCTATCAGTTGCGAACGAATATCCAGCCTGAGATTCGGTGCCTGAATCAGCACATTGCTTTTCCAGTCGGTGGTGCCATGCAAGGCACGCGTTAACAGGTTGTTATCCAGTTTTCTGAGGGCGGCATCCGTGATGCGGCCGCTGCCCTGAATCATCACAGATTTGTCCGGGCGGGTACTCAAGCTCAGGGTGGCCGGATTGTCGAACAGGCTGAGTTGTATGCCTTGCGCCTGCAAGCCCTTCTCGTTGAATTTGAGATGCCCGTTGATGTTGCCCATTTCGGGCATGGCCATTTGCGTATTGGCGGCGATATGCCCATTTTTGATCGCATAGTCGCCCTGAAACTGGCTGGCATCCACGTTATTGAGCGGAATTTGTAACGCCAGCTTGAGGTCTGCCGCGCCGGTGGCTTTGAGCGTATCAGTAAAGCCCATGGTGACTTGCTTGACCGGGCTGGTGTTGATGAATTTAATGCCTTGCTCCAGGTTGCCTGTTGCGACGGCCTTGACACTCAGAATAGGGTCATCCGCATCCAGTCTCGGAATCTCTACTTGTGCTTGCGTGATGTGCTGGCCGACCGTGGTGGCATTTTTAACGGCAATATCCATGCGTTTGCCTTCAAACTTGAGGAAGGCGTCGATGTCTTGCAGTTGCGGCCAATCGGTCCCGTATTCTAGGCTGGCACGGTCAAGCTGGGCTGTGACCCTGAATAAACCCAGTGACGGATCTGAATGAAACGCTGCATTCACATAGGGGAAGTCTTTGACCCGGCCTTTGACAATCACTTCGCCGTGTCGGATCTGGCCACCCAGAATCGAGGTATCCAGCCAGTGCAGGGTGGCCTGATCAAGCACCAGGGGATAATAGAACGACGCAAATTTGGCATCGCCACGTTCAATCTGGCTTTGAAGCTGTATGGTATCGCCACCGGTGGCACCCAATTGGTATTCCATGTTGGTGCGTAACGCCAGATGCGGGTTGGCAAAATGCAGATTGTGTGTGCTGATCAACATTTTTTGGCCGTTATTGCGCCACTCGATTTCGCCTTGTAGCTGATCAATCGGTAGCGGCCAGCGCAATAGACCTGCCAATTCAAGTGTGGCCTCTTTTGTGTCCAGCTCCAGGTTGCCTGCATTGGGTTTGACAGACAGCTGACCAGCCCAGTTTTGCAAGCCAGGGAGTTTTTCATACGCCTTGGTTTGTATATGATCAAAGCTGGCTGTGATGGCGTAATCCTGCCACTGCTTGTCGTGGTATAGCCAGCGAGCCTTGACTTTGCTGGCATTGCCCGTGGGGACCATGTTTTCGAGATAGCGGGTGAGGGCGGCGTCGGCAGGCAGCCATTGCGCCAGCAGGTTGCTATGCGTCAGACCCAGTTGTTTGAGGCTCAGTGTGCCTTCATGACCGTGCTGGTCCCATTGCACCTCACCATTGGCATCGCTGAGCATGAGGCCGGGCTCAATGTCGGCAGAAAAGTGCTTGAGTGTCAGCATTTGCCGTTGTTCTACGCGTTGCCAGCGCACTTCACCACTGACCGTTTTGGCGATAAAGGTTTGCGATGTCCGGGCGGGCGAGACTGCAACATGATTGAGCGCAACCTGTGCCGCCAGTCGCTGTAGCTGCAGCTTGTCAAAGGCCAGCGTCGCGGTCAGGTTGCCTTTGCCCGCTGTCAGCGCGACAGGCAGGTCAATCCAGGGGCTCCAGGCCGCCAAGTCTGTTTCAGGCAAACGGAGCGAGAGTTCGCCATGCCATGCTTCTGGCTTGGATACATCATCGCCAACCGCGACGGCTTCAAGATGAATACGTTGCTTGGTCCCTGTTGAAACCAGGCTATCAACATGAATGCTGTGACGGTGCAACAGGCGTTGCCAGACCGGTGTCAATATCTGGATGTTCAAATCCTTAAGCAGCAAAGGCGGAGCATGGCGTTGTTCATCAAGCCAGGTCACCGTGGCATTGGATATTTTGATGCGTCGTTGCGACAGCAGCCAGTTGGCAAACGCTGGATTCCCCTGTCCGGACATGGAAATGCCGGCCAAAAAGACTTGACCCTCTGCAGTTCTTCTCACGACCAGATTGGGTGCATCAATATTGAGGCTGACCAGAGAGGGTGAGAGTAGCGCCAGACTGCTCCATGACAGGCGGGTGGTGACCTGGGCCAGTTCAAGCGCCGGGCGTTGTTGCGTATCGTATAGCGTCACCTTGCCCAATGTGACTTGCGGTGCCAGGCCACGCCAACGGATGGCTATGCTGGCAATGGTGACATTTTGCTTGAGCGCGTCGCTCAAGGTGTGTTCGATCCGGCTGCGATAGTCGTCGATATGGGGAAACACGTAAAACTGGATAACCCCGACGATGCCTGCCAGCAGGATGAGGAGGCCGATCAACAAAGAGAGCAGCCAGCGTTTGATTTTTTGCAGGGGCATATTGAGGGATTTTGCAGGACAAAAAAGATATTATTTATTTATGTGACTATTTTACTCGAAAACAGTTGCGTCACTGTCAGCGTCACAACTACATTACGCGATTTTATCTGGCGTCACCGCTATTTCAGCGGCGCTTCAAGGATTTATCCGCCGAGCGGGCATGATTCGTTTAAAATGCGATTCTTTTGCTGTTCGATGACGTTCAAAGGTATTCAAGAGTGATTCAGTTTAAGCAGCTGACTTTTTCGCGGGCAGGCAAGCCCTTGGTCGAAGGCGCCAGCTTTCAGTTGCATCCCGGCCATCGGGTTGGTTTAACCGGGGCGAACGGCGCAGGCAAATCCAGCCTGTTCGCCTTGTTGCGTGGCGAGCTGGTGGCCGAGGCTGGTGAGTTACTGATTCCGCAGCAATGGGTGATTGCCCATGTGGCGCAGGAAACGCCTGCGCTTGCGCAGTCTGCACTCTCCTACACGCTCGAAGGCGATGAAGAGTTGCATGCCCTGCAAGTAAATCTGGCGCAGGCTGAGGCCAATGGCACACAGGATCCCATACAGGTGGCGGAGTGGCATCAACGATTGGCCGATATTGATGGTTACAGTGCCGAGGCCAGAGCCAGTGCCTTGCTGGCGGGGCTGGGCTTTACCCAGTCACAACTGAGTCAAGCGGTCAGTGATTTTTCGGGCGGCTGGCGGATGCGCCTGAATCTGGCACGCGCGCTGATGTGCCGCTCTGATCTGCTGTTGCTGGATGAACCGACCAACCACCTGGATATTGAAGCGGTGATTTGGTTGGAAGGCTGGCTGAGCGCTTATCGCGGCACCTTATTGTTGATCTCGCATGACCGCGAGTTTCTGGATAACACCGTTAACCATATCCTGCATATTGAGCAGCGGCAACTGAGCCTGTACCGCGGCGGCTATAGCGATTTTGAACGCCAACGCGCTGAAAAACTGGTGTTGCAACAAGCCAGCTACCAAAAACAGCAGCAGCAAATCGCCCACTTGCAACAATATATTGACCGTTTTCGTGCCAAGGCCACCAAGGCGCGTCAGGCCCAAAGCCGTATCAAGGCGCTTGAGCGCATGGAGCGCATCAGTGCTGCACATGTGGATTCGCCCTTTAGTTTCGGTTTTCGTGATCTGGGCGCCGCGCCAGATCCTTTGCTGGTGATTAATCAAGCGGCCTTGGGCTATGGTCAGCAAACACTGGTCAAGTTGGCGCATCTGGCGATTCGCCCTGGTGAGCGTATCGGATTGCTTGGTAAAAATGGCGCAGGTAAATCCACGCTGATCAAGGCGCTGGCGCAATCTGAAACCTTGTTGGCGGGCGAGCGGGTGGAGGGCAAAGACCTGCGCATCGGCTATTTCGCGCAACACCAGCTGGAGCAACTGATCGCCGAGGATTCGCCACTCATGCATTTGCAACGCCTGGACCCTAAAGCCAGGGAGCAGGAGCTGCTGGACTTTTTGGGCGGCTTTGATTTTAGGGGCGAGATGGCAAAAAGTCCGTGTGGCCCGTTTTCCGGCGGCGAAAAATCACGGCTGGCGCTGGCGATGCTCATCTGGCAACGTCCCAACCTGATTTTGCTGGATGAACCCACCAACCATCTGGATATCGAAATGCGCCATGCCCTGTCTATGGCCTTGCAGGCCTATGAAGGGGGGATGGTCATGGTTTCGCACGACCGCACACTGCTGGCGACGTGCTGCGAAAAATTTGTACTGGTTGCTGAAGGACAGGTCAGCGTGTTTGATGGTGACTTGGAAGATTACAAGCAGTCTTTACTGCAATCTGCGCCGTCTGCCATGTCCGAGCCAACAAGCACCGCCACTAAACAGAATGCCTATCATCAGCAAAAAGCAGATCGACAGGCGCGGTTGCAAGCGCGCAGACCGCTGCTCAAAAGTCTGGCAGCACTGGAGAAGCAGCTGGCCGAGCTGGAGCAAACCAAGCAATCACTAGACAGCCAACTGGCTGAGAGCGGTATCTATGAAGCCTCGCAACGGGAGGCTTTGCAAGCACTGTTGATTGCACAGGCACAAAACCAGAAACAGCTGGATACGGTTGAGAGTGAATGGTTGTCGCTACAGGAAGCACTTGAGGCATTGCCGGAAGTAGATTAACTGTTGTAGCAAACATATATATAGGAATCATTAATAAAGGAATAGTTATGGAAATGACATATGAAGAGCGGCTGAAGTGGTTACATCAGCTCTGTCAGGCCCAAGCCAACGCAGTGCCGCTGTCTGCTGAAGCGGCCAAGTCTGCCTATGCAAATGCCGATGTGGAAGAGGCTGCGCATTATCTGGCAAGTTTTTTAACTTTTCAGGCCATACGTTCTGCAGAGCGCCATCCGGCCGATGAGTTGCAAAGCGACTTTGATATGCTGGGGGTGTATCAGTGTTTTGGCTTGATGTTGTACGCTTTTTTGCTCATGCCATTAACGCAGGATGGGCACCAGCCAGATTATGCCCGGGCACAAGTGACGATAGGCAAAACCTTGTTTGCAGGGCTGGCGCCAGAAATGCTGGCAGAGATTATTGAGTCCGGGTTTCATAAGTTTGAATTGATTGCAGAAACCGATTCCGAGCACTGGCTGACCTACCGCGAAAATCTGGATAAAGTGACCATCAGCTACCTGATTGCAAGCACAGACGATGACAGTCCGCATGGCCCGGAGGATGTATTGCCCCTCTTTGGTCAGTTGCTCAGCCAGTTGTGTGAGGCTTTTACTGCGGATTAAATTTTGCATCGAACATATTTGCGGTATACTTTAAATTGATTTAACATTTTCGATTCAGTTTGAAAACTTGGGTAAAATGTCTCGCTTACGCTTGTTATTGAATTTGTTTGTTCGTTAAGATTCCGTGGCTAAAGTACATTGAGCCTAATGCAAATCTCAAAAAGGACATAAATGAGCAAGCTGCTGTTGATTGACGATGATGTTGAACTAGCCAACATGCTAAAGGAATTTCTGACGCAGGAAGGCTACACCGTGACAACTGCACATGATGGCCTGACGGGTGAGCAATATGTTCTGGCTGGCAAGTTTGATCTTGCTATTCTGGATGTGATGATGCCTGGCCAGGATGGATTGCAAACATTACGCAACATCCGTCAGCATTCCGATATTCCTGTGTTGATGTTGACCGCCAAGGACGACAACGAAGGCCGTATTGAAGGCCTGGAAGCTGGCGCGGATGACTATGTTCAAAAACCCTGTTTGCCACGCGAGTTGGTTGCCCGCGTGCGTGCGATCTTGCGCCGCCATACCAGTGACAGTCCCAAAGGGAATGATATTGTGGTTGGTCAACTGGTGGTTTCCAGCGAGCGCAGAAAAGTGTTCTGGGCGGATAAACCTATTATTTTCACCAGTACCGAGTTCAGTTTGATTGAAATTCTTGCCAAACATGCAGGCACGATCGTCAGCAAAGAGGATCTGTCAGTCAAGGCCTTGGGTCGTCCGCTGGTCAAGTATGATCGTAGCATTGATGTTCATTTAAGCAGTATCCGTCAAAAAATCTCTGAAGTTTCCGGCGGGGTCAATGTGATTCAAACAATTTACCGCGTTGGCTATCAACTGGTAAGAGAGTAATTCGTTATTGCGAGGCCTATGGGGCGCCTGTTCTGGAAGTTATTTGCAGCACTTTTTCTGGCGCTCATTTCAACCGATATTATTATTGGAAACATTGCAGAGTGGGAGCTGAATCGCAAGCTGGTCGGCTACCATGAAGCGTTGCATGCCGCGAGTGATCAGGTTAAAGCACAAGCCCCGACGCAACCCTCTAATGAGCTGATCGCAAAAACACTGTCACATGAACACCTGCCTATGGTGTTTAACCTTCCTGTTTGGGTGTTTGTTTTTGGCATTCTCGCCAATCTCGTCTTTGCCAGTTTGCTTGCCTGGGCCATCGCGCATCCTATCAAGCTGCTGCTGATTCATCTTAAAAGTGCAGCAGAGGGCGATCTGCTCGTGCGTGTCAGCCCAAAGATCAAGGCCTCTTATGATGAGTTTTCCGGCTTGGGGCAGGCCTTTGATCTGATGGCGCTGCGCTTGAATAATATGATCAAAAGCCAGTCAAACATGATGCATCATGTTTCCCACGAACTGCGTTCCCCATTGGCAAGAATACAGATGGCTGTTGGTCTGGCCATGCAAAATCCACAAAAAATTCAGAGCTCGTTGCAGCGCGTTGAGCTTGAAGCTGTGCGTATGGAACGCATGATTTCTGAATTACTCGAAATTTTTCGCTTTGAGTCGGATATTCACAAGCTGCAAAAAGTAGAGGTGGATTTGCAAGCTCTGCTGACAGGCATTGTTGGGGATGTCCTGTTTGAAAAGCATGACGCCAAGCTCCGGTTGTTGATGCCGGATGAGCCCGTCATCCTGGATGGGCAACTGGAGTTGTTGCAACGTGCGATTGATAACGTGATCCGCAATGCGCTCAAATATGGTCCTGTGGATGGTGAGGTGACGATTGAGTTGCAACATAGTCAGCGTACTGGCGAAATTATTCTCGAAGTACAGGATCAGGGGCAGGGCGTAGAGCCCCAAGAGCTTGAGCAGATATTCAAGCCTTTTGTGCGAGGTCGCCGTGCTTCGCAAGTCGAAGGTCATGGCATCGGCCTCGCTATGACCAAGCATATCGTTGAAGCCCATGGCGGCTTTGTCAACGCCACCAATCTAAGCCCGGACGGATTCATGATCCGTATTCATTTGCCCATCCAGCAAGAAACGACGTAGACGATCCTCTAAAAATCAGCGCTAACAATGCTAAAATAGCGCGTTTAAGATTACGCAGGCGAATGCCGGATACAATATGACAGCACAACATTCCCACCCAGATAACGCAACTGAGAGCGTGGTTGATGAAAATCATGTGATTGCAGAACGTCGCGAGAAACTACGCTTGCTGCGTGAACAAGCGCAGGCCAGCGAGACGGCCGTTTTCCCTAACGATTTCAAGCCAGAGCATAAAGCCGCCGCGTTGCAGGCCGCATATGCCGAGACTGATAAGGAAACCCTGGACCCTCAAGAAATCCCGGTAGTGGTTGCCGGCCGCATGATGCTCAAGCGCGTCATGGGTAAAGCCAGTTTTGCTACGATTCAGGATCGCTCAGCACGTATCCAACTTTACATTGCCAGGGATGAAATTGGTGAAGCCTTGTATGACCAGTTCAAGCACTGGGACATGGGCGATATCCTTGGCGCGAAAGGCCGGTTGTTCAAAACCCGTACCGGCGAGTTGTCTGTGCATGTCACTGAATTGCGCTTGCTGACCAAGTCATTGCGTCCCTTGCCGGAAAAATTTCATGGCTTACAAGACCAGGAAATCAAATACCGCCAGCGCTATGTCGATTTGATCACCTCGGAAGAAACCCGTGAAACATTCAAGGCCCGTTCCAAAGTGGTGGCAGCGATTCGCCAGTTCATGAACGAAAACGAGTTTCTGGAAGTGGAAACCCCGATGCTGCATCCTATTCCAGGGGGCGCCTCAGCCAAACCATTTATTACGCATCACAACGCACTTGATATGCAGATGTTTATGCGGATTGCGCCTGAGTTGTATTTGAAGCGTCTGATTGTCGGCGGCTTTGAGCGTGTGTTTGAAATCAACCGTAACTTCCGCAATGAAGGCTTAAGCGTACGTCACAACCCTGAATTCACCATGATGGAATTCTACGCCGCCTACACCGACTACCAGTGGCTGATGGATTTTACCGAACAATGTATACGCGCAGCTGCGATTGCGGCTCGTGGCACGGCAGTATTGAGTTATGCGGGTAAAGAGGTCGATTTAAGCAAACCGTTTGAGCGCTTAACTATTCTGGGTGCCATTCAGAAATATGCGCCGCACTACACCGATGAGCAATTGAATGACGCCGAGTTCTTGCGCAAAGAGTTGCTCAAATTTGGCGTCAAGGCGTTTGACCATGCAGGACTGGGCGCATTGCAGCTGTCATTGTTTGAAGAGACCGCAGAAAGCCAATTGTGGCAACCTACTTATATTATTGATTACCCGGTTGAGGTGTCACCACTGGCGCGTGCCTCCGACAAACATCCTGAAATTACCGAGCGTTTTGAGCTCTTTATTACCGGGCGTGAAATGGCCAATGGCTTCAGCGAATTAAACGACGCTGAAGATCAGGCCGCGCGCTTCCAGGCTCAGGTAAAAGCCAAAGAAGCCGGTGATCAGGAAGCCATGTATTACGACGCTGACTTTATTCGTGCACTGGAATACGGCATGCCGCCGACAGGTGGATGCGGAATTGGCATAGACCGTTTGGTCATGCTGATGACTGATAGCCCCAGCATTCGTGATGTGATTCTCTTCCCACACATGCGTGCTGAGAGTTAACTCAGAGATGATGTGAAAAAGCCACCTTTAAAGGTGGCTTTTTTTATACTAGTCCACTGTAAGAAATATGTAAGGTTTGTCATTAAAGTGTCATATTTGTTCTTCAAAATACGCCCCGTTGTTTATAGAAATATTCAATCAGGGAAAATTTATGAATTCAAAATTACACCGCATTTTATCTGCGGCGTTGGCTGGTGGCTTGCTTGCAGGTTTATCACTGACCGCAATGGCAGATTCCAACATTGATCTCGTGCAGGCATTGGTCGCCAAAGGCGTACTTACTGAAGAAGAAGGCGCCTTGCTCATGAAAGGCCGTACCAATGAAGTAGAAGTCCAAAAGAAAAAAGAGAGTAAAAGCTGGACAAGTCGCGTCAATATTCGTGGTTATGTACAGAACCGTGTGACCAAAATGATTGGTGATGACGGCGATAATCCAAGAAATCCTGTTGATTTATGGTCTGATCGTTCTGTAGGAACCGATGATTCTATTAATGCGGACAAGAATTTTCTGATTCGCCGAGCACGTATCATTGTTTTTGGTGACTATGGTGATCATTTGAGTTACTACATTCAACCTGATTTTAACAACAGCGGTCCAAGTTCTGGTCAAACTGGTTATGTTCAATTGCGAGATGCTTATGGTGACATTAACATTGACAAAGCAAAAGTACATAGAGTGCGTGTCGGCTTATCTAAAGTACCATTTGGTTTCGAAAACCTGCAATCCTCCTCTAACCGTTTAGCAATGGATCGAGCCGATGCGCTAAACAGTGCAGTGCGTGATGAGCGTGATACTGGTGCTTTCTACTATTACACACCAGAGAATATTCAAGCCATGTTCAAAGAGATTAACGACAAAGGGCTTAAACATTCAGGTAACTACGGTATGCTGGCATTAGGTTTGTACAACGGTCAAGGTGCTAACCGTGGTGATCTAAATGACAATTATCATGTAGTTGCTCGTGCAACCTACCCTTGGAAAACTGAAACTGGTCAGATTTTTGAAGCTGGTATTCAAGGGTATCATGGACAATATGTACCTACGATTGGCCGTTACAATTCAGCTTTTGGTACAGGGTCTTCTTCAAGTACGCTGAGTAGTTCTACAGGTAGATCTACTGTAGCAGGTACTACTTCTGCTCAGCCTATTATTAACGCTCAAAATGCCAAAGGTTATGAAGATCAGCGCATTGGTGTTTCATTTATTATGTATCCACAACCGTTTGGTCTACAAGCAGAGTGGAACTGGGGTAATACGCCTGGATTGGATACTGCTCAGAACCGAATCGAAGATAAACACCTGCAAGGTGGTTATGTTCAGGCCATGTATAAAATTGATAACTTCCAGTTCCTGGATACTAACGGAACATTGATTCCATTTATCCGCTGGCAATATTTCGATGGGTATAACAAAGCAGAAACCAACGCGCCAGAAAACCATGTTAACGATTGGGAACTTGGCCTAGAGTGGCAATTGGCACCTGAAGTGGAAATTATGGCGGAGTACCACCGCATGAAACGTAACAATCTGGTGACTGGTAACCGTACAGGGACCCAAGATTACCAAAGCTTCACTGCCGATGCTTTGCGTGTACAGGTGCAGTACAACTTCTAACTTTTTCCGAACGAATCTCAAACTCAAATCCCGCAGTGATGCGGGATTTTTTTTACTCCTTATATAGTTAAATGTAATATAAAAATAACGAATAATTATTTTTTAAAATATAAATAGTCTGAAATAATGCTGTTCATTCAATGTGGTGAGAGGCAGCATGTCTACAGAACAACACAAAACTGATAGCGCAGCAGATTCCGCAGTGTTGGCGGTGGTTGCTTCCGCGATCGCTGCGGTACAGCAGGATACTGGCTATGGTTCCATCGAAATCACGATACACGATGGCCGGGTGACGCAAATTGAGCGACGCGAAAAAGTCCGCTTTGATCATCAAACCAAATCCAAAAAGTAATTAATAGTTTAGTAAACACTGACCAGGCCGCTGGAAGTCATTCAATTTCGGGAGAATTACATGCAGTTTAAAAAAATTAGTCTCGCACTGGCGACCGCAAGCTTGTGGTGGTTGGGAGGGGGCGTGGCCTTGGCAGAAGAGGCACAGCTCGCGGAGGCACAAATAGAGGATACTGAGCAACAAAAGAAAATCAAGGCGCGTCTTGAGGAAATCAAGGCTGAGGAAAAGGCTGCAGCCAAAGCCGCGAATGGCTATTTTGTAGACCGTCGCAGCTACGGTACTCAGAAGGAAACCGAGCCACCTCGTTACGTCAAGCAGCTAAACAAAACTTGGCTGAAAGATTATGACGCATTTGCAGATATCGATTGGTTAGATATTGGGTTCGAATACCGTGCGCGTTTTGAACATCGTGACAACGATTTTCGTCGTGCTCAGCAAAATTTAGATGAACCAATTTTACTGCGTTCAAGAGCTTATCTGGGTTTGAAAAATATCTTGGATCCATTCAGATTTGCAGTTGAGTTGCAAGATTCACGCCGTAATCATAGTGATTACTCCCGTAGTAATGATACCCGTGATATTGATAAAGCGGATGTTTTGCAGGCGTATCTTGAGTTGTATTACAAAGACAGTGTTTTCGGTAAAGATGATCTTGGCAACAGTCGCCCTTTCTGGATCCGTGGTGGACGTTTGGCGTGGGAAGCTGTTGACAGACGATTGATTGCACGTAACGAATGGCGTAACACTACAAATACGTTTCAGGGTGTTCGCGCCAATATTGGCGATAAAAAGAATGACTGGCAATTGGAAGTGTTTGGCGTGCAGCCTGTACAACGATTCACCGATCAGTTGGATCAGGTTGACCATTCACAGAATTTTTATGGTGCCATTTTCGACTGGCGTGGTTGGTCTCAATATGTCAACGTCCAGCCATATTATTTCTTGTTAAAACAAGACGGTAGTGAGGTGAAGTACGATACCAACGGCGTTTCATACAGTGATCGTTCTGTCTACACTGCTACTCAACAAAGCCAAGCCAAAATTGATCGTGAAATCCATACGGCAGGTTTACGCGTATTTGGCGTAATCCCTGGAACCCAATGGGATTACGATGCAAGTTATATCAAGCAATGGGGGCATCAACAACGCTTCATTAGTGCTGCTATAGGCTATCGGGATGTCGATCATGATGCGCATGCATACAATGGTGAAATTGGCTATACCTTTAACCATTTATGGAAACCACGGTTAAGTGCTTTTTACGGCGTAGCAACAGGTGACAAAACCCCTGCAACCGGCAATGATTTTACTGCAAACCAACGTTTTGACCGCTTATTCGGTTTTGCCCGCCCTTGGTCTAACGATGACTACATTCAAATGGAAAACATCCGTACGCCTAAGATACGTTTGGAGTTTGATCCAAAATTTACCTGGCTTGAGAACCTCAAGGTAGACACTGGCTTTAGCTGGTATCGTTTGGACAGTGCCAGTGACCGTTGGAACGCTGGCGCCAATTTGAGAGATAGAACAGGTAATTCAGGCCGCGACCTTGGTAAAGAATTCGATTTACGTGTTCGCTTTCCGATTAATCAGTATGCATCTCTCAACCTTGGCTATGCACATTTTTGGGCGGGTGACTTTGTCAAGAATGCAGTGAAATTAGCCGCCAATAACAATGATCCTACTCGCTCCAGTGAGTCTGATTTCTTCTACACTGAACTGACACTTTTAGGTTTTTAATGGGGAATTGAATGAATTTTAAAATTAGTCTTCTCAAAGGCGTATTAACTCTTGCGCTCGCCTTGCCTGCAGTCGTTTGGGCGGCTGATGTCAACTTGCTCAATGTGTCCTACGATCCAACACGCGAGCTGTATCAGGATTACAACGCTGCATTTGCTAAATACTGGAAAGATAAAACCGGCGACAACGTCATCGTCAAGCAGTCACATGGTGGCTCTGGCAAGCAGGCTCGTTCGGTCATTGATGGCCTGCAGGCCGATGTGGTGACGCTGGCCTTGTCTTACGACATTGACGAGGTTGGCAGCAAAGGCCGCTTGTTTGGCCCGGACTGGCAGAAACGTCTGCCGCACAACAGTTCGCCTTATACCTCGACCATTGTGTTTCTGGTGCGTAAAGGCAACCCGAAAAACATCAAGGACTGGAGTGACTTGGTGAAACCAGGCACCTCGGTGATTACCCCTAACCCCAAAACTTCTGGTGGGGCGCGTTGGAACTACCTGGCAGCCTACGGTTATGCGCTCAAGCAAAACAATAACGACGAGGCTAAAGCCAAAGAGTTTTTGAAAAAACTGTTTAAAAACGTGCCGGTGTTAGATAGCGGTGCGCGTGGCGCAACCACGACCTTTGTGGAGCGTGGTATTGGCGATGTGTTGCTGGCTTGGGAAAACGAGGCTTTCCTCGCGCTCAAGGAGCTGGGGCCGGACAAGTTTGATTTGGTCGTGCCTTCACTGTCTATTCTGGCGGAGCCACCAGTGACTGTAGTCGACAAGAATGCCAAGCGTCATGGCACTGAAGCGGTATCCAAAGCCTATCTGGAATACTTGTACAGTGAAGAGGGCCAGGAAATTGCAGCCAAAAACTACTATCGTCCGACGTTGGAATCTGTGGCCAAAAAATACGAAAAACAGTTCCCTAAAGTCAATTTGATCAAGATTGATGAAGCGTTTGGCGGTTGGCAAAAGGCGCAGAAAACACACTTTGCCGATGGTGGTGTGTTCGACGAGATTTACCAGAAGTAAACATTGAAATTCAGCAGTTCATTTTAGAAAAAGGCATTTACCCAATGCCTTTTTCTTTCTCTACAACAGGAGAATGTTTTATGTCAAAAGCATTAGTCATTGGTGGTGACCGTATCGAGGGAATCAAACAGGTGTTGCACGCACAGGGGATTGATAAAATTGACCACTGGACGGGCAGAAAACCCGGCGACGTCAAGCGCGAGTTACCTGTTAACGTCAACGTGATTGTGCTGGTCACCGGCTGGCTCAATCATTCCATGATGTACCGCATCAAGCATGTCGCACATAAGCGCGGACTCAAAGTCGTGTATACCCGTAACAGTGCGGATGGCATGCAGCGTGTGTTAGAAGCAGCTTGATTCGTGCGTGGTGATTGCGCCCAGCGAGACCCGCTTATTTTGAATCTGCTCTAAATATATCCCCTTTATTGACCGTTAAAACAGGTAAGTTTTAAGGTTTAATGACATTGCTCACACATGTTTTTTAACATGTGCGCAACATTGAGTCATCAAGGTTTTTAAGGGTTGATAATGAGTCAGAACGGGATTGGCGAGCTGGCAGCGCCACTCAACGAAAACACCACACAGCGGCAGTTTATGCGGCATCGTCTTGTCCGAAAGGTGCAAGACAATACGCATTTTCTGGCGATGACCAGCATGGTGTGCGGCTTGTTAGGCTTTCCCCATTATTTGCTGGATGTAGATAACAATATCTGGCTCGCGCAATTGTTGACTTACCTGACCTTTATTCTGGTCAGCTACAATCTGCTGCTCGAAAATGGCCGCAACAACCTGGCCATGTTGACCATGTCGCTGGTGACCATCAGTTTGTTTGTGGTGCAACTGTCACCCTATGCCGCCGATTTTAACGATACTGCCAGCATCTTGCGTGCCTCAGGCCAAACCGGCCTGCATGCGCCTTCCAACAGTTGGGAGTTTATTGCCGGTGGTGTGTTGGCCTGTCTGATTGCAGTCTCCTATCTTTTCCAGCGGCATCATTATGTTGCTGCCAGTCAGGGCATGCTGTGTATTGCGGTCATGATTCCTTTGATTCCGTTGCTAGGGTTGCTCTGCGGCATTGCCAACCCTTATGGTGTGATGTCCCCACTGACCACCTTGAGCGGCATGCTCTGTGCGTTTGGCTTGCTCGCCAAGCAGGCGTCTCACCCGCCCATGAGTTACCTATTGCTGATGGACGATACCGGTAAACAGATTCGCTCCAGTATCTTGTTGCTAAGTATCTGCGCCATTTTGCTGGCGAGGGCCGGTGTGATGTTTGGCGACAATATGCGCGGCTTGCCCCTCGTGGTGCTGGTTTCCTTGATCGCCATCATTTATACCCTGTCGGTGACTTATTATCACCAGGGGCAGGTCAGCGAAAAGGTACTGCCCGCAACCGATATGGATTTCGCCAGCCAGGTCGAGACCGCGCTGGATAATCAGCAGTTTTTTATGATGTATCAGCCGCAGGTCGATTTTAAGACGGGCAAACTGAAAGGGGTGGAAGCATTGGTTCGCTGGCGCCATCCTGAAAAAGGCATTATTTCCCCGGAGAAATTCATTCGGGTGGCTGAGTTGACCGGGTTGATTGTGCCGTTGGGCAAATGGATCATGCAAACGGCCTGTGCACAGGCCGCTCAGTGGAAGGATCATCCGGTGCTCGGCAAGATAGAGGTGTCTGTCAACGTCTCTGCATTGCAACTTAAGTCTGGCACCTTGGTAGAAGAGATCATGCAGATTCTGCAAGACACCGGGCTCGCACCAGAACGGCTGGTGATTGAGTTGACCGAAAGCTCTTTTGTACAGGATGACGGCGAGAATGCGCGTCTGATGCATCAGCTCAAAGAAGCAGGCATCAAACTGGCGATTGATGATTTTGGGACTGGCTATTCCTGCCTCTCTTATTTGCGTGATATTCCGGGCGATTATCTCAAGGTAGACCGTTCATTCGTGATGGAGTTGCCTGGTCACAATAAAGCAGAAGCCGTGATTCAGGCGATCGTCAGCCTGGGCAAAAGCTTGGATTACCGCATTATTGCCGAAGGGGTAGAAACCCAGGCACAGGCTGATTTCCTGAAGTCAATCGGCTGCGATATTGTGCAAGGCTTTTTGTATGCCAAACCCCTTGAAGCCGATGCGCTGCCACAATGGGTCTCTGTGGCACAACCTGAAACGCTCACCTGATTTGCATTGACTGATCATGACTTGACCTCCCATGGTCAGGACTTTTTCCCTCGTTTAGCTTGCTTCCATTCTGCTATAAAAACTATCTGTTTTATAGCGAATCACTCATTAGTATCAATTAATTTGATATAAAGAGTAGAAATGTGCCATTTTATTTTACTTTGGTATCCATTCGTTTCGCCTATAGTGAATGACATGGCCTGTGCCCGCACAGGATCAGAATAGATCAAGATTAGGGGGAGCACTATGTCAGTTTCCAGTATTGACTGGTCTACTGAGCGTCATCACGCAACTTCAACACAGCAGTTATACATGCGGCACCGGTTTTTAAGAACGGTGCAAAAGTTTGCGCCCTGGCTGGCAATTGTCAGTATTGTCACTGTGTTGTGGGGACTACCGTTTTTGCCAACACACCCTGCGCTAAGCCTGTTTTTACTGCAAAGCAGTGCATACCTGATCTTCATGCTCGCCAGCCTAGGGGTGGTGTACCAGACTTGGCATCAAAAGCGCGTGATTGGTGGCCTGATCCTGATTGTCGCTGCCGGTTTTCTGTGCCAACTTTATGTCAGAAGCAGCGTCGTCACATTCAACAACGGCTGGGCGACGCTCTCTACATTGTTCACTGACCAGCACGATAAGATGGTTTTTGATCTGGGCATGGCCTTGTTGGTGTTGCTGGCAGCGGTGTTGCATCATCGCCATTTCAATCGCGCCAGTCAGGTCTTGCTGAGTATTGCCGTTTTGATGCCGGTCACCGGCTTGCTGGCCTGGGCCTATCATATTCCGCACGCTTACGGTCAGCTCTCACTGTTGACCACGATTGGTGGCTCGCTGTGTGCGGCGGCCTTGCTGGCAAGGCAGATCACCGCTACCCCCATGAGTTACCTGTTGCTGCTGGATGACACTGG
>JABLTH010017895.1_pt1 | contig 18686 bp, 17 predicted proteins | sample 7875711 | NCBI WGS metagenome assembly JABLTH01 (sample SAMN14941262, study PRJNA633318) | bioreactor metagenome | isolation source: bioreactor | place: China | collected 2019-03-05 | reverse complement strand
CGGATGTCCGACCCGCTTCCCGAGCCGGAGGCGACCCCGAGCACCCGAACTCCCGACGAGGAGAAGGCGCGCGTCGCGGAGGCCGTCCAGGTCGTGGCCGCCGACCTCCGCGAGCGAGCGGGAAAGGTCACCGGCACCGCCGCCGAAGTGCTCGAGGCACAGTCGATGATGGCGGAGGACTCCTCCCTCGCCGCCGACGTTGCCTCCCGCATCGACAGCGGCACCACCGCCGAACGCGCGGTGTTCGAGGGGTTCGGCGTCTTCCGCGACATGCTCATCGGCCTCGGCGGCTACATGGGCGATCGCGCCACCGACCTCGACGACGTGGCCCAGCGGGTGATCGCGGCGCTGGAAGGTCGCCCGGCACCCGGAGTCCCGGAGTCCGACCGGCCGTTCATCCTCGTCGCGACGGACCTCGCCCCCGCCGACACCGCCCTGCTCGATCTGACCAAGGTCCTCGGGCTGGTCACCCGCGAGGGCGGCCCGACCTCCCACACCGCGATCCTCGCCCGCGAGAAGGCGATCGTCGCGATCGTCGGCGTCGCAGGGGCAGACGATCTGGCGGAGGGAACCGAGGTGATCCTCGACGCGGGCGCCGGCACGGTCACCGCCGCACCGACCACAGCGCAGAGCGACGAGGCGCGGCGCCGGATCGCCGAACGCGAATCCGCCCTCTCCGGCGGGCTCGAGCCCGGCGCGCTCGCCGACGACACGCCCGTCCCGCTGCTCGCGAACCTCGGGTCGGCCGAAGGCACCGAGAAGGCCCTGGCGGCCGGAGCGGAAGGCGTCGGGCTGTTCCGCACCGAGTTCCTCTTCCTCGACGCCAGGATGGCCCCGACCGTCGAGCAGCAGCGGGAGCAGTACGTGAAGCTGCTGCAGGCGTTCCCCGGCAAGAAGGTCGTGGTCCGCGTCCTCGACGCGGGCGCAGACAAGCCGCTCGAGTTCCTCAACGACGCCCACGAGGACAACCCTGCCCTCGGACTTCGCGGCATCCGCTCGCTGCGCGCCAACGAGGACATCCTGCGCGAGCAGCTGACGGCTCTCGCCGAGGCGGACGCCGCCACCGAGGCCGACCTGTGGGTCATGGCTCCGATGGTGGCGACGGTGGAGGAGACGCGGTACTTCGTTCGTCTCGCCACCGAGTTCGGGTTGAAGACCGTGGGCGTGATGGTAGAGGTGCCGTCGGCAGCCCTGCTCGCCGACCGTGTGCTGCGCGAAGCGGCCTTCGCCTCCATCGGCACCAACGACCTCACCCAGTACACGCTCGCGGCCGACCGTCTCCTCGGCTCGGTCGCCGGCTTCCAGGACCCGTGGCATCCGGCCGTCCTCCGCCTCATCGGCGAGGTCGGCTCCGCCGGAGCCGCCTACGGGAAGCCCGTGGGGATCTGCGGCGAGGCCGCCGCCGACCCCCTTCTCGCGGTCGTCCTCGTCGGCCTCGGCGCGACGACCCTCTCGATGTCGCCGGCGGCTCTCGCCGACGTGCGACTGTCACTCACCCGCTACACCCTCGACCAGGCCCGCACCCTGGCCGAGGTCGCCCTGGCCGCCGATGGCGCGGCCGAAGCCCGGGAGGCCGTCCGAACCGCGGCCGCCGGGTTCCATCCGTAATCCCCGACAGAATCGAGGCACCAGAAATGACATCGGCGACAGAGACGTCGACCACGTCGACGAAGAAGCCCGGAGGTGCGCGCGTACACGTGCAGCGCTTCGGCACGTTCCTCTCCAACATGGTCATGCCGAACATCGCGGCGTTCATCGCCTGGGGCATCATCACCGCACTCTTCATCGCGCAAGGTCCGATTCCGAACAAGGACATCGCGAGCCTGGTCGGGCCGATGATCACCTACCTGTTGCCTCTGCTGCTGGCCAACACGGGTGGCCGCCTCGTCTACGGAGTCCGTGGCGGCGTCGTCGGCACGATCGCGGCGATGGGTGTCATCGTCGGCTCCGATATCCCGATGTTCATCGGCGCCATGATCATGGGACCGCTCGGCGGGTACCTCATGAAGCTCGTGGACAAGATCTGGGAGGGGAAGATCAAGGCGGGCTTCGAGATGCTCGTCAACAACTTCTCCGCCGGTATCCTCGGCTTCCTGCTCGCTATCGGCTCGTTCTTCTCGATCGCGCCGCTGGTGGAGGGTCTCAGCAAGGCTCTCGAGTCGGGTGTCGACTGGCTCGTCTCTGTGCACCTCCTCCCCCTGGTCAGCATCCTGGTCGAGCCAGGAAAGGTGCTCTTCCTCAACAACGCGATCAACCACGGCGTCTTCACGCCGATCGGGACCCTGGAAGCGCAGCAGACCGGAAAGTCGATCCTGTTCCTGATCGAGACGAACCCCGGCCCCGGCGCAGGAATCCTGCTGGCATGGGCGATCTTCGGTCTGGGCGCTGCACGGGCTGCCGCTCCCGGCGCGTTCATCATCCAGTTCTTCGGCGGCATCCACGAGATCTACTTCCCGTATGTGCTGATGAAGCCGATCCTCATCATCGGTGCCGTCCTCGGCGGTATGACAGGTGTCGCGGTGAACGTCGCGTTCCAGACGGGACTCAGGGCCCCCGCTGCGCCAGGCTCGGTGTTCGCAATCTTCGCCCAAGCGCCCGTCCCCAACATGCTCGGGATCGCCGTGGCCATCGTGGCGGCAGCAGCCGTGTCGTTCACCTTCACTGCGATCGTGCTCCGCGCGTCCCGCAAACGCGACCTCGCGGCCGGGAATGCCGGCGACCTGAGCGCCGCCGTCGCCCAGACCGAGGCCAACAAGGGCAAGTCGTCCTCGGTGCTCGGCGGCCTCGTCGCCGAGGGCGAGCACGACACGGGCGACGCCCAGGGCGATGCCACCGATCGACTGGTGCGCAACATCGTGTTCGCGTGCGACGCTGGGATGGGCTCGAGCGCGATGGGAGCGTCCGTGCTGCGGAACAAGTTCAAGAAAGCCGGCGTCGAGGGGGTGACGGTGACCAATCAGGCGATCGCGAACCTCGATGGAACAGCTGATCTCGTCATCACCCAGCAGCAGCTCACCGACCGCGCCAGGGGGCAGTCGCCGGACTCGCTGCACGTGTCCGTCGACAACTTCATGAACAGCCCGAAGTACGACGAGGTCGTCGACCTGGTCGCCAAGCAGAACCAGAACGCAACGGAGGACGCCACCAAATGACCGACACGATTCTCGACCGGGCGAACGTCGTGGCCGTGGGCAGCGCGACCACGCGGGAGGACGCGATCCGGGAGGCGGGTGAGCTGCTCGTGAGGGCGGGCGCCGTGCAGCCGGGCTACGTCGACTCGATGGCGCAGCGCGAGGCGACCGTCTCCACCTACATGGGGAACGGTCTCGCCATCCCGCACGGCACCAACGAGTCCAAGGACGAGATCGTGCGGTCGGCGCTCTCCTTCGTCCGTTACCTCTCGCCACTCGACTGGGGCGGCGAGGAGGTGCGGTTCGTCGTGGGCATCGCCGGACGGAACAACGAGCACCTCGACATCCTGAGCAAGATCGCGATCCTCTTCTCGGAGGAGGATGACGTTCAGAGGCTCATCGACGCCCCGGACGCGGACGCCCTGTTCGCCCTCCTGGGCGACGTCAACGAGTGAGACGGAGGCTCGGATGAAGGCCGTCCATTTCGGGGCAGGCAACATCGGGCGCGGCTTCGTGGGGCTCCTGCTCCACGAAGCCGGGTACGAGGTGGTGTTCGCCGACGTGAACGCGGAGCTGATCGACGCCCTCGCGGCGGCCGACTCCTACGACGTGCACCTGGTCGGCGACGAGTCGGAGACCAGGACCGTCACCGGCTTCCGCGCGATCAACAGCGCGACCGACGAGGATGCGCTGGTCGCCGAGATCGCGACCGCTGACGTGGTCACGACCGCCGTCGGCCCGCGCATCCTGCGTTTCGTGGCTCCCGTGATCGCGCGCGGCCTGGCCGCCCGTGCGTCGGACGCGCCGCGACTGGCGGTCATGGCGTGCGAGAACGCGATCGGCGCGACCGATCTGCTCGCCGCCGAGCTGATGGACGGCCTGCCGGACGACGACACTCGCGACGAGCTGGCGCCCCGCGCGGTGTTCGCCAACACGGCGGTCGACCGCATCGTCCCCGCCCAGGCGCCCGATGCGGGCATCGACGTGACGGTGGAGACCTTCTACGAGTGGGTCGTCGACCGCAGCCCGTTCAACGGGAACGTCCCGTCGATCCCCGGAGCACACTTCGTGGACTCGCTCGGCCCGTACATCGAGCGCAAGCTGTTCACGGTGAACACCGGGCACGCGACGGTGGCCTACACCGGGTTCCTCGCGGGTGCGACGACGATCAGCGAGGCCATCGGGATCCCGTCGGTACTGGAGGCCGCTGAGGCTGCACTCGCGGAGACCTCGGCCGCGCTCAGTGCCAAGCACGGACTCGACCCCGAGGAGCTGGCGGCCTACCGGGCCACGATCCTGAACCGCTTCCGCAATCCCTACCTCGTCGACGAGGTCACCCGCGTCGGCCGTGAACCGCTGCGCAAGCTGAGCCGCAACGACCGGTTCATCGGGCCGGCCGCCGACTATGTGCAGTTCGTCGGCGGCGTGCCGGAGGCACTGCTCGCGGCCGTGGGCGCCGCGCTGCGTTTCGACGTGCCGGAGGACTCGCAGAGCTTCGAGCTGCAGCAGTTGCTCCAGCGCGCGACGGCGGCGGAGATCGTCGACGACGTCATGGGCGTCCAGCAGGGTGAAGAGCTCTTCGAGCCACTCGTGGAGGTCGTGCGCTCGGCGCAGCGCTGAACACCGGGGAGCGCGGCGGCGAGGCCGTCAGCGCGGAACGATCGTGGCCGTCGGGTCGAGACACCAGTCGAGAACCGACGGCCATTCACCGTATCCGGCGGCGATGGTGAGATGGCCTCCGCCGGGGATCGTGGTCAGCGGGATGCCGAGGGGCTCGGCGAACACGGTCCCCGCGCCCTCCGGGCAGCACGGGTCCGCGTCCGAGGCGACGATGCGCGTCTCCGCGATCGGACGGCTGATGGGCAGCTCGGCGAACGCCGCGACCTCGCGGTTGCCGCGCAGGAAGCCGGGCGAGGGCGGCGAGACCAGCAGCACCCGGTCGACGACCGCCCCTGCCCCCGAGTCGTCGGGCCGCGCGCCCAACCAGAGCGCAGCGCCCAGGCTGTGGGCGATGACCGTGACGCGCCCACCGGCGGCGGCGGCCTCGTCCAGCGCCGCCGCGGCGGCCTCCCGCCAGGCCTCCACGTCGGGATCGGCCGCGTCCGGCAGCTGCGGGTAGACCACGCGCTCCCCATGGTGGCGAAGAGCCGAGGCGAGCTCGTGCTGCCAGTGTCCTGGCGGGCGGAAGTTGTCCCAGCCGTGCAGGATCAGGAAGGCGCGCATGCTGCCGAGCGTAGTGCCCGGCCGGGCACCGCTGCGGTGCGCTCGCCCTCCTCGATGACAGGGGCTCCGGCGACCAGCACCCACGGGATGCCCGCGGCCTGGCGGCGCGGCTCGTCGAACGTCGCCCGGTCGGCGACGGTCTGCGGGTCGAAGAGCACGAGGTCGGCGACGGCACCCGGCGCGATCCGCCCGCGATCGGTGAGGCCGAGGCGGTCGGCCGGCCGGCGGGAGAGGTGCACGATCGCGTCCTCCAGTGTCAGCACGCCCTCCTCACGGACGTAGTGGCCGAGGTAGCGCGGGAACGTCCCCCACGCGCGTGGGTGCGGCTTCGCGCCGACGAGGATGCCGTCGCTGCCGCCGGTGTGCCGCGGGTGCCGCATCATCGTGCGGACGTTCTCCTCGTCTCCCACGTGCTGGAGGATGCCGGTGCCGAGCCGGTCGGCGATCAGGAGGTCGACCGCAACCTGCGACGGCGGGTCGCCCGCAGCGGCGGCGAGGTCCGCGATGGTGCGGCCGACGCGGTCGCCCAGCGCGGCGTCGCGCACGCCGGAGATCTCCACGGTGTTCCAGTCCACGGGAACGCCGTGGGCGCCGTCGCTGCCGACGACGTCCAGCTCGTGGATGATCTGTGCCCGTGCGGCGGGGTCGCGCAGGCGGGCGAGGGTCGGCTCCGGGCCTCCCGCCGCCGCCCAGCCGGGGAGGAGGGCGGCGAGGGTGGTCGACCCTGGCAGGTACGGGTAGGTGTCGAGGGTGATGTCGACGCCGCCGGCCAGGGCGTCATCGATCAGCGCGACCAGTTCGGCGGCCCGGCCGCGGTTGACGGCGAAGTTCATGGTCGCGTGGGTGAGGTGCAGGGCGCAGGCGGCGCGGCGGGCGATCTCGATCATCTCGGCGTAGCCGGTGAGGGCGCCAGCCCCGTAGGAGCGCTGATGCGGCGCGAAGTAGCCGCCGTGCGCCGCGACGATCGCGCAGAGCGCCACCAGCTCCGCGGTGTCCGCGAACATTCCGGGCGCGTACGTGAGGCCGGCGGACAGGCCGAACGCGCCGTCGTGCATCCCGCGCTCGACCTCGGCGCGCATCGCAGCCAGCTCGGCCGTGGTCGCCGGGCGGTCGTCCGCTCCGACGACATTGAGACGGATCGTCCCGTGCGGGAGGAGGGCGGCGACGTTCGCCGCGCTGCCCCGGCGGTCGACCGCGGCGAGGTAGCCGGCGATGTCCGGCCAGCCTGCACCGTCGGCGGGGCCGTTCCAGCCGGCGAGCTGCTCGCGGAGCACCTCCAGGCTCGCCTCTGTGGCCGGCGCGTACGAGAGGCCGTCCTGCCCGACGACCTGCGTGGTCACACCCTGGGTCACCGCCGCGAGGTTCTGCGGGTCGTCGAGCACCGCGAGATCGGCGTGCGCGTGCATGTCGATGAAGCCGGGAGCGATCGCGAGGCCGTCGGCGTCGATCACCCGGGCAGAGGAGGAGGTGATGCGCTCGTCGACCTTGACGATACGTCCGGCTTCGACGAGGACATCACCCACGCGGGAGGGCCGGCCGCTGCCGTCGAGGATGGTCCCGCCGCGGATCAGGAGCGCGCCTGCAGGGGCGCCGGCGCTCATGCCGTCGCGGCCCTGCTGAACGCGCGCGCCCGCCCGGTCACCGCGTCCCAGGCCGCCGCCTCGATGTCCTTGGCGCTGACCACACTCGATCCCGCGGTGACCGCGAACGCTCCTGCGGCCATCCACTGGGCGGCGTTGTCGGCGTGGAGGCCGCCGGACGGCACGAACGGGACACCGGGGAACGGGCCGCGCAGATCCTTCAGATGGCCGGGTCCGACGGTGGATGCCGGGAAGATCTTCACCGCGGCCGAGCCGAGCTCCACGGCGCGCATCACCTCGGTCGGGCTGAGCGCGCCGAGCATGATCGGCACGCCCGCGTCGCGGGCGACGGCGGCGGCACCCTCACTGATGCCCGGGGTGACCAGGAAGCGCGCGCCGGCGGCGATGGCCGCCTCCGCGGTGCGGGCGTCGGTGACGGTGCCGGCCCCGACGAGCGCACCGTGCGGCTCGGCGGCTGCCGCCGCGATCACGGCCTCCACCCCCGGCGTGGTGAACGTGAACTCGACGGTGCGGATGCCCCCCGCTGCCAGGGCACGGCACAGAGCGGCGGGGTCGTCGATGCGCGGCGCACGGACGACCGCCAGTGCACGGTCGGCGGTGAGGGTCTCGATCAGCATGGGTCTCCTGTCAGCGAGCGGCTCAGCGGCCGGTTCAGCAGTGCGCGCGTCATCCGAACGCCGTGTCCAGCAGCCCGATCACGTGCGGTTCGGGAGCGAGGGCGTCGTCGACCACGGCGAGCGCCCGCCACTTGTCGAACGTGGTGCACGGGTGCGACAGCCCGAAGCGGATCACGTCGCCGACCTCGACCGCGGCGTCGTCCGGCACGCGCACGAAGGCGTGCTGATCGTTCAGCGCCGTGGTGACCGCTCCCTCCAACGGCACGGCGACGGCGGTACCGAAGCGCCGGATCGCCTGAGGGACAGGCAGCCCTTCGTCGTACGGGAGGTCGCGCTTGCCCGCGTCGACCAGCACCAGCCCGGGCTCCGGGTGGGAGACCACGGTCGCCCACCCGTGGATGGCCGACCGGAACTCCCGACCGGACTCGGTGCGCCGCAGAGGCGTGATGGAGCGGTAGTAGCCGTCGTCGTGGGTGACGTAGGCGCCCGAGCGCAGCAGCACCTCGACCCGCCGTCCTCGGCTTCCGTCGAGGTCGCGTCGCGGTGCGAGGGCGTCGGCGACCTGGTCGAAGTAGGCGCTCCCCCCGGCGGTGAGGATCACCGCGTCGTCCGGCGAGTAGAGTCCGGCGGCCTCGATGGCGTCGTGCAGGTCCAGAAGCTCGGCGAGGTAGTCCCCGACGCGTGCGAGCGACTCCGGGGAGGCGTCGTGCGCCAACGCTCCCTCGTAGCCGGCGACCCCCGCGAGCCGGAGGCTCGGGGATGCCGCGACGGCGGACGCGACGGCCAGCGCCGCCTCGACTCCGCGCGCGCCCGTGCGGCCTCCCGCACCCCCGAGCTCGACCAGCACATCGAGCGGCCCGGGGGTGTCGGCCCCGCTCAGCGCCTCTGTCATGATCTCGACGGCCCGGGTGGAGTCCGTCCACACCGTCAGGCGGTCCGCATCGGCGGCAAGCGCGCGCAGGGCCGCCGGCTGCACGAGGGCGTTGGCCAGCAGCACCCTCGGAACACCCCAGCCGAGCGCGACGGACGCCTGCCACGGCGTTGCCACGGTGATTCCCAATGCGCCTGCGTCGAGTTGGCGATTCCAGAGCTCGCGGCTCATGGTCGTCTTGCCGTGCGGTGCGATGCCCACGCCGGCGTCCCGGCACCATGCGGCCATCGTCGCGAGGTTGTGCGCGACGGCGGACTCGCTGAGGGTCACGAGCGGTGTGGGAAAGTCTCGGAGGAGCGGGCGAGCACGCGGCAGGTCGGCGACGTCTGCTGCGGTGAAGCCGAGTGGCGCGGCCTTGTACTGCTCCATCCATCCTCCAGGATCGTTGTTGCATAACATGCAACGCCCGTTGCACGATTGCTGCTCTCCTGTTTAGCATGATCCCGGACGATCGTGGAAGGGGAAACGGATGGCGACGCCCGCAACCCTGGTGACCATCGGCGAGGCGATGATCGCGCTGTATCCCGATCACCACCTCCCGCTGTCGGACGCGCGCAGCTTCGGCTCCGACGTCGGCGGCGCCGAGTTCAACGTGGCGACCTCCCTCGCTCGGCTCGGCCTGCCGACCGCGTGGGTGTCACGGCTCGGCTCGGACGGTTTCGGCGACCGCATCCTCGCCAGCGCCCGGGAAGCCGGCGTCGACACGTCCGCCGTCGAGCGCGACGATATGCGACCGACGGGCCTGTACGTGAAGGAACCGGTGACCGGCCCGACCGGCGTGCGGACGCGCATGCATTACTACCGCAACCGGTCGGCGGCGTCCGTCCTCGGGGTGGCGCAGCTCCGCTCCGAGCCCGCCGCCGGCCTCCTGCGCGGCGCGGCCCTGGTCCACACCTCCGGCATCACGCCCGCGCTCTCGGCGTCCGCAGCAGAAGTGGCGGCGAACCTCCGCTCCCTCATCGGGCCGGACACGCTCGTCAGCGTCGACCTCAACCTCCGGCCGGCGCTCTGGATCGACCGCGACCTCTCGGCGCTCGAAGCACTCGTCACGCAGGCCGACATCCTGTTCGCCGGGCATGAGGAGACCGAGACCCACTTCGGCCACACCGATCCCGTCCGCCTCTTCGCCGACCTCCCCCACCTCGAGACGCTGGTCTTGAAAGATGAGGAACGACGAGCCTCCGCGCACCGCCGCGACGGCGGCGACACCCATGTGCCGTCCCTCACCGTCGAGGTCGTGGAGCCGGTGGGCGCAGGTGACGCGTTCGCCGCGGGCTTCCTCGCCGGGCGCGTGGAGGGACGCGACGACACCACGTCCCTCCGCTTCGGCCACGCACTGGCCGCACTCACCCTGATCGGACACGGCGACCGCCCGCTGACCGTCCCGGCCGAGGGCGAGCGCGACGTCATCGCCGCGGCCGACGACGCGGTCTGGGCGAGGTGGCACGTTCACCCCGGGGACATTCCGTGGCACGAGGCGACGTCGTGAGCCAGTCCGTCGCCCGTGCGCTCGACATTCTCGGGCTCGTCGCCCGGGGCGTCCGGTCGCTGGATGAGCTGGCCGAGGAGCTCGGGGTGCACAAGTCGACCGTGCTCCGGCTGCTGCAGACCCTCGAGTCGCGCGGATTCGCCGGTCACGACGCCACCCATCGGTACCATGTCGGCCCCGCGGTCTTCGCCCTCGCCTCCGACGCGCTCGACGGCGTCGACGTGCGGGCGGCGTCCGCCCCGATCCTCCGCGAACTCGCCGCTTCCACCGGTCAGACGGTGCACCTGGCGACGTATCAGGACGGTGTCGTCACCTACATCGACAAGGTCGATGCGCGGCAGGGCCTGCGGATGTACTCGCGGATCGGCCTCCCGGCGCCTCTGCACGCGACGGCGGTCGGCAAGGTGCTCCTGGGCGGCGTGGAGCCGGCGGAGCGCGAGCGCGTCGTCGCCGGCCTCGACCTGCCCGCCTTCACCGCGCGGACGCACGTCACCCCCTCCTCCCTCCTCGCCGATGTCGCGATCAGCGCCGAGCGCGGCTGGGCCGAGGACCACGAGGAGCACGAGACGTTCATGAACTGCGTCGGCGCGCCCGTCCGCGGTCCCGACGGCCGGATCGCCGCCGCCGTCTCGATCTCGGTGCCGAACGTGGTGCTCCCCCACGACGGCGTGCTCGCGCTGCTGCCGGCACTCCTCGACGCGACGGGCCGCATCTCGGCCGAGCTCGGAGCCTCGACCTCCGCCCTCTCGACCTCCGCACCATCGATATCGGCACCATCGAGATCGACACCGACGAAAGGAACCCCATGACCGACCGGATCGCCGTCAGCACGACCGAGGCCCCCGCCCCCGCGCACACCTTCTCGCAGGGGGTGCGCCGCGGGCCGTTCCTGCAGGTGTCCGGGCAGGGACCTGTCGACCCGCAGACGAACGAGTACCTCCACCCCGGCGATGTGAAGGCGCAGACCGTCCGCACCCTCCGCAACGTGGAGGCCATCCTCGCAGCGGGCGGAGCCGGGTTCGACGACGTCATGATGCTGCGCGTCTACCTGACCACCCGTGACGACTTCGCAGCCATGAACGAGGCGTACGGCGAGTTCCTCACGTCGCGCGTCACGTCCGGCGTGCTGCCCGCACGCACGACCGTGTTCACAGGTCTGCCGCGCGAGGAGATGCTCGTCGAGATCGACGCGTTCGCGGTCGTCCGCGGTGGAGCTTAGGGGCAGCGCGCAGCGATGCCGCGACCCCAGCGCCGAGGGAGCCTGCGACCGAGGTACAAGCCACTGACTGTCCGGGTCTGACAGTTCCCCGCGACCGCACCGCGCAAACCGTCCCCGGTGGTACGTTTCGCATGTGAGCCGTATTGTGGCCGTGGCGCCCGTGCTTCCCGCCCGCAGCTACAGCCAGGGCGAGATCACCGCCGCCCTGCTCGCGATGATCACCAGCGACCCGCAGCGGCAGGCCGTGATGCGCCGCATCCACGCCGCCAGCGGCGTCGAGACCCGCAGCCTCGTGATGCCGCTCGAACGGTACAGCTCGCTGGGGTCGTTCCGTGAGTCCAACGACTTCTTCATCGCGGAAGGGACGACCCTGGCCGAGCGGGCCGTGACCCAGGCGCTGGCCGCCGCCGGCCTCCTCGCGACCGACGTCGACTTCCTGCTCTTCACCTCCGTCACCGGCATCGCCGCGCCGTCCATCGACGCCCAGCTCGTGCAGCGGCTCGGGATGCGACCCGATGTCAAACGCCTGCCGAGCTTCGGCCTCGGCTGTGTCGCCGGCGCGGCCGGGATCGCCCGGGTGCACGACTACCTGCAGGGCCACCCGGGCGAGGTCGCCGTGCTGCTCTCGGTGGAGCTGTGCTCGCTGACCGTGCAGGCGAGGGACGACTCGATGGCGAACATCGTCGCCAGCGGACTCTTCGGCGACGGCGCGGCCGCCGTCGTCATGGCGGGAGACGAACGCGCGCGCGAGCTCGGCCTCCCCGGACCGGAGATCCTCAACACCCGCAGCCGCATCTACCCCGACACCGAGGACGTGATCGGGTGGGACATCGGCGGCACCGGCTTCCGCATCGTGCTGAGCGCGGGTGTCCCCGACGTCATCGACCGCAACTTCGCCGACGACGCGCGCGGGCTGCTCTCCGAGCACGACCTCGCGGTCGCCGACGTCGGCGCGTGGGCCGCGCATCCCGGAGGCCCCAAGGTGCTGGAGGCTTTCGCCCGGTCGCTCGACCTCCCACCGGATGCGCTCGACGCCAGCTGGCGCTCCCTCGCCCGGGTCGGCAACCTGTCGTCGGCGGCCGTGCTGCACGTGCTGGCGGAGCAGTTGGATGCCCACCCGCCGGGCACCATCGGCCTGCTGTTCGCGCTCGGGCCCGGCGTCACCAGCGAGCTCGTGCTGCTGCGCTGGGCCGGTGGGTCGCACGCTGATCAGCCGTCGCCGGAGCTCGGGGCCGCCGCGTGATCTGGTACACCGTGCTCGTCCTCGCGACGGGGGCGGAGCGGATCGCCGAGCTGGTCGTGTCGTCGCGCAACGCCCGCTGGTCGTTCGCGCGCGGCGGGGTGGAGTACGGGCGCGGGCATTTCCCGCCGATGGTCGCGCTGCACACCGGACTCCTCCTCGCCTGCCTCGCCGAGGTGTGGCTGCTCGACCGCCCGTTCCTCCCCTGGCTCGGCTGGCCGATGCTGGTGCTGGTCGTGGCGAGCCAGGCCCTGCGGTGGTGGTGCATCGCGACCCTCGGGCCGCGTTGGAACACGCGGGTGATCGTCGTGCCCGGCCTCCCGCTGGTGGCGCGCGGCCCCTACCGCTGGCTGCACCACCCCAACTACGTCGCGGTCGTCGTGGAGGGTTTCGCGCTGCCGCTCGTGCACTCGGCATGGATCACCGCCCTCGTCTTCACCGTGCTGAACGCGGTGCTCCTGCTGGCTTTCCGCATCCCCTGCGAGAACCGCGCGCTCGCCAGCTCCGAGGCGTCCGCCGCCCGCGCATGACCGCGCCTCAGCTCGTGATCGTGGGTGGAGGCCCGATCGGGCTGGCGTGCGCGATCGAAGCGCGGATGGCGGGCATGGACGTCGTCGTCGTCGAGCCGCGCGACGACCCGATCGACAAGGCGTGTGGCGAGGGCCTGATGCCGGGCGCGCTCGCCGCTCTGCACCGCATCGGCGTGGATCCTCCCGGTCATCCGCTGGCCGGGATCGCCTATCTCGACGACGACCGGCGTGTGGAGCACCGCTTCGCCGACCGGCCGGGGCGAGGCGTGCGGCGTACTGTGCTGCACCGCGCGCTCGCCCGTCGCGCCGCTGAACTCGGTGCCCCCGTCGTCCGGGACCGGGTGACCGGTGTGGTGCAACGGCGGGATGCCGTGGAGTTGACGCTCGGGGCCGACGGATCGCAGACGCTCGAGACACCGTGGGTGATCGCCGCCGACGGCCTCCACTCGCCGATCAGGCGCCTGATCGGCCTGGAGGGGCGAGCGCAACGCCCCGGCCGGCGGCGGTACGGACTGCGGCGCCACTATGCGGTGGAACCGTGGACCGATCTGGTGGAGGTGCACTGGTCGCCGCTCGTGGAGGCGTATGTGACCCCTGTGGACGACCACACCGTCGGCGTCGCGGTGCTCGGGCCTCGCCCGCTCGACCAGGACGCCTCGATCACCGGGATTCCCGCCCTCGCCGAGAGGCTGGCGGGCGCCCCTGCCGTCTCGGACCCGCGCGGAGCGGGTCCTCTGCTGCAGCGGTCGCGATCGAGGTCCGCGGGCCGGGTGCTCCTCGCGGGCGACGCCTCCGGTTACGTCGACGCGCTGACCGGCGAGGGGATGCGCGTCGGCTTCGCGCAGGCGCGCGCTGCCGTGGCAGCGGTGCGCGCGGGGAACACGGAGCAGTACGAGCGGGCGTGGCGCGCCACCACTCGCGACTTCCGCATGCTCACCACGGGACTCGTCGTTGCGGCGCGCTCGTCGCTGCGACCCCGCATCGTGCCCGTCGCGACGGCTCGCCCCCAGCTCTTCGGGGCGATCGTGGAGCGCCTGTCCCGCTGACGGGCGAACGTGCGCAGCACACACCGCTCGCGCTGGAAACGCGCACCCCGCGGGCAGAAACATCAGGTAGTATGCTGCCGACAGATGACACATGCAATATGTTTGCGAGGTGCGATGACCAACCCCGACCAGCCCGATCGCGGCGCCGAAGCGCAGCTCGACGAGGGCTCCGCCCCGCCTGCGGAGTTCCGGGTACGCCCGACGGCGGTCGCCGAGAAGGCGGCCCCTGCCCGACGCACGAGCGTCACGTTCTACCTCAGCGAAGGCCTCCGCAACCGTGCGCGAGCGGCCTACCGTTCCACCTCCTTCGAGGAACAGGACAGCAGCTGGTCCGAGATGATCAACAAGGCTCTGATCGCCGAGGTCGAGCGCCGAGAGGCCGAGTACAACAGCGGGGAGACCTTCGCAGCGAGCGAGGAGCCCCTCTCCCCCGGTCGTCCGATCGGGTTCTGACCGACGTCACGGGGGCGGACCGGGCTGTGCGACCGGCCGCCCCCGTCGCGTCATCCTTCCTGTTTCATCGGGTGTGGTGGCGGCGCTCACGGTTGGCCGTGCCGAACACGACGAGTGCGCCGAGCAGCGCGAGCAGGGCACCGAGGGCGCCCAGTGCGAGCGCGTCCGAACCCGTCGACGCGAGGACGGTCGTCGCGCCGGATGCGGCCAGCATTGTGGCGCCTCCCGCGGACGCGGCCGAGACGGCGCCTCCGGTGGAGGGGCCGGTCGGGGTCGTCGGCGTCGTCGGAGTGGTCGGCGTGGTCGGGGTCGTCGGTGTGGTCGGCCCGGTCGTCGAGCCGGTGGTGGTGCTGTCGCCGAGCAGGGCGATCGAGTCACCGGAGACCGTGATCGGGAGCGACACCGCCAGGGGCAGCTGCACCCCGCCGAGGATGCCGCCGGTGCCGACGGTGGTCGAGCCCGCCGAACCGCCCGCGACGGAAGGAACCGTCGCCGACGAACCAGAGGACGCCGCGTTCCCGAGGACGCTCACCGCGTCACCCGACGCGGTGACCGGAACCGCGGCCCCGATCGGTGCCTGGAGCCCGGAGAGAACGCCACCGGAACCCGAGGTCGTCGTACCGGAACCGTTCGGCGCCGGGGTCGCCCCTGCCGCCGTCGATTTGCTGCTCGTCGCGTCTCCGAGGACGCTCACGGCGTCACCCGACGCCGTCACCGGAAGCGCCGCGGAGATCGGGGCCTGAGCCCCGGACACGATGCCACCACTACCCGACGTCGTCGCACCCGAGCCGTTCCCGGCCGGAGTCGACGCCGTCGGTGCGGCAGCCGTCGAGCCCGTGCTCGTCGCGTTCCCGAGTACGCTCACCGCATCACCGGACGCCGTCACCGGAACCCCAGCCCCGACCGGAGCCTGAGCCCCGGACAGGATGCCATCGGTACCCGACGTGGTCCCGCCCGAGCCGCCGGCCGCCGGAGTCGACGCCGCCGGCGTAGCCGCAGACGAGCCTGACGAAGTCGCGTCACCCAGGACGCTCACCGCATCACCGGACGCCGTCACCGGAACCGCAGCCCCGATCGGAGCCTGGAGGCCGGACAGAACGCCAGCAGCACCCGACGTCGAAGCGCCCGGGGAGCTGGTCGACGCCGTCGGCGCAGCCGCCGACGATCCCGACGAGGCCGCGTCACCGAGCACGCTCACCGCGTTGCCCGACACGCTCACCGGAGCCGACACTCCGATCGGCGCCTGCGCCCCGGAGAGGATGCCGTCCCCGCCCGAGGTCGTCGGAGCGGTACCGGACGGAGCCGTCGACGAGGACGAGGTCGACGGCGAGGACGTGCCCGCATCGCCCAGCACGCTGATCGCGTTGCCCGATGCCGTCACCGGAACCGAGACATCGATCGGCGCCTGCGCCCCGGAGAGCACACCGCCCGCTCCGGTGGTCGACGCGCCGCTCGCCGGCGCAGCGCTCGGCGCACCGGCGGCCGTCGAGCCGCTGGAGCCCGCATCGCCGATGGCGCTCACGGCGTTCCCCGTCACCGCGACGGGGACCGAGAGACTGACCAGCGCTTGATCCCCGCTGGCGACGCCGCCGAGCCCGCTGGTCGAGACGGAGACGGCCGGGGCCGGGGCGGGCGTCGTCGAGGAGGCGCCGGCCGAGTTCCCGTCGCCCACCAGGGCGATGCCGTTCCCGGAGATCGTCACCGGCACGGTGATGCCGATGGCGGCCTGTGCTCCGGAGGCGACGCCCCCGGAACCGGTCGTGGATGGTGCTTCCGCGGCGTTCGCGGCCGCGGTGCCGGCGAGCCACAGCCCACCGACGCAGAGGGTGAACCACAACCCTCTGGAGACGTACTTGTTCATCGTTCAGCCTTTCGAGTGAGTGTCTGCGATCTCCCGGTCGGGAGCTCGGGTCGCGTTCTGCCGGATGGCAGAGGGCGACGCACTCAGTCGGGGCTGATGTCGTGGTCGAAGAGCGGTGCAGCTGGCAGGTCTTCTCCGGAAGGCAGCGCGGCGCGGCCTCCCGGCACGGTCGAAGCGGGCGCGAAGGCATCACCGGCGACGGCCGACGCCGACGCGGCGCCCCCAGACGAGCCGGCAGAGGAACCCGCGCCCAGAGAACCGGACGGCACACCAGGCGACGGCGGGTCGGAGCCGCCAGGAGGCGCACCGCCCGGAGCAACCGTCGAAGACGCGGCCGAACCGGCAGCCCCGGCGGCGATCGCCGGAGTGAAGAGCACGAGTCCGCTTGCGGCTGTCACGCGCGCATCGGGCGCGACAGCGGTGCTGACGAGCGCCACGGGCGACGCTGGTGACACGCTTCCCGGTGTGCCCGGCTCCACGGTCGGAGTGCCTCCGACAGGAGGCTGCGACGCGGTCGGCGCAAGCGGGGTCACCGCGGTGTCGAGCGCGGCCGACACGTCGGAGACGGTGCCGTCGGCCACATCGGCGACCGGAGCGGTCAGGGACTCGACCGGTGTGGCGCCGAGGGCGGCGCCCACGATCGGGAGCTGCGAGACGGGAGTCGCCGCCACGACCTTGTCGACCGTGGCCGCCACGGGCGTCACCACGGCGGCGACCGGGGTCGACTCGGCCACGCGGTCGACGACCTGCGTCACCGGCTGGACCAGCTGCGTGACTGTCGAGCGGATGGGCGCGGGCAGCGCAGGGGCGACCGCGGACGTCACCGCGTGCGCCGTTTCGCCGACGCCGGTGCTGAGGCTCGAGACGGCCGAACCCAGCGGGTCGGGAGCGGGAGGCTCGGCGGCGTTCGCCGATCCGCCTCCGAACAGCAGGCCGAGGACGGTGACCCCGCCGCCGAGGATGAGAGCCCCGATCAGAAGCCGCAGAGGAGTGAGGGAGGAGCGCCGCACCTCGGGCACATCCACCACACGATCACCCCCTGATCGTCGGCCTTCCGTTCGAGACAGTCGTGAGCGTACTCCTCTGTCTACCTTCTCGGAAGAGCCTGTTCCGCATCCGCGCCGCGATCACTATCACGACGAACGCGGCGACCGTCATCGCGGCGCCGACCCACAGCGGGGAGGCGTATCCGAGCCCAGCCGCGATGGTGAGCCCGCCGAGCCAGGCGCCCAGCGCGTTGCCGACGTTGAACGCGGCGATGTTCGCCCCCGAGGCCAGCGTGGGCGCGGACTCGGCCGAGCGGAGCACGCGGAGTTGCAGCGCAGGCACCGTCGCGAACCCGGCCGCGCCCATCAGCACGAGTGCGATCACGGCTCCGACCGGCAGCGGGGCGGCGACGGCGAAGAGTCCGAGGATGACGGCGAGCGCCGAGAGCACGACCATCAGCGTGCCGTCGATCGAACGATCGGCGAACCGGCCGCCGACCGCGTTGCCGACGAAGAGCCCGACGCCGAAGAGGATGAGCAGCCACGGAACGGCCGCGGACGGGAACCCGGACAGGCCGGTCAGCGTGTAGGCGATGTAGGTGAACGCGCCGAACATCCCACCGAATCCGAGCACGGTCGCGGCGAGCGAGAGCCACAGCTGCGTGGAACGGAAAGCTCGCAGCTCGCCGCGCAGCCCACCGGCCGCGCCCGCATCGTCGCCGGGCCGTCCCGCCGACCGCGGCACCAGGAGGGCGAGCCCGACGAGGGCGATCACGCCGATCGCCGTGATGGCCCAGAACGTCGAGCGCCAGCCGAGCTGCTGCCCGAGCAGGGTGCCGAACGGAACGCCGAGGACGTTCGCCGCGGTCAGGCCGGTGAACATGATCGCGATGGCGCGTGCCTTCTTGTCCGGCTCGACCATCTCGGCCGCCACCACGGACCCGATGCCGAAGAACGCACCGTGGCAGAGCGCCGCGACGATCCGTCCGGCGAGCATGGTCGGGTAGTCGGTCGCGACGGCCGACAGCGCGTTGCCGATGATGAAGAGCACCATCAGCCCGAGCAGGACGGTCTTGCGCCGCAGCCGAGTGACGGCCGCCGTCAGGCCGACCGCACCGACCGCGACGGCGAGCGCATAGCCGGAGATGAGCCATCCGGCCGCGGCGGCATCGACGTGGAAGTCGGCGCCGACCTCGGGCAGGAGTCCGGCGATCACGAACTCGGTGAGGCCGATGCCGAATCCGCCGAGAGCGAGGGCGATCAGACCGACAGGCATGGGAACTCCTGGGAATGTCGAGGGTGGTGGAGAGGAACGCGTAGCATAGTTACTTGCAGACGCGTCATAAATAGTTGCACATG
>JABLTH010072976.1_pt1 | contig 18697 bp, 15 predicted proteins | sample 7875711 | NCBI WGS metagenome assembly JABLTH01 (sample SAMN14941262, study PRJNA633318) | bioreactor metagenome | isolation source: bioreactor | place: China | collected 2019-03-05 | reverse complement strand
CATATCGAAGGCGGCAAGCGCATCGGCTACGGCGCCCGCGCCATCAACAATGGCACCCCGCAGGCCCTGCCCAAGACGGTGTTCCCGGGCGGCGCGCTGGTCGGCTGCGATGCCGGCTACCTGAACGCCGCGCGCATCAAGGGCAGCCATGCCGCCATCAAGAGCGGCATGATGTGCGGTGAAGCCGTGTTCGACGCCGTCACCTCCGGCCGTTCGGCCGATGAGCTGTCCGCCTACCCGGCCGCCTTCGAGCAGAGCTGGCTGAAGGAAGAACTGGACCAGACGCGCAACTTCAAGCTGTGGTTCAAGAAGAGCCCGACGCTGGGCAAGATCATGACCGGCATCGAGCAATGGCTGCTGCCCAAGATCGGCGTCGCCAGCCCGCCCTGGACGCTGCACGGCACCAAGTCGGACAACCAGTCGCTCATGCCGGCAGCCGAGTGCGCGAAGATCGCGTATCCGAAGCCGGACGGCAAGCTGACCTTCGACCGCCTGTCCTCGGTCTTCATCAGCAACACCAACCATGAAGAGAACCAGCCGGCCCACCTGACCCTGAAGGATGCCTCGGTGCCGGTCAAGGTCAACTGGACCAAGTACGCCGGCCCGGAAAGCCGCTACTGCCCCGCGGGCGTGTACGAGTTCGTGCAGGACGACGCCGGCAAGGAGCGCCTGCAGATCAACGCGCAGAACTGCGTGCACTGCAAGACCTGCGACATCAAGGACCCCACCCAGAACATCGTCTGGGTCACGCCCGAAGGTGGCGGCGGCCCCAACTACGTGGGCATGTAAGGCCGGCGCCGCGTTGCGCGCGGCACCCCGGCATCAGGGAAAACGGCAGCCTCCGGGCTGCCGTTTTTTCCTGTCGCGCCCGCTATACTTTTTCCATGGGTGCACCGCCCGCCGCCTGCGAGGCGGCGCGGCGCGCCGGAATCCCCAGGGGGTGCGCAATGGAACTGTTCTCTCGGATCCTGCTCTGCTATGACGGTTCGCGCGAGGGGCGGCGCGCCTTGCGCCTGGGCGCCGACCTGGCACAGCGGCTGGGGGCGGAAACCCACCTGCTGGCCGTGCTCGACAACGCCTACTGGATCCGTGGCTACGATGCCGCGGTGATGGAAGCCACCCTGGTCGAGGAGCAATCGGCACGCGAGATCCTGCGCGAAGGCGTCGAGAAGCTGGAAACGCGCGGCGTCAACGCCACCGGACACTTCGCTACCGGCAGCCCGATCGACCAGATCGCGCGCATGGCCGACCGCATCCGCGCCGACCTGATCGTGGTGGGGCACAAGCGCTGCGGCCTGCTGGCGCGCTGGTGGGCCGGGCAAGGCCACGGCCTGCTGCTGGACAAGGTGTCTTGCAGCGTGCTGGTGGCGGTCGATACCGGCGAGGGGCCGCCGCACGAGTGATGGCGCGTGCCGGGTGCACGCTACTTGTGCCCGGCGCCGGCGCCCCAGCCCCCTCCACCGCCTCCACCGCCCCAGCTGCGGGCGGACGATGCGCCGCCCGAGCCGCCTGTCGTCGATGACCCCAGGTTGTAGAAGGTGGCGCCGAACAGCACGATCAGGCCGTAGACCAGATAGAGAATACGCACGGATCAATCCCCCTCGGCACCGCCCAGGCGGCCCACCACCCAGATGGGCGCCCACAGCAGCAACAGCGCAAAGGCCAGCGTGAACCAGCCGCTGCCGGAAAACAGCGCGATCGGCAGGTTCAGCACCAGCAGCACCAGCGCATAGACCTTGGCCGCCTTGCGGCAGAACGCCATGTCTCCGACCGCCACGCCGACCGCCTTGGCTGCTGCCGGCGTGGCCGCCGCGCTGGCCAGCCCGGGCTTGTCCGGAAACCACTGCGCCACCTGCCGGCGCGCCACCGCCACCGATAGTGTCCACACGATTTCGGTCGCCGAGGTCTCGCGGGTCAGGCGCCGCTGGCGCGGCCCGAATTCGGTCAAGCGCGTGCGGTCACCCGCCTGCACCCGCCAGTTGAAGGTGCCGGCCGCGTACAGCACCTCGCTTTCGTAGTCGGACCCGCGCTGGAAGTTGCCCCCCTGGTAGGTGGCAGTCGTCCCGGACACCAGGCGCGGCCAGGTGTCGAGCACTTCGACGCGGTCCCAGCCATCGCTCTGTTCGACCAGCCACAACAGGCCGCGCTCTTCATTGAAGAGCAGGTACTCGACCCAGGTCGAAGCCTCTTCCTCGTCATGGTCGGTGCACTGCAGCAACCCAAGCACCGTGTAGGCCCGGCCATCGATGCGGCCGCTGTCCCCGGGCGACAGGCTGGTCTTCAGCGCCTCGATCTCACCGTGCTTCTCCAGCACGATGGCGGTCGACGTCGTGCAGTCGACCTCGCTGTGGCACTGCGCGCAGATGACGAAGTTCGCCATGCCGGCACGGTACTGGATCGGGCTGCCGCATTGCGGGCAGGCCAGCGGCACCGCCTTGCCGCGGTAGCGATCCGCCGTTTGCCCGATCTCGTCGGCGGGCCGCAGCAACTGGCAGGCGAGCTGTTCCAGCTTGACCAGTTCGCCGGCATAGAGCGCCGGCGGATAGCCATCGGCATAGTCGAGCGTGAGGAAGCGCCCTTCCTCGCGGAAATCCGCCACCTGCGCTTGCCAGCCCGCTCCCACGGCGAAGGGCAGTTCGCCTTCGCCGCCGGTGCAGCGCGCGCTGCGCACGTCGCCGGCAAGGTAGTTCCGCTTGTCGAAGAACAGGCTTGCTCCGGGTGCCAGCGCCTCGAAACGCGGCAGCCCCTCGCCGCCCTGCCGCACCGGCGCATCCGCGACGCGGCGCGTCAGCATGTACTGCCCGGAAGCATCGGCCAGCCAGCCATCGCTGCCATCGTCGAACAGCAGGTACCACTCGTTCCACAGGCCGGCGTCGTAGCGCAGCTGGAGGCGGCCCACCACGGTGAAGCCCTGCCCCTGCCAGCGGCCGCTGGCATGCAGCCGCAGCGGCGTGTAGTCCTCCAGCACGGCCGACATCTTGCCGATGTCCTTGACCGCATCGGCTTCCTTCAGCAGCGTGCTGTGGCAGTACTCGCAAACCGCCATCACGGCGGCAGAGGAACGGAAGGCGCCCTCCGCGCCGCAGCTCGGGCAATGAAACGTCTGCATGCGCGCCGGTCAACCCACCAGTTTCTTCAGGATCTCGGCCTTGGCGGCATCGAACTCGGCCTGCGAGATCAGGCTCTTGTCGAGCAGCTCCTTGAGCTTCTGCAGGCGTGCGGCGGGATCCTCCGCCGGGGCGCCGGCGGGAGCCGCTGCGGCAGTGGCAGAAGCGGCAGCGGCGGCGGCGGGCGCCGCAGCGCCTGCCAGGCCCCCGGCCATGGCCTGGCCGATGGCCGCGCCGGCGGCCAGGCCGGCGCCCAGCCCGGCCACGCCGCCCTCGTTCTGCGCCGCCAGCGGGATCGAGCTGGCCACCTGGTACTGGGTGAAGCGGCCCATATCCCCCATCATGCCCATCGAGATGCGGGTGTCGATGGCCTTCTGCAGTTCCTCGGGCAGCGAGACATTGGTGACAGCGAAATTCTCCAGCGCCACGCCATAGCGGGCGAATTCCGGCGCCAGCTTCTCCTGCACCGCCTGCGACATCAGCGCCTGGTTGGCCGCCATGTCGAGGAAGGGCAGCGAGGATGCGCCCAGCGTGCTGGTCATGGTGGCGACCAGCAGGTTGCGCAACTGCTCCTCCAGCTCCTCGCGGCCGTACTCGGCGCGCGTGCCGCTGATCTCGGTGTAGAACTTCGCCGCATCGGCAATCTTGTACGAATACAGGCCGAAGGCGCGCAGCCGCACCATGCCGAAGTCCGCGTCGCGGATGGTGATGGGCTGGGCCGTGCCCCACTTGCGGCCGATCTGCAGGCGCGTGCTGAAGAAATAGACGTCCGACTTGAAGGGCGACTCGAACAGCTTGTCCCAGTTCTTCAGGTAGGTCAGCACCGGCAGCGTCTGCGTGGTCAGCTTGTGCATGCCGGGGCCGAACACGTCGGCGATCCTGCCTTCGTTGACGAACACCGCCATCTGCGACTCGCGCACCGTCAGGCTGCCGCCGTACTGGATCTCCATGTCCTCCATCGGATAACGCCAGGCGAGCACGCCGTCGGCGTCCTCGGTCCACTGCAGGATGTCGATGAACTGCTTCTTGATGAACGAGCCGAGGCTCATGGCGGACTCCCTGGAGGCGGTGAGCGTGGAAAGGGAAGCGGGCCGGCGCGGCGGCCTCAGGACAGGCAGGCGGCGTTGAGCGCGCCGACCGCCGACGACATCGTGCCCATCAGGGCGCCCATGCCGATATTGTTCGATTCGATGGCCGCGTCCATGTCGGGCAGCATGCGGGTGAGCGCGGCATAGACCAGCACCTGCACCAGCATGGCGCCGACCGACCACAACAGGAACATCGGGAAGGTGTCGTTGTGCTGGATGCTGGCCGACAGCGTGAAGCACAGCCCGAACACCGAGCCCGCCAGCGACAGCGCCGCGGCCATATTGCCCTGGCGGATCAGCGCGAACTCGCGGAACGGCGTGATCCTGGTGTAGACTCCGACGAACACGGCCAGCAGCACGAGGCTTGCGAGAAGGTGCAAGGCGTAGGCATAGACGGGTTGCATGGTGCGTGTTCCGAGGCAGGTTGCACGGCCGGACCGGCGGGGCCGGACCGGCGGGGCCGGACCAGTGGTCCCCGGCGACCCCGTGGTAAGCGACCCTGTGATCAGCGACCAAGTATAGCCGCTGTCACGGCCGCAGTCCCTTCACCCGATCACATCGCAGCGATCCGAACCCGCACCCGCCCGGTGCGCCGTGCCTTCCTTTTCCCGTTTTTCCCCGCCGCCCGATGCGCGACCGTACCCTCGTCCTTTCCGTGCTGATCGTTGCCTCCTGCGGGCTGGGCTACGAACTGATCGCCGGCGCCCTGTCCAGCTACCTGCTGGGCGACTCCATCCTCCAGTTCTCTTCCATCATCGGCTGCTACCTGTTCGCCATGGGCGTGGGTTCGTGGCTGTCGCGCTACGTCAAGGACGAGGACGTGCTGGCACGCTTCGTCGATATCGAGATCCTGGTCGGCCTGCTCGGCGGCGTTTCCGCCGCGCTGCTGTTCGTGGTCTTCGCCTGGCTGTCGGCACCCTTCCGCGCCGCGCTGTACGCGCTGGTCTTCGTCATCGGCCTGCTGGTGGGCATGGAGATCCCGCTGGTGATGCGCATCTTCAACGCGCGCCGCGCGTCCTTCAGCGAACTGGTCAGCCGCGTGCTCACCTTCGACTACCTGGGCGCGCTCGCGGTCTCGCTGGTCTTCCCGCTGCTGCTGGCGCCGCGGCTCGGCCTGTCGCGCACGGGCTTCCTGTTCGGCATGTGCAACGCCGCCGTGGCCCTGTTCACCACGCGCGTGTTCCGCGCCGAGCTGCCCGACGTGGCCGGACGCACCATGCGCGCCATGGTCGTCATCGCGCTGCTGGGGGCCGGCTTCGCCGGCTCGGCCCGCCTCACCCACTGGGCCGAGCGAGGCCTGTTCGGCGACGAGATCATCCACAGCGAGACCACGCCCTACCAGCGCCTGGTCATCACCCGCTGGAAGGACGACCTGCGCCTCTACATCAACGGCAACCTGCAGTTCTCCTCGCGCGACGAGCACCGCTACCACGAGGCCCTGGTGCACCCGGCGCTGCAGGCCCTGCCGTGGGCGCGGCGCGTGCTGGTGATCGGCGGCGGCGACGGCCTGGCGGCGCGCGAGATCCTGCGCCACCGGCAGATCGAGCACATCACCCTGGTCGACCTGGATCCGGCCATGACCACGCTGTTCTCCCGGAGCGCGCCGCTGCGCGCCCTCAACCGCGACGCGCTGCGCGACCCGCGCCTGCACGTGGTCAACGCCGACGCGGCGCAATGGCTGGAACAGAACACCGAGGTCTTCGACGCCATCATCGTCGACCTGCCCGACCCCTCCAACTTCGGCCTCGGCAAGCTGTACTCGGTGCCGATGTACCGCCTGCTCGCCCACCACCTGGCGGAAAAGGGCTACGCGGTGATCCAGTCGACCTCGCCCTACTACGCGCCACGCTCGTTCTGGGACATCGACGCCACCCTGCGCGAAGCCGGCTTCCACACCTGGCCCTACCATGCCTACGTGCCCTCCTTCGGCGAATGGGGCTTCATCCTGGCCGGCAAGCGCAGCGACTACACGCCGCCCACGCGCTACGACATGCCGATGCGCTTCCTCGACGCCGCCAGCACCGCGCTGATGTTCCGCTTCCCCGCCGACATGGCGCCGCGCGCGGGCCAGCCGAACCGTCTCAACGAACAGACGCTGGTGCACGACTTCGAACAGGACTGGCGCGACGTCATCCGCTGACGCACCCGCCCCCGCTGCCCGCCCGATGGACCGTCGCCGCTTCCTGATCCATGGTGCCGCCGCAGCCGGCAGCGCCGCGCTGGCCGGCTGCGACCGCCTGGACGAGACTGCCGGCCGCTTCCTGGCCGGCCTCGGCCTGAGCGAACTGGAGCCCGCAGTGTTGCGGCCCGGCATGGCGCAAGGCCACGCGCTGCGCGACGCGCAGCGGTGGCCCGCGCCCGACGGCGAACTGCAGACCGAGGTCGCCATCCTCGGCAGCGGCGCCGCCGGACTGTCGGCCGCGTGGCAGCTGGCGCGCGCCGGCCTGCGCGATTTCGTCGTGGTCGACGGACCGGAGTCCGGCGGCAACGCGGCCGCCGGCCGCTTCGGCCCGCTCGGCTTCCCGCGCGGCGCCCACTACCTGCCGCTGCCCTCGCCCGAGTCCGCCCATGTGCGCGAGATGCTGGCCGACCTCGGCGTGATCGAGCAGGACCCGTTCGGCATGCGGCCGCGCTTCGACGAGCGCGTGCTCGTCCACGCGCCCGACGAACGCGTGTTCTTCGCCGGCCGCTGGCAGGACGGCGTGCTGCCGGCCGAAGGCATCGGCGCGGACGATGCGGCGCAATGCGCGCGCTTCTTCGCCCGCATCGAGGTGCTCAAGCGGGCGCAAGGCAGCGACGGCCGCAAGGCCTTCGCCATTCCGCTGGCCCTCTCCTCGCGCGATCCCGCCTGGACCGCGCTCGACCGCACCACGCTGCGCCAGTGGCTGCTGGACGAGGGCTTCACCTCGCCGCTGCTGCACACCTATGCCGACTACTGCTGCCGCGACGACTACGGCGCCGGCCACGGCGCCATCTCGGCCTGGGCCGGCCTGCACTACTTCGCCAGCCGCGGCGGCCACGCGCAGAACTCGGCCGACGGCGCGGTCCTGACCTGGCCGGACGGCCTGCACGGCATGGTCAGGCTGCTGACGGCACGCGTCGACCATCTGCTCGGCACCCGGCCCGGCGCGCAGGCCCAGGGCTGGCGGCGTGCCGGCATGGCCCTGCGGGTGGAGGAACAGCGCGACGGCGTCACCGTGCTGTGCGCCAGCTGGCCCGCCGGCAATGGTTCCAGCGACGCCAGCTGCGCAGGCCCGCTGCCCCCGCCGCGCACCTGGCGCCTGCGCGCGCGCCGCGTGATCTGCGCCATGCCGCTGCATGTGGCCGGCCGCCTGCTGCCGCTCGGCCGCTTCGGCTTCGACGCAGCCCGCCACCTGCCGGCGCATGCCGCCTGGCTGGTGTCGAACTTCCGCCTGCAGGGCTTCCCAGCCGAAGCCGAGGGCGTGCCGCTGGCCTGGGACAACGTCGTGCACGGCTCGCGCGCGCTCGGCTATGTGGTCGCCACCCACCAATGGATACGCCAGGCCCGTCCCGCACAGACCGTGTTCACGGCCTACTGCCCGCTCGACGCCGCGGCCCTGGGCCCGGCCGGCGCCGCCTACGGCGCGGAACCCGGCGCGCCGGACGCGGTGCGCCACTGGCTGGCGCAGGCCAGCCCCGCCGAACTGATGGACTATGCCGTGACCGATCTGCGCCAGGTGTACGGCCGCGCCTTCTGGCGCCACGCCGACCGCGTCGAGATCACCGCGCGCGGCCATGCGATGGCCTCGCCGCGCCCCGGCTTCCTCGGCAATGCCGGCACGGCGGCGCTGCGCGCGGCCGATGGACGCATCCTGTTCGCCCACGCCGACCTGTCCGGGCTGTCGGTGTTCGAGGAGGCGGCATGGTGGGGCACGCGCGCCGCGCTGCGCATCGTCGGATAGGCCGTTTGCGGGCGACGGAGCGCCATCCCGGCATCACGCATACGGCACGCCCGGCCAGTGCCGCGCGTCCGTGACCACTGCGTACCGCTCCGCCGCAGGACAGGCCATCGGGCACGACCGCCCAGGCGAGCGGAAGCCGTGTCAGGCAGGTTGGCCGCCGCCCGGCCGCAACGCCATCGGCACGAAGGCAATGCCATCGCGCTCGACACGGGCGCCGGTGACCCGGAAGCCGAAGCGCTCATAGACCGGCACCGCATAGGGTGTCGAGTTGACCGTGAAGGCCTCGCGATTGCCGGCGGCCATGGCATCCGCCTTCGCGTGTTCCCACAGCAGGCGGCTCAGGCCCCGGCCCTGGAATGCCGGCGCGACGAACAGGTGATAGAGGTGGGTGGTGCCGCGCATCGCCACCACACCGGCCAGCTCACCATCGATGAAGCCCGCGGCATAGCGAAAGTCCGGGGCCGAGATATATCCGCGCACGGCCTCCGGCCCGATGCGGGCCAGAAAGCCTTCCGCGCCCAGGCCGTGCGGATCCAGCGTGAAGAAGCGGGAGACGCTCCGGATCAGGGAACTGATGCGTTCTGCGTCGTGAGGGGTGGCGGATCGGATTTCCATGGCGGTGATGGTATCGCCTCCCCTTCCCGTTGAAAAGAACCGGAAGGATCGCGCGAGGCGGATTCCTCAATGGCTGGCCAGGTTGTCAGAGCCCCCCTGGCTATGGCATGCTGTGCGAATGCACACGACGATGACCCCTGCCCTCCGCAACTGGTGGCGCTCCTGAAGGAGCGGCATCGTCACGTTTTTCCTGTCTTTTCCCCTGACCATGCCGCCGCAGACCGGCCGGCATCGCGTCATCTCCCTGCCTTTCCCGTGCTGCGGCGGTTTCCGATGGAATGCCCCATGCACGACACGCAACACTCCAGTCAAGCTTCTCCCCAGGCCGCGCGCGAAGCGTCCGTTCCCGCGCCCGCCGCCAGCCCTGTCCGCCCCATCGTCCTGACCGGCGACCGCCCCACCGGAGCCTTGCACCTGGGCCACTACGCCGGTTCGCTGAAAAGCCGGCTGGCGCTGCAGGACACGCATGACCAGACCCTGCTGGTCGCCGACACCCAGGCCCTGACCGACAATGCCGACGACCCCGACAAGGTGCGGCGCAACGTGCTGGAAGTCGTGCTCGACTACCTGGCGGTCGGTATCGACCCCACCCGCACCACCATTGCGCTGCAGTCAGCCCTGCCGGCCCTGGCGGAACTGACACTGCTGTACATGAACTTCGTCACGGTGGCGCGGCTGGAGCGCAACCCCACCATCAAGGAAGAGATCCAGGCGCGCGGCTTCGGCCGCGACATCCCGGCCGGCTTCCTCTGCTATCCGGTCTCGCAGGCGGCCGATATCACCGCCTTCCGCGCCGGCGTGGTGCCGGTGGGCGAAGACCAGGCGCCGTTGATCGAGCAGACCAACGAGATCGTGCGCCGCATCAACCGGCAGGCCGGGCGCCCGGTGCTGACCGAAGCGCAGGCGCTGATCCCCACCATGGGACGGCTGCCCGGCGCGGACGGCAAGTCCAAGATGAGCAAATCGCAGGGCAATGCCATCCCGCTGTCGGCCAGCCCCGAGCAGATCCAGGCCGCGGTGCGCGGCATGTACACCGATCCGGGCCACCTGCGCGCGGCCGACCCGGGCAGGGTCGAGGGCAATGTGGTCTTCACTTACCTGGACGCCTTCGACGAAGACCACACCGAAGTCGAGCGGCTCAAAGCCGCCTACCGGGCCGGCGGCCTCGGCGACATGGTGGTCAAGCGCCGCCTGGACGAGCCACTGCAAGCCCTGCTCGCCCCCATCCGCGAGCGCCGCGCGCAGCTGGCGCGCCACCCGGACTACCTGTTGGAGGTGCTGCGGCAGGGCACCGAACGCGCCCGCGCAGTCACGCAGCTGACCCTCGACGAGGTACGCGCCGGGCTCGGGCTGTTCTCGCTGTTCTCCGCTTCGCGCTGAGCCGAACCGGCACCGGGACAGGGACGACGCCGGCCCCTGTGCCGGCAAGGACTACAGCGGCAAACGCGCGCCGGAGAGCAATTGTTCGTAGATGAAGCAGTGCAGCAGGGTCAGCTCGCGCTCGCCGAGGCTGTCGAAAGCCACGCCGAAGGCGGGAAAGCCGGCGTCCTCGGCCTCCCCCGGCAGATTGCGCACCCGCGCGACGATGTCGAGTTCGCTGTCGGCGGCCGCGGTACGCAACTGGAAACGCAGGCGCACCCGGCTGCCCGGCGTGGGCGCCGGCTCGGCGGCATGCAGCAGCGCGCCCCCCAGGCTCAGGTCGGACAGCATGACGAGGCGCTCTTCGCCCTCGCCTCCCGCCTCCTGGCCCAGGAAGGCGGCGAGGCGTGTCGGCACGCGTGCGGCCTTGCGCACGGGGATCTGCTCCACATCGGTCGGGGCCGACAGCACCAGGTAGCGGAACGGGCTGCGGCACACCGCCGTGATGGTGGAGCGGAAGCTGTAGATGACCTGGCCGGAAAACCCCCGCAGCAGCAGCGACTCGCCCGCCTCGATCGCTTGCTCGCGGCCGCCCTGTTGCGGCCAGGAGATGAACAGGGCGTGCTCCATGAAGCCGATCAGGCGGCTCGCCGCGGCACGTTCGTTGTCTTCCGGACGCTTGGCATGCAGCAGCGTGCCGACCGGCAGCCCCAGCGGACCTTTGCCGGCGCGGCCGCTGTCTGCGTTCGGCCGCACCGGCTCGCTGTCCTGGCGGCACAGTTCACCCTGCCGGAATACCAGGGCGGCGTCGCGCGCATCGCGGATGATGTTGCCGCTGCCGAGCACGCAGTTGCCCTCGTCGTCGAACAGCGACCAGGGTAGCGGCTGCCCGAGCGGCAGATCGGTGAGAGAAAGGGGGATCAAGTCCATGCGCGACAAAGCCTCGACGAAAGCACGGCTGGCAGCCACAGACACTTGCCGTGCCCGGCGGCGCCAGCCACCCGATGCGCGTGCTAACGGCGCGCCGGCGCGAAAATTAAGCTTCCGTGACAGGCACGCTGCGTCCGCCATGCGCCTGCCCGAAGCAAAGCGATGATGCGCGGACGGCCGGCGCGCCACCAGCTCCAGGCGCCACATTCCGGCATGGCCGCACTTGACGGCGCCGGCCGGGCTCAGCAGAATACGCCCACCGCCCCATGCTGTCTGACAGCCTGACAGATTCAAGCCACGCCGATGGATACCCTGAGCCGCCCTGCATCGCTCGCCACCCGCATCGCCGACGCCCTGCGCGCCGACATCGCAGCCGGCCGCTTCGCGCCCGGTGCGCGCCTGCCGGCCGAAGCCGCGCTGGCGCAAGCCTTCGGCGTGAGCCGCCCGATCGTGCGCGAAGCCATCGCCCTGCTGAAGGCGGACGGCGTACTGCTGACCCGCAAGGGATCCGGCGCCTATGTGTCGGACACGCCCGGCGGGCAGGTCTGGCGCGTCAACAGCGCACCGGACGGGGGACCGACACCGGTCCAGCTGTTCGAGCTGCGCATGGTGGTGGAGACCGCCTGCGCCGAGATGGCGGCCGCACGGCGCACCGAGGCCGACCTTGCCGCCATCCGTGCGGCGCTGGAGGCGATGCGCACCCGCGCCGGTGACTTCGCCGGCGCCGCGGCTGCCGACGTGGCCTTCCACCACGCGATCGCCGCCGCCGCGCACAACCCCTGTTTCACCGGCCTGACCGACCTGGTCGGCCAGCACCTGCTGCAAGCCCGCCAGACGGCCTGGGAAAACGCCGCCCGTTTCCGCGGCGGCCACGGCGCCGCGGATGCCGAGCACGCTGCCCTGGTCGAGGCCATCGCCGCCGCCAATCCGGCTGCCGCGCGCCAGGCGGCACGCCGGCACCTGCTGGCGGCGGCACGGCGCATGGGCCTGGAACCGGGCTGAGGCCAGCCGGGCGCGCCGCGCAGGCGCCATGACGAACGGCAAGGAACAGAAACCTGTGACCGGTCACTGGCTGCTAGCTCACCGGTAGCTCGCCGGTAGCTCGCCGGTCACTGGCAACAACGAACAACGAAAAGGAAGCAAGATGGAACAAGTGGATTGCGTGGTGACCGGCGCCGGCGTGGTCGGCCTGGCGGTAGCGCGGGCGCTGGCGCAGCAGGGCCGCGAGGTGATCATCCTGGAAGCGGAGAATGCCTTCGGCACCATCACCAGCGCGCGCAACAGCGAAGTGATCCACGCCGGCATCTACTACCCGGCCGGCTCGCTGAAGGCGGAGCTGTGCGTGCGCGGCAAGGCCATGCTCTACGACTACTGTGCCGACCACCATGTCAGCCACCAGCGCTGCGGCAAGCTGATCGTGGCCACCAGCCAGGAGCAGGTGACCACGCTGGACGGCATCCGCGCCAAGGCGGCCGCCAACGGCGTGGACGACCTGCGCCTGCTGTCGCGCGACGAGGCGCGCGCGCTGGAACCGCAGCTCGAATGCCAGGCCGCGCTGTTGTCGCCGTCCACCGGCATCATCGACAGCCATGGCCTGATGACGGCGCTGCTGGGCGATGCCGAGCGTGCCGGCGCCATGCTGGCCGTGCAGTCGCCGGTGCTGTCCGGCGCGGCCGGCGACACCGGCATCCGGCTCGAGGTCGGCGCCGCCGACGGCGCAGGCACCACCACGCTGCTGGCACGCAGCGTCGTCAATGCCGCCGGCCTGACGGCCCCCGCCCTGGCGCGCCGCATCGCCGGCCTGCCCGCTGAGCATATCCCGCCGCAGTATTACGCCAAGGGCTGCTATTTCACGCTGGCCGGCCGCGCCCCCTTCTCGCGGCTGATCTACCCGGTGCCCGAGGCCGCCGGCCTGGGTGTGCACCTGACGCTCGACCTGGGCGGCCAGGCACGCTTCGGCCCGAACGTGCATTGGATCGACGAGATCGAGTATGGCGTCGACCCGTCGGACGCCGACAGTTTCTATGGCGAGGTGCGCCGCTACTGGCCCGGACTGGCCGACGGCACGCTGCAGCCGGGCTATGCCGGCATCCGCCCCAAGATCAGCGGACCGGGCGAGACCGCGGCCGACTTCCGCATCGACGGCCCCGCCGTGCACGGCGTGCCGGGGCTGGTCAACCTGTTCGGCATCGAGTCACCGGGGCTGACGTCTTCCCTCGCCATCGGCGAGCGCGTGGCCGCCCTGCTCGCCTGAACAGCGCCGCGCCTCAGCCTGCGGCCGGCAGCGCCGGCCGCGCCTCGCCAGCGAAGCTCAGCCAGGCGCACAGCGCGCCCAGCAGGGCCGCCAGCGCGGCCAGCCCGAAGGTGTGCTCGGGACCGAGCGCTTTCCAGGTCCAGCCCATCGCCAGTCCGCCCAGGGTGCCGCCCAGGCCGTAGGAAATCCCGGTGTAGAGCGCCTGCCCGCGCCCCTGCAGCGGCCCGGCGAACCAATGCTGCAGGCGCTTGAGGCTGGCGCTGTGGTGCGCGGCGAAGGTCGCCGCGTGCAGCAGTTGCACCGCCGCCATCAGCCAGGCCAGTTGCCCGAAGTAACCGGTCAGGCCGAAACGCAGCGCCGCCAGCAGGAAGGTCCCGGCCAGGATCGCGCGCAGCGGCACCCGTGCGAACAGGCGGCCCTGGTAGAAGAAGAACACGATCTCGGCCACCACGCCGATGGTCCACATCACGCCGATGGCGAACTTGCTGTAGCCGAGTCGTTCCAGGTACAGCGAATAGAACACGTAGAGCGCCGCGTGCGCGAACATCATCAGGAAGGATGCGCCCAGGAACCAGGCCACGTCGGCACGCCGCAGCAGCGGCATGGCCGGCGGCGGCCGCGTGCGCGGCCCCTCCTCCGGCGCATCCCGCATTCCTGCCACCACCAGCGTGAACAGCGCGAGCGTGGCGCTTGCCAGCCACGGGAAAGCGTCGATGCCGACCCGCTCGAACAAGGCCCCGCCCAGCAGTACCGCGGCGATGAAGCCGGCCGAGCCGAACATGCGGATGCGGCCATAACGGTGGTCGAAGGCGCCATGGCGGCGCAAGGTGGAGATGGTCAGCGCGTCGCCCAGCGGTGACATGGCGCTGGTGATCAGGTTGAGACCGAGCATCATGGCCACCATGGCGCCGTAGCCATGCACGCCGGGCACCACCAGGAAGGCCAGCAGCGCGCACACGGCAGTGAAGCGCAGGATGCGCACGCGGGTATGGGTGACGTCGGACAGCCAGCCCCACAGATAGGGCCCGGCGATGCGGGTGACCTGGAAACAGGCCATCAGCACGCCGATCTGCAGCGCCGAGAAGCCGCGGCCGGCAAAGAACAGGCTGACGTAGGGCGACACCACCCCCACGTAGCTGTAGTAGCCCAGATAGAACAGGCCGAAGCGCGTCAGCGGCACGCGCGCGCCCGCGGCCTGGCCGGCGGGCTGCAACTCAGCCTTGTTGCGGAGCCTGGGCCGGGATGCGCGGCGTGTCCACGCGCACGTCGCCGCACTGAGCGCGGTGGCGCAAGGCGTGGTCGATCAGCACCAGCGCCAGCATGGCTTCGGCGATCGGGGTGGCGCGGATGCCCACGCAGGGATCGTGGCGGCCGAAGGTCTCGACGGTGGCGGCCTGGCCGGCCTTGTCGATCGATTCGCGCGGCGTGCGGATGCTGGAGGTCGGCTTGATCGCCAGCGAGGCCGTGATGTCCTGGCCGGTCGAGATGCCGCCCAGCACGCCGCCCGCGTTATTGCTGCGGAATCCGGCAGCGGTCAGTTCGTCGCCGTGCTGGCTGCCGCGCTGCGCGACGCTGTCGAAGCCGGCGCCGATCTGCACACCCTTGACCGCGTTGATGCCCATCAGCGCATAGGCGATGTCGGCATCGAGCTTGTCGAACAAGGGCTCGCCCAGGCCGACCGGCACCTGGCTGGCCACCACCTCGATGCGCGCGCCGACCGAGTCGCCGTCGCGCCGCAGCGCATCCATATAGGTTTCCAGTTCCGGCACGATGTCGGCATTGGGCACGAAGAAGGGGTTCTCGCCGACCTGCGACCAGTCGACGAAGGGCACCTCGATCTCGCCCAGCTGCGACAGGTAGCCGCGGATCTCGGTGCCGTACTGCTCGCGCAGCCATTTCTTGGCCACCGCGCCGGCCGCTACCACGGGCGCCGTCAGGCGGGCCGACGAGCGGCCGCCGCCGCGGTGATCGCGGATGCCGTACTTCTGCCAGTAGGTGTAGTCGGCGTGGCCGGGGCGGAAGGTCTCGACGATATTGCCGTAGTCCTTGCTGCGCTGGTCGGTGTTGCGGATCAGCAGGCAGATCGGCGTGCCGGTGGTCTTGCCCTCGAACACGCCCGACAGGATCTCGACCTGGTCGGCTTCCTGGCGCTGCGTCACGTGGCGGGAAGTGCCGGGACGGCGGCGGTCCAGGTCGCCCTGGATATCCGCCTCGCTCAGCGCCATGCCCGGCGGGCAGCCGTCGATCACCGCACCGATGGCCGGGCCATGCGATTCGCCGAAAGTCGTGACAGTGAAGAGCAGGCCTAAGGTATTGCCGGACATGATGGGGAGCGCACAGGAAGAGGGAACGGCCTACATTGTAAGGCCATTGTGCCGCTTTGCCCCAGCCGTGCCGCGCACTCAGGCGGCAGCTGCCGGCCATGGCGCGGGCGGCACCGCCGCCGGCGCGGCCAGCTCCGGATAGTAGCAGCGGCGCATGCGTTCGACGTAGGCCACCACATTGGCATGCGAGGCCGCCGCCACGCGGATCGGCGACTCGAACGCCGGCGCCAGCGCCCCCATGGCGAAGGCGAACAGCGTGGCGTCTGCGCCACATGGGCGATCACCCATCAGGTAAGGCTTGTCGCCCAGGATATCGGCCACGGAGGCCATGCCCTTGGCGGCCAGCGCCAGCAGCTCCTCCGGCGCATGCCGGCCCAGCCCCTGCGCCCACAGCGCCTGCCTGACCTTGCGCCGCACCAGGGCCTCGACCAGCCCGCGCAGCGGCGCCGGCCCCGCGCGGAAGAACTGCGCCGGCCCCTTGGCGAAGTTGTCGCCCTCGAGCCAGCGCATGCGGGCGATGGCCCAGTACAGGTTATCCTCCAGCAGCTTCTCCACCGCCCAGGCGATGCCGCGCTCGGCGGCGCTGAGACCCTCGTCGAAATCGATGTGGTAGGTCTTTTCGAGATGCCAGCGGATCAGCGTCGAATCCGCCACGATGCGGCCGCTGTCGTCCAGGTAGGGCAACTTGCCCTTGGGTGCCCGCCGCAGGCTGCCGCGCTCGGAACGGTACGGCAGGCCTGCCAGCTTGAGCAGCATGTCCGCCTTGGTGACGAACGGGCTGGCATCCGGCAGGCCGAAGGCCGGCCCGAAGGTGTAGAGGACGATCATCGCTACCTGCTCCCGGGAAGATGAAGACTGCGCCGGAGCGCACGCGGCAGCCCCGGCACCACGTCCGGCACCACGCTCAACGCCAGTCGCCGCGCAGGTCGAGCACCACCTGGCGCAAGCCTTCCGGCGTCACCGCCTCCGGCGCGATCGGCTCGCCCACCACCAGCTCCAGCCGGCTCAGGATGCCGCGCCGGAACGGCCGTGACATGGCCGCCCCGCCCTTGCGCGAGAAGAAGCTGCCCCACAGGCCGCGCAGCGCCATCGGCACCACCGGCACCGGCGTGCGGCCGATGATCTGCATCACGCCCTGCTTGAAGGGATTGAGCTCGCCGTCCGCCGTGATCTTGCCTTCCGGGAAGATGCAGACGAGATCGCCCTCGGCCAGGGCCGCCGCAATGCGGTCGTAGGCGCGCGCCAGCAGCGTGCCGTCCTCGTGCGCGGGCGCGATGGCGATCGCCCCCGCCTGCCGGAAGAACCACGACAGGAGCGGCACCTTGAAGATGCGGTGATCCATCACGAAGCGCACCGGGCGGGGGCTCGCCGCCATCAGCACCACCGCATCGGCGAAGCTCACGTGGTTGCACACCAGCACCGCCGCGCCCGCCTCCGGAATGCGCTCGGCATGGATGCGGCGCAGCCGGTAGACCGTATGCACCAGGATCCAGGCGATGAAGCGCAGCAGGAACTCCGGCACCAGCGAATAAACGTAGAGCGCCACCACCACATTGAGCAGGCCCACCACCAGGAACAGGTGCGGAATGGTGTAGCCGGCCTGCGTCATCGCCACGCCCAGCAGCGAGGCGGCGATCATGAACAGGCTGTTGAGGATGTTGTTGGCGGCGATGATGCGGGCGCGGTGCGTGGGCGCGCTGCGGCTCTGGATCAGGGCGTAGAGCGGCACGCTGTAGAAGCCGCCGAACATGGCCAGCAGGAACAGGTCCGCCAGCACGCGCCAGTGGCGCGGATCGGCCAGGAAGTCGCCGACCCCCGACAGCGCGGCATGGTGCTCGCCATGGCTGGCGAAATACAGCTCGATGGCGAACACGCTCATGCCGATCGAGCCGAACGGCACCAGCCCGATTTCCACGTGGCGCCCCGAGAGGCGCTCGCACAGCAGCGAGCCGATGCCGATGCCGAGCGAAAAGACCGCCAGCAGCATCGTCACCACGTTCTGGTCGCCGCCGAGCACCTCCTTGGCGAAGCCGAAGAAGGAAGTCAGCATGGTGGCACCGAGGAACCACAGCCAGGAAATGCCCAGCAGGCTGAGGAAGACGGTGCGGTTCTGGTGCGCCAGCTTCAGGTTGCGCCAGGTCTCGCTGAGCGGGTTCCAGTTGATGCGCAGGTCCGGCTGCGGCGCCGGCGAAACCGGCACGCCGCGCGACACCAGCCGGCCCGCCAGCGCCAGCGCGAGGCAGAGCGCGCCCACGTAGAGCGGCCCGATCACGTCCCCGCCGCGGCTCAGGCCGGCCAGCTCGCCGCCCACCAGGGTGCCGATCAGGATGGCCACGAAAGTGCCCATCTCGACCATGCCGTTGCCGCCCACCAGCTCGGTCTCGTCGAGGTGCTGCGGCAGGTAGGCGAACTTGACCGGCCCGAACAGCGTGGAATGCAGCCCCATCAGGAAGGTGCAGGCGTACAGCACCGGTGCGCTGTGCCAGACGAAGCCGGCCAGCCCCAATGCCATGATGACGATCTCCAGCGACTTGACCAGGCGGATCAGGCGCGACTTCTCCATCTTGTCGGCGATCTGGCCGCTGGTGGCCGAGAACAGCACGAAGGGCGCGATGAAGATGGCCGAGATCAGGAACGCGGCGCTGTGCGGGTCGACGCCCTCGAACAGCGTGGCATGGTAGGTGACCAGCGATGTGAAGGCCACCTTGAAGACATTGTCGTTCATCGCCCCCAGGAACTGCGTCCAGAAGAAGGGAGCAAAACGGCGCGTGGACAGCAGTTGGAACTGGCTCTTGGAGTGGCTCTTGGAGTGGCTCTTGGGATCGCTCATGGGGACGCAGGAATTGGCCCGTCCGGGCAGGACGCCGGCCGTCGCCGGCAGCGGCCGCCGCGGGCGCCGCGCGACCGGCGCACCCGCGGGCGCGCCGATGGCGCCCGCCTGCGACGCCGGGGACTCAGTCGGCCCGCTCCTCGGGCCAGTCGCGGATGTAGGCCTTGAGCATACGGTTCTCGAAGCTCTGCTCCTCGACCACCGCCTTGGCCACGTCGTAGAAGGAAATCACGCCCATCAGGGTGCGGTTGTCCATCACCGGCAGGT
>JABLTH010066369.1_pt1 | contig 18726 bp, 17 predicted proteins | sample 7875711 | NCBI WGS metagenome assembly JABLTH01 (sample SAMN14941262, study PRJNA633318) | bioreactor metagenome | isolation source: bioreactor | place: China | collected 2019-03-05 | reverse complement strand
GCACTGTTCCGCGCGCCGGCCGGGCTCACCGGGCACGTGCTGTCGCTGGTGACGGCGCGAGTGCCGCTCGCCAACGTGAGCCTGGCCGCGCACACCGACCCGCGGGCGGAGGAGCCGCGCCGCGTCGTGGAGGACATGCTGGTGGAGGCGCGCCGCCGGGGTGTTCCGACACCGCGGCTCGACCGGGCCGGGGCCGCTCTCGCCCGGTGATCCCGAGCGTGGGCCCTGCTAGCGGTGCAGCGCCGCGTCGATCTCGGCGGACGTCGGCGCGGTCGCCGGGCCGCGGCGGGTGACGGCGATCGCGGCGGCGGCATTGGCTCTGCGCGCCGCGGTGAGCAGGTCGTCGCCGCGGCTGAGCGCGGCGGCGAGCACGCCTCCGTGGGCGTCGCCGGCGCCGTTGCTGTCAACTGCGCGCACCAACAACCCGGGCACGAGGACCGGCTGTTCGGGCGCCTCTGGGCGAACGACCCAGCAGCCGGCGGCGCCGTCGCGGACGATCGCGGCGTGGCCGCGGGTTCGGGCGGCCAGCACGACCGCCGCCGCGGCGAGGTCGTCGCCTCCGGTCATCAGCCGGGCTTCCCGGGCGTTCGCGCTGAGCACGTCGGAAGAGGCGAGGACGCGAGTCAGAAGGGCCGGCGCGAAGGTGTCGACGAGCGGCGACGGGTCGAACAGCACGCGCGTGCCGGAGGGCAGGGCCTCCAGCCAGCCGGGCAATGACTCGGCGTTGACAGGGTGGGCGAGGCTGTAGCCGGACACGTACACGAGATCCTCCGGTCCGACCGCGACACGGTCGAGGTCGGCACGGGTCAGGTGGCCCTCCGCGCCCAGGGCGGTGACGAAGGTCCGCTCGGTGGAGGCGTCGACGAGCGCGATCGTATAGCCGCTGTCGACGTCGTCGATCCCCGGCTGGGCGACCTCGAACCCGGCCTCGGCGAGGGCGGAGCGGACGATGGCGCCGAAAGCACCAGAGCCGTACTGCCCGGCGAACACGACAGGCAGCCCGTCGCGATGTGCGGCGACCATCGTGTTGAAGCCTCCGCCGGCCGTGAGCCCACTCGAGGAGGCGATGACGTCGCCACCCGGGTCCGGCATCCGGTCGATCGTCATCACGATGTCGACGATCACGTTGCCGGTGAAGACGAGCCGCGGCGTGTCAGCCACGCGCGGCCTCCACGGTCTCCTGCGTCGCCCGCTGCGCGGGGTCGACCAGCTGGCCGCGCGCACCGCCGAGCGCCGTGTACAGACCGGCTGCGATCACGAAGGTCACGATCCAGGCGATGCCGCCCTGGCCGATCGACAGCAGCGCATAGCCGACGACGATGGCGATCGCCCAGGCGCCGATTGCGCGCCACTCGAACCCGCCGCGGTACCAGTAGCGGCCACCTCGCATGTCGAGGAGGGCGACCGGGTCGTACCAGCGACGCTTGATCATGTCCATCAGGAACACCGCCAGCCACGCCGTGATCGGGATGGCGAGGAGGGAGATGAAACTGATGAACGGTCCGTAGAACGACCCGGCGACCAGCATGAAGTAGATCGAGCCGGCGAAGGTGACCACCACGTCGACCGTGACGGCGTAGACACGGCGGATGCGCACGCCGAGCGTCAAGGTGGTGAGGCCGGCCGAGTAGACGGAGAGGTGGTTCGAGAGCAGCAGTCCGCCGAACGCCGCGATCAGGTACGGGATCGCCATCCAGGTGGGCAGCAGTTCGCGGATGGCCGCGACCGGGTCGCTGGCGGTCTCGAGCGAGGTGTCGCCCGCGCTCAGGAGGGCGCCCAGGCCGATGAGGATGACGAGCGGGATGCCCGCACCGGCAGCGCTCGCCGAGATGAGGCGGGCGGCCTTGACGCTGGTCTTCTGGTAGCGGGCCATGTCGGCGCCGGCGTTGGCCCAGCCGATCCCGGTGCCTGCCGCCATGGTGGCGACGCCGACGAGCATCGCTCCGAACCCCCCACCCGGCATCGCGGCGACCGCCGACCAGTCGATCGTGGTGATCAGGGCGATGCCGACGACGATGTTGAGTGCGCCGAAGATCCAGGTCGCCCACTTCTGGATGACGAGGATGGCGGCGTGGCCGAGGCCCGAGACCAGCAGAGTGCACGCCTCGAAGATCGCGATGGCGACGATGGCGAGCACCGGTACCGCCTTGGCGTTCGCGTCCGTGCCGAAGATCAGGGTGAACAGCGACAGCAGCACGAAGGCGCCGGTGGTCGTGTTGACCGTCTCCCAGCCGAGTCGCGACAGCAGCGACACGAAGGTCGGCCCCGCGTTGCCGCGCGGGCCGAAGATCGCACGCGACAGGGTCATGCTCGGGGCGCCTCCGCGGCGCCCGGCGATCGAGACGACGCCGACCAGGGCGAACGAGCCCGCAGTGCCGATGGCCGCGACGATGAGCGCCTGCCAGATGTTGAGGCCCTGCACGGCGACGAGGGTCGCGCCGAGAAGGAGGCCCAGGATCGAGATGTTCGCGGCGAACCAGACCCAGAACAACTGCAGGGGGTTCCCTGTGCGCTCGGTCGCCGGCACCGGCTCGATGCCGCGCTGCTCGACCGCGGAGAGGGCGGAACGGGTGGACATGGGGTCTCCAGACGTCGTTGTGTGAATCGTGTTGGGGGAGGGGAGCGGCAAGGCGTTCAGCCGCGGAGGGCGAGGAGGTCCCGGACGAGCGGGTCGAGGTCGAGACCGTTGACGCGGCGGACTTCGCTCCGCGCCGCTTCGGGCCAGACAGCGCGGCCGTGGGTCGCGCCGAGCACCGCGCCGGCCATCGCGGCGACGGTGTCGGTGTCGCCGCCGAGGCCGGAGGCGAGGCAGAGGGTCGACCAGGGGTCGTCGGAGCACGCCGCCAGAGCGAGGGCGGCCACGACCGACTCCTGAGAGGCGACAGACGTGCCGATCACCCGGGCGACCGCATCGGCGCGCCGCTCGGGCGCGAGATCGGCGACGAAGGGGATCGCCCAGCGCAGGCGCGGACTGATCTCGCCGCCGGCGGCCCAGTGCCCGCGGCGCGCACCCTCGTCGGCGGCGGCGATGGCGACCTCGACGGCCTCCGCCGTTCCGGCGCCGTCGATGCCCGCGCTGACGGCGGCGCCGATCGCGGCCGCACTCGCGATGCCGAGGCTCGTGTTGTGGGTGGGCTCGCTCGTGGCGGCCACCGCGTCCACGAACGCGGGCACGGTGTCGACGTGATGCGCGATGCCGACCGGGGTGATCCGCATCGCGGCGCCGTTCGTCGTGCCGAAGCGGCCGGCCTCGGTCGCGGGGATACCGTCGGACAGTCGCTGCAGCGCAGCCTTGGTGCTAGGACCGAGCAGGTCGAGCGAGCCGCGGGCGGACATCTCCGCCTCCCAGGCCAGGAGCCGGGCCGCGAGCTCCTCCACGTCCACGCGCCCGGCGCCCTCCACGAGCAGCTCGGCCAGCAGGACCGCCTGTTCGGTGTCGTCGGTGATCGAACCCGCGGGCATCCCCGCGGCGATCAGCTGGCGCGGGCCGGCGTCTACGAAACCGGTGATCGTGCCGTAGTCCTCGCGGATCTCGGTGCGCGACATCGACTGCGTCGGCATCCCGAGCGCATCGCCGAGGGCGAGGCCCTCGAAGGCGGCCAGTGCGCGGTCGTCGCGGGTGCTCAGTGCGGTGCCGGCGGGCAGTGTCTCGGTCACTTCGCGCTCCCGAACGTGAGGTGCAGCCGGAACCGCTGCGGGTCGAGGAGGCTGACCACCTTCTCGACGAAACGGCCGTCCGCGTCGCGGGCGATACGGACGGCGTGCAGGAAGGCCTCGCCCGGCCGGCGCCCCATCAGCGCGGCATCCGCGTCGTCGAGCGTGGTCACGGCGATCCACTCGTCGCCCTGAGCCGGCACGAGGCCGGCCGCGGCCATGGTCTGGGTGAGGGAGTCGTCCACGAGCCCATCGAGCGGTACGTCCGCGACGCGGCCGAGCGCAGGCACCCGGCTGCGCTCGAGTGAGACGGCCGTGCCGTCCTCAAGCCGGCGGACGCGGTCCAGCGCCAGGAAATCCATCCCGCCGGAGCCGACGGACGCGGCGAGGTCGGGGTCGCGGACGAGCTCGGCGCGGAGGACGTCGGTCCGGTTCACTGTCCCGCTGACCGTGAGCGCCCGGCCCCAGCTCGGTGTGTCGCCGAGCTCCTGCCCGTCGAAAGTGACGAACGAGCCGATGCCCGTCCTCGTGTCGATGAGGTCCTCCTCGGCGAGTGCATCGAGCGCGCGGCGGATGGTGCCGCGGCTGACCGCGAAGCGCTGGGCGAGCTCGTTCTCGCCGGGGAGCAGGGACCCGTTGCGGTAGGCGCCGCTGAGGATGGCGGCGCGCAGCTCGCCCGCGATCTCCTGCCGCTTGAGGGAGGTGCGGCTGCGCGTGGCAGTGGGGTCGTCGTTGTCCATGACCGATACTGTACCTGTTCACTACCTGTACAGCAAGGATACGGCTACAGCGACCACCTCGTCCGGTATCGCGGCACCGAGTAGCAGGGCGGGGCGCTACGCCCGCGCCAGCCGGCGCTGCGCGGCGGGCAGAACGATCCCTGCAGCGTCGACGGCGGCGAGGACCTCGTCGAGCACGGCCCCGCGCGGCGTCGAGTGGTCGCCGGCCCACCAGCGTTCGGCGACGATCTCGAAGATCGTGATGGTGGTGCGCGCGGTCAGCTGCACGTGCAGGTCGTCCTCGGGCAGGCCCATCCGGCGCCCGAGTTCGGCCTCCAGTTCGGCCCGCGACTGCATGAAGACGTCCCAGAGCCGCGCGCGCGGCACCGGGGAGATGTCGATGATGTGCCGGAGGTCCGAGAAGCGCGGCTCGTCGTGGAAGGAATCCAGAGCCGCCTCGAGCGTCGCGGCGAGCACCTGCGGGATGGGCTCGTCGTCCGGGCGTGCACGCAGCACCGCGCCGAGCTGCAGGGACTCCGTGAGCCGGCCGAGGATGAGCAGGTCTTTGCTGGGGAAGTAGCGATACAGCGTCGACGGTGCGATCTCGGCGCGTTCGGCGATCTGCTCCATCGTCGTCTCGTCGTAGCCCTGGGCGAGGAAGAGCTCCGCGGCGACGTCGAGGATCTGGTCCCGCGTCCGGGCGGCCTTGGTCTCCCTCAATCCCATGGGACTCAGGATACTCCCCGATTTCGTAGTTGACACGAATCGAGTGTGACTACAGAATGAGAGCCACTCCGATTTTGGAGTCACGGTCACACCGGATCCCGAACACACAGAGGAGTGTGGAATGTCCCGATCGGACGACATCGACGTCGCCTTCGAAACCCCCGGCCCTGCGGCAACGCCGCTTCCGCGTCTCGTCGGGGTGATCCTCACCTCGAACATGGGTGCTCTGATCGCCCTGCTCACGCCCCTGCAACTGCTGCTCACGCTGCACCTGACGAGGATCGCCGGGCCGGGAGCCGCCGCCGCGTTCGGCATCGTCACGGGCTTCGGCGCGCTGTTCGCGCTCGTCGCGAACCCGCTCGCCGGCCGAATCAGCGACCGCACCGCCGCCCGGTTCGGCCGCAGGCGCACGTGGATCCTCACCGGTGGCGTCTCCGGCTCGCTCGCCGTCTTCGCGCTCGCGTTCACCACGGAGGTGTGGCAGGTCGCCCTCGTCTGGTGCCTGACGCAGACGCTGTTCAACTTCCAGCAGGCCGCCACCAGCGCGCTCCTGGCCGACCAGGTCCCGCCGCTGCGCAGGGGGACCGTCTCCGGTTTCGTCGGCTTCGCCGCCGCGGCCGGGCCGCTGATCGGGCTCACGGCCGTGAGCGCCATCGCGGCGCCGGTGGCGCAGTGGGCCGCGGTCGCGGTGATCTCGCTCATCCTCGCGATCGTCGCCGTGCTGCTGCTGCGCGATCCGCAGCACACGCGCGAGCCGGGACAGTCCGGGCTGAACGTCGTCGAGCTGGCGAAGTCGTTCTGGCTGAACCCCTGGCGGCACCCGGCGTTCGGCTGGGCGTGGGCCGTCCGCTTCCTCATCACCTGCGCCTACGCGAGCGGCACCTACAACGCGTTCTTCCTCATCCAGCGCTTCGGTGTCGCAGAGGCCGACGTCGCCGGCATCGTGCTCGGGCTGTCGCTGCTCTCGGTCGCGCTCCTCGCGGTCACGAGCGTGATCGCCGGCCTGGTCTCGGACCGGCTGCGCCGTCAGAAGCCGTTCGTGGTCGCCGCCGGACTGCTCGCGGCGCTCGGGCTGGCGGGCATGGCGTTCGCGCCGAGCATCGGATTCGTGTTCCTCGCCACGGCTGCGATCGGCGTCGGCACCGGGCTGTTCTTCTCGATCGACAGCGCCCTGTGCGTCCGCGTGCTGCCGAGCAGTGAGAACGCCGGCAAGGACTTCGCGATCATCAACATGGCCAACACGCTGCCGCAGTCGTTCGTGCCGTTCATCGCCCCCTTCCTGCTCGGCCTCGGCGGCTACACCGCGCTCTACCTCGTCCTCGCCGTGCTGGGCGTCGTCGGCGCCGTGTTCGTCCTGCGCCTGCCCGAGCTCGGCCGCGAGGGCGACCCGCGCTGGGCGGTCATCACGCGCGGCGAGGTGCACGCACCGGCCGCGGTGGAACCCACCGCCGTCTGACCTGCCGCCCGGACCGTAGACCAGTCCCGTCCATCCACCACCCGTCCCATCCACCAGCACCGCCGAGGAGCACCATCGAATGAACACCCTGTCCGTCTCCAGCTACAGCGTGCGCGAGCAGCTCGGACCCGTCGACTTCACCTTCGTCGACCCGTCGTCCGGCCGTGACGTGCACATCTCGTTCCCGTTCACCAAGGATCTCGAACTGTCCGAGTTCCCCGCCCGCGCGAAGAGCGCGTTCGGGGTCGACGCGATCGAGACCGTCGCGTTCCAGTTCGCCGGCCTGGACGACCCCGAGCTCGACCGCTTCGCAGCGGCCCTGCGCGACACCGGCGTGACGCTGCTCAACGTCGCGATCGACGCGGGCGACCTCCTCGAGCCCGACCCCGCCACGCGCGGCGCCGACATCGCCGAGCTGCAGCGCTGGATCGACCGGTTCGCGGCCATGGGTTCGCGTTTCGTACGGGTGAACCCGGGTTCGCCGATGGCCCAGCACCACGGCGACGACCTCCCGGACTACCTCGTGGAAGCCCTGCGCGACCTCGGCGCGTACGCGAGCGAACGCGGTGCTCGGCTCCTGGTCGAGAACCACGGCGGCCCGAGCAGCGACCCGGTGTGGATGACACGGCTGCTCGACGCCGTCGGTCACGACCGCCTCGGCCTGCTGCTGGATCTCGGCAACTTCGATGCGCTGATGCTGCCGACCATGGCCCTGCTCTTCGGCGGCCAGGACGGCGAGCCGGTCGACCCCGAGCAGCTCTTCGCCTCCGTCGACCTGACCTCGCTCTATGTGGGCATCGAGGCCCTCGCGCCGCGCGCGGAGCTGGTGCACGTGAAGGCCCACGCGGTCGACGCGGATGGAGCGGTCGGCCCTGTCGACCTACGGCGCGCGCTCGGCCTCCTCACGGCCGTCGGCTACGACGGTCCGCTCACCGTCGAGTACGAGGGCACCGGAGGCGACCCGTGGGCCAAGAGCGCCCGCGTGCTCGAGGTGGCGGCCGCCGCGGTCGAGGAGGTCGCCCGATGAGCGCCGCCGAGGCGATGGAGACCGTCGACGTCCTGATCGTCGGCTCCGGCCCTGCCGGCTCCACGTACGCGCGCACGATCGGCGACGCCCTCCCCGACGCACGCATCCTGATGGTCGAGGTCGGCCCGGCCGTACCCGGTACGCGCGGCGACCACACCCAGAACATGACGGAGGAGGACCGCCTCGCCGTCCAGCTGCTCACCCAGGGTCCGGACGCGGGCGTCTAGCGGGCGGCCGCGTTGTCCGACATCGCCCCCGGGATCGACCCGAGCCTGGAGTTCCGGCAGACCATCCTGCCCGGCCTGTTCTTCGTCGACCCGCGCCCGACGCTCGCCGACGGCGACGTGGGCCTGCCCGCGGCCAGAATGTCGAGCGGGGTCGGCGGTATGGGAATCCACGGGGGCACCTCGTGCCCGCGACCGCACCAGTCCGAGCGCATCCCCTTCCTCCCCGCCGAGGAGTTGGATGCGGCGCTCAGCCACGCGGAGGGCCTGCTCGGCGTGCACACCCCGCCGAACGGCGGCAGCGGACTGCTCCGGGCGCTGCGCGACGCGATCGCCGGCGAGTTCGACGGCCCCGGCCTCACGCCGACGTCGTACATGCCGACGGCGACGCACTGGGACGGCACGGGCCTGCGCTTCTCGGGCACCGGCGTCATCCTGGGCGACTTGGAGGCGACGGTCCCCGGTTTCGAGCTCCGCTCCGAGACGCTCGTGCGCCGCGTGCTGCTCGAGGACGGCGTCGCCGTCGGCGCCGAGCTGGAGGACCGCCGCACCGGCGAGCGCAGCAGAGTCAGCGCCCGCTTCGTCGTGGTCTGTGCCGACGGGCTGCGCACGCCGCAGGTGTTGTTCGCGTCCGGCGTGCGGCCGCGCGCGCTCGGACACCACCTGAACGAGCACTACCAGATGGCCACCATGCTCACCCTGGGCGACGAGTTCGACCCGGCCGCGTACACCGTCGACGCCGGCTCGATCGGGTCGGTCATCGTCCCGTTCTCCGACGCGCGGCCGATGCAGGGCGGCGTGATCTCGCTGGCCGGCTCCGCGTACAAGCTGCCAGGGATGGACGAGGCGGCGACCGCCCGCCTCGGCGTGCTCGCCTGGTATGCCGCGAAGGACATCCAGTTCGGCGACGCGGTGGAGTTCAGCGAGACGGAGACGGACTTCTACGGCATGCCGAAGATGACCATCCACTACTCGCGCACCGACAAGGACCTGGCGACGATCGAGCAGATGCGCCAGAACTCGTTGCGGAGCGCCGGCCGGATCGGCACGCCGCTGGAGCAGCCGGAGCTCGCTGCCGGGGGTTCGTCGCTGCACTACCAGGGGACGGTGCGCATGGGCGTCGCCGACGACGGCGACTCGGTGTGCGATCCGCTGCTGCGGGTGTGGGGTGTCGACAGTCTCTACGTCGGGGGCAACGGGGTCATCCCGACCGCGACGGCGGCGAACCCGACGCTCACCACGGTGGCGCTCGCCTGGCGCGCGGCATCGCAGCTGGCGAGCGAGCTGGCGGAGTTGCGGGAGCGGGAGGGGCTGCTCGCGGAGGCTCCGGCCGGGGCCTGACCGACAGGTTGGACGGAGGGCGGGGGAGCCGACGCGGCTTCCCCGCCCTCCGCGTCGCGAACGGACGCCCGGCGATCGCCCGGCGCGGACGACGTGACGGACGGGTTCAGAGCGACGACGCCTGCACGATCGAGAGCTGGCCGACGCGGGCCGAGACGATGCACTTGGCGAGGTAGGCGGGCGTGCCGTCGACGGCGGCCACCTGGGTGAGGATGAGGACGGGGTCGCCCGGGTCGAGGTCGAGCAGCTTGCCGCGCGTCGCACCGACGACCCCTGCGGTGATCTGGCAGACGCCGCCGCCGAACACCGGCCCGCACCGCTGCGTCAGGGCGGCGAGCAGCGTGGCCTGATCCGTCGCGGCGTCCTGAAGGCTCGCGGAGAGCGCCGGGCTGATGTCGGAGAGGTAACGGCCGGCGGGCAGGTGCTCCTGCACGATCGCGACCGGCTCGCCGTCGCGCTCCAGGATGCTCTCGCGGAACCAGGTGTTCGCCTCGGCGTCCAGAGCCAGGTGTGCGGAGGTGAAGTCCGTCGACGACTGCATCACGAACTCGATGGGTCGCACGGTGACCGCGCCGTCCTGGTCGGCGAGAGCCTGCTCGAACGGGCGCAGCTCCTCGAGACCGACGCGCGGGATGTCCTCCGCCACGAACCGGCCGACGCCGCGGCGGGTGACGATCAGGCCGTCCTCCTCGAGCAGCATCAGCGCCTCGCGGACCACCGTCCGGCTGACGCCGAGCGCGGCGCCGAGCTCGGTCTCGCGCGGCAGCGCCGAACCCAGCGGGAACACCTCGTCGCGGATGCCCTCGGCGATGCGCGAGTAGACCGCGACGCGCAACGGCTGGCCGACGGAAGTCGTGATCGGCCGTGCGAAGAAGTCGTCGGCGGAGGGCATCGGCGGGCTCCTTAGCGGTCGTCGGAGAGTCGACCAATTCAACCACGGAAAGACGGAGTACACATGTCGTACCAAAGAGGTATAACATCGTACCGCGATCGAACCGATCCCCATCCCGCCACCGATCCGAAGACGCACCCGATCCCGAAGACGAAGGAGTCTCCCCGTGAACACCCCAGCCGTCGACAGCGCGAACGCCGCCGTCACCACGACCCTGCGAGGAGGCCGCGCCGTCGGCCTCGTCGCGACGCTCATCCTCGGCGTGCTCTCCTACCAGCTCAACGCGAGCATGATCACGCCGGCCCTGCCCGACATCGCCCGCTCGCTCGGCGAGAACGTCGGAGCCGTGTCGCAGGTCTCGTCGCTGTTCTTCCTCGCCGGGGCAGTCGGGGGCGTCGTGCTCTCGCGGTGGAGCGACTTCATCGGCCGCAAGCGCGCCCTCCTGATCGTCCTGGCGCTGCTGTCCGTCGGGACGCTGGTCTGCCTGTTCGCGCCGAACCTCACCTGGCTGCTCGTCGGCCGGGTGCTGCAGGGTGCTTCGAGCGCGGCGTTCCAGCTGTCGTACGTCATCCTCAGCGAGTCGATGACCGCCAAGGTGTTCGGGACGACGCTGGGCGTCATCACCGCGGTCAACGGGGGTGTCGGCGGTGTCGACGGCTATCTCGGCGGCCTCCTCGCCGACACGTTCGGCTACCGCTCGATCTTCATCGTGATCTTCCTCGTCGGACTGCTCGCCCTGCTCTGCGTGCAGCTGGTGGTGCCGAAGACCGCGCGTCCGGTGTCCGCAGGCCGGATGGACTGGTGGGGCGCCGCCGCGCTCTCGCTGGCCCTCATCACCATCACCTACTTCGTGTCCAACGGCTCCTCCGCCGGCTGGCTGGCACCGGTGACCCTCGCGTACCTCGCCGGCAGCATCGTGTTCGTCGTCGCGTTCTGGCTCATCGAGAAGCGCCGGCTGACGCCGCTCATCGCCATCGAGCACCTGCGCTCGCGGCAGGTGTGGCCGGTGCTGGCGACCACCGTGCTGACGCTGTCCGGCGTCTTCGCCGTCATCAACTTCACCGTCGTCCTGCTCAGCCAGGACGCGAAGCACGGCTATGGACTCGATGCGGCCACCGGCGCGCTGCTCTTCCTCGCCCCGCCCGCGTTGATCGGCGTCGTGTCCGCACCGCTGTCGGGATGGCTCGCCGGCCGCCGGGGCTGGATCCCCGTGCTGCGCGTCGGCATGGTGCTCTGCATCGCCGCGCTCGTCGTGATCGCCCTGCTGCCGCAGAACCTGTGGACGGTCTTCGCTATGATCGCCCTGCTCGGTGTGACCTACAACGGACTCGTCCTGACCACGATCAACGGTCTCGGCGTCGTGCAGTCGCCTGCCGAGGCTCCCGCCGCCCTCCCCGGGCTCAACGGCGCGGCCTTCGGCATCGGCGCCAGCCTCGGCATCGGGGTCGTCGCCCCGTTCGCGGCGGCCGGCACGGCGGGCGGGTACTCCGTCGCCCTGTGGATCTCGGTCTGCATCACCGTGCTCGCCCTGCTGGCGAGCCTCCTCATCGTCCCGCGCCGCTCCTGACGCGCCCCCTGGAAAGGAAACACCATGGCCCGCCCTCTCTACTTCGACTGCGACACCGGCATCGACGACTCCGTCGCCCTCGCCTACCTGCTGGCCTCGCCGGAGGTCGACCTCGTCGGGATCGGCACCGTCAGCGGCAACGTGAGCTCTGCAACCGCGGCCGACAACACCGTCGGCCTGCTGGCACTGGCCGGGCGCACCGACATCCCGGTCGCGGTCGGCGCGCACGACCACCTCGCGCACCCGTTCCACGGGGGAGCGCCGCACGTGCACGGGGAGAACGGCCTCGGCGGGATCGACCTCCCGGCGACCGACGTCCGACCAGTGGCCGAGGACGCCGCCGACATGCTCATCCGCCTCTCCCACGAGTACGCGGGCGAGCTCGAGGTGCTGACCGTCGGCCCGCTCACCAACCTCGGGATCGCCCTGCAGCGCGACCCGTCGCTGCCCGCGCGCATCGCTGCCGTGACGACGATGGGCGGGGCGGCCCTGGTCCCCGGCAACATCACTCCCGTCGCCGAGGCGAACATCGGCAACGACCCGGAGGCCGCGGCCCTGCACGTCGCCGCCGGCTGGCCGGTCGTGCTCGTGCCGCTCGACGCCACCATGGAGCAGACCTTCGAGGAGGAGCACAGGGACGCCCTGGTCGCCTCCGGCGATCCGCTCGCCGTGGCCGTGGGCGGCATGCTGGACCACTACTTCGACTTCTACGTCGACGTCTACGGCCGGCGCAGCTCCGCGCTCCACGACCCGCTCGCCGCGGCCCTCGCGGTCGGCGGCGCCGTAGCGACCGTGGCGCCCGCCGTGCCCGTCGAGGTGGACACCACCGACGGTCCCGGCCGCGGCCAGACCGTCTGCGACCTGCGCGGCCAGCGTCTCGGCCCCGTCGACAGGGAGGGTGCGACCGTCCGCGTCGTCCTGGAGGTCGCCGAGCCGCTCGCCCCACAGCTGCTCGAGCGCATCCTCAGCCGTACGGCGTCCGCGGTCCGCTGACGCGCTGCGGCAACGGAGGAGATCCCGCCCGACCACGGGCCGATCTCCTCCGTTCGCTGCCGATCCCGGGTGTGTCGGCCCGGATGTCCTCCGATGGCTGCACCCGCACCCGGTTGGCAGCCCGTGCAGCCGCGGGATACCGGACGTTCACCGCCCGCGCATAGTCCTGACTCCATGAGTGGACCACGCGACTGGCGACCGGACGGGTGCGACGAGAGGACGAGACGGGCGCGCGCCGGAGGCGGGACCTTCGGGCGCGGCCTCGCGCTGTCGCTCCTCGTCGTCCCGCTGGGCGTCGGCGCCTGGCTGCTGCTCGCGCAGCTCGGGTGGATGAGCACTCTGATCCCGTTCGGCGTCGCGATCCTGGCCTGTCTGCTGTTCCGGTACGGTTCGGGCGGCCCCGTGTCGGCCCGGGGTGGGGTCGCGGTCTCGATCGTGGTGGTGGGCACGGTCATACTCGGTGTGATCGTCGGGCACACCGCCGCCGCCGTGCGCAGCTACAGCGGTTCCGACGCGAGTGTCGCCGTGCTGGCCGACCCCGGTTTCTGGAGGTCGTTCGGCGACGGATTCCTCACCTCGCGGTCGATGCGCGAGGCGCTGTTCTGGAACATCGGGATCGGCCTGCTCTTCGGCGCCATCGGCACGATCCCGACCCTCGCGCGTCACCTCACCCAGCTCCGGGTCGGGCAGCGGCTGCTGCTCCTGGCGTGGCCGTTCGCGGCGACGGGGGCTGTCGTCGTCGTCGTCGCGGCGGTCGGTCTGATCGGCGGCGGCGTGAGTCCGGCGGCCGCCACGGCGCAGTCACCCGGCGTCGGCGCGTGCCTCGATGAGGACATCCGCCAGGACGCGGTGATCGACTACGGCAATACCCCGATCATCGTCCCGTGCGACGAACCCCACCGGGCGGAGGTCTTCTACGTCGGCGATCTGACCGGCGAGACCATTCCCGCGGCGTACCCGGGCGAGGAGGAGGTCAGCAGACTGGCGGCCGTGCAGTGCTCCGCCCCGATGGCCGAGTTCCTCGGGATCACGCGCGAGGCCTCGAAGCTGAACCTGAACCTCTACTTCCCCTCGGAGGACTCCTGGAACAGGACGGGCGACCGCCACATCGTGTGCGCCGTGCGCGACCCGGCCGTCGAGCGGACCGAGGGGACCCTGCGCGGGGCTGCGCGCTGAGGCCCTCGGCCGGCTCGACGACCGGCGGCGAGGCGACCGTCTAGGCCGCCGTCACCCTCCGCACGAACATGCCGACGTGCTCGCGCAGCGCCTCGATCCGCTGCTGGCGCGCAGCCTCCACGTCGAACCCGACGTAGGCGAGCGGGGGTCGCTTGCGGACGTTGGCCGAGCACTGGAACTCCGCGCAGACGAGCGTGCCGAGCGTGTCGCCCTTGCGGCCGGCCGCGCCGGCGCGCTTGGCGATGAAGAAGACGACCTCGTTGGGGAGGTGGACGTCTTCGCACCACGAGCACTGCGGCCGGGTGCGGACGCCGCCCTCCGCCGTGCGCAGGAGGACGCCGACGGGCTCGCCGTCGACCTGTGCGACGACGTAGCCCAGGTTCGGGTTCTTGCGGTCGCGCCAGCCGAGGTAGTCGAGGTCGTCCCAGCGGACGGCGTCCAGGTCGGGGAGGGTGAGTTCCTTGCGCTCGCGCTGGGAGGCGTTCACGAAGGAGGAGCGGAGCTGCGGTTCGGTGAGGGGAAGCATGGGTGGATGTCCTGTCTGTCTGAAGGGTGCGCAGGGCGCGCGGGCACGACGAACGGCCCGGAAGGATGCGCGGAGCGCGGGATCACGAGAAGCGAGACAGGACTATCTCGCGCCGGCGATGACGACGCCGACGACCTCCAGACGCCCCGATCGCGGGGCTGAGACGAACTGATCCACGGACGGCAGTCTACGCCTCGAAGTGCGCTCGCCGTCCGGCGCGTGGGGCGACGACGAAAAGCGGCGCCGGATGCTGTCGTCCGGCGCCGCTTCGGCTGTGGTGCGTTCCGCGGACTAGCTGGCCACCGTCAGAGTGTTGCTGACGGAGATCATGGTGACGGTCGCGGCCATGATGAAGCCGCCGATGTAGGGGTTGTTGGTCGCCCGGTAGATCTTCCTGGTGATCACCGCCGCGGCGGCGAGGATCACGATGACCGGGAAGAGCCAGATGCTGAAGATACCTCCGAACCCGGGGATCAGGTCGCCGGTCGCGAAGAAGGTCCAGTACTGAACGACGACGAGGATCGCCGGGGCGAGCGCGTTGAAGACTGCGAGCAGGGCCGTGTTGACCCACTCCTTCTCGCGGATGGTGAAGCGGTTGAAGCCGTTGATCGCCACCGAGTTCGCGAAGAAGTAGATCAGGAACAGCGGCAGGTAGAGCAGCGCGATCCCGATCTTGTCGGGGGTGAACGCCTTCACCGCGAGCACCCAGAGGCGGAAGTCGGTCGTGAAGAAGTAGTCGACGACGAAGACGATCGAGAACGCCGCGACCACTACGACGAGCCCCAGCCCGATGCCGTGGAAGAAGCGTCGCCAGCCGGGGAGGATGCCGACGGCGCGGAGGTCCTGTCCGTTCTTGCGGCCGAACAGCAGATACGAGACCGTCATGACGACGAAGGCGAACACGCCGTTGATCGCCGACCACAGCCCGATGAAGAACGGCGCTCCCTGGGGGATCCAGGTGGGCACCGCGTTGAAGACGACGCCCTGGATCGCGGTCCACTGGCTGAGGGCGATGTAGCTCCACGCCGAGAACAACGCCGACACGACGAGCGCGCCCCAGAACCAGAACAGACCGCGTCGGGTGTTCGCCCTGAGCTCGAGCGGGCCGGTCGCGCGAAGGGCGGCGAAGGGGCGCGTGGCGAGCAGGAGCTTGGCGAACGCGACCAGGAAGATCCCGAAGCCGACGAGGCCGACGGCGTTGAAGAGCTCCTTCCACTGCCAGGTCTGGGACCCGGCCGCGATGGGGTCGGGTGCTCCGAGCGCCCGCTGGAAGAAGTCGATCGTGTACTCGGTGGTCTGCTTCGAGAACGGACCCCACGGGTGTGTCTGAGCGGGGGTGTAGATCACCCGGAAGGCGTCGCGCCCGTCGACCGTCGACGTGTAGTAGGTCGCGGCGGTGCGCTCGGCCCCGGAGGGGTTCCTGCCGAACTCCAGGAACGACTGCGCGTTGGGCGTGTGGATGAACTCGCGCGGCGGGGTCAGCTCTTTGCCGGTGGCGTCGTAGCTGCGGAAGAAGAACTCGTCGTACTGGTCCGCCACGATTCCGATGTCGCGCGAGCCGTAGTTGTTGACGTACTTCTTCGGGTTCTTCAGGTCGGTGTAGAAGCCTTCGTTGTCGACGAGGAGCGCCGCGGCGATGAGCGGCGACTTCGCCGTGTTGTCGATCATCAGGGAGAAGTTGGCCGCCCTGGCGCCGTTCGAGTGGCCGGTGACGCCGATGCGGCTGTGGTCGACGTAGGGCAGCTGGGCGACGAGCTTGACGGCGTCGTACATGCCCGTCCCGGCGTCGGCCTCCTTGCCGAGGGGGAGCGGACCGGAGTCGCCATGGCCGTACATGTCGATCGAGACGACGACGTAGCCGCGCTTGGCGAGCTCGACGTAGTTCGCGTCCTGCATCTCGCGGTTGTTCCACCAGCCGTGGCTGACGACGACCGCCGGCGCCTTGGCTGTGGCGGTTGCCGAGTCCGGCTTGTAGAGCAGGGCGCTCATCTCGATGCCGGACGCGGTCTCCCATCGCAGATCCTTCACCGCGACCGTGGCACCGTTCGTCTGGACGAAGAAGGCGCCGACGGCGGAAATGAGGCAGAGCGCAAGCGCGATGAGGACCCAGACCCCGTCGCGGCGCAACAGTGCGGGGCGGGCGGTGGCCGGGGTGGATGTCGGGGGTGGTGTGAGCGTCACTGCTTCTTCTTTCTGTGTGGGTGATCCGGTCGACCGGTCAGCGGACGTCGCGCGTGTGCGCGGGGAAGCCCGCGGTGGTGTCGTCGGTGAGGTGGTACTCGACGGTGTTGAAGAGCTGGCGGCTGCGCGCCCAGACGCGTTCGCTGTCGCGGCTCTCGCCGTAGCGGAGGACCACGTAGTCCGGCGCGACGGGCCCGTCCAGGATGATGCGGGAGACGACGCCGGAGCCGGCGGCCCCGACGAGGAGGCCGACCATGCTCGTGGACGTCTTCCGTTGCGCCCGGCTGGTGAGCGCGTCGATGTCCAGTCGCAGCACGGTCGCTCTGTCGGGCAGGCGTGAGCTCGGGAGGGGGCGCATTCGGATCCTTTCGGCCGTGTCGGGCGGACAGCGGGCACGTGGGCGGCTGCGCCCGTGCCGATCCCAGGGGCCGAAGGTCGGGGAGACACCTGATATCGGCAGATGTCTCCCCTATCCGAGACCGAGCCGACGTGGATCGGCCGTGGAGGCCTCGGAATGGGGCGCGCGGATGCAGGAGTCCCCGCGCACGGTCCGGCCCTCGGTCGATCGAACGGCCACGTCACGGTCGATCACCAGGGTGCTGTCGAGCTCCGAATCGCTCGACATAGCCAGATGCTAGCGAGAACCCGGAGCCGTTCTTGCCGTGGACGGCTGCACAAGTGTGCGGATCGACCACGGTGTTCCGCGGAATCCGGGCGATCTTCGCGCGAACAAACGTGCAATACGGCGCGGATCCGCGTTACTTAGTGGCTGCTAACTAAGTTTGGGTCTCCGCTAGATTTGTCTCCATGGCCCGAGAGCGAATGTCTGCCGCCGACCGGCGGCCGCTGGCCACCCGTGCCGCGCTGAGCGTCTTCGCCGAGGCGGGGTACGTCGGAACCTCCATGACCCAGGTCGCCCAGCGGCTCGGCGTCTCGCAGCCGTACCTGTTCCAACTGTTCGACTCGAAGCACGCGCTTTTCGTCGAGTGCGTCGAGCTCTGTCACGATCTCATCGAGGCGACCATCGACGAGTTGGAGGAGGAGGCGGGGACGACCGGCGGCACGCTGACGCTTGCTGCGCTGGGTGCGGCGTACGCGCACCTCCTCGCCGACGAGTCCGTGCTCCAGTTCCAGCTCCAGGCGTGGGCGGCGGCGTGCGCCGACGACGAGATCGAGCGGATCTGCAGGGTGCGCATGACTCGCCTGGTCGCGCGGGTGCGCCAGCTCACCGATGCGAGCGAGCAGGACGTCGACATGTTCTTCGCGCGCGGAGCGCTGAGGATCGTCCGCACCGCGATCCGGATGCCCATGCCCGCCGAGTTGGACGCGACGATCGACTACGGCGGCAGTGCAGGGGACACGGCGACCGCGGTCACCTTCCTGCCGCCGGACGGCCCGCAGCGCTAGACCGTCCCGGCATGGACGGCACCCGAGTGGACGGACCCCGCTACCCCAGCCGATCCCGCCGCCGCACCAGCGACGTGACCTCCGCGCTGTTCGCCGCCAGACCGATCGCCCGATCGTAGGCCGCGCGCGCCTCCGCCGTGCGCCCGGCCCGCCGCAGCAGGTCGGCTCGGGCGGCGTGGAGCGCGTGGTAGCCGTCCAGCGGCTCGCCGAGGGCGTCGACCAGCGCGAGCCCGACCTCCGGGCCGTCGAGCTCGGCCACGGCGATGGCGCGGTTCAGTGCGACGATCGGCGACGGGTCCAGCCGCAGGAGCCGGTCGTAGAGCGCGACGACCTGCGACCAGTCGGTGTCCGCGAAGCGGCGCGCGGACGTGTGGACGGCGTTGACGGCGGCGAGGAGTTGGTAGCGGCCGGGCGCCTCGCCCGCTGCGGCGGCGGCGAGCCGTTCGCGGACCAGCCCGTGGCCTTCCGCGATCAGCGCCGCATCCCAGCCCGCACGGTCCTGCTCGTCGAGCGCGACCAGCGCGCCGTCGTCGCCGACCCTGGTGCCGCGGCGTGCCTCGGTGAGGAGCATCAGGGCGAGCAGCCCGGTGGCCTCGCCGTCGCGCGGCAGGAGGGCGTGGACGAGGCGGGCGAGCCGGATCGCCTCGCCGGTCAGCTCCTGGCGCACGGGCTCGCTGTCGGCCCCGGACGCCAGGTAGCCCTCGTTGAAGATCAGGAAGAGGACAACGAGCACGCCGGACACCCGCGCGGGCAGATCCTCGGCGCGAGGGACCCGGTAGGGGATGCCGGCGGCGGCGATCTTCGCCTTCGCCCGCGTGATGCGCTGCCCGACCGTGT
>JABLTH010030661.1_pt1 | contig 18736 bp, 18 predicted proteins | sample 7875711 | NCBI WGS metagenome assembly JABLTH01 (sample SAMN14941262, study PRJNA633318) | bioreactor metagenome | isolation source: bioreactor | place: China | collected 2019-03-05 | reverse complement strand
TCCGCGGCCGAGTGGGAGGCAGCGACCTGGCCGGCAACCTGGACTTCGTCACCGGCGGTGCCCGGCCCAAGCTCAGCGGTACCTTGCGTTCGCAGCTGCTGCAGTTTTCCGACCTGGCGCCACTGATCGGCGCGGACTCCAACGCGGAGAAGCAGCGCCGCGGCGACGCCACGCCGCAGCCCGCCGACAAGGCCCTGCCGGTGGAACCCTTCCGCACCGATCGCTGGAAGGCCATGGACGCCGACGTGCGCTTCACCGGCGCGCGCATCGTGCGCGGCGAAGCCCTGCCGATCGATTCGCTGGATACACACGTGACGCTGGCCGACGGCGTGCTGCTGCTCGATCCCCTGGACTTCGGCGTGGCCGGCGGCCGCATCGGCAGCACCATCCGGCTGGACGGCAGCCAGGCGCCGCTGCGCGGCGCGATGAACATCCGCGCGCGTGGCCTCAAACTTAAGCAGCTGCGGCCCACCGTGCAGGCGATGAACGCCAGTTTCGGCGAGATCAACGGCAACGCCGACCTCAATGCGCGCGGCAATTCCGTCGCCGCCCTGCTCGGCAGCGCCAACGGCGAGCTGAAGCTGCTGATGAATGACGGTGCGATCAGCAAGAACCTGTTGGAAACCGCCGGACTCAACGTCGGCAACATCGTCATCGGCAAGCTATTCGGCGACAAAGTGGTGAAGATCAACTGCGCGGCGACCGACCTCGCCGCCACGGACGGCGTGTTCGATTCGAAGCTGTTCGTGTTCGACACGGAGGACGCGCTGATCAATGTCGACGGGCAAGTGAATTTCGCCACGGAGAAGCTGGACCTCACCGTGCGCCCGCACAGCAAGGGCCTGCGCGTCTTCACTCTCCGCTCGCCGCTGTACGTGCGCGGCACGCTGAAGAATCCCGACGTCGGCGTGCAGACCGGCCCGCTGCTGCTGCGCGGCGGCGGCGCGGTGGCGCTGGGCGTATTTGCCGCACCGGCGGCGGCGCTGGTGCCGCTGGTGGTGGCGAGCCAGGGCGGGACGCCGAATACCTGCCAGCAGGTGTTGCAGGAACTGCGCAGCGGCAAGCTGCCGGCGGGTAAGAAGTAAAGCCCGAGGGTCAGTGCGCTCCGTAGGAGGCGGTCCGGGTCCGGTTCGGGCACTTGCACTCGATATTCTTTCGATATATCGTCAGCGCCAACTTACGATATATCGGAATAATGCCATGCGCAGTCCACGCCAGTTCTTCTACGCCCTCCGCGCCTATCAGCACATGCATCACCAGCGGCATGGGCACGATTACCGCCCCTTCGGCTTCGAGGAGCCGGACATGTCCTGGGGCGGTGACGATCATCACCACGACTACAACTACGACCACGGCCACCACCATTGGCGCCATGCCGGCCGCGGCCATCCGTTCGGCGACCGCATGGGCGGCGAGTTCTGTGCCGAATGGGCGGGCCTGCGCGGCGGCGGACGCCGTGGCGGCGGCGGCCGCATGTTCGGCCATGGCGACCTGAAGCTGCTGCTGCTGGCGCTGATCGAGCAGCAGCCACGCCACGGCTACGAACTGATCCGCACCATCGAGGATATGTTCCACGGCCACTACACGCCCAGTCCCGGCGCCATCTATCCCACGCTGACCATGCTCGAGGAACTGGGCCACGCCCAGGTGGAGAACGAGCAGGGCGGACGCAAGCTCTACGCCATCACCGACGCGGGTCGCGCTTTTCTGGACGAGAACCGGGCCGCGGTGGATGCGGTGATGAGCCGCACCGAGGAGAGCGCGCGCATGGCCGCGAAGATGGCCATGCCCATGCCGGTGCGCAACGCGATGCATGCGCTCAAGCACGCGCTGCTGATGCGCGGCACGGAGTGGACCAAGGCCGAGACGCAGCGCGTGGCGTCGATCCTGGAGAAGGCCGCCGCCGATATCGCCGCGGGGTCCCGCCGTGAGTGAAGCGCCCGCCGGCATGGATGCCTGGCAGGCACGCTGCGAGGCGCAGGGACTGGCCCTCACTGCCCCGCGCCTGGCAGTACTTCATGGCCTGCTCGAAAGCGACGGCGCCGACGCGATCGAACTGCTGCAGCGGGCCCGTCTCCGCCACGCCGGCACGAGCATCGGCACGGTGTATCGCTACATGCGCGAGCTCGAACGCGCGGGCCTCGTCCGCGCCGAGGCGCAGCCGCACGGACGGCTGCGCTGGCACGCGGACGCGCCGCCGAAGCCGCTCGCGGATGAACTTCGACCGCTGCTCGCGCAGTTGCGCGAGTTCGTGGTCAAGCTCGAAGCGCTCATGGCGGCGCGCCATGTGGGCCAAGCCTGAGCTTCTTTCTCCGGCGCCACGCCCTCGGCTAGCCACCCGGTTCCCGCCTGCCCCGCGCAGGCCGTCCCCTATCCGTTTCCGAGGTATCCATGTCTCTTCACGAATCCCGCAGGGTGCAGCACGAAGTGCGCTTCCGGCAGCTGCAGGTGCTGCGCGTCGAACGCTTGACGCCGCACATGCAGCGCATCGTGCTGGGCGGACCGCAATTGGAAGGTTTCCATAGCGGCGCACCGGACGATCATATGAAACTGTTCTTTCCCAACGACGCCGGCGAACTCGTAATGCCCAAGCGCGGCCCGCAAGGGTTGGAATTTCCGCCCGGTGTCGAACCGTCGCCGATGCGCGACTACACGCCTCGCCATTACGACGCCGCGCGCGGCGAGCTGACGGTGGATTTCGTGCTGCATGGCGACGGCCCCGCCTCCCTGTGGGCGGCCGCCGCGAAGCCGGGCGACATGCTCGGCGCCGGCGGCCCGCGCGGTTCGTTCGTGGTCGCCGGCGACTTCGACCATTACGTGCTGGTCGCGGACGAGACCGGCTTGCCGGCGATCGGCCGCTGGCTGGAGGAGATGCCGGCCTCCGCGCGCGCCACCGTGCTGGCGGAGATCCCGGAAGCGTCGGATCGGCAGCTGCTCTTCACCGAGGCGACGTGCGAGGTGCGCTGGCTGGAACGCGATGGCCAGGACGGCGCGGCGAGCACCTTGCTGGAAGACGCACTGCGCGGCCTCGCCGTAGATGGCGATGCCTTCTACTGGATCGCCGCTGAATCGCGGCGCGCGCGCAACCTGCGGATCTTCCTGGCCGAACGCGGCGTGCCGAAGGAATGGGTGCGCGCGACCGGTTATTGGAAGGCCGACGGAACGGACGACGAAGACGAGTGATCCGGCGCCTGGCCCCGCTCCCGCCTCGCCGGCGGGAGGGAGAAGTGTGGTTCGCGGCTAGAATGCCTGTCCCTCTCCAGCCGTCCGTCCCATGCAAGCCGTCACCCGTGCCCGCCTGCAGATCCATTTCTGCGTTCTGCTGTGGGGCTTCACCGCCATCCTCGGCAAGCTGATCACCCTGCCCGCGCTGCCGCTGGTGTGGTGGCGCATGCTGCTGGTCTCCGGCTCGCTGCTGCTGATCGCCAAAGTGCGGCGCAGCATCAAGGCGATGCCCGCGCGGCTGCGCTGGGCCTATGCCGGCATCGGCGCGCTGGTTTCCCTGCATTGGCTGACGTTCTACGCGGCGATCAAGCTGGCGAACGCTTCGGTGGCGGCGACGTGCATCGCGCTGGGGCCGGTCTTCCTCGCCCTGGTGGAACCGTGGATCGCCGGACGGAAATTCGATCCGCGCGAACTGGTGATCGGCGTGGCGGTGGTGCCGGGCGTCGCGCTGGTCGCCGGCGGCGTGCCGGCGGACATGCGGATTGGCATTGCCGTGGGCACGCTGTCCGCGCTGCTCGTTGCGCTGTTCGGCGCGTTCAACAAGCGCTTCGTGCATCATGCCGATCCGCTGACGGTCACCTGCATCGAGCTGGGCACCGGCACGCTGTTCCTCACCCTGCTCGCGCCGCTGCTGCCGGGACCCGCGTTCGTGCTGCCCGGCGCTCACGATACGGCGCTGCTGGTGCTGCTGGCCTTCGGCTGCACGCTGCTGCCGTTCGCGCTGGCGCTGGTGGCGCTGCGGCACATGAGCGCGTTCGGCACGCAGATGGTGACCAACCTGGAGCCGGTCTACGCGATCGTGCTGGCGATCGCGCTGCTGGGCGAGCAACGCGAGCTGGACGGCAAGTTCTATGTCGGCGTGGCAATCATTCTCGCCGCCGTGTTCGCGCATCCTCTACTGCATCGGCGCCGCGCGGAACCCGCGCAACCGGAACTGCTCGGCACGGCCGAAAGCCATAACGTGGTCGAGTGACCGTCACTTGCCATCGGCCTGCAGCAGGTCGATGAAGGCGCGCACTTTCGCCGGCGCCTTGCGTCCGGGATACACCGCATGCACGCCGCCTTCCGGCAAGCGGTACTGCGCCAGCAGCGCGACCAGGCTGCCCGCGCGGATATCTTCTTCCACCAGGTAGTCCGGCAACACCGCCAGGCCGGCGCCTGCCAGCACCAGGCTGCGCACGGCGGAGGCGGTATTGGCTTGGGCGTGCGCGCGCGGACGCACCGTGCGGCGGGCGCCGCCCGCTGCGGTGAAAGTCCAGCGCAAAGGCGCGGGCAATGCGGACATGGCGATGGCGCGATGCGCGACAAGGTCCTCGGGACGGCGTGGCGTGCCGTGCTCCGCCAGATAGGCCGGCGCCGCCACCAGCAGCTGGCGGAAGCCGCCGATGCGAGTCGAACGCAGCGTGGAATCGCGCAGCCAGCCGCCGCGGATCGCCAGATCGAAGCGTTCGGCGATGACGTCGGTGATGTGGTCGCTGAGCACCAGGTCTACCTGCACGGCGGGGTACTGGCGCATGAAGCGCGCGAGCTTGGGCACGAGCACCGCGATGCCATAGTCCAGCGAAGCGGTAAGGCGCAGCGTGCCGCGCGGCATGTCGCGGGTTTCGCCGACGCGTTCGATCGCCGCGTCCGCCTCGGCCAGGATGCGCACGCAATCGGCATGGAAAGTGGCGCCCGCTTCGGTCAGCGCCATGCGCCGCGTGCTGCGCACGAGCAGGGTCACGCCGAGCTCCTGTTCCAGCCGGGCTAGGTGCTGGCTGACCATGGCCTTGGTCATGCCCAGTTCCTCGGCGGCGCGGGTGAAGGAACCGGCACGCACCAGGGCCGCGAAGATGGCCAGTCGGTTGAGATTGACGTCGCCCGCCATGGAACGCCCTCGGATACTGTCAATCCAAACTTTACAGTGAATTACCTTTTGATACGTATATAGGTATCAATGATTGGCGCATCCTGTGCGGGTCGGCGGGGCATCCGGCTCCGCCTTTCGCGTTTCCCCACACTTTCGTGTTCCCCACAGGAGATGGCTTATGAAAATCGCACTGTTCGGCGCTACCGGTCATATCGGCCAGGGCATCCTCGATGAGGAGTTGGCGCGCGGTTACGACGTGATCGCGGTAGTGCGCGACCCGGCCCGTCTGCCACAGACGCATGCCAGGCTTCAGGTGGTGGCCGGCGATGTCGCCAAGCCGGAGACATGGACCGACGCCGTGCGCGGCGCGGATGCCGCGGTCGCCAGCCTTTCCGCACGCCGAGATGGCGATCCGGACCTGGTGCCCTCCCATGCACGCGTGCTGTTGAACCACCTGCCGAAGGCCGGCGTGCCGCGGCTGTTCTGGGTGGGCGGCGCCGGCACGCTGGAAGTGGCGCCGGGCACCCGCGTGATCGACGACCCGCACTTCCCGGCCGCGTGGAAGCCGGAAGCCGAAGCACAAGGCAAGGCGCTGGACGTGTTCCGCGCAAGCGCGGGCAATCTGGCGTGGACCTACATCAGCCCTGCCGCGCTGATCGAACCGGGCGAGCGCACCGGCAAGTACCGCGTGGGCGGCGAGCAGTTGCTGGTGGACGCCGAAGGCAACAGCCGCATCTCGATCGCCGACTATGCGGTGGCGCTGGTGGATCGCATCGAGAAGCAGGATGCGGCGAACAAGCGCATTACCGTCGCTTACTGACGCAAGCGCTCTTCGACCTGCAGGTCTTCACTGCGAACGGCACCCGTGGCGACACGGGTGCCGTTCTTCTTTTGCCATGCACGACCTAATGCTGGTGGCCGGTACTGGAAGGCTCGGCCGGCGCCATCTCGTCGTGGTGATCGCCATGCGCATGCTCGTCACCGCCATGGCCATCATCGTCGCCGTGCTCGTCGTGCCCATGATGATGCCCGCCGCCATGTCCGTTATCGCCCGCCGAGCCGGCCATCTCCTCAAACGCCGCTTCGTCCTGTTTCGGCAGCACCTGCAGGAACGCGACCATGTCCCAGATGGCCGCATCGTCGTGGCTGCGACCCCAGGCCGGCATGGCGCTCATCTTGACGCCGTGCTTGATCGCCCAGAACGCCTGCGCGGGATCGCCGATGCCGCCGCGGGCGAGATCCGGCGGTTGCGGATACAGGCCCTTGCGCAACTCGGTATCGCGCATGCCGGGCGTGAGATGGCAGGCCGTGCACATCTCGGCGTAATGCTCGGCGCCGCGCCGGATGCGCGCGGGATCGTCGAGCGCGGGCACGGCGATGCCCGCGGCCTGCTTGGCGATCGAACGATCGCGCAGCACGCCTACGATGCGCTCGGTGAGTGGCCAGTGCGGCTGGTCCGCGCCGATCGGATAGACGCCCGAATACACGAAGGCCGCGGCGGCCATCGCCGCGAGCAGCAGGAACAGCAGGACAGCTCTCATCGCTCGTACCTCCTTCAGAACCAGAGCCGGACACCGGCCACCCAAGCCGTTTCCCTGCGCGGGAAGCCGGTGGGCGAGCCGAAGCGGCGCGTGTGATCCACGCCGACGTAGGGTGCGAAGCGACGGCTGAACTCGTAGCGCAGGCGAAGCCCCGCTTCCGCATCGGACAGGCCCGAGCGAATGCCGCGGCGCGGGTCGTCCTTGCCGTAGGCATTCAGCTCCAGCTTCGGCGTCAGTATCAAGCGCTGGGTGAAGCGCAGGTCATAGCTGGTTTCCAGGCGCAGCGCCGTGCGTCCCTGCGGGCCGGCGTAGAAGGTCGCCTGCGTCTCGAACCAGTAGGGCGCCAGTCCCTGCACGCCGAACGCGGCCCATTGGCGGTCCGGCCCCTGTCCGAAGTCGTGGCGCACGCCAGCCTGCCAATCCCAGAACGTACTGAAGGCGTGGCCCCACAGCAGCTCGGCGCGCCCGTCGTGCGTGCCCTCCGCACCACGCTCGCCTTCGGTGCGCAACCATACGCGATCGGTATCGCTGCCCCACCAGCCTTCGGCCTCCCAGGCGGTGGCATAGTCGCCGCCGATGCCGCGCGTGCGCTCGAGCCGGTCGAACAGCCACATGCCGCGCTTGGCCATATCGTCCATCTGCATCGTCTGCGCCATGTGCTCGGGCGCCATCGGCGCAGGCTGATGCTGCGGGGGCGGCGGCGGAACGTGATCGTTCGGAGGCAGCTGCCCTGCGGACATCAGCATGTCCTGCATGGACGTGTCATGGCCGGCATGCGCCTGAGCTTGATCGTGCGCGGCACGGGCATCGTCCGGCTGCATGTCCATGTCATGCATGTCGTGCATGCCATGCATGTCGTTTGTGCCGTGCTTGCCGCTGTCCGCAGGCTTGGGCTTCGCCGGCGAAGACGGATGATGATGTTCGTGCCCGGCCATGTTCATGTCGTCCTGCGCGGCCGCGGCGAACGGCAGTGCCAGCAGCAAGGTGACGAGTGCGGCGTGTGTCGTCCTCATGCCACCACCACCTCGCGGAACATGCCCGCTTCCATGTGATAGAGCAGATGGCAGTGGTAGGCCCAGCGGCCGAGCGCGTCGGCGTTGACGCGATAGCTGAGCTGCTGCGCGGGCTGCACCACCACGGTGTGCTTGCGGACCTGGAACTGCCCGTGCTCGTTTTCCAGCTCGCTCCACATGCCGTGCAGATGGATCGGGTGCATCATCATGGTGTCGTTGACCTGGGTGATGCGCACGCGCTCGCCATGTTTCAGGCGCAGCGGCTCGGCATTCGAAAAGCGCGTACCGTCGAACGACCACAGGTAGCGCTCCATATTGCCGGTGAGGCGCAAGGTGATTTCGCGATCCACGTCGGTCGCGATCGGCGCGTTGACCGCGTGCAGGTCGGCGTATGCGAGTGCGCGCCGGCCGGTGTCGCGCAAGCCCACGCCCGGATCGTCGAGATTGCGGCGCGGCTGCGGCACGCGCATGTCCACTTCCACGCCCGTCTTGAGCGGGGGCATGGCATGGGCGGCGTGGTTCATGCCACCCATGTCCATGCCGGACATGGTCATGCCCCCCATGTCGTGCTCCATGCCGCCGTGCGCGCCGTGGTCCATCGCGCCCATCATGTCGCCCATGCTCAGCAACGGGCGCGGGTCCAGCGAGGGCACCTCGGCCGTCATGCCCATGCGCGGCGCCAGCGTGGCGCGGGCGTAGCCGGTGCGGTCCATGCTCTGCGCAAAGATGGTCCAGGCGCGATCGGCGGAGGGTTCGACGATCACGTCATAGGTCTCGGCGGTGCCGATACGGATCTCGTCGACCGTGACCGGCTCAACCGGCTGGCCGTCGGCGGCGACCACGGTCATCTTCAGGCCCGGAATGCGCACATCGAAGAAGGTCATCGACGAACCGTTGATGAAGCGCAGCCGCACTTTCTCGCCCGCATCGAACAGGCCCGTCCAATTCCCGGCCGGCGTGCGGCCGTTGGCGAGGTAGGTATAGGCCATGGCGGACACATCGGCCAGGTCGGTGGGATCCATGCGCATCTGCTGCCACATGCGCCGTTCGGCCAACGCCTGCGAGAGGCCTTGGCGGCCGGCATCGCGCAGGAAGTCGCCGGCGGTGCGCTTGCCGATGTTGTAGTAGTCGCTCTGCTTCTTGAGGTTGGCGTAGATGCGCTCGGGGTCGGTATCGGTCCATTCGCTGAGCAGGATGACGTGCTCGCACTGCGCCCTGGAGCCTTCGCTCGCGCGCGGCTCGATCACGATCGGGCCGTACAGGCCGGTCTGCTCCTGGAAGCGCGAATGGCTGTGGTACCAGTAGGTGCCCGCCTGGTTCACGGTGAAGCGATAGAGATATTCGCCGCCCGGCGGGATGCCGTCGAAGCTGATGCCTGGTACGCCGTCCATGTCGGCCGGCAGCACGATGCCGTGCCAATGGATCGAGCTGGTCACCGGCAGGCGATTGCGCACGCGCAAGGTGACCGTGTCGCCTTGACGCCAACGCAGCAGCGGCGCCGGGAGTTGCCCGTTGACTACAGTGGCCAGACGCTTGCGGCCGGTGAAATCGACCGGCAGTTCGCCGATCTCCAGTTCGAAATGCGTGCCGCTCAGTTCGGCGCGCGGCGCGGCTACGGCCTGCGCCAGCGCGTCGCCGCGCCACAGCCCGAGACCGGCGGCGACACCGCCCAAGGCCAGCCCCTGTACGAAACGCCGCCGCGGCAGGTGGATCCTGCCCGGGAATTGCTTGTCCATCGAAGTGCTCCGTCATGCATGTGCCTGCCTTGCAGGCAGGGTAAGAACGGCCGTCCAGACGGCCGTGGACGCACGGAGATCAGGCCGAGGGTGGCCTCAAGGGAGGTTTGGCTGGCGGCTGCGGCGCGGTTTCGACGCTGCCCGGCAAGTTCAGCCTTGCCGGAAGGGGGTGCGCCGCCGCGACGAGCGTCACGCTGGCCGTATGGGCGGGAACGTGGGCGCAGGTGCAGTCGGGAGCCCACTGGCTGCCGCCGTGAGGATGTGTGGGCGCCGCTTGGGCATGATGCATGCCATGCATGCCCGTGTGGCCACCCATCGCCATGGCCGCGCTATCGGCCGGCGGCGCCTGCATGACTTCGCAACAACCGCCGGAGGCCCACGCCATGCCGGTCATCAGCAGCCATGCGCACAGCGCCAGCGCGAACGACGCGCGGGACCGGCGGAACCACGGCAGCAGACGGCGGGACATGCGGCGGAGCATGCCAGCCGATGAGGGGAGCGACAACTCTGGAGTGGGCTACATGCGGGGTTCGCCCATGGCCCCCCGCCACCTACAATGGTCGTCCTGCCGGCTCCCTCCTACGCCATGAATTATCGCCACGCCTATCACGCCGGCAATTTCGCCGATGTTCTCAAGCACGCCGTGCTGTTCGCGCTGGTCGAAGCGCTCAAGACCAAGCCGACGCCCTTCTGCGTGATCGACACGCATGCGGGCAGCGGCTGTTATGCGCTGGACAGCGCGGAGGCAGGCAAGACCGGCGAGTACAAGGATGGCATCGCCCGCCTGCTGTTCCCCGACCTGCACCAGGGCGCGCACGCCGGTCCGCTGCCGCCGCTGCTGCGCCACTGGCTGGACAGCGTACTGGCCCTGCCCGGCAATGAGGACGGGTTGCGCGTGTATCCCGGCTCCCCGCTGCAGGCCGCGCAGGCCATGCGCGCGGGCGACAGCGCCCAACTGTGCGAGCTGCACCCGGAAGAAGCTGCGCGCCTGCGCGAGCTGTTCCATCGCGATCGCCGCGTGCACGTGCACGAACGCAACGGCTACGAGGCGCTGAAGGCGCTGCTGCCGCCCAAGGAAAAGCGCGGCCTGGTGCTGATCGATCCGCCGTACGAGGCGCAGGAAGCCGAGTACCGCGTGATCGAGCAGGCCCTGAAGGCGGCGCTGCTGCGCTGGCCTACCGGCGTCTATGCGGTGTGGTACCCGATCAAGCAGCGCAGCCAGGTGCAACCGTTCCTGCGCTGGGTGCAGCACAGCGGCGTCAAGCGTGCGCTGCGCGCGGACCTGCTGGTGCGTCCGGACGATTCGCCGCTGCGCCTCAATGGCTCCGGCATGGTCGTGCTCAACGCACCGTGGAAACTGGACGAAACGCTGCGCGAACCGTTGCGCGCCTTGAGCCGACTGCTTTCGCAGGACCGCCCGGCCACCTGGAATCTCGACTGGCTGATCGCGGAAGGCGCCGGCCGATAGCCGGCGCTATCGCAAGAACTTGCCGGCAGCTAAGCTTGGCGCCGCCGAACGCCCACTGGAGAACGTCCATGCGCACCATCGCCTCCCCGTTGCTCCGCCTGGCGGCCGCCGTCGCGCTGCTCGGCCTCGCGGCCTGCGCGCCGGCGCCGATCTACAAGACCACCGGCACCATCGCGGCGGCGCCGTTCAATGTGGCCCAGACGCCCGAACGCTACGCAAACGCGCCGGTGGTCTGGGGCGGCCGCGTGGTCGCGGTACACAATCTGGCCGACCACAGCGAGATCGAAGTGCTGGCTTATCCGCTGGATGGCTCGCAGCGCCCGAAGGCCGACGACAGCGGCATCGGCCGATTCATCGCCACCATGCCCGGCTATGTGGAGTCGATGGACTATCCGCCAGGCGCGCTGATGACCGTCGATGGCCAGATCGCCGGCAGCCGCGCCGGCAAGGTCGGCGAAGCACCGTACGTATTCCCGCTGGTGAAGGTGAACCAGTCGCACGTATGGACGGCCAGCGAGCTGAGCAGCGGCAGGAACAACGTGCACTTCGGCGTAGGCGTGGGCGTCGGCATCCGCTGAGGCGCGCTTCGCGCCCGGCGTTCTCTTTCAACTACAGGGTGTCTCAGGGAAGAACCGATGTCCGGTCATGCGAATTCGTCGAAGGCGGTTTTCCTGGCGCTGGGCGCCAATTTCGCCATCTTCATCAGCAAACTCGCTGCCGCCGTCTTCACCGGCTCGGGCGCAATGCTCGCCGAAGCGATCCACTCGCTGGCCGACTGCGGCAACCAGGGCCTGCTGCTGCTCGGCATGCGCCAGGCGCGCCGCGCGCCAAGCGAGGACTATCCGTTGGGCTGGGGCCGCGCGTTGTACTTCTGGTCGTTCCTGGTGGCGATCCTGCTGTTCAGCGTGGGCGGCATGTTCTCGGCCTACGAGGGCTTGCACAAGCTGAGCGCGCCCGAACCGCTGCAGCGCCCCTGGCTGGCGGTGGGCGTACTGGTGTTCGGCATCGTGATGGAAGGCATCTCGATGCGCGGCTGCATGCAGGAAGTGAACAAGGCTCGCGACGGCATGGGGCTGTGGCAATGGTTCCGCGAGACGCGTTCCAGCGAGCTGCTGGTGATCTTCGGCGAGGACCTCGCCGCATTGATCGGCCTGGTGCTGGCGCTGCTGGCGATCATGGCGACGATGCTCACCGGCAACCTGATGTTCGACGCGGCAGGCACCATCGCCATCGGCGTGCTGCTGATCGTGGTGGCGGTGGCCGTCGCTGTGGAGGTAAAGGCCCTGCTGATCGGCCAGGGCGTGGAGCCGCGGCGGCGCGAAGAACTGCTGTCCTTCCTCAACACGCGCCCGGAAGTGGATGCCGTGCTCAATCTGATCACGCTGCAGCTCGGCCCGGAGGTGATGGTCTCGGTGAAGGCGCGCATGGCGCCCGCGCCGGACAATCTCACGCTGGTGCAGAACATCAATGCGGTGGAGCGTGCCATGAAGGCGCAGTTCCCCGACGTGGCGTGGAGCTTCTTCGAGCCCGATATCACCGATTGAGCGGGCGCTCACTTGCGCTGCAGCAGGTCCCACTTGTTGCCGTACAGATCCTGGAACACCACCACGGTGCCGTAGGCCTCTTCGCGCGGCTCTTCGCAGAAGGTGCAGCCGGCGGCTTTCATGCGGGTGTAATCGCGCTGGAAATCGTCCGTGTTGAGCAATAGGAAGACGCGTCCGCCGGCCTGGTGGCCGATCGATGCGCGCTGTTCCTCGTTCGCGGCGCGCGCCAGCAACAGGCGCGTCTCGGTGGAACCGCGCGGCGCCAGGACCACCCAGCGCTTGTCGTCACCCAGATGGGTGTCTTCGATCAGTTCGAAGTTGAGCACGCGCGTGTACCACGCGATGGCCTGGTCGTAATCGGCCACGAGCAGCGCAAGGGCGCCGAGGTGCTGTTTCATGGAGTGTCCGTGGGGAAGTGCGTTGGCAATGGTCAGTCGAGACGATGTCCGGCGCGCGGTTCGGAATGTTTCTAAAAGCGCGGGCGGAGCAAGGTACGACAAATCTTGGTGAATAGACTCGCCCGACTTTATCAGCGAGAGCCATCCATGCCCAACCGTTCCGCCCTCCTCTTCGCCGCGCTTTGCCCTCTGGGAGCGATGATCGCGCCCGTCTTCGCTTCGCAGCCGCCGGCAGCGCCTCACTGGGGTTACGCCGGCAGCACCGGGCCTTCCCATTGGGCGGACCTCGGCGATGCCGACCTCGCCTGCGGCGAAGGAAAGCGGCAGTCGCCGATCGCGCTCGACGCCTCGAAAGCCGTGCCCCACGACGCGGACTTCCGGATTCTCTACCGGCCGAGCAAGGCTCAGCTGGTCAACAACGGCCATACCGTGGAGGCAGATATCGCCAACGATGGCGACGCGGTGGTCTTCGCCGGCGAGACCTACCCGCTCCAGCAAGTCCATTTCCACTCGCCCAGCGAGCACACGCTGGACGGCAAGCGTTATCCGCTGGAAATCCATTTCGTTCATCGGAGCGAGGGCGGCAACATCACCGTGGTCGGCGCGCTGGTCCAAGCGGGCGCCGAGAACCGCGACATGGCGGAACTCTTCGCTGCGCTTCCCAGGCAGGGCGCGCGCACCGAGCTGCACAAGGACATCGACCTGACGCGCATCCTGCCGACGGATCGCCACGCCTTGGTCTATACGGGATCGCTCACCACGCCGCCTTGCACCGAGGGCGTTCACTGGATCGTGCTCGCGCAACCGCTGGACATGTCCGCGGAGCAGATCCGCGCGTTCCAGCGCCTCTATCCGGACAATCATCGCCCCCTGCAGCCACGCAACGACCGCGAGCTCGACGCGGAGTGAACGCTTTCAGCCGGAAGGGAGCGGACCCAGCTCCTTCTGCAGCTTCTTGGTAAGCCTGGCCCGCACCAGGACGTAGGAGTCGCGGACCAGGGCTTCCAGCTCGCGGGTAGCGAAGCGCTGCGGCTCCACCACGGAAACCCAGCGCGCGCGGGCCAGGTAACGGGACGGGACGATGCCCGGCTGGTCGGTCAGCTCCAGGAAGCGCTCGTCGGCCACCTTGATGCCCAGGCGATGGCCGTGAACCGCAGGGTCCGCCGGCATCACCGCGAACATCTTGCCGCCCACGCTGAAGACCCGATCCGCGCCCCATTTGATGTCGTGGGTCACGCCTGGCCACGCTCCGCACAGCGCCTCCAGCTGAACGGCGGTGAGGCCCCTGCCGGTTTTGCCCATGTCTTCACTCCTCCCCGACACCCTCTGGCCGGGTTTGCGCGCATGGTGGCGGCCGGCGGGGAGATATGTCTTGCTCCGGCCATGCAGAGTCGCAACATCTTATGAGCCAGGCGCGACGCAAAGCCGCACAACTGAGCCGTTTTCGTTCATGTTGCGGCGCACACAATACGGTAAAGTATGGACCATGGCTGCGAAACTTCTAACCGATATGTCTCCCGTCCGGCGCCCCCTCCCTCCGCCCAGCAGCGAACGCTTCGCCCGCCCCCGGCTGGTCGAGGCAAACGTGCCCGCCCAGGGCGAGTCGGTCACCACCCGCGACGGCCGTGAGCTGCACCTGCGCACGATCGAACCCGGCGATGTGGCGGCACTGCAACGCTGCTTCACCCGGTTGTCGCCGGAGGACATCCGGCGCCGCTTCCTGCATGCCATGTCCGAATTGCCGGCACCGATGGCGCAGCGCCTGTGCCGGATCGATCCGCGCTTCGAAACCGCCTTCGTACTGATGGACGACACCGTACAGCCGGCGGAAATGCGCGGCGTGGGCCGCATCTATGTGGACGAAGCGGCCAATAGCGCCGAGTTCTCGGTGCTGGTCGAACACGACTGGTGCCGCCTGGGCCTGGGCGCTCTGCTGATGCAGCGTCTGGTGGACGATTGCCGCCGCCGCGGCCTGTCCGAGATCTGGGGCTACGTGCTGCTGGAAAACCGCCCCATGCTCCAGCTGTGCAAGGAACTGGGCTTCACTCGCCGCCTGACGCCGGAAGAACCCGGCACCACGCAGATCGCGCTGAGCCTCTGACCGGCCTTTTCGCGCGCTGCATGCGCGGCTGACGTCACACTCATGACTTTCGACCGCCCCGGCCTGCCGGGGCGGTCGCGTTACACTTGCCCGCTTTCACCGGCGCGGCCCTCCTGGCCGGCGCCACGGAACGCCAGCGCCACATGCCTATTCCGATTCCTCTTCCGCCGCTCCCCACCACACCCAAGCACCGTCGCTACTGGACGCCGCCGCACGGCTCGGGCCGCGCCTTGCTGGTGGCCGAAGCCGCCCGCGCGCACGACGGCCTGCTGGTGGCGGTGACGCGCGACACGCAACGCGCGCACGCGCTGGAAGATGAGCTGAGGCTATTCGCCGGCGACCTGCCGGTGCTGCATTTCCCCGACTGGGAAACGCTGCCTTACGACATCTTCAGCCCCCATCCGGAGATCGTCTCCCAACGCATCGCTACGCTCTACAGCCTGCCCTCGACACGGCGCGGCGTGCTGGTGGTGCCGGTGGCGACGCTGATGCAGCGCATCGCGCCGCACAGCCATATCACCGGTTCGGGCCTGGTCCTGAAAAAGGGCCAGAAGCTGGACCTCTCCGCCGAGCAGCGCCGATTGGAAGCGGCCGGCTACCGCAACGTGCCGCAGGTCGCCGAGCCGGGCGATTTCGCCGTGCGCGGCGCGCTGATCGACATCTTCCCGATGGGTGCGGGCGAACCGTATCGCGTGGAACTGTTCGACGACGAAATCGAATCGATCCGCAGCTTCGATCCCGAGACGCAACGGTCGCAGCAGCCGGTCGACACGGTGGAGCTGCTGCCTGCGCGCGAGTTCCCGCTCACCGAGCAGGCCGCCAAGGATTTCCGCGGCAAGCTGCGCGAACGCTTCCCCATCGACATCCGCCGCTGCCCGCTCTACCAGGACATGAAGGAAGGCGTCACGCCAGGCGGTATCGAATATTACTTGCCGCTGTTCTTCGAACAGACCGCCACGCTGTTCGACTACCTGGCGGAAGGCGCGGTATTCCTGCTCGGCGAAGGCGCGCTCGAATCCGCCGATCAGTTCTGGCACCAGACCGGCGAGCGCTACGACCAGCGCGCGCACGATATCGAGCGCCCCGTGCTGCCGCCGGCGGAACTGTACTTGCCGCCCGAACAGCTGCGCGAGCAGCTCAACAAGCGCCTGCGCGTGGAGATGGTCGAGAGCGGCCACGAGCACGCGGTAGACGCCGGTACGCAACCGGCACCGGAACTGCCGCTCAACCGCAAGGGCGAGGAGCCGGGCACGGCGTTGCGCCACTTCCTCGCCAGCTCCCCGGGGCGTGTACTGGTCGCGGCCGATTCGGCGGGACGGCGCGAGGCGCTGATCGAGACGCTGGCCGCGGCGGGATTGAAACCGGACAGCATCGACGGCTGGCCGCGCTTCATGCCCGCGGACGGTAACGGACCGAAGTTCGCCATTGCCATCGCCGGCCTGGAACAGGGCTTCGCGCTGAAGCAGCCGGCCATCACCGTACTCACCGAGCGCGAACTGTACGGCGAGCGCGTGCGCACCGAGCGCAAGCGGCGCCGCGGCGCCGCGCGCGATCCGGATGCGATCATCCGCGATCTCACGGAACTGACCATCGGCGCGCCGATCGTGCACGTCGACCACGGCGTCGGCCGCTACCAGGGCCTCGTCTCGATGGAACTGGGCGGCACCGAGGGCGAGTTCCTCACCATCGAATACGCCAAGGGCGACAAACTCTACGTACCGGTGGCTCAGCTTGGCCTGGTCAGCCGCTACACCGGCACCGCGCCGGAACTGGCCCCGTTGCACTCGCTGGGCGGCGATGCGTGGGAACGCGCACGCCGCAAGGCCGCCGAGAAAGTACGCGACGTGGCCGCCGAGCTGTTGGCCATCTACGCGCAGCGCGAGGCGCGCGGCGGCGAATCGCTGCCGATCGACCGCCAGCTGGTGGAGGAATTCGGCGCCACCGTCCCGTTCGAGGAAACGCCCGACCAGCAGCATGCCATCGACGCCGTACTCGGCGACCTGGCCGCGCCGCGCGCGATGGACCGCGTGATTTGCGGCGACGTGGGTTTCGGCAAGACCGAAGTGGCCTTGCGTGCCGCCTTCGCCGCGGCCACCGCCGGGAAGCAGGTAGCGGTGCTGGTGCCGACCACCCTGCTCGCGCAGCAGCACTACCGCAATTTCGCCGATCGCTTCGCCGACTGGCCCGTGCGCGTGGACGTGTTGTCGCGCTTCAAGTCCAGCAAGGAAGTGAACGAGGCGCTCAAGCGCCTGGCCGACGGCCAGATCGACGTGATCGTCGGCACGCACAAGCTGTTGCAGCCCGACATCAAGTTCAAGACTCTTGGTTTGGTGATCGTAGACGAGGAACAGCGCTTCGGCGTGCGCCAGAAGGAGCAGCTGAAGAAGCTGCGCGCCGAGGTCGACCTGCTGACCATGACCGCCACGCCAATCCCGCGCACGCTGAACATGGCGATGAGCGGCTTGCGCGACCTGTCGCTGATCGCCACGCCGCCCGCGCATCGCATGGCGGTGCGCACCTTCATCAGCGCGTGGGATCCGGCCACGATCCGCGAAGCGTTTCAACGCGAGCTGGCGCGCGGCGGCCAGGTGTACTTCCTGCACAACGAGGTGGACAGCATCGAGCGCACCGCGCGCGAACTGCAGGAGCTGATTCCCGAGGCGCGCATCGGCATCGCCCACGGCCAGATGGCTGAGCGCGAGCTGGAACAGGTGATGGCGGACTTCCATCGCCAGCGCTTCAACGTGCTGGTCTGCACCACCATCATCGAGACCGGCATCGACATCCCCACCGCGAACACGATCATCATCGATCGTGCCGACCGCTTCGGCCTGGCCCAGCTGCACCAGCTGCGCGGCCGCGTGGGCCGCTCGCACCACCGCGCCTATGCCTATCTGATCGTGCCGGATCGCAAGGCGATGACCGCCGACGCGGAAAAGCGCCTGGAGGCGCTCGCGTCGCTGGAGGAGCTGGGCGCGGGCTTCACCCTCGCCACGCACGATCTGGAAATCCGCGGCGCGGGCGAGCTGCTCGGCGACGAGCAGTCCGGCCAGATCCAGGAGATCGGTTTCGGTCTCTACACCGAATTGCTGGAGCGCGCCGTGCGCGCACTGAAGTCGGGCAAGGTGCCGGACTTCGACCTGAGCTCCGAGCATGAAACCGAGGTGGAACTGCACCTGCCGGCACTGATTCCCGACGATTACCTGCCGGACGTCCATGCCCGCCTGACCCTGTACAAGCGCATCGCCAGCGCACGCAACGACGAAGCGCTGCGCGACCTCCAGGTGGAAATGATCGACCGCTTCGGCCTGCTGCCGGATGCCACCAAGACGCTGTTCGCCATCGCGGGCCTGAAGCTGATGGCCACCCCGCTGGGCATCCGCAAGGTCGATTTCGGCCCGAACGGCGGACGCATCACCTTCCGCGAGAAGCCCGAAATCGACCCGATGGCCATCATCCGCCTGATCCAGGGCCAGCCTCGCGTGTACAAGCTCGATGGGCAGGACAAGCTCAAGGTGCTGCTCGAACTGCCCGGCGCGGCGGAGCGTATCCGCAGCGCGCAGGAGATCCTGGTGCAGCTTGGTGCAAGGCGGCCGGCAGCTTGAGCCGTCGTGGCTGTCCAGTGCTGCAGATCTCGCTCTAGCTGCCTTACAGCGAGCCCCCACCCCTCAACCCGCCTTCTCCCCGACGGGGAGAAGGAGAAGTGGGGTACTGAGGCGAGCAAACATCGCCAGCGCCAGAGCAAGCAGCGAAGCTGCGACGCTCGGCCTGCGAGCTCTTGCTCTCCCGGGTCCCCTTCGCGGCGGTGAGGGCTGGACGATCAGGCCGCCGAAGGCGGGCGGGGACAGGACGTCCCCGCCT
>JABLTH010067728.1_pt1 | contig 18738 bp, 15 predicted proteins | sample 7875711 | NCBI WGS metagenome assembly JABLTH01 (sample SAMN14941262, study PRJNA633318) | bioreactor metagenome | isolation source: bioreactor | place: China | collected 2019-03-05 | reverse complement strand
TGGGAGAAGGATCACGGCTATTACGCGGGCAAGCTGCTCGACGCGTGGCCCGGGCTCTGGGCGGGCTTCGCCGTGGCGGCGCTGCTCGCCGCGTCGCGCCAGCTCCGGCCGACGCTGCTCTCGCTGTCGGTCTTCGGAACGGCGTTCGCCGTGCAGTCGCTCCTGCCCTGGAAGGCGCAGCGCTACCTCTTCTACGCGATGCCGTTCTTCTTCGCCGTGATCGGCCTCGCCATCGCGCGCGTGGCGGGCCCGCTCGCCGAGCTCGTCGGAGCTCTGCTCGACCGGAGCGCGGCGCTGCGCGAGCGGCCGGGCCTCTCGCGCGCGCTGCGCGACGCCGTTCTCGCGGGAGTCGTCGGCTTCGCGGCGCTCTCGCATCCCGCGCTGATCCGCTCGGCGCGGGGCCTGCTGCTCGATCCGACGCTGCGGCACCCCGGACAGGGGGACATCTCGCTGTCGTGGAGCCGCGCCGCCGCGGTGCTCCGGCCGCTCGCCGAGGAGGCCGGCACCGTCGTCGCGACCGACGACCTCAAGGCGCTCTACTACCTCGGCCGGCTCGACTACGTCCTCGACCGCGACCACCTCTACGAGGACCGGACGCCCGAGCTCGGACCGCGACCCGAGTTCTCGATCGACACGAAGATCGATCGCCCGATGGTGAGCGAGCCGAGCTCGATCGCGCGCATCATGGCGTGCAGCGAGACCGGCCTCGTCGTCGCGCAGCAGTTCGCGCTCGACACGCCGTACTTCGTTCCCAAGCAGACGCGCGCGTTCCTCCTCGAGCACGGCGAGCCCGTCGTCCTTGCGCCCGAGTGGGGGCTGGTCGCCTTGCGCTGGCGCACGCCGCGCGAGCGCCTCGCACGCGACTGCCCTCCGAAGGCCGATCCGGACCGCCTCGAAACCGGCGCGGCGCAGGAGGCGCCGTGACGCAGCCCGACGCGATGCCGGAGCGACCGATGGTCGCGGCCGACGCGCACGTCCACATCCACGACTGCCATCCGCTCGGCCCGATGCTGAGTCGCGCGTTCGAGAGCCTCTCGGCCGCGGCGCGCGCGGCCGGCGGCGCCGCCGGCGCTCGTGCCGTGCTGCTGCTGAGCGAAGCCGAGCCCGACGACGCCTTCTCGAAGCTCGCGAACGCGGCGGCCTCCGCGTCGGGGCAGGACGGCCTCGCGACGGCCGGAGCGTGGCGATTCGCGCCGACCGCCGAGCCGGGCGCGGTCGTGGCTCGATCCGGCGGGCGCGAGCTCTCGATCGTCGCCGGCCGCCAGGTCGCGTGCGCCGAGGACCTCGAGGTTCTCACACTCTGCTGCGCCGGCCGCATTCCGGACGGCCTCGCGATCGACGAGACGCTCGCACGCGCTCGCGCTCTCGGCGCGGTCGCGGTCGTTCCGTGGGGGCCGGGCAAGTGGCTCGGCGCTCGCGGGCGGCTGCTCTCGCGCCTCATCGACACGGCGCCGCCGGGCGGGCTCTTCCTCGGCGACGAGAGCAGCCGGCCGCTGCTCTGGGGAGAGCCGCGGCACTTCGCCGCCGCGCGGCGCCGCGGCCTCGCGATCCTTCCCGGGACCGACCCGCTGCCCTTCCCGCACGAGGCGACGCGCGCGGGGAGCTTCGGCTTCACGACACGGATGGCGTTCGATCCCGAGCGCCCGGCGGCGAGCCTCGTCGCGCACCTGGGCGACGGCGCGGCCGAGATCCGTCCGTTCGGACGGCTCGAGCGCCCGCTGCGCTTCGTTCGCAACCAGATCGCGATGCAGATCCGCAAGCGGCGCAGAAAGCGCACGGCGTAGGGCCGGGCGATGTGCGGAATCTGCGGGATCGGAAGCCGTGGCGAGGAGCCCGACGCGAGCCTCGTTCGCCGCATGTGTCGCAGTATCGTGTACCGCGGACCGGACGGCGAGGGCGTTCTCACGCGGCCGGGCATCGGCCTCGGCATGCGCCGCCTCGCGGTGATCGACCTCGAGACCGGCCGGCAGCCGATGGCGAACGAGACCGGGAGCGTGCAGGTCGTCTTCAACGGCGAGATCTACAATTTCCGCGAGCTGCGCGACTCGCTCTCGGCGAAGGGACATCGCTTCGCGACACGCAGCGACACCGAAGTGATTCCGCACCTCTACGAGGAGCACGGGCTCGACTTCCTGCGGCACCTCAACGGCATGTTCGCGATCGCGCTCTGGGACGACGAAGCGAAGCGGCTCGTCCTCGCCCGCGACCGCGTCGGGATCAAGCCGCTCTTCTGGTCGGTTCGCGACGGGACGCTCTACTTCGGCTCGGAGGTGAAGTGCATCCTCGCTGCCGGCGGGAGCACGCGCGAAATCGACCTCGCCGGCCTCGACCAGCTCCTCACCTTCGAGTACACGGCGAGCCCGGCGACGCTGCTTCGCGACGTCCGCAAGCTCGCTCCCGGCGGCTGGCTCGTCTGGGAGCGGGGGAAGGCGACGCTCGGGCGCTTCTGGACGCTCGCCGATTCGGCGCAGCCGCGGCCGGGCGACGGCCTCCGCAGCGAGTCGGAATGGGCGGAGGATCTGCGTGCGACGCTCGGCGCGGCCGTCGTGCGGCAGATGGTGAGCGACGTTCCGCTCGGTGCGTTCCTCTCCGGCGGGATCGACTCGTCGATCCTCGTGAGCGCGATGAGCCGCGCGAGCACGCGGCCCGTGAAGACCTTCTCGATCGGATTTCGCAACCAGAGCTACGACGAGCTTCCCTTCGCGCGTGCGGTCGCGGCGCACTGCCGGACCGACCACCACGAGGAGGTCCTCGACCCCGGTGCTCTCGACCTCGTCGCCGACGTGATCGAGCACATGGACCAGCCGATCGGAGACTTCTCGGTGTTCCCGACGCTGCTCGTCTCGCGCGTCGCGCGGCGTCACGTGACGGTCGTGCTGAGCGGCGACGGAGGCGACGAGCTGTTCGCGGGCTACGACGCGTACCTCGCCGATCGGGCCGCTGCGGCGACGACCGATCGCCTTCCGTCGTGGCTTCGCCGTGCGATCCTCGCGCTCGGCGCGCGCCTTCCCGAGACCGAGGCGAAGAAGGACCTTCGCAGCAGCCTGAAGCGCTTCATGGAGGGCGCTGCGCTCCCGCCCGCGTGGCAGCACCTCCGGTGGATGACGTTCCTGTCGCCGGACGTTCGCTGCTCGCTCTACCGGCCGGAGGCGCTCGCGGAGATCGGCGACGTCGCCGCGCGAACCGCGATCGCGTACCTCGACAACCCCGGTGCGGACCGCGCGCAGCGCCAGCGCTTCTGCGATACCGCCTTCTACCTTCCCGAGAACATCCTCGCGAAGGTCGATCTCATGGGGATGGCGCCGTCGCTCGAAACGCGCGTTCCGTACCTCGACAACGACGTGATCGACCTCGCGCTGCGCATTCCGAGCCGGCTGCTGTTCCGGGGCCGCGAGCGAAAGCGCCTGCTGCGGCGTGCCTACGCGCGCGATCTCCCGCCGGAGGTCCTTCGCCGCGGAAAGCAGGGCTTCAGCATGCCGATGAAGACGTGGCTTCGCCGCGAGTGGAACGGCCTCATGCACGAGCTGCTCGCCGAGTCCGAGCTGCGGGCGACGGGTCTGTTCGAGCCGGCCGCGGTGGCGCGCCTCGTGCGCGAGCACGAGGAAGGCCGCGCGAATCACAGCCATCTGCTCTGGGGGCTCATGGTCTTTCAGCTCTGGCGCCAGCGCTTCGTGCTGCCCGAGCGCTACGAGGCGCACGCATGAGGCGAGACCTCGTCGCGATCGCCGAGCGCGCCTGGGACGTCGCCGTCGTCGGTGGCGGCGTCTACGGCGTGTGCGCCGCGTGGGAAGCCGCCCGGCGCGGCCTCGCGGTGTGCCTGCTCGAGCGTGACGACTTCGGCGGTGCAACGTCGTCGCAGAGCCTCAAGGTGATCCACGGCGGGCTCCGGTATCTCCAGCACGCGCACCTGCCGCGCTTCTTCGAAGCCGTCGCCGAGCGCCGGCGCTTCCTCGAGCTGGCGCCTCACCTCGTGAGCCCGATGCCGTTCGTGATGCCGACCCGCGGGCGCGCGCTCCGAAGCCGAGAGGCGATGGCGCTCGCGCTGCTCGCGAACGACGTCCTCGGCCTGCGCCGCAGCCCTCGCGCAGATCCGGGAAAGCGCATCCCGCGCGGGCGCGTTCTGCGGCGCGGCGAGGCGCTCGAGCTGCTGCCGGGCCTCGCCGGGACGGGAATCACCGGCGGCGCGCTCTGGTGGGACTGCCAGACCTACAGCACCGAGCGGCTTCTGCTCGCGCTGCTCGCCGCCGCCGCCGGTGCGGGCGCGGAGGTCGCGAACCGCGCGGAGGTGACCGAGCGTCTGGGACCGCCCGAGCGGATCGAGGGCGTTCGCGTGCGCGACGCCGAGACGGGCGCCGTCCACGAGGTTCGCGCGCGCGTCGTCGTGAACGCGGCGGGGCCGTGGGCCGACGCGCTGCTCGCGCGGCTCGTCGAGCGGCCGCCGCGCCCGCGCTTTCTCGCGTCGAAGGCATTCAACCTCGTGACGCGGCGCCTGCGCGAGGGGCCGGGTGTCGGCCTCGAAGGGAGCGAAGAAGTTCGCGACCGCGACGCGGTGGTTCGCGCGGGGCGCCGGCTGTTCTTCGTCGTCCCCTGGCACGATCTCTCGCTCGTGGGAACGCGGCACCTTCCCTGGCGGGGCGACCCGGACGAGTTCCGCGTGTCGCGCGAAGACGTTCGCCTGTTCGTCGAAGAGGTGAACGCGGCATATCCGCCCCTCGCGCTGCGCGCCGGCGACGTGATCGGCGTCTACGGCGGGATGCTGCCGCAGACCCCCGCGTCGCTCGGCGCGCCCGAGGTCGAGCTCGAGAAGCGCTCGCGCGTCGTCGATCACGGGCGCGAGGACGGGATCGAAGGAATGGTTACGCTTCTCGGCGTCAAGTGGACGGCGGCGCGGGCGGTCGCGGCGAGTGGCATCGCGCTCGTATGCCGCAAGCTCGGAAGGCAGCGGCGGCCGCCGCGGCTCGATGGGGTTCGGCTCGCGGGAAGCGAGTTCGAGCGCCACGCCGACTTCCTCGCGAAGGAGCGCGAGGCGCTACCGGGCTGCCTCGGACGGGCGTCGGCCGAGCACCTGCTGCGGAGCTTCGGAACCCGCGCGCGCGATCTCTTCGCGCTCGCCGAGCGGCGGCCCGAGCTCGGCGCTCCGCTGCAGGAGGGCTCGCCGGTGATCGGCGCCGAGGTCGTCCGCGCGGTGCGCGACGAGATGGCGCTCCACCTCGACGACGTCGTGCTGCGGCGAACCGAGCTCTCGCTCGCCTCCCCGCTCGGCGACGCCGCGATCGAGCGCGCGGCGCAGCTCATGGCGCAGGAGCTCGGATGGGACGCGCCGCGAGTCGACGCCGAGCTCGCGCGCGCGCACGCCGCGCTCGCTCGCTTCCGCGCGGGCTAGCAAGGGCGCGCAGCGCCCGCGCAGCGAGGCCGTCTGCGGCCGAGCGAAGGCCGCTGCCGGCTCGCGAAGCGAGCCGTGCGGCTCGGGCAAGGGCGCGCAGCGCCCGCGCAGCGAGGCCGTCTGCGGCCCAGCGAAGGCCGCTGCCGGCTCGCGAAGCGAGCCGTGCGGCTGCGCTCGCCGCGGCGCGGGACGGGCTACCGGACGTCGCTCGGCGGCGGCGGCGGCGGTCCGTCCATCCGAAGCGCGGTCCCGAGCATGTCTGCGGCGGTGACGATCAGGAAGATCGCGAACACGATCCGCAGCGCGCGCTCCGGGACCTGCACCGACAGGTTGGCGCCGAGCCAGGCGCCGGCCATCGAGAGCGCGGCGACCACGACGACGATCTCGGGGCGCAGGTTGCCGAGCTGCCAGTGGCGAAGCGACGCGGACGCGGCCGTGAAGAGGATCACGCCCATCGACGTCCCGATCGCCTGCTTCACCGAGAAGCCGAGCAGGCGCGTGAATGCCGGAACCATCACGACGCCGCCTCCGACGCCGAGAAGGCCGCCGAGGGTGCCCGCGAGAAGACCGATCGCCGCACAGACGAGCCAGGACACGCCGCACCTCCCGCGCGCGTTGCCGCCGCTGCGCGCGCATCGCATGCTATCGCTCCGCTGCCGGCGCCGGCAGCGGCGGGAGCAGCGCGTGCCGTCGCAGACCATTCCCTTCGGCGACCTCGAAGCCGTCTTCTTCGACGCCGGGAACACGCTCGTCCACTGGGACCACGACTTCGTCGCCGAGTGCGCCGCGGCGCTCGGGTTCGCGCTCGACCCGGCGCGCATCGCGCGCGCCGAGGCGGCGGCCCGGCCGCGGCTCGATCGGATCCTCGCGCGCGGCCGGTCGACCGAGGCGCCCGACACGATGACGGCGTATCTGGCGTGCATGCTCGACGCGGGTCTTGCCGCGGAGGTCGAGCCGCAGCGGCGGCCGGACTTCGTCACGCAGCTCGCGGCGGCGCTTCGAGGCCCCGGCGCGGGAGACCGCCTGTGGTCGCGCGTTCCCGAGGGCCTTCCCGCGAGCCTCGCGCGGCTGCGCGAGGCCGGGCTGACGATCGTCGTCGTCAGCAACTCCGACGGCAGCATCGAGCGCAAGCTGCGCGACGCGGGCCTTCGCGCTCTGCTCGACGACGTCGTCGATTCGGCGCTCGTCGGCGCCGAGAAGCCCGACCCTGCGATCTTCCGCCACGCGCTCGCCCGCTCGGGGAGCGCGCCGCAGCGCACGCTGCACGCGGGCGACCTGCACGCGATCGACGTCCTCGGCGCGCAGCGCGCGGGCCTGCACGCCGTCCTGCTCGATCCGCACGGCGACTGGAGCGAGCCCGCGTGCACGAAGTTTCCGAGCGTCGTCGCGCTCGCGCGCGCGATCCTCGCGGCGAAGGGAGAGTGAGCACATGGACCATCCGACGCTGATTCGGCCGGCCGACCACGCCGTCTACGACGCGAAGAAGATGGGCAAGGCGACGCTGTTCCAGTCGCCGCGCCTGCTCGCGGGCCTCAACGCCTTCGAGCCGGGGCAGGAGCACGCGCTCCACGCGCACGCGGGGACCGACAAGCTCTACGTCGTCGTCGAGGGCAGCGGCCAGTTCCTGCTCGAAGGCGCCGAGATCGCGATGCGGGAGGGCGAGATGCTGGTGGCGCCGGCGGGCGTCCCGCACGGCATCCGCAACACCGGCGCGCGACGGCTGCTCGTCCTCGCGGTGCTCGCACCCGGTCCCGGCGGCGCCTGACGGCGCGCGCCGCCCCGAACCGGCATGGAATCCGATACGCTGGAGCGCCACCGCCCGGGAGACGCCGCATGAGCCTTCCCCTCGCCGGAGTCCGTGTCGTCGAGGTCGCGAACTACGTCGCCGTGCCGGCGGCCGGTGCGCTGCTCGCCGATCTCGGCGCCGACGTCGTCAAGATCGAGACGCCGCCGCGGGGAGAGATCTACCGGCGCAGCCGGCCGCGCTACGCGGGCTACGCGTGCGACTTCGACGAGAACCCGCCCTTCCACATGGACAACCGCGGCAAGCGTTCGCTGATGCTCGACCTGCGCCGAGCCGATTCGCGCGACGCACTGATGCGAGTCGTCGACCGCGCCGAGGTCTTCATCACGAACCTCCTGCCCGCGCGGCGAAAGAAGTACGGCGTCGATCACGAGACGCTCCTCGCGCGAGTGCCGCGCATCATCGTCGGAGCGATCAACGGCTACGGCGGCGCGGGGCCCGAGTCCGACTGGCCCGCGTTCGACTACGCGGCGTACTGGGCGCGCACGGGGATGATGGACGTGATGCACGACGAGGGCGTCGCGCCGTCGCTCCAGCGCCCCGCGGTGGGCGACCACGCGGCCGGCGTGAATCTCGTGTGCGGGATCCTCGCCGCGATGCGTCTTCGCGACGCCGACGGGCGGGGGCGCTACGTCGAGGTCTCGCTGCTTCAGACGGGCTTCCACATCCTCGGCACCGACATCGCGAACGCGCTCGTCACCCGCGAGCCGGCGAAGCGGCACGACCGCAGGGCGCCGCCGAATCCGCTCTGGAACAGCTACCCGACGTCGGACGGCCGCTGGCTGCTCCTCGTCATGATCGACCCCGAGCCCTACTGGGCAAAGCTGTGCGCGGCGGTCGGGCGGCCCGAGCTCGCGACGGACGAGCGCTTCGCGGACGGCTTTCGCCGCCTCGCGAACTCGGCGGTGCTCGTCGCCGAGCTCGAGTCCGTGTTCGGCAGGCGGCCCCTCGCCGAGTGGCGGCCGATCCTCGATGCCGCGGGCATCATCTGGGCCCCGGTCCAGCGCGTCGACGAGGCGATCGACGACCCGCAGGCGCGCGCGATGGGGTACGTCTACGAGATCGAGCATCCGACGGCAGGCCGTTTCGAGACGGTCGGGCCGCCGTTCCGGATCGAAGGCGAGGCGCTCGGCGCTCGCCGTGCGGCCTCGCCCCTCGACGCCGACGCCCGCGACGTGCTGCGCGAGGCGGGCCTCTCCGATTCGGAGATCGAGAAGCTGGTGTAGCCCCCACCCGAATGGGGGTGGCGGATCTTTCTCGCCCGCCGCACTTTTTTGTTGCCGCAGTTCGGTGTCACTCTGGTAGAGTGCGGCGCGGGGGGCGCTGCGCGGCACGCGGCGCACCGGAGACGGTCCATGACCGCGCTGGTGCTCGTCGTCGACGATCGGCGCGAGGTTCGGCAGCTCCTCGTCGAGGGGCTCGAGGAGATAGGCCTGCGCGTGGTGCAGGCGGCCGACGCCGCGCAGGGCTGGGCCTGCTACCGGCGCGCCGAGCCCGACCTCGTCGTGACGGACGCCCGTACGCCGCGCTCTGGCGGCATCGACCTCCTGCGGCGCATCCGCGAGGTGGCGAGCACGCCGGTCGTCGTGATGGCGGCGCGGGAGGATGCTGCTGCGTCGCTGCTCGCGCTCAGCTCGGGGGCCGAGGACCTCATCACCTTCCCCGACGAGATCGGCCGTTTGATCGATCGCGGCCGGCGGCTCGCGAGCCGGGGCGAGCCCGAGCTCGCGCCCGCCGACTGGCTCGCCGGCTCGGGCCGGCGCATTCGACGCGTTCGGGAGCAGATCGCCCGGCTCGCGCCGGCCGCGGGGCCGGTTCTGGTCTGGGGCGAGTGCGAGCGAGGGCGGGAGGCCGCGGTCGCCGAGCTGCACGCGCGCGGTCCGCTCTCCTCCGTGCCGATCGTTCGGGTCGACGCGGCCGCCGGCGGCGAACTCCCCGAGACGGGTTTCGTCCATCTCGGAGGCGTGGAGCGGCTCGGGCCGGCCGGGCAGGAGCGCTGGAGCGAGGTGTTGGGAGCGGAGGCGGACGATGCCGGCGCGCCGGCCGCACGCCGCCGCGTCATTGCGTCGAGCACGGTCGAACTCGCGACGCTCGTCGCTCGAGGCGGCTTCGACGCTGGCCTGCTCCGCGCGCTCGGGCGTGACGCGATCGAAATCCCGGCGCTTCGCGACCGCATCGACGATCTGCGCGAGCTCGTTCCGGCGATGGTCCGGCGGCTCGCGCGCCTTCACGGGCTCCACGATGCGCGCGTTCCCGCGCCGGTCGTGACCGCGCTGCGCCGCCACGCCTGGCCCGGGAACCTCGACGAGCTCGCCCGCGTATTGCAGCACGCCGTCGAGCGCGCGCGCAGCGGCGTCGTCGCGCTCGGCGACGTCGAGCCCCTGCTCTGCGACCCGAGGGCCGGATCGCTCCGTGACGCGAGCGCGCGTCGCGAGCGCGGCGAGCTCGCGACGCTCCACGCCGACTGCCGCGGCAACCTCGCCGAGATGGCGCGCCGGCTCGGCGTGAGCCGCGGATCGGTCGTCTACCGCATGCAGAAGCTCGGGCTTCCCATCCGCCCCGGCACCGCCTGACGCAGCGCCGCTCCGGCGGCCCCGTGCGGGCGGGGCGATCTTCCCGGAGCTACCTTCGCGTGCCGGGCTGCGAGGGGGCGATGCGCCGCGAAGGGTCGCGGTCTCCCGAGCCCGTCGCTGGAGGTTCGACGCGGGCATGGAGCGGGGAGCACGGCCGCCGCAGGCGGCCGCGGACGGCCCGTCCGGTTCGGGCGGCTGGTCGAGCGAGGAGCCGGCCTCCGAGGTCCTTACCGAGTTCGGTGTCAACGCGGCGCTCGTCGAAGAGATCCGCCAGCGCTACGAGGTCGATCCGACCTCGGTGCATCCGAGCTGGGCGCAGCTCTTCCGCGAGGAGGGGGAGGCAGAGGAGCTGCCGTCCGAGGCGCCTGCGGCCGTCGCGACGGCGGCGCCCGCGGCCGCCGAGCCCGCCGCGGCGCCGCACGCGCTCGGCGACGTCGCGCCGCATCGCGAAGAAGGATCCGCTCGGAGCGGACTCGTCGTACTTCCCCGAGCTCGACCCGGCGCACTACGGCTTCGGGCAGGACGACCTCGACCGGCCCTTCATCGCCGGAGACCTGCCGGGCGGCCCGATCCAGACACTGCGCGAGATCCGCGGGCGCCTCGAGGCCACGTACTGCCGGTCGATCGGTGTCGAGTTCACGCACATCCAGGAGCCCGGCCGCAAGCTCTGGCTCCAGCGGCATCTCGAGGAGACGCAGAACACGAGCCCCGTCTCGACCGAGGACCGGCTGCGGATCCTCCAGAAGATCGCGGCCGCCGAGCTCTTCGAGCGCTTCATCCACACCCGGTTCCTCGGGCAGAAGCGCTTCTCGCTCGAGGGCTCCGAGGCCGTGATTCCCCTGCTCGACATGATCGTCGAAGACGCGCCGACGCACGGGATCGTCGAGATCGTCTTCGGGATGGCGCACCGCGGGCGCCTCAACGTGCTCTCGAACGTCATCGGGCGCTCGCTCGAGACGCTGTTCTCGGAGTTCGAGGACGCGCCGCTCCTCGAGAGCCCGTTCGGGTCCGGCGACGTCAAGTATCACAAGGGCTACACGTCCGACCGCGTCACGCGATCGGGCGCGCACGTGCACCTCTCGCTCACGTCGAACCCCTCGCACCTCGAGGCGGTCGATCCCGTGGTCGAGGGCCGGGCGCGCGCCAAGCAGACCCGCGCCGGCGACAGGAAGGGCCGAACGATCCTTCCGCTGCTGATCCACGGCGACGCGGCGTTCTCGGGGCAGGGCATCGTCGCCGAGACACTCAACCTCTGCCACCTCACGGGCTACTCGACGGGCGGGACGCTCCACATCGTCATCAACAACCAGATCGGCTTCACGGCCAACCCCGCCGAGACGCGATCGACGCTCTACTGCACCGACGTCGCGAAGATGATCCAGGCGCCGATCTTCCACGTGAACGGCGACGACGTCGAGGCGGTGATCCACTGCGCGCGGCTCGCGATCGCCTACCGCCAGCGTTTCGGCAGCGACGTCGTGATCGACGTCTTCGGCTATCGGCGCCACGGCCACAACGAGGGCGACGAGCCGAGCTACACCCAGCCGCTGCTCTACGAGTGCATCCGCCAGCAGCCGCCGCTGCGCAAGATCTACACCGACCAGCTCCTCGCGCTCGGGCTGCTTCGCGAGGACGACGTCGCGCGAATCGAAGCCGATCTCAACGCGCAGCTCGCGCAGGCGCTCCAGATGATCAAGACGCGGACGCCCGAGGCCGACGAGCCGTACGAGCCGCGCGGGCCGTGGACGGGCTTCTCGCGGACGGCGCCGCCCGGCCCCGTCGACACGGCCGTTCCGATCGAGCGGCTGGCGCAGGTCGCAGAAGGGCTCGCGCGCGTTCCCGCAGGCTTCGTGGTTCACCCGAAGCTGCTGCCGATGCTCGAGAAGCGCTGCAAGGTCGTCTCCGAGAACGGCCCGGTCGACTGGGCGCTCGCCGAGGCGCTCGCGTTCGGGACGCTGCTCGTCGAGGGAACGCCCGTTCGGCTCTCCGGGCAGGACAGCGCGCGCGGAACGTTCAGCCATCGCCACGCCGTGCTCGTGAACCAGCGAACGGGCGAGGAGCACGCCCCGCTCGACCATCTCACGAAGACGCAGGCGCGCTTCGAGGTCTACGACAGCCTGCTCTCGGAGGCCGCGGTCCTCGGCTTCGAGTACGGCTACAGCGTCGCCGACCCGACGACGCTCACGATCTGGGAGGCGCAGTTCGGCGACTTCGCCAACGGCGCGCAGGTGATCATCGACCAGTTCATCTCGTCGGCGCACGTCAAGTGGGGTCGCATGAGCGGGCTCGTGATGCTGCTTCCGCACGGCTACGAAGGACAGGGCCCCGAGCACTCGAGCGCACGAATCGAGCGCTATCTCCAGCTCTGCGCCGAGGACAATCTGCAGGTCGCGAACTGCACGAGCCCGGCGCAGTACTTCCATCTGCTGCGTCGCCAGATGCGGCGGCGCTTCCGCGCGCCGCTCGTGATCTTCACGCCGAAGAGCCTGCTTCGCGCGCCGCGCGTCGTCTCGTCGCCGCAGGATCTCGCGTCGGGGAGCTTCCACGAGGTGATCGCGGACGAGGCGGCGGCCGCGCGTGCCGACGACGTCCGGCGCGTCCTCGTGTGCTCGGGCAAGGTCTTCTACGACCTCGTCGAGCGGCAGGAGGCGCGCGAGAAGGCCGGCGCGAAGCGCGACGTCGCGATCGTCCGCGTCGAGCAGCTCTATCCGTGGCCGCACGAGGCGCTCTCGGGCGCGCTCGGCCGCCATTCGCGTGCGAAGGACGTGACGTGGGTTCAGGAGGAGCCCCGGAACATGGGCGGCTTCTCCTTCGTCCAGGAACGCCTCGGCGCGCTGCTCCGCAAGGGGCAGGAGCTCCGCTACGCGGGGCGCGCGGCGAGCGCGAGCACGGCGGTCGGCTCGATGCGCCTGCACCGCGACCAGCAGAAGGCGCTCGTCGACGAAGCCTTCGCGGGGCTCTGACGGCGCGCGTTCGGGCGGCCAGGGCTCCGGCCGCGCGACAGCATCAGCCGCGCAGCGCGCGCTGCCGAAGCAGGGCGAGCGGGAGCGTGCGCCGTTCAGGCGCCCGAGAGGTCGAGCGGCCAGTTCGACGCGACGCAGCCGCCGTCGACCTCGAAGATCTTGCCCGTGACCCACGCCGACGCCGGCGAGGCGAGGTAGAGCGCCATCGCGGCGATGTCCTCGGGAGCTCCGAGCCGCGCCATCGGCGTCATCGCCTCCATCTTCTCGCGCAGGCCCCCGCTCGAGAGGAACGGCGTGAGGGCCTCGGTCTCGATCGACCCGACCGCGATCGCGTTGACGCGCAAGCGCGGCGCGAGCTCGTACGCGAGCAGCTCCGTCATGTGATTGACGGCGGCCTTCGCGGTACCGTACGCGACGAAGGCCTTCTCGACTCGGTGCGAGAGCGCCGACGAGATGTTGACGATGCTGCCGCCGCCGCCCGCCTGCATGTGCGGAACGAAGAGTCGGCTCGCGACGAATCCCGACGTGACGTTGAAATGGAAGGCGTCCTCGAACGCCTTCTCGCTGGTCCGCAGAAACGGCTTCGGCGGCGCTCCGCCGGCGTTGTTCACGAGGACGTCCGCCCGGCCGAACGTCTCGATCGTCTTCGCGGCGAGCGCCTCGAGCTGCTCGCGCTCGTTGACGTCGCAGGGGACGACGAGCGCCCGACGTCCGAGGCCGCGGATCCGCTCGGCGACGACCTCGAGCGTTGCCTGCGTCCGCGCCGCGCAGACGACGTCCGCGCCGGCTTCTGCGAGTGCGGTGGCGATCGCCGCCCCGATCCCTTTCCCGGCGCCGGTGACGACGGCGACGCGGTCGTTCAGACGGAATCGATCGAGGATCATGGCGGCTCCTTTGCGGGGCGGGCCGTGATGATATCGTGAGCGCGCCGCCGTTTGGGCAGGAAAGGAGCGTCATGCAGCGATTCGAGGGGCGCGTCGCTCTCGTCACCGGGGCCGCATCGGGGATCGGGCGGGCGACGGCAGAGCGGCTCGCCCGCGAAGGCGCCCGCGTCGTGTGCGCCGACGTGCAGGCCGAGGCCCTCGGCGGGGCCGTCGAGGCGATCCGCGCCGGCGGCGGAGAAGCGGCGGCGTGTCCGTGCGACATCGCCGACGAGCCCTCGGTTCGCGCGGCGGTGCGCGAGGCCGTGCAGCGCTACGGCGGCCTCCACGTGCTGTGCAACGTCGCCGGAATCCTGCGCTTCCAGAACAGCCACGAGGTCTCGCTGGGCGACTGGAACCGCGTCCTCGCCGTGAATCTGACGGGGACGTTCCTGATGTGCCGCGAAGCGATCACCCACTTCCTCGCGCACGGCGGCGGCGTGATCGTGAACGTGTCGTCGAGCGCGGCGCTGCAGGCGCATGCGTGGACGGCGGCGTACACCGCGTCCAAAGGTGGAGTCCTCGCCCTCTCGTACGAGCTCGCGATCGAATACGGGCGGCAGGGCGTTCGCGTGAACGCGGTGTGCCCCGGCGCGGTGAAGACGCCGATTCACGAGGCGTTCGCGATTCCGCCGGGCGCGGACGCGACGCTGCTCGAGCGCATCCTTCCCTTCGGCGGATTCGGCAAACCGGAAGACGTCGCGGACGCGATCGCGTTCCTCGCGTCGGACGACGCGAAGCACATCAATGGCACCATGCTCCGGATCGACGGAGGGATGTGTTCGTGAACCTCTCGCGCGCGCGGGCGCTGCAGGAGCGCCTGCGCGGCGAGGTCGTCGAGCGCGACGCGCTCGGCGAGGTCCGCCACGTGGCGGGGGCCGACGTGAGCTACGACCGCGGCAGCCCCGTCCTCTTCGCGGCCGTCGTGGTGCTCGACGCCCGGACGCTCGAGATCGTCGAGACGAGCGGCGTTCGCGCGCGTGCGCGCTTTCCGTACGTTCCGGGCTACCTCTCGTTTCGCGAGGCGCCCGCCGTGATCGCCGCGTTTCGAAGGCTCCGCGTCCGCCCCGACCTCCTGCTGTGCGACGGACAGGGCCGCGCGCATCCTCGCCGCTTCGGCCTCGCATGCCATCTCGGCGTGGCGCTCGATCTGCCGAGCATCGGCTGCGCGAAGAGCCGGCTCGTCGGCGCGCACCGCGCGGTCGGCGAGCGCCGCGGGTGTCACGTTCGCCTGCTCGACGAGGGCGACGTGGTCGGCGAGGTCGTTCGCACGCGCCCGGGCGTCGCGCCCGTCTACGTCTCGGTCGGGCATCGCGTGTGCCTCGAAACCGCGCGCAGGCTGGCTCTTCGCTTCGCGCGAGGCTTCCGCGTCCCGGAGCCGCTGCGCGCGGCGCACGCCGAGGTGAACCGCTTGCGTGTCGAATCCGGCACGTCCGAAGCGTGAGCGCGCGCCGAGCGGGCGGCGCACGGCGTCCGGCGGCGCCCGCGCGCAGGGCGAGCCCGCGACGGTGAGCCGGCGTTACGGGCTCTCCGGCTCTCCACAGCGCGCCGGTTATCCTCCGAGTGTGCGGGCCGCCGATGCGCGCAGCGCGGGCGCAGCAAGGATTCGCTCGGCGGCTTCCGCCCGACTGCCCGCCGCCGCGAAGGAGCGCCGCCTTGAAGCTCTGCACGTTCGTTCGGGACGGAGGCCCGAGGCTGGGGGCGATCGGCGACGACGGCATCGTCGACCTGGCGGCCGCCGCTCCGGATCTGCCGCGCGAGATGGTGGCGCTGCTCGCCGCCGGAGCGCCGGCGCTGCACCGGGCCCGCGCGGCGGCCGGGTCGGGGCCGCGCATCGACCCGGCCGCCGTCATGCTCGCTCCGCCGATCCTCCGCCCGCCCAAGTTCCTCGCGATCGGCCTCAACTACGCCGATCATGTCGCGGAATCGGGGCTCGAGCGCCCGTCGATTCCCACCGTGTTCAACAAGCAGTCGACGTGCGTCGCGGGGCCGCGCGACCCGATTCACATGCCGCGCGTCTCGACGATGCTCGACTACGAAGGCGAGCTCGGCTTCGTCGTCGGCCGGCGCTGCCGGCACGTGCGACGCGACCAGGCGCACGAGGTGATCGCCGGCTACCTCGTCGTGAACGACGTCTCGGTGCGTGACTGGCAGCTCCGTGTGCCGACGTGGACGATGGGAAAGTCGTTCGACACGCACGGGCCGATCGGCCCGTGGATCACGACGCCCGACGAGCTCGGCGACCCTCACGCGCTGCGGATCCGCACGTGGGTCGGCGGCGATCTGAGGCAGGATTCGAACACGAAGAACCTCATCTTCGACTGCTTCGCGATCGTCGAGCACCTCTCGACGGCGTTCACGCTCGAGCCCGGAGACGTCGTCGCGACGGGAACGCCGGGAGGCGTCGGCATCGCGAGCAAGCCGCCGCGGCTGCTGCGCGTCGGCGACGTCGTTCGCGTCGAGATCGAGGGGCTCGGTGCGCTCGAGAACACCGTCGTCGAGGAGCCCGCCACGACGACCCTGCTCTGATCGAACCCCGGAGGGTCCATGCCGCTTCATCGCCTGCGCTCGGTCACGATCGGCGTTCCGTGCGTGGACGCAGCGCGTTCGTTCTATGCCGAGCTCGGCCTCGCCGAGACGCAGGCGGGAGTCTTCGAGACCTGCGACGGCGGCGAGCAGCTCCGCATCGAGCGAGCGCCGCAGCGCCGCCTGCTCGCGCTCTCGGTCGGCGCCGACGATGCGGACGACCTCGGACGCATCGAGGCCGCGCTCGGGCGGCTCGGCGTCCCGGCCGCACGGAGCGAGCGCCGGCTCGATGCGGCCGATCCCGCGACGCTCGTCCGCGTTCGCATCGAGATCGATCCGCGACGCGCGCAGAAGCCGCCTGAGCCGCTCGCGACGAACGCGCCCGGCCGCACGCTCCGCGCCGACGCCCGCTCTCCGGCCGCGGTCTCGGCGCCGCCGCCGCGCCCGCGCCGCCTCAGCCACGTCGTCGTCGGCTCCGCCGACGCCCCGGCGTCGCGGCGCTTCTTCGTCGAGGGCATCGGATTCCGCGTGAGCGACGAGGTGCCCGCGATCGGCGCATCGTTCCTGCGCTGCTCGACGGATCATCACAACCTGCTGGTGCAGCCGGCGCCGGTTCCGTTCGTCCACCACACGGCGTGGGAGATGGACGACGTCGACGCGGTCGGGCGCGCGGCGGCGGCGATGGTCGCCGCCGATCCGTCACGCCACGTCTGGGGCCTCGGCCGCCACGGCATCGGCTCGAACTATTTCTGGTACCTCCGCGACCCGGCCGGAAACTTCTGCGAGTACACGAGCGACCTCGACGTGGTCGCCGACGACGAGGCCTGGAAGATCGCGGCGTCGGCTTCGGCGCATCCGCTCGCGGCGTGGGGGCCGCCGGTCCCCGCGTCATTCCTCGCTCCCGACGACATCGTGGCGATGGCGCGAGGCGAGTGAGATGGACGAGATCTGCGACGTCGCGATCGTCGGCTACGGTCCCGTCGGACAGATCCTCGCGATCCTTCTCGGGCAGCGCGGCCTTCGCGTGCGCGTTCTCGAGCGCTGGGAGGGGCAGTACCCGCTGCCCCGCGCGGTCCACTTCGACCACGAGGTCGCACGGATCCTCCAGAGCGCCGGCGTGATGAGCGCGCTCGCCGGGCGGGTCGAGCCCGCGGCGCAGTACGAGTGGCGAAGCGCGAGCGGTGAGGTGCTGCTTCGCATCGGACGCGACGCCGAAGGCAGCGACTCGGGCTGGCCCGAGTCGCTGATGTTCAGCCAGCCCGAGCTCGAGCGAACGCTCGACGACCGCGTCGTCGCGCTTCCGGGCGTGCGCGTCGACTGGGACGCCGAGGTCGTCGAGGTGCGCGAGGAGAAGGAGCTCGTCGAGATCGGCGTCCGGCGCGAGTCCGGCGAGCGCTTCACGGTGAAGGCCCACTTCGCCGTCGGCTGCGACGGAGCGAACAGCTTCGTTCGCAGCGTGATCGGCACGAAGTGGAACGATCTCGGCTTTCGCTTCGACTGGCTCGTCGCCGACGTGATCCCGCACGAGAAGCGAACGTGGGATCCGCTCAACTGGCAGCTCTGCGACCCCGCACGGCCGACGACGGTCGTCTCCGGCGGCCCGGGACGGCGGCGCTGGGAGTTCATGCGCCTGCCCGGCGAGGCGGTCGAGGAGCTCGGCCGTGAGGAGGTCGCGTGGCGGCTGCTCGCTCCGTGGAACGTACGGCCGGAGAATGCCACGCTCGAGCGGACGGCCGTCTACACGTTCCGCGCTTGCTGGGCCGACGCCTGGCGCCGCGGCCGCCTGCTGCTCGCGGGAGACGCCGCGCACCTCACGCCGCCGTTCGCGGGGCAGGGGATGTGCGCGGGAATTCGCGACGCCGCGAACCTCGCGTGGAAGCTCGCCCTCGTTCGCACGGGCCGCGCGAGCGAGGCCCTGCTCGACACCTACGCGAGCGAGCGCATTCCGCACGTGCGGGCGATGATCGACCTCGCGGTCGAGCTCGGGCGCGTGATCTGCGTGCTCGATCCCGAGCAGGCCCGCGCGCGCGACCGGCGCATGGTCGCGGAGGAGCGCGAACGCGGCGGCCCCGTCTCTCGCCCGCTCCCGCCGCTCGGCCCCGGCTGCTTCGCGGCCGGGAGCCCTGCTGCGGGAACGCTCTTCGTCCAGGGGCGCGTTCGCCACGGCGAGGCCGAGGGGCTCTTCGACGACGTCGTCGGACGCGGCTTCGTCCTGCTGAGCCCGCACGCAGATCCGGGTGCGACGCTTCCGCCCGCGAGCGCCTCGCTGTTCCGCGAGATCGGAGGGCTTTCCGCGCACGTCGGCCGCGGCGCGCCGGTCGACGATGTCGGAGGGGTCTACACGCGCTGGTTTCAGGAGCACGGAGCGGCGGTCGCACTCGTCCGCCCGGACTTCGCGGTCTTCGGAACCGCCGAGCGCCTCGACGGCGCGCCGAGGCTGGTCGAGGCGCTACGCCGCGCGCTCGGAGGGTGAGGCGCGTTGGCCTGAGCCGCATCGGCTCGCTGGCGCTCGCCGGCAGCGGCCTTCGTTCGGCCGCAGACGGCCTCACTGCGCGGCCGCTTCGCGGCC
>JABLTH010013417.1_pt1 | contig 18739 bp, 18 predicted proteins | sample 7875711 | NCBI WGS metagenome assembly JABLTH01 (sample SAMN14941262, study PRJNA633318) | bioreactor metagenome | isolation source: bioreactor | place: China | collected 2019-03-05 | reverse complement strand
TTGGCGAAAGAACCGGCGCGACAATGGCAACGGCACGTTCGGCGTCGATCTCAACCGAAATTGGAGCTTCGCCTGGGGGAGCAACAACGGCTCGTCGGGGAGCGGCTCGAGCGAGACCTACCGGGGCACCGCCCCGTTCTCCGAGCCCGAATCCACGGCGCTCCGCGACAACATCCTCTCCACGCCCGGGATCGCCCTGGCCTTCGATATCCACACCTACGGCCCGCTCATCCTCTCACCCTGGGGCTACACCATCACCTTGCCCGACATCATCCCCTACTTCAACAAGTTTGGGCAGCTCATGCAGGACGCCATCAAGGCGGTGAACAATCTGACGTTTACCTACGGCCCGTGCTATACCGCCCTGTACCCCGTCAGCGGCGGAAATGTCGATTGGTGGTTCGGGGAGCGGGGGGTCATCAACTGGACGCTCGAACTCCGCGGCGGGAGCTTTTCGCCACCACCCTCTCAAATCCTCCCCAGCGGTCGCGAAATCTATGCAGGGCTGCTGGCGCTTCAGGCGGCCTACTGTCGCGCGGACTACAACCGCGACACCTTCATCAACGGCGGCGATTACGACGACTTCGTGATCGATTGGGTCAACGCCCTTCCCCAGGCCGACTACGACCACAACGGCTTCGTCAACGCCGACGACTTCGACGCCTTTGTCGTCGAGTTTGAGGAGGGGTGCTGACTCGCGTCGGGCCCTACACTGGTCCGCCAACGACCAGGGGGCTCCGTGTATCAGGCACTGCTGACCCGAAAATATCTGACCAGCAAGGTCATGCCGCTCCTGGCGGCCCTGGCCGTCGTGCTGTGCACCGCGATGGTGCTCATCACCTGGTCGGTGATGGGCGGCTTTCTCACCATGCTCCTCAACTCCGGGCGAACGCTCCTGGGCGACGTCAACATCTCCTGGCCCTCCACCGGCTTTGCCTACTACTCCGAATTGATCGATCGGCTGCGGAAGGATGATGCGGTCGCCGCGGCGACGCCCGTGATCGAAACGTATGGCCTTATCTCCCTCCCCGACGGACGACGCGAGGCCGTCGTCATCAAGGGCATCGACGGGCCGGGCTACGCCAGCGTGACCGAATACGAGCGCACCCTCTGGTGGCGACCGCTTGAATCGCCACTTCGCAAGGACAAGGAACGCCGTGACCCGCGGATCGCCGACGAGACCTTCTGGAAGGGATTCAACTGGAAGCAGTTTCTTGAGAACGGCCGAAATCTGCAACGGCGTGACGAAAAGACCGGAGAATTCAGACCCGCCGCCGTCCTCGGCATCGAAGTGAGCGGCTTCAACTCCCGCCAGCCCGAGGGCTTCTTCGAACCACGCCTGCCCTATCGCCGCACCGCCAAGGGCGACCTCGAACCGACCCGCGTCTTTGCCCCCGACAACATGTTCGTTACGCTGAACCTCATCCCACTGGACGCCAGCGGACGCACCATCGACATGATCTCGTGGTCCCTCCCGGTGGCCAACGAGGTCCACAGCGGCATCTACGAGACCGACAACCGCGTCGTCTTCGCCCCGCTCAAGGAGCTGCAACGAAAGCTCCATCTCGACAAGGGCGTCAAGGCCGAGCGTGCAAAGGGTGGCCTGGGCGCCACGATCGAGATCGACCCCGTGACCGGCGAAGAGCGCATCGTCACGCCGCAGGTGGTCGCCGAAGACCCCGCCCGTGTCACGAATGTGTACGTCCGCGCCAAGGACCGTGTCAGCGCCGACGAGCTCAAGGCCCGCGTCGCGGGGATTTATGCTCAATTCGAACGCGACCACGCGGGCAAGGTGCCGTCGCCCAGCGACATCAAGATCCTCACGTGGGAGGACCAGAACCGCACCATGATCAACGCCGTCAAGAAGGAAACGGGGCTGGTGCTCTTCATCTTCAGCTTCATTTCAATGACGGCGGTTTTCCTCGTGCTCGCGATCTTCTGGTCGATGGTGAGCGAGAAGACCAAGGACGTTGGCATTCTGCGTGCCGTCGGCGCCAGTCGGGCGGGCATCGCGGGCGTGTGGCTCTCTTATGGGCTGATGATCGGCGTGGTCGGCTCTGGGCTCGGGGGCGCGCTGGCCTATGTCGTGGTGAAGAACATCAACCCCATCCACGAATGGCTTGGACAGACGTTCAACCTCTACATCTGGGACCCCAAGGTCTACTACTTCAGCGAAGTGCCCAGCCAGATGGACGCGTCCAAGGCCGCGATGGTGCTCGCGGGGGGGGTGATCTCCTGCCTGCTGGGCGCGCTCATCCCCGCCGTGCGTGCCGCCTCGATGGATCCCGTCAAAGCGCTCCGCTTCGAATAGCCCCGCATGACATCCACCCAAAGCAATCCTTCAACCGTCCGCTCTCACCACGCCGAAGCTCTGGTCCGCGTGCGCCATCTGGCCAAGACCTATCGACTCGGGCGCGTCGACGTGCCGGTCCTTCGCGGCGTGGACCTTGACATCAAGCACGGCGAGTGGCTGGCCGTGCTCGGCGCTTCGGGCTCTGGAAAGTCGACGCTGCTGCACCTGATCGGGGCCCTGGATCGCGCCGACAAGGCCGCGGGCCAATCTCCCATCACCTTCGAAGGCCGCGGGCTGGACGCGATGTCCGCTCAGGAGCTGAACCACTACCGGCGCGCTCGGGTGGGATTTATCTTCCAGTTCTATCACCTGCTCCCGGAGCTCACCGTCCTTGAGAACGTGCTCCTGGCGCCCATGGTGCTCCACGGGCGGCTCGGGTACCTGCGCCATCGGAACGAAGCGGTCGACAGCGCCCGCGAGATCCTGACCCACGTCGGCCTGGGGCATCGACTCAGACACCGCCCCGCCGAACTCTCCGGCGGCGAGCGTCAACGTGTCGCCATCGCCCGCGCTCTGGTGAACAAGCCCACCCTGCTCCTGGCCGACGAACCAACGGGCAACCTCGACCGCGTCACCGGTGGCTCGATCCTCGAGCTCCTCGCGGGCCTCCACAGGGCCGGCCAGACCCTCGTCGTCGTTACGCACGACCAGGAAACCGCCGCCCGCGCCGATCGCGTCGTCCACCTCCGGGACGGCACCGTCGTCGCCGAGGCATGACCCCGCCTCCAGCGTTCTTCAAGCAGTCACCGCGGCACGGCGTGGCTTCTTCCCGGCCTTTACACTTTCCAAACGCCTTCTGATCAATGGCGAACATACCATCGCCACAGCACTCAGACGGAGCCCCGCACCTCGTGACCAGCGCATCCACCAACTCCACCCATACCGCTGGGCCCGCCGCCATGACGCTTCGTGGCTTGGAAGGTCGCGAGGTTCTCGCCCGCGTCGTTGACACCGGCTCGGGTCGTCCCTTCGTATTCCTTCACGGCCTGGTCGGCCTCAACGACCACTGGGAACAGTCCGCCCACGCCCTCACTCCCCACGCCCGCGCCGTCATGCTCGAAATCCCTCTGCTCGACCTCCATGGCGAAGACTGTTCGATCCACGGCGTGACCGAGCTCACCGTCCGGTTCCTCGAACGGCACCTCGGCGTGCCAGCCATCCTCGTGGGCAACTCCTTCGGCGGGCACGTTGCTCTCCGCGTGGCGATCGACCGGCCGGAACTCGTCGCGGGCCTCGTGCTTGCCGGCTCGTCAGGGCTCATCGAGCGAACCACGGTCCGCGAGGTTCAACTCCGGCCCTCGCGCGAGTGGCTGACCGAGAAAATCGGCGAGCTCTTCCACGATCGCTCGAAGATGAGCGTAGATGACGTGGACCGGGCGTTCCGAGAGCTCTCCCGCCGCGGCGGGGCTCGCGCCATGGTCAAGCTCTCACGCTCGGCCCGCCGCAATCACATGGGCGACCGCCTCGCGGAGATCAAGGCGCCAACCCTCCTCATCTGGGGCAGGCAAGACGCGGTCACGCCCCCCGAGGCCGCCCGGCAATTCCACAAGCTCATCCGCGGATCAAGGCTCGTCTGGCTCGATCAGTGCGGACACGCGCCCATGATCGAGCAGCCCGAGCAGTTCGCCTCGCTCCTCATCGAGTTCAATCGCTCGCTCGCCGGCACGGCCGGCTCGCCGCGCTAGAGCACCCCCATGACCTCACAACCGCGCTCATCCTGGCTCCGGGGCCTGATCGGCGTCGGCATGCGTGCCTACCTGGCCCGGCGCATTCGCCTGCTCTCGAATCTCCAGCACTGGAAACGCAACAGCGCCGGCATCCAGCGCAGCCAGCTCCGCCAATTGCTCTCAGAGGCCGCCGGGACCGAGATCGGGCGCACCAACCACTACGCCAAGCTCGCCGCGCTCCCGGACGACGACATGCTCGAGGCTTATCGAGATGCCGTCCCCATCGGCGACTGGATCACCTACAAGGACCGCGTCGCCCGCATGCGCGAGTGCGGCGAGCCCGACATCCTCTGGCCCGGCCTCGTCCGCGACTACGCCCAGACCAGCGGCACCACCGCCGGCGACAAGTTCATCCCCGTCTCGCGCGAGATGCTCCAATCCAACTTCCGCGCTTCCCTCGACATCTTCTCGCACATGGCCCGCATGGGCGTCTCGCTCCCCGCCCTCTGCTCCGGCAAGTCCCTCTTCCTCGGCGGCTCGACCGACCTCTCCACCAACGCCCACGGCATCCGCACCGGCGACCTCTCCGGTATCGTCACGCCGCTCATCCGATGGCCCGTCAGCGAGGTCTATCTCCCCGGCCCTGAAATCGCCCTCATGAGCCACTGGCCCTCCAAGATCGACGCCATGGCCAAGGCGTGCCTCGATCAGGATGTCCGCATGGTCAGCGGCATGTGCTCGTGGGCGCTCGTGCTCTTCGAGCGCCTCATCGCCATGGCCCGCGAGCAGGGCCGCACCGTCAGCACCATCCGCGACGTCTGGCCGAACTTCACCATCTTCGTTCACGGCGGCGTGAAATACGCCCCCTTCGATCCGCGCGTCCGCCAGGCCTACAGCGGCGCGCCCGACGGCCCGGACATCCCCTTCCGCCTCGAGCTCTACCCCGCCTCCGAAGGCTTCATCGCCATCCAGGACACCCGCGGCGATCCCGGCCTGCGCCTCCTCACCGACAACCACAACTTCTTCGAGTTCGTCCCGCTCGAAGACATCGCCAGACCCGACGCACCCGCCTTCACCTGCGACGCCGTGCAGAAAGGACAGAAGTACGTCGTGGTCCTCACCACCTGCGCCGGCCTTTGGCGCTATATCCTCGGCGATGTCGTCGAGTTCGACTCCATTCCCTCGCGCCCCGACGGCTCGGGCGGCGACGGCCCGTCACGCCTCCGCATCGTCGGGCGTCACAAGCATTTCATCAACGCCTTCGGCGAGAACCTCATCGTCGACAACATCGAAAACGCAGTCGCCAAGGCCGCGAGCCAGACCGGCCTCATCGTCGGCGAGTTCACCGCGGCGCCCGTCTATCCCGGCCCCGGCCGCCGCGCCGGGCTCGAACTCGCCGTCGAGGCGGCCAACGCATCGCCCGAGCGCATCGCCGCCTTCGTCCCCGCCTTCGACTCGGCGCTCAAAGAACAGTGCGTGGACTACGGCATCAAGCGAACCGGCGACCTTGGCATGACCGAGCCCACCGTCACGCCGCTGGTCCTCGGCACGTTCCATCGCTGGATGGAATCACGCGGCAAGCTCGGCGGCCAGCACAAATGCCCGCGTTGCGCCAACAGCCGCGACATCATCGATCAGGTGCTCGCCTTCGCGAAGTAATCGCGCGAGAACAAGGCACGCGCCCTATCGCTCGCGCGCGAGGCCGGCGTCGATAAAGTGACTATAGCCGACCTCGAGGGTGATTTAGAGAAATTCCGCGCAGCCGAGAAGGAGTGATAGACGGACGACTTGCGATGCCTGCCACGGAAGCTCGTGATGGACCTCACGCAATTCCTGTGAGGCCTGCACCTGATCCACGCGAAACATGCAACCGAATCGGGGTGGGCGGATTCGAACCGCCGACCTTTTGACCCCCAGTCAAACGCGCTAACCAAGCTGCGCTACACCCCGTTTGCCGGATGTCTCCCCGGCCAGAAATGGACAGTAGGCCCCGCCACCCCCGCTGTCCAAATCAGAGCGGTCACACCCGTTCCGCCCTCGCAACGCGTCGGCCCTTTGCCGCTCGCCGCCCGATATCCTTCCCCGCATGGCCTCACTCCTGATCACCGGCGGTCGCGTTCTGGATCCCTCCACCGGCCGCGATGAGCACGCCGACATCGCGATCCGCGACGCCCAGATCGTCGAGATCGCCAAGAACCTCCCGCGTTCGCCCGCCGACAGCGTGATCGACGCCGGGGGCTGCCTGGTCACGCCCGGCCTGATCGATCCGCACGTCCACCTTCGCGAGCCCGGGCACGAGCACAAGGAGACGATCGCGACCGGCTCGCACGCCGCGGCCGTGGGCGGATTCACGACGGTGTGCTGCATGCCCAACACCAGCCCGGCGCTCGACAGCCCGGAGTTGGTCCGCTTCGTGTACGACCGCGCGCGGCAGGCGTCGTGCCGCGTGTATCCTGTCGCGGCCGCGACCAAAGGCCGCAAGGGCGAAGAACTGACGGAGATGCTGCTCTTGGCCGAGGCGGGCGCCGTGGCGTTCAGCGACGACGGCGATTGTGTGCCGACGGCGGGCATGATGAGCCGCGTGCTCTCCGCCGTGAAGCAGACCGGTCGAGTGTTCATGCAGCACTGCCAGGACCCGACGATGACGCGCGGCGCTTCCATGCACGCCGGGTCGATCTCGCAGCGTCTTGGGCTCATCGGGTGGCCCCGCGTTGCCGAGGAAGTCATCGTCGAGCGCGACATCCGCCTCAACCGCGGCATCGGCGCGCGCTACCACGTGCAGCACATCTCGTCTGGTGAGTCGGTCGAGATTGTCCGTCGCGCCCGGGCCGCGGGAGAGCCCGTCACCGCCGAGGCCAGCCCGCACCACCTCTTGCTGACGCACGAGGCGTGCGACCACTACAACACGCTGGCCAAGGTGAATCCACCCCTCCGAGAGAAGTCCGACATGGACGCGATCGTAAAGGGCGTGGCCGACGGCACGATCACCGTGCTCGCCACCGATCACGCACCGCACAGCGCGGATGAGAAGTCTCTGCCGTTCGAGGACGCGCCGATGGGACTTGTGGGCGTTGAGCTGGCGTTCCCGCTCTACGCCGAGGCGCTCGTCCATTCCGGCGCGATCACATGGAATCGCCTGATCGAGCTGCTCACCATCGAGCCCGCTCGCCTCTGTGATCTCGATCGCGCCGGCCTCGGCTCGCTGAAGGTCGGCGGGCCGGCGGACGTCAGCGTGATCAACCCCGATATGACCTGGACGATCTCAAACGCGGCGTTAGTCGGCAAGTCCAAGAACTCACCCTTCGACGGGCGCGTGGTTCGCGGGAGAGCGATCGCCACCATCTGCAACGGCGCCGTCGCCCACCGGGTGCGGGGGTGACGGCCGAACCTCCGACCGGACGCTCGACATCAGGCGGCCCGTCGCTCGCCCGCTCATTCCTCACCCGCAACCTTGTGCTTGTCGGGCTCGCCAGCCTGCTCACCGACATGAGCAGCGAGATGGTGTACCCGATTCTTCCGCAGTTTCTGACCGTGACGCTCGGCGCGTCGCCGCGTGTGCTGGGCTTGATCGAAGGGATCGTCGAGGCGACCGCGAGCCTGACGCGCGTGATGTCCGGCTGGGTCAGCGACGTGATGGGGAAGCGCAAGCCATTCGCGGTCGGCGGGTACGCGCTCAGCACACTCGGGAAGGGCGTGCTCTATCTGGCGACCGGTTGGCCATTCGTGCTGGGCGGGCGTGTGCTCGATCGGTTCGGCAAGGGCATCCGCACCGCGCCGCGCGACGCGCTGATCGCCGAGAGCGTGCCCGAGGACCAGCGGGGGCGCGCCTTTGGCTTTCACAAGGCGATGGACACGCTGGGAGCCGTGCTGGGGGTCATCGGCTCGTATGTGCTGGTGCGTGCCGGGCACTCCCAGCTCCGCACCGTTCTGGTCTGGTCGCTAGTGCCGGCCGCCCTGGCGGTCGTCGTGCTGTTCTTCCTCCGCGAAACCGGCACGGGCCGACATCACGCGTCGGGTCGCCCGCGCGTGAAGCTCTCGGACGCATGGAAGCGAGCTCCGCGTCGCCTGCGCGCGTTCTATCTCATCGTGTTTCTCTTTGCTCTCGGCGGCTCGAGCAACCAGTTCCTGCTCCTCCGCGCCCGCGGCCTGGGCTTCTCCGACGCGGACACGATCCTGCTCTATCTCGTGTACAACCTCACCTATCTCGTGTTCTCATATCCCGCGGGGAAGCTCTCGGATCGCATCGGGCGCGCGCCGCTGCTGATCGCCGGGTACTTCATCTATACCGTGTCCTACGCCGGGTTCGCGCTCGCTGATCACCTGCCCGCGACAAGCGCGGGCATCTGGGTGCTGTTCGCGGTGTATGGCTGCTACATCGGCCTGACCGACGGCACCGAGAAGGCCCTTGTCTCCGACATGTCCCCAGGCGACGCGCGCGCCACGTTCCTCGGCTTGCACGCCACCATCACGGCGCTTGGACTCTTCCCGGCCTCGCTCATCGCGGGCTGGCTCTATGACTCGGTCGCGCCCTCGGCGGCCTTCTTCTTCGGGAGCGGCTGCTCGCTGGTCGCCCTCGCTCTGGCAGTGATCAATCTGCTTGCGCCCCGGCCGGAGCGCGAGCCGACATGATCGAGCTGCGCAGCGCCCATCCCGGCCCTCGACACGCCTCCCGTTCTCAGGGATCGGCCCGAAGCACCGCGCCCCGACGCTGGAAGTCGCCGCGCACAACGAGTGATTCAATAGCCTTGCAATCAACCGCGACGCGACCGTCGGCGTGTTCACGAACGATCTCATCGTGACTTTGCGGCCATTTTCAGCAGATACTAGAACATCGCCCGCCGAACTTCTACGCTTGCGCGTCGGGCGATGCCTGCATCCGCCCGCGATTCGCACCCCCCCACTCACGGAAGTGACGCCATGACCATTCGCATCGGAATCAACGGTTTCGGTCGCATCGGCCGCCTGTTCTATCGCATCGCCGCGGAGGACCCTTCGATCGAAATCGTCGCGGTGAACGACCTGGTGCCCGCCGACAACCTTGCCTATCTCCTGAAGTATGACACCATGCACGGGCGGTTCAATCTCGGCGGCAAGCCGGTCTCCGTGTCGGCCACGGAAAACTCGTTCACAGTCAACGGCCTACACGGAGCCAAGACGACCAGGACCATGGCCGAGAAGGACCCAGCCAAGCTCCCTTGGAAGGATCTGGGCGTGCACTATGTGCTCGAGTCAACGGGCCTCTTCACGGACTTTGAGAAGGCGAGCTTGCACGTGAACGCCGGCGCCAAGCGCACCATTATCAGCGCGCCGACCAAGGCCGAGCCGGCCCAGGTTCCCACGCTCGTGATGGGCGTCAACCACGAACTCTTCGACGCGTCGAAGCACACGGTTGTCAGCAACGCGTCCTGCACGACCAATTGCCTTGCGCCTGTGACGAAAGTCATCGTGGACACCTTCGGGCTTGACGAGGGCCTGATGACGACCATCCACGCCGCCACCGCGACCCAGCCGACGCAGGACGGGCCTTCGAAGAAGGACTGGCGCGGCGGGCGCAACGCCTACCAGAACATCATCCCGGCGAGCACCGGCGCCGCCAAAGCCGTGTCGCTGGCCATCCCCGCGGTCAAGGGCAAGCTGACCGGCATGTCGTTCCGCGTGCCGACGGCCGACGTTTCCGCGGTCGACCTGACGTTCAAGACCTCGAAGGACACGTCCCTGGCGGAGATCAACGCCGCGATGAAGACAGCGAGCGAGGGTTCCATGAAGGGTGTGCTCGGCTACACCGAAGAGGAGGTCGTGTCGAGCGACTTCATCGGCGACCGGCGCAGCTCGATTTATGACGCCAAGGCCGGCATCGAATTGAACAAGCGGTTCTTCAAGGTCGTGAGCTGGTACGACAACGAGGCCGGGTATGCCGCCCGCTGCGTCGATCTCATCCGCTACATCGCCGGGAAGGACGGCGTGAAATAAGCGGACGGCTTCCGTCCCCGGCTCGCGTCGGGGCCGGGCACGATCACCAAGGTCGTGGACGCCGCTGATCCCATCAAAGAACTCGAGTTCGCACCGAGAGCCTGTTGCGGAAGCGCAGGCTCTTTTCTTGCTGAGCCACTCACGCTCCTTCCAGAACTCCCGTTCTCCGAGGATGTCCTATCCTCTCGCGTCTTACGGAGGGTTTCATGTCTCAACCGCATCGCCTGTGTGTCTTCTGCGGCGCCAGCATGGGCGCTCGCCCCGAGTACGAATCCGCGGCCCGCGAACTTGGCGGAATCCTTGCCGACCGCGGCGTCACGCTCGTCTATGGCGGCGGGAATGCCGGTCTCATGGGCGCCGTCGCCAACGGCGCGCTGGCCAGGGGCGGCAAGGTCATCGGCGTCATCACACGTTTCCTCAAGGGGCGCGAGCTCGCCCACGAGGGCATCACAGAGCTGCGCGTCACCGAGACCATGCACGAACGCAAGGCGATGATGGCCACGCTCGCCGACGCCTTCGTCGCGCTCCCGGGCGGCTACGGCACGTTCGACGAGTTCTTCGAGATCATGGCCTGGGCTCAGCTCGGCATCCACTCCAAGCCCGTCGGCCTCCTCAACACCGCCGGCTACTACGACTCCCTCATCACCTTCCTCGACCACGCCGATCGCGAATCGTTCCTTCGGCTCAAGCACCGGAGCGGGATCGCGTTCCATGCAGATCCGGCGGCCCTGGTCGATCAGCTCAGCTCAAGGGCGATGGCGGCGCGCTAGGCCTGGGGTCACACCGCCGATTTCATGCGGGGGTCGGAAGCAAGCTCCGCAGGGCCAGGCCGCCTTGCCGGGATTCCTGCCACTCATGCTTATACCAATTTCAACGCGTAGAAGATCGCGGTAAAGACCAGGTCCGCAAGGATCACGGCAACGACGCTTTGCACGACGGTGCCGGTGGTTGCCTTGCCGACGCCGGCGGCGCCGCCGACAACTTTGAGCCCGTTCCCGCACGCGATCAGCCCGATCAGCAGTCCGAACACGCCGCCCTTCCCGACGCCGGTGAGGAAGTCAACAAGCTTGGCCTGGTCGAGGGTGTTCTGCTTGTACGTGGCCCAAGGTATTTCGAGGATGGTGACCGAGACCAGGGCCGACATGCCGATCGCGACGAGGTCGGCCAGCACCGCGAGCACCAGCATCGAGAGCACGCTGGCGATCACGCGGGGAACGACCAGGAATCTGACGGGGCTGAGCGCCATGGCCTCGAGGGCTTCAACCTCTTCCGAGACGACCATCGTGCCGATCTCGGCCGCGATCGACGCGCCGGCGAATCCGGTCAGCACGATCGCCGCGATGAGCGGCCCGAGCTCTCGCAGCACCGCCACGCTCACGATGTTCGCCACCAACTCACGTTGACCGAACTCGTCGAGAGGCGGCGAGAGCTGGAACGCCAGGATAAAACCGATGCACCCCGAAACGAGCGAGACGATACCGATGGAGCGCACCCCCACGCGGATGATCTGCGACACGGCGGCCGACCACCCCAGCCGCACACGCTCCTTCCCGACCGCCTTGGCAACGACGCCGAGGGTGTCCAGCAGCAAGCCGACCATGTCACCGACATGCGTGAGCACCTCAACGACCGGCGAGCCGATGCGGTCCAGCGAACGTCCGGCGAAGGATCGTGGCGCCATCGAGCTCTGGTTCTGCCCTGAGGCCTGGCTCACATGAACCCCCTCTTCCGCACGGGCGGGGGCTACTCGCCCGCCGCGGCTTCAAGCGTATCGCGGATCTCGAACACGGTGTGCAGCCGCGCGATCTGAAAGATCGCAAGAACGCGCGGCGTGATCCCGGCCAGGATCAGGCGGGTGCGGTTGCGACGCGCCTGCTGCAGCGCCTCCACGAGCGTCGCCACGCCGGGCGAGTTCATGTAGTCCACGCGTGAGAGATCCACGATGATGCGGGGCCTGCCGAGGTCCGCCGCACGCTTGAGGACGGCACGGAAGGAGGTCGCCTCGCTGTACGAGATTTCGCCCATGGGCGTGACGACGACCATCGTTCCGCGATCTTCAAAGTTGACTTGAAGTGGTTGCCCAGCCATGACGCCCCCAAAGTCTCGATCGGATCAAGCCGTACCCTCGCCGCCCGGCGTGTCGTTGTCGGGCTGCTTCTTCACCATCGTCAGCTTCATGCCGCACCCCGGGCGCTGCTCATACTCCGCGATGTCCATCACCTCACGGATGATGTGCACACCCAGGCCGCCCGGCTTAACATCGTCGAGGTCGCGGCCCTTGATCTGGCACGGATCAACGTGCTTGGCCTCGTCCTCGATGACGATTCTGATTTCGGGCTTGCCGCCCTGCGGCCCGGGCCACAGACTGACCCAGATCGGCCGATCGGTCTGCTTGTCATAGCCGTGACGCATGACGTTGCATAACGCCTCATCGACCGCCAGCGCTATCTGCGAGGTGCACATCTCGGTGAACCCCAGCCTGCGGCAGACGCCGGAGATGAGTTCCCTCGCACCGGCAAGGTACTGGGGATTGCTCTGCATCTCGATGCGGATGTGCGGGCGTTCAGTCACGCTTCGCCCCCGAGCGTTGGTGCTCGCCCGCCCACGCGACCCATCGATCGACCGCCGCCCGGCGTTCGGACTCCCGACCCGCGAAGTCGTAGCCATTGGTCGTGCCCGTCATCCGCTCCAATGCGTTGATCGCCACCAGCCTGGCCGCGGGATCGTCGCTCTCCAGGAGCTTGATCAGTTCGGGGATCGCCGAGGCATCCTTGCGCGCGGCCGCGTCGACCGCGGCGTCGAGACGAGCGCCGGGGTCCGCCGAGGCAAAGCCGCGCGCGGGGCTTGAGCACCCGGCCCCAACGAGCCCGACACATGCCGCCATGAGACACAGATGAGTTCGCCTCACGGCCGACAGTGTACGGCGGACCAGGCCGCCAGCCCATCCCTCGACCCGCGAACAGACGCGTCCTAACCTCTCCGTTTCCCACTTCCCGGAGCGGCAAGCCATGCGACTCCCGCACGACGAGGTTGTTCCCGTTCTCGACTTCGGAGGGCAGACGGCCCAGCTCATCTGCCGCCGCGTCCGCGACGCGGGTGTTTTTTCGCTGCTGGTCGCCCCCACGATCTCTCCCCGGGAGTTGGCCGCCATGAAGCCCAAGGGGATCATCCTGTCGGGCGGACCCAGCAGCGTCTACGAGCCCGGCGCCCCCACCTGCGATCCTGGGATCTTCGATCTGGGCGTGCCCGTGCTGGGCGTCTGCTATGGCTTGCAGTTGGCGGCCAAGCTGATGGGGGGCGATGTGACCCGTGGGGCACATCGCGAGTTCGGGAGGGCGGCGCTGACGATCAACGATTCACGCGACCTCTTCACCGCGATCCCGGACCGCACCACCGTGTGGATGTCGCACGGAGATCAAGTCACCAACCTGGGCTCGACGCGTTTCGAGTGTCTCGCTTCGACGCCCACCTGCCCGAACGCGGCGGTACGACTGGCCTCCGACACCCGGCGGTTCTACGGCGTGCAATTCCACCCCGAAGTCACCCACACGCCCCACGGGAGCGACCTTCTGAGAAACTTTCTGCATGACATCTGCCGCTGCCGAGCGGATTGGCGCATGACGAACTTCGCCGAGGTCGAACGCCAACGCGTCCGCGAACAGGTGGGCGGGGCGCATGTGATCTGCGGGCTCTCCGGCGGCGTGGATTCCGCCGTGACCGCCGCGATCATCCATTCCGCCATCGGCAAGCAGCTCACCTGTGTTTTCGTCGACACCGGGCTGTTGCGGAAGGCCGAGCGGAACCTGGTCGAGACCACGTTCCGCGATCACTTTCAGATCGACCTCCGCGTCATCGACGCTGAACGGCAGTTCCTCGCGGACCTGGCGGGGATCGCGGACCCGCAGGAAAAGCGCCGGCGGATCGGGCACCGATTCATCGACGTGTTCAAAAACGCCGCCAAGGACATCCCGAACGCGACGTTCCTGGCCCAGGGCACCCTGTATCCCGACGTCATCGAATCAGGGCACGGCCACGCTGGCCAGTCGGCGAACATCAAGCTTCATCACAACGTCGGCGGCCTGCCCGAGGACCTCGGATTCACGCTCGTGGAGCCCCTTCGTGATCTATTCAAGGACGAGGTACGAAAGCTCGGCGAAGTGCTCGGACTCCCCGAACAACTCATCTGGCGACACCCCTTCCCGGGTCCGGGGCTCGCCGTTCGCGTGCTCGGCGAAGTCACCAAGCCCGCGCTCGACATCATCCGCGATTGCGACGAGATTCTCCTCGAAGAAATTGTCGCGGCCAACCTCTATCGCTCGACAAGCCAGGTCTTTGCCGTCCTCCTGCCGGTCCGCTCCGTCGGTGTGATGGGCGACGGCAGAACCTATGAATCGGTTGTCGCGATCCGGGCGGTCGAGACGCAGGACTTCATGTCGGCCGACTGGGCCCGCTTGCCCCACGACGTGCTGGCGCGAATTTCGGGCCGGATCATCAACGAGGTTCGTGGCGTCAACCGCGTCGTCTATGACATCTCAAGCAAGCCCCCCGCCACGATCGAGTGGGAGTAGGAGATGGACCGCCGGGACAGAACAGTTCCAAAACATCCCTTTCATATTCCGAACAATTGACATCCTTGGCCCGTTATGCCGATAAAATCGCATATGTGGGCAAGCCAGGCGTTGGTCTGCGCCCGTGCGGGCGTGCCGGCCGGGCGTTCACGGGGAGAAGCCTCATGCGCATGTTGATCAACCGTGTCTCTGGCCGCATGCTGACGGGCGCGATCATCGCGGCGAGCACGCTCGCGGCGCCGGCCCTGTCGCAGGATCTCATCACCAAGGATGACATCATCGCCGGCACGATGAACATCGACTTCGGCACTCGCACGACCAAGGACACGTCGGGCGACCTGAAGGAGGGCTCCGCCGCCTTGGGCGCCAAGGACAAGTACACCTTCACGCTCCGCGTGGCCGAGACGACGGAGTTTGCGGGCGAGATCCAGCGCCAGCCCAACCTGTACACCAAGCTCATCAACCGGAAGAAGCAGGACGCGCAGCTCTTTTACAAGATCAACATGGCCGTGCTGAACCCCAAGGACCTCAAGCAGAAGAAAACGGTCGGCTCGTGGGTCGGCACGGTGCCGGTTGACACAGCCAGCGGCGCGTTCGACCTTTCGGGCGGCGCCGCCAAGGAGAGCGCCCTTCGCATCGCGGTGGATGCCGTCGGCAAGGCCAGCGCGTTCACGGAGAACTTCGGCGGAAAGCTGGTGGGCAAGGCCGAGAACAAGGAATCGCTGGCGGCCTACACGTTCAAGCGCGTGATCGGAAACAAGGAAGTCAAGGTCGAGGTCAAGAAGAGCGACCCGATCCGCTTCGACTCGGTGAGCCTGGCCAAGGGCCCGAGCGAGAACTATCCGCGGACCAGCGTCACGGGGCGCCTGGACTACGACTACGAGACGGGCAACTGGTTCACCGACGGCATCCGCTTCCGTTACACGATCGACGGCAAGGAAACCGAGGACATCATCACCGGCTCGATCAAGTGGGTCGAGGATCCCGACCGCAAGTCCAACGGCAAGGGCCAGTACGAGTTCAACCTCCGCTTCAATGAAGAGAAGAACAAGAAGGCCGGGAGCGAGGCCGCCGCATTCGACAAGATGAGCGAGGAGGACGCGTTCTTCGCCGTCGATGACACGGTTCCGTGCCTGACGGGCAAGATCATCTACCAGGACACGATGTCGGGCGACACCGTGACGGCCAGCAAGGTCGACTATCACCTGAACGCCAACAAGCTCTCGAAGCAGCAGGTCATGAACTTCTTCAAGCTGTGGATGCTGGCGGTCGGCCCGACGAACGACGAGTAATCAACATGCTCACACGCCGATCCCGGAACGGATCGGTGTGTATTCTCCATCACCGCCCTGCGCCTGCCGGCGTCTCGTGGCGCGGCCCACGTGAGTCACGCCGCACACGCGCCCGCCCCTTTCACACGGAGTCCCCCCGATGGCACGGTCCCTGATCGCGACGTTGGCACACCGCTACGGCCCCCGCGTTTCCGCCGCGGAACGCCGCGAGTTCTTGAAGCTCACACTCGCGGCGTCGGCTGGGCTGCTGATGTCGTCCAATGCGGCTCTCGCCAGCCTCGGGCGTACATCGGGGAAGCGAGTGGTTGTGATCGGGGCTGGTTTCTCCGGTCTGGCGTGCGCGTACGAGCTCAAGGCCGCGGGCTACGACGTCACGCTGCTGGAACCTCGGAGCAGGGTGGGCGGGCGAGTTTTCTCGTTCAACGCCGCCGCGGGCACCGAGTACATCAAGGGGCGCAACGTCGAAGGTGGCGCCGAGTTGATCGGCTCAAACCACCCGGCCTGGGTCAACTACGCCAGCAAGTTCGGACTTGAGTTCATCGACGTCACCGACGACGAGGGAGACGTGGTCTCTCCCGTCGTGATCGGAGGAAAGCTCCTTGACTTCGAGGAGGCGGGCAAGCTCTGGAAGGACATGGAAGAAGGCCTGTCCCACATGAACTCGCTCGCCGAGCCCGTCGTGGCGGACGAACCCTGGAACTCTCCCAACGCCAAGGAGCTCGACGAGCAGTCGATCGGGAAATGGATCGAATCGCTCGACATCTCCGCCCTCGCCAAGAAGGGCATGTGGATCAACCAGATGTCCGACAATGGTCAGGACCCCAGCAAGCAATCTCTGCTTGGGCAGCTCGCGGCCGTCAAGGGCGGTGGACTCGAGAAGTTCTGGTCTGACAGCGAGGTGTACCGCTGCAAGGGCGGCAACGACCTGCTCGCGCGGAAGCTCGCCGAGGGGATCGGCTCGGATCGCATCGTGCTGAAGCTCCACGCCCGATCGATCACGCTGAAGAGCAACGCCGTGATCGTCGAAGCCAGCGACGGACGCACGCTCGAATGCGACGACGTGGTGCTCACCGCGCCCCCGCCGACGTGGGGCCGGATCACGATCAATCCCGGGTTGCCCGGGGCGATGACGCCGCAGATGGGCCTCAACACCAAGTACCTCGCGCATGTCAAGACGCGCTTCTGGGAGAACAGCGACCCCAAGCGAAGCCAGTACGCCCTCTCGGACGGCGCGCTCTCGCAGACGTGGGACGCAACCGACGCGCAGGGCCCCGTTGATGAGACCAACGCCGGCGCATGCCTGACGGCGTTCAGCGGCGGCCCAGAGGTTGCCCGCGCCCTCTCGCTGGACAAGACCGCCCGCGACAAGGAATTCGCGGAAATTTATGAGCAGTTCTACCCCGGCTTCAAGGACAACGTCGTCCAGACCCGCTACATGGACTGGCCGAAGGATCCTTGGGTGGGCGCAAGCTATTCGTTCCCCGCGCCGGGGCAGGTCACGAGCGTCGGGCCGCTGATGGCTCAGGCCCACATGGGCGGGCACCTGCACATCGCCGGCGAACACACCTGCTACAAGTTCGTCGGCTACATGGAGGGGGCGCTGGATTCAGGTATTCGCGTCGCCAAGAAACTCGCGAAGCGCGATGGGGTGCTCTAGGTCCTGTCTGACGGATCGCCTGTTCGGCGCACGTACGGCGCACCATTGCGGAACGTACGGCGCAGGTTCGGTTGCGCCATGGTGATGGATGTGCGAGAATGCGGCACACACGGCAAGGAGGCCGACGATGCCGCCAGCAGAGGGACGCAAGCAGGGACGTGGTGATCTGAGTGATGGGCAGTGGAAGCTGATCGAGCCGCTCTTGCCCAAGCAGAAGCGTGGCGGGAAGTGGAACGATCACCGCCTGATGTTCGACGGCATCCTGTGGGTGCTGCGGACCGGCGCTCCGTGACGGACCTGCCCGAGCGGTACGGCAAGTGGCAGAGCGTGTATCACCGCTTCAACCGCTGGCGGAAAGACGGGACGTTCGACAAGGTGCTCAAGGCGCTGCGCATCCGTCTGGACAAGGACGGCTACATCGACTGGGACCTGTGGTGCGTGGACGGCTCGAACGTGCGGGCCTCACGCTCCGCGGCCGGGGCTTCGAAAAAAGCGAAGAACCCGGCCGAAAGCCCGGAGACCATGCATTGGGTCGCAGCCGAGGCGGGTGGGGATCAAAGTTCCACCTGGTCGTTGACGGTCACGCCATACCCCTCGCCGCCGTCGTCTCCGCGGGCCAGGCGCACGAGTCGACGAAGTTCATCGAGCTGATGGAGAAGGTGCGTCCGCCACGCTGGACCGGCTGGCCGCTCAAGGTCGCCGGCGACAAGGGGTACAGCTACCCGCACATCCGCGGCTGGCTGGAGCGCCGGATCATCGAGCAGGTGATCCCGCAGCGGAGCGACCAGGTGCGGACCGAGGGCCGGCGCTGCCTCGACCGCGGCGCGTACCGGCGTCGCGCCAAGGTGGAGAACAGCGTGGGTTGGCTCAAGGAGAACCGCCGCGTCGGCACCCGCTACGACAAACTCGCCACCAGCTTCCTCGCCTTCGTCAACCTCGCAATCATCCGCCGATACCTCCGCCTCCTGACCCCGGATGATCCGTCAGACAGAACCTAGAGCGCACAGAGGCTGGTTCGGTGGTAGCGCCATCGCGTTTCGGCACCGATTCCGATCCTGAACTCGCGCGACTTGTTGAGGCTTGGCCGACATTGCCGGAGCCCGCGCGAGCCGCGCTCCGCGCCGTGCTCGCGGCGTTCGTTCCGGCGATCCCCTCATGCCGGTGGTCCCGGAGATGGAGCCTTGCGAAAGCCACTCGGCCAGTTCGGTGCGGTGTGAATCTCGGACTCCCGC
>JABLTH010019881.1_pt1 | contig 18744 bp, 16 predicted proteins | sample 7875711 | NCBI WGS metagenome assembly JABLTH01 (sample SAMN14941262, study PRJNA633318) | bioreactor metagenome | isolation source: bioreactor | place: China | collected 2019-03-05 | reverse complement strand
TGGCTGGAGGCGGTGCCCGAGGTGCGGGTCGAGCGGATCGGCTACCGGACGCTGCCGGCCGACGGCGCGATCGAGGTGACCGTGGATGCGACGGGCGCGGATGCCGGGCCGCTCGACGTCCGCATCGAGGTCGCGGCGGACGGCCTGGTCGTGGCGGCCGCCACCGCGACCGCCGGAGAGCCGGTCGCCCTCCCGATCCCCGAGCCGCGGCTCTGGACGCCCGACGACCCGTACCTCTACGACGTGACCGTGGTCGCGGGCGACGACGTCGTCCGCAGCTACACCGGGATGCGCACGGTCGGCATCGCGCCCGACGCGAACGGCGTCCCGCGGCTCCTGCTGAACGGGGAGCCCTACTTCCACGCCGGCGTGCTCGACCAGGGCTACTGGCCGGAGGGGCTGTACACGCCGCCGTCCGACGACGCGTTCGTGCGCGACATCCAGGCCATGAAGGATCTCGGCTTCACGATGCTGCGCAAGCACATCAAGGTCGAGCCGCTGCGCTGGTACCACCACTGCGACCGGCTCGGGATGCTGGTCTGGCAGGATCTCGTCAACGGTGGGCGCCGGTACAACCCCGTCGTCATCACGGCCCCGGTGCTCGCCCCGCTGCGGCTCGACGACCGCCGACACCGTGCCTTCGGGCGGCAGGACGCTGCGGGGCGGGCGGAGTTCCGCGACGAGCTGGAACGGACCGTGGAGCTGCTGTCGCCGTCGCCGTCGATCGTGTGCTGGGTGCCCTTCAACGAGGGCTGGGGCCAGTTCGACGCACTCGACGCGGTCGACCGCCTCCGGGCCCTGGACCCGGACCGGATCATCGACCACGCCAGCGGCTGGCACGACCAGGGCGGGGGAGACCTGCGCAGCCTCCACGTGTACTTCCGGCCGATCCGCCCGCGCCGGTCGTGGGGACGCGACGGGCGGGCGGTCGTCGTCTCCGAGTACGGCGGCTACAGCCTGCGGATCGCCGGCCACGGCCACAGCGACCGGGAGTTCGGCTACCGCAAACTGCCGAGCCCGGAGGCCCTGACGGCGGCGTTCGAGCACCTCCACCGCGCGGAGGTGCTCCCGGCCATCGCCCGGGGGCTCTCGGCGATCGTGTATACCCAGGTCGCCGACGTGGAGGACGAGCTCAACGGCCTCCTCACCGCCGACCGCTCCGTCACGAAGGCAGCCCCGGAGCGGGTGCGGGCGGTGCTCGGGGAGCTGGGGACCGAGTTCGCGCGTGCGGTGGGGGTGCGCGCGGCGGCGGAGCCCGCAGCTGCGCCCGCGCCCGCCGAGGGGCACGCACCCGCCCCTAAGGCCGCCAGGTAGGGGCACCTGCGTGCCCCTCGCCGCGCGCGAATGGGTCGAGGGGCACGCAAACGTGCCCCTCGGCGCCAGCGGCAAGCGTGGGCGCGAGCGCGAGCGCCCTACGCCCCGACCCCCGAGGAGTCCCTCCGCACCACCGAGTAGGGCGCGCGTGTCGTCTGCGGTTCCGCGTCGGGTTGGTCGAGGCGGCGGAGCATCGCCGTGATGGCGAGGCGGGCGAGCTCGTCCATGTCGGGTGCGACGGTCGTGAGTGACGGGGCCGTGTATGCGGCCTCCGCCGTGTTGTCCCAGCCGACCACGGCCACGTCCTCCGGCACGCGCACGCCGTTCTCGCGGAATGCGCGCAGCGCGCCGATCGCCAGGAGGTCGTTCGCGCAGAACAGCCCGTCGATCTGCGCGCCGGACCGGATCAGTTCCTTCGTGCGCTCGTAGCCCTCCTCGCGGGAGTAGTCGCCGTGCGGGTTGACCTGGTCCCACTGCTCGACGGGGACGATCCGCGCCGGGGTGAGGCCCGCGGCCTCCAGCGCGCTCGTGAAGCCGGCCAGGCGGAGGTCGGCCGGGGCCGCGCCGATGGTTCCGCTGACCACGTCGCCGAGGAACGCGATGCGGGTGCGGCCCGCGTCGATCATCGTCTGGGTGACCTCGCGGGTCGAGCTGATGTTGTCGACCACCACGCTGTCGATGGTGTCGCTGCGGAAGCGCTCGCCGAGGAGCACCAGGGGAGTGGGGCCGCGCTCGGCTTCGAACCGCTCGAGGTCGATGGTCAGGGGGCTGAACAGGATGCCGTCGGTGAGGATCGCCTTGAACCCCGCCGCTACGCGCAGCTCGCGCTCGAGCGTTCCGCGGGTCTCGTCGATGACGACGTCGTAGCCGACCTTCTCGGCCTGACCGACCACGGCGTGGGCGAGCTGCGCGAAGTAGGGATGCGACACGAACGGAACCGAGAGCGTCAGCAGGTTGCTGCGGCCGCTGCGGAGCTGCCTCGCCGCCAGCTGCGGCCGGTAGTCGAGCTCCGCGATCGCGGCCTCGACCTTCTCGCGGGTGCTCTCGCTAATGTACCGGTGGCCGTTGATCACGTTCGAGACCGTGCGGTACGAGACGCCGGCGACCGCCGCAACGTCCTTCAGGGTGGGTGGGCCGCCCTGCCGGCGGCCGCGGTGCGGGGAATCGGTCGTCACTGGGCCATCGTAACGGGTACGACCGCCGGGGCCCAGGATTGTTGCAACGTTGCCAGATCTTAATATTTCCACGTTGCAATATGTCGCGCACTCTGCTTGAGTGGCTCCTGCGACCCCCGGCAGGAGTTCCCGTCGGCCGGCCCGCGTCGCAGATCTTCCACAACGACGAGGAGATGATTCCCATGACCCGAACCCCCCGGGTGCGCCGCATGCTCGGCATCGTGGCCGTAGCGGCCACCGCCGTCGCGCTCACCGCGTGCGGCACGAGCGGCAGCGACAGCACCGCGACGCCGGCCGCCATCGACGGCGGTGGCCTCGGCACCGCCGACAAGCACGTCAAGATCACCATGATGTCCAACGACGCGTTCGCGCAGGCGTGGCAGAAGCAGCTGGTGCCGGAGTTCAACAAGAAGTACCCGTACATCGACGTCACGATCGATTCGACGCCGTACGACGACCTGCTCGCCAAGGGCATGCTCAACGGCACGGACCCCGACCCGCAGTACGACCTGATCACGCTCGACGACCCGTGGACACCGCAGCTGGCGAACGCAGGAGTCCTCCTCGACCTGAAGAAGACCGCGGCCTCCTGGACCGAGAAGGGCTACGACTGGGCGGACTTCAACTCGGCTCCGCTCGCCTCGAGCGAGTGGAACGGCGGCCAGTACGGTGTGCCCCTGCGCTCCAACATGCTGCTGATGTTCTACAACAAGTCGCTCTACCAGCAGGCCGGCATCGCCGAGCCGACCCCGGAGCTCACCTGGAAGCAGTACCTGGCCGACGCCCCCAAGCTGGTGCAGGACACGAACGGCGACGGCAAGCCGGACTCCTGGGCCGTCGGCCTCACCTGGCAGAAGGGTGTGCTCTCGCCTCCGTTCTGGCAGGCCGTGCTCAACTCCAACGGCGGAGCGCTCTTCAACGCCGACATGAAGCCGACGTTCGACACCAAGGCCGGAATCGCCGCCCTCCAGACGCAGGTCGATCTGCTCAAGTACGCGCCCCCCGGAGCCACGGCGTACAACTACACCGAGCCGCTCGACGCGTTCCGCCAGGGCAAGGTCGCCACGATCTTCACCTGGGGCAGCGCCTACAAGTCGGCCGCGGTCGACCCCGCCGTCACCAAGCTCACGCCCGACGAGGTCGGCATCCAGACCATGCCGGCCGGCTCCGCCGGGCCGAGCACCCACCGCGGCATCTGGAGCGGGTCGGTCTTCAAGAACTCCAAGCACCCGCAGGCGGCCTGGACCTTCCTGCAGTGGATGACCGACAAGGAGGGCGAGAAGTGGATCACCAACAACCTCGGCTCCTTCCCCGCACGTAAGTCCACGCTGGCCTCCACGCCGCAGCAGGCCTGGCTGGTACCGGTCTTCACCACCCTGCAGTCCGCGTACGACGTGGCGGCGAAGGGCAAGATGTGGCGCGTGCGCGACGTGCAGTCCAACGCCATCCAGCAGATCCTCGCGGATCAGACCAGCGCTGCGGTGATGGGCGACACCTCCAGCTCCGACGCTCTCAAGAAGGCGTCGCAGCAGATCCACGACCTGCTGACGGAGTAGCACGATGACGGTCGCGCTCTCGAAGCAGCGGAAGGGCAGGTCGCGCCTGCCCGGCCGCCTGAAGGACATCGCCGGACGCTGGTCGTTCATGATCCCGGCGACGGTCGTCCTGGTGGCGGTGCTCGCCTACCCGCTGCTGTACACCCTGCAGATCAGCTTCTCGCACTTCGACCTCAGCACCTTCAGCCCGGGGTCCTGGGTGGGGTTGGAGAACTACACGAAGGCGCTGGGCAGCGAGTCCTTCCAGAACTCGCTCGTGGTCACCGGTGTCTACCTGGTGCTGGCGCTTCCGCTGCAGATCGTCCTCGGGTTCGCGATCGCCTTCCTGCTCAACGCCGAGTGGAGGGGGCGCGGAGTGTTCCGCGCCCTCTTCCTCATCCCGATGGTCGTCGCGCCCGTGGTCTCAGGCGGCATCTGGAAGATGCTGCTCGACCCGCTCTGGGGCGTGCTCGGCTGGCTGGGCTCGCTGGTCGGCCTCCCGCCGGTCAACTGGTTCGGCAGCCCGGGCACTGCGATGGTCAGCGTCGTGCTGATCGACACCTGGCGGTCGGTGCCGTTCGTCGTCCTCATCGCCTCGGCGGCGCTGCTCGCCCTGCCCAAGGACGTCTTCGAGGCGGCGCAGGTCGACGGCGCCAACTGGTGGCAGACGCTCTGGCGGGTCAGCCTGCCGATGCTCGCCCCGATCATCGCGGCGACCTTCATCGTGCGCTGGCTCGGCGCGGTGAAGATGTTCGACATCATCCTGACGACCACCAACGGCGGCCCGGGCAAGGCGACGGAAGTGGTCAACCTGTTCATCTACCAGCAGGCGTTCCAACTGCTCCGTTTCAGCGAGTCGTCGGCGATGGCCGTGATCGTGCTGGTGATCACCACCATCCTCACGCTGGTGTTCCTGTGGGGAAGCAAGAAGCTGGAGGACCGGGTATGACCGCGACCGCCGAACGCCCCACGCAGCAGCTGTCCCGCCACGCCGAACAGGGCCGGCCCCGGCGGCGCGGGCACACGGGTCGAACCGGGCACCGCTGGCGCGTCTGGTCGGGCGTGATCGTGTGCATCCTCTTCCTGCTGCCGCTGGTGTGGATGGTGATCACCTCCTTCAAGTTCCAGCGCGACATCTTCACCGTGCCGCCGACGATCTTCTTCGACCCGACGCTCAGCCAGTACGTGCAGGCGTGGGTCGGCCAGGGCCTCGGGCCGAAGATGGTGAACACCGTCATCGTCGCCCTGGGCGCCGGGCTGGTCTCGCTCGTCGCCGGAGCGATGGCCGGCTACGCGCTGGCCCGGCTGAAGATCCGCGGCGCCGCCACGATCGGCGTCCTCATCCTCGCCTCCCGCGGAGTGCCGCCGATCGCGCTCGCCGTGCCGATGTTCCTCGTCGCCAGGACACTCGGGATCACGGACACCCACATCACGCTGATCCTGGCGTACTGCTCGTTCGTCATCCCCTACGTGATGTGGCTGATGCGCGGGTTCTTCCTGTCGCTGCCGAAGGAGCTGGAGGAGTCGGCGATGCTCGACGGCTGCTCGCGCATGGGCGCCTTCTTCCGCATCATCGTGCCGATCTCGGCGCCCGGGCTGATCTCGACCTTCATCTTCAGCATCATCCTGGCGTGGGAGGAGCTGCTGTTCGCGCTCGTGCTCACCAACCGCCGCGCGACGACGGTCCCCGTCGCGATCGCCGGCATGGTCGGCGACACGGAGCACGGCGCCAACTGGGGCGCGCTGGCCGCGGCCGGAACGCTCACCGTCATCCCCGTCGTCGTGCTGGCGCTCGTGGTCCAGAAGTGGCTGATCCGCGGCCTCGCCGACGGCGCCACCAAGGGCTGAGCCCGTCTTCCCCTTCCCCTCACCGAAAGAGAGTCCCGTGAGACTACCCCTGCGCCCGGTCGCCCCGGGAGGCGAGTCCGTCGCCGAACGCGAGATCGTCGCCCCCGTCGACCTGTGCCTCCCGAGCGGCCTCCTGAACCGGGAGTCCGTCGGCTGGACCCGACGCGCCCTGCACCGCACCGGGCTGCCTGGCTGGGGCCGCAACAAGCGCTTCGAGTACTGGGCCGTCACCACGCCAGACGCGATCGTGACGATGAACATCTCGCACCACGACTACCGTGCCAACGTCTCGGTCGGGTTCACCGAGCGCGACGGCTACCGCGAGATCCACCAGGGCGGCAACACCTGGCTGCCCGCTCCCGGCGGGATGCGCGACCCGTTCAACCACGGACCGATGGAGGCCAGGCGCAAGGACGTCCTGGTGCGCCTCACCCCGCGCGGCACCGGCATGCACCTCTTCGCCGAGTCTCCGCGCATCCAGGCCGACATCCATGTGCTGGCCGATCCCGCCCACGAGTCGATGGGCGTGGTCGTGCCGTGGAGCGACCGCCGCTTCCAGTACACCAAGAAGGACAACTGCCTCGCGGCGGAGGGCGTCGTCGTGGTCGACGGCGTCACCCACCCGGTGGAGGCCCTCTCGTCGTCGGCCGTGCACGACCGCGGCCGGGGGAGGTGGCCCTACTTCACCTTCTGGAACTGGGGCGCCGGCGTCGGCCGCACCTCCGACGGCCGCGACCTCGGCATCCAGCTCGGCGGCAAGTGGACCGACGGCACGCCGTCGAGCGAGAACTGGCTGCGGATCGACGGCCGCCTCCACAAGATCGAGAACCACCTCGACTGGCGCTACGACCCGACGGACTGGACGGCACCCTGGACGATCACCGGCCCCGATGCCGAGATCGTCTTCACGCCGGAACACCACACGCAGCACCTCTTCGACCGCTGGCTGGTGTACAGCCGCGGCGACACCTGCTTCGGCCGCTACGACGGCCGTGTCGTCCTCGCCGGCGAGGAGGTGACCTTCTCCGGTGTGTTCGGCCACGTGGAGGAGGTCGAACGCCGCTGGTGAGGTGAGCCCCCTACCGCGAGACCCCGCTACCGCGAGACCCCCCTACCGCGAGACCCCCCCAGACCGCTCCGGAGTGCGAGGCGCATCCACGGCGCCGCCGGAGCACGGGCGGGGCGCGGCTCACCGATAGCCGCGTCCCGCCCGACCTTCCCCGATCATCTGCGACGAAGGAGTCCCCATGTCACCCACGACCAGCGCCATTCCCTCGGTCCTGCGCGTCGCAGCCGGTGAGCTCGACAGCGCCGCGGCCGCCGCGGACGGCGACCGCTACCGCGCCCTCCTGAACGGCCCGGCGGGTTCCGGCACCACACGCACGGTCACCCTCGCGGGCGAGACGCCGCACGACCTCGTGGTCGTCGAGTACAGCGACGCGTACTCCCGCGCGTGGCTGCGCGGCGACGCGTGCGCCGACGGCGTCGTCTACAGCCTGCTGGCCGAGCTGCCCGCGAGCTTCCCGACGCGGGCGCCCGCGATCGCGCGCTGAGGGAGGTGCCGACTCACCAGCGGTTGCGGACGTCCTCCGCCCAGCCGAGGAGTCCGTCGACGAGCAGCGGGCCCTCCACCGTCGGGATCGTGCCCGCGTAGTGCCCGAAGCACTGGTGGCCGCGGCTCCCGACGACGCCGAGCTCCGTGCGGCTGACGTGGTCCCAGAACGGCTCGAACCGCAGGTCGACCTCCCCGCCCCTGATGTGCCAGGGACGCAGCCAGTCGCTCTCGTCGTAGGTCCACTCGAGCTGCTCGTGGATCTTGTGGAGGCGGCCGCCGAGCACGGTGCCGTTCTCGGTGCTGCCGGTGCCGTCGGTCCAGCGTCCGCCGATCTGCAGTCCGACGGTCCTGCCGCCCTGCACGCCGGAGGCCGCGCCCCAATTCCAGCGCACGCGATACGGCCAACGGCCCCTGCCATGGTCGAGCACGGCCCAGGTATCGCCGGCCGGGAGCTCGGTCGTCGTGCCGCGCACGGTCACGGTGCCCGTGGCGGGTCGTGCCACGTCCTTGACCGTGTACTGGAAGCGCCGGTCGCTCCACGGCACGACGACCCCCAGCCGCTCGTGACCTTCGGGGAGGGCGGCGAGCACGTCGAAGGCGACCGTGTCGGTGCGGGCGACGAGCCGGGTGCCGCCTGCCGTCTCGCTCAGCTCGACCTCGAGGCCGCGGGCGGAGGCGCGCGCGGGACCGTCGCCGAGCGACGCGGGCAGGGTCGGCCGGGTCCACGGCGGAGCCACGACGCCGTGCTCGGTGGTCTCGCCGGTGGTGCGGTCGTGCACCATCACCGAGTGCACGCCGGAGTAGTCGAGCGACGAAATCGTGAGCGCGAGCAGGTGGGTGGGCGACGTGACCGCCCAGTACTCCCAGCGCTTGTTGCGGCCCCAGCCGTGCCGGCCGCCGATGCCGGAGGTGTCGTGCAGCGGGGTCCGTGTCCAGCCGACAGCCGCGCGGTTCAGTCGCCCGTTCGGGAGGACGAGCGCGACGGGCTCGGTGAGCTCGCGCTCCACGCTTGCTCGCGTCTCGGTCATCGTGCCCCCTTGATCGGCAGGATCGCGACCGCGCCGAGCACCGCGAAAGCGATGCCGGCGACGAAGATCGACGCGTAGCCTCCCGAGACGCTGATCAGCGCCCAGGCCACCAGCGGGGTCAGCGCCTGCGGCAGTGTCGTCGCCACGTTGAGGATGCCCAGATCGCGACCGGACGAGACGCCCTCGGCGGGGAGAACCTGGGTCATCAGCGCGAGATCCACGCTGAGGTACACCCCGTAGCCGAAGCCGAAGAGCGCGGCGAGGGCGATCATCCCGGCCGCCGTCGGCCAGACCAGCGGGATGGCGAGGGCGCAGCCCATGATCAGCGAGGCGCCGATCACGAACGGCTTGCGGCGGTGCAGGCGGTCGGAGAGCTTGCCGGACGCGTAGGTGCTGACCAGCGCGGCGAGCAGCTGGACGATCGTCAGCACGCCGGCGAACGAGTTGGAGGCGTCGACGCTCATGTGGATGTGGTCGCGGAGGATGTAGAGCAGGTAGCTCTGCACGCCCTGGTACGCGAGGATCATCAGGAACCGCGCCGCGAACGCCCAGGCGAAGTCCGGGTGCTTGCGCGGGCTCACCCAGAATCCCGCGAAGAAGTCGCGCCAGCTGAACGGAGTGCGTTCGGCGTCCTTCGACGAGAAGTCGTGGTTGAACAGCACGAAGCCGAACGCCGAGAGCAGCACGAGCGCCGCGAAGACGCCGTAGCCGATCCCGATCAGCTCGGCGAAGTAGCCGGCGACGATGACGCCGGCTCCCATTCCCACCAGTGTGCCCATCGCGAGCACCGCGGAGGCGACGCCGCGGCTGCGGACGGGGACGCGGTCGGTGATGATCGCCGGGATGGGTGCGTTGAGCGTGTTCAGCAGGATCATCACGAGGACGTAGAAGATCGTGACCCAGAGCAGGGTGGCCGCGCCGGCGAGCAGCAGCATGAAGACCGCGGCCCCGGAGGCTCCGATCAGCACCCACGGCGCGCGCCGTCCGAGGCGGCTGCGTGTGCGGTCGGAGAACGCGCCGACGAGCGGCTGCACGAAGATCGTGGCGATGGAGGCCGCTGTGGTGACGATGGCGAGGTTGCCCACCTTCTGCGCCGGATCGAGGTTCTGCACCTGGTTCGGCACGAAGATGACGATGAACGCGGCATAGCAGGAGAGCAGCACGGCGTTCACGAGGAACAGCCAGAGGAACAGCCTGCGCTGGTGGGTGGCGGCTGCGGTGGTCTCCGCCGATGCGGGCTGGTCGGACGTTCGGGTCACGTGCGGCTCCTCTTCGAGTACGAGGAGTTTATGGGACGCCCGTCCCACATTGCAACGTGGAAAGAGCGGCCGCCCCGCCGCGGCCCGGCGCGCCCCGCGCCCCGTCGCCCGGCGCGCGCCGCGCCGACGCCGACACGAATCTGCGGGGAGAGGTGGGCGGCATTTGCGGCACAGGTGGCGCATGGCGGCGCGTATCGCCGCATTTGGCGCAAATGCGGCGAGGGGCGACGGAGGGCGCGGGGCGCTGCGCGCTAGCGGCGGCCCGCCCAAGGGTCGTAGTCGGCGAGGAGGTCGCCCTGCTCTGGACGGTCGCCCTCCGGGACGTGCTGGAGGTTGACGCGCACCCGGTACCACTGCGAGCTCGAGCCGCGCATCCCGTCGATGAGCTCGTCGGCGGGATGCAGGAGCGCCGCCGCTTCCGGATGGAGGTCGCGCCAGCGCGCCAGCGCCTCCGTCGCCTCCGGCTTGGTCTTGGTGCGCGCCACCTCGATCAGCGGCATCTGCGACACGCGCCTGCCCGCGCCGTCGCCCGCGCGCGGCGGCTTCTCGGCCGGGCCGAGTCGCGCGGCCAGGGCGAGCAGCGCGTCCAGCGAGCCGGCGGCCGCGTCGATGCCCGCGTGCGGGTCGCCGCGCTCGGCGAACCGGGTCAGCACGGTCGGCACCGTGAACTCCGCGGGGCGGCGCGAACGCACCTCGTCCCAGTCGAGCGGCGTGGAGACGCGGGCGTCCGGCAGCGGGCGCACCGAGTACGCGGAGGCCACCGTGCGGTCCTTGGCGTTCTGGTTGAAGTCGACGAAGACGCTCTCGCCGCGCTCCTCCTTCCACCAGCGCGCCGTCGCGAGCCCCGGCGCGCGGTTCTCGACCTCCCTCGCCAGCGTCTCCGCGGCGAGCCGCACGTCGGCGAAGCCTCAGCGCGGGGCGATGCGCACGAGGATGTGGAGGCCGCGCGACCCGCTCGTCTTCGGCCAGCCGACCAGCCCGTGGTCCTCCAGGACCTCGCGGGCGATGAAGGCCACGTCGACGATCTGCGACCAGTCGACGCCCGGCATCGGGTCGAGGTCCACCCGCAGCTCGTCGGGATGGTCGAGGTCTTTCGCGCGGACGGCGTGCGGGTTGAGGTCGAGGCAGCCGAGGTTCGAGACCCAGGCGAGACCGGCGGCGTCCCGCACCACCGCCTCCTCGGCCGACGTGCCGCGCGCGTAGTACAGGGTCGCCGTGTCGATGTAGTCGGGATGGCCCTCCGGCACCCGCTTCTGGAAGAACGGCTCCTGCGAGAGCCCTTTGACGAACCGCTTGAGCACCATCGGCCGGCCGCCCGCACCGCGCAGCGCGCCGTCGGCGACCGCCACGTAGTAGCGCGCCAGGTCGAGCTTGGTCAGGCCCGGCTCCGGGAACACCACCTTGTCCGGGCTCGAGATGCGCACCTCGTGGCCGCCGACCTCGAGGAACGTCTCGGACTTCGACGACGGAGTCATGCCGCTACGTTAGTCGCGAGCGTCACCGCGGGCCAGAGGCGACCCCGCCCTCACCGGCCCGCGATCGCCGCCCGCAGCAGTTCGACCGGCACCTTGGCCGTGCGGTCGTCGCGCAGCAGGCCGTTGGTCTCCTGCCCGGTGTCCGCGAGCTGGGTGTAGCAGAACCCCGCCAGCACCGTCGAGTCGGCGACCGCTCCGATCAGTCCCGTCACCCGCACGCCGAAGTCCGCGGCGTCGCGGGCGGAGGAATACCCCCAGGCGTCGTCGACGTCGTGGTCGATCCAGCTCACTCCGCCGAACTCCGTCAGCATGATCGGCCGAGCGGGCGCCGAGACGTGCAGCTGGATGCGGCGGCCCGCCGGACCGGGGCCGGCGATCAGCTCGTCGAGCGCCGCGCGACTCCCGTAGCGACGGCTGAGCACCTCGGGGTCGCTCTCATAGTCGTGGATCGTGATGAGGTCGGAGTCCGTGTGTTCCCAGCCGTCGTTGGAGATCACCGGGCGGGTGCCGTCGATGGCGCGGGTCAGCTCGGTCAGGCCGCGGCTGTACGCGCGCTGCCGCGGGTCGTGCGAGATGTGCTGCACGCCCCAGCTCTCGTTCAGCGGCACCCAGGCGATGATCGACGGGTGGGAGCGATCCCGCTGGACCAGCTGCATCCACTCTTCGGTGAGCAGCTGGACCGAGCGCGCCGAGAACTCGTAGGCGCTCGCCGTCTCCGCCCAGATCAGCAGGCCCAGTCGGTCGGCCCAGTACAGGAAGCGCGGGTCCTCCGCCTTCTGGTGCACGCGCGCCGTGTTGAAGCCCAGCTCGAGGATGAGCTCCACCTCCCGGCGCAGCGCGTCGGCGGAGGGGGCGGCGAGATGCGACTCCGGCCAGTAGTTCTGCGAGAGCACCGCGCGCACGTAGAAGGGGCGGTCGTTGAGCAGCAGGCAGCAGTCGTCGGTGTGCACGGTTCGCAGCCCCAGATAGCTCGCGACCGCGTCGCCGCCCCGCCCGGGATCGCCGCCCTCGAGCGCGACCGTCGCGCTGAGGAGGCGCGGGTTCGCCGGCGACCAGAGCAGCTCCTCGTACTGCTGGCCGTTGCGCTGCCGCGAGAGGGCGAGCCGCAGGTGGGAGGTGGTGTCGAGCACCCGGTAGCGCGACTCGGCCAGCAGCTCGCCGTCGTGCTCGATCCGCACGGCGGCCCAGACATCGCCGGACGGCCGGGCGTTCAGCACCAGCTCGAGATCGACCGACCCGGCGTCGGCCGCCGTGTCCCAGGCGAGCGACTCGACGTGGAGGCCCGGAACGGCCTCCAGCCACACGGGCTGCCAGATGCCGGTCGTGCGGTGGTACCAGATCGAGTGCGGGGACTCCCTCCAGTCCTGCTTGCCGCGCGGCACCGCCACATCGAGCGGATCGTCCACCGCGCGCACGACGAGCTCGTTCGAGTTGTCCGGCTCGACCAGGCCGCCGACCTCGAAGTGGAACGGTGTCTGGCCCCCCACGTGGTGGCCCAGGTAGCGGCCGTTGAGCCAGACGTCGGCGGCGAAGTCCACGGCGCCGAAGTGCAGCAGCACGCGCGGGCGATCGGAGGCGAGCCCGGCCTCCGTCAGTTCGGCGGCGCCGAACGAGCGGCGGTACCAGACCACCGGGTGGTAGCCCGTCTCGCCGATGCCGGAGAGCTCCGACTCGGGCGGGTAGGGGACCACGATGGTCCGGTCGTATCCGACGCCGTCCGGCGCCTGCTCCGGATCCGACCCGAAGGTGAACTCCCACTCCCCGCCGAGGTCGCTCCAGTGGGGGCGCACGAGCTGGGGACGGGGGTACGTGCCGTCCTGGAGCAGGGGGTCGGGGAGCCGGTCGACGGTCATGCGCTCATCCTCGAGACGATCTGGTAGGGGACGGTGGTGTCTCCCGCGGCGGGGGAGCCGGACAGGAGCAGCTCGAGGGCGAGGCTGCCGAGGGCGGCCTTGTCGGGGGCGACGGTCGTGAGGGGAGGGGTGCTGTACCGACCCTCCTCGATGTCGTCGAAGCCGATGACGGCGACGTCCTCCGGCACGCGGAGGCCGGCCTCGCCGAGCGCGTGCAGGGCGCCGAGGGCCATCAAGTCGTTGAAGGCGAAGACGCCGTCGAACGGCACGCCCTCGGCGAGCAGGCCGTCGACCGCCGCGACGCCGTCGCTGCGGCGGAAGTCGATGACCTGCCGGATCAGCGCGGGGTCCTCAGCGATGCCGGCCTCCCGCAGCGCGGTGCGGTAACCGGCGAGACGCAGCTCGGAGGTCTCCCGCGGCCCGGTCGCCTGCGCGCCGATCGCGGCGATCCGCGTGCGGCCCGAGCGCAGGAGGTAGTCGGTCGCGGCCCGCGCGGCCGCGGCGTTCTCGACGGTCACGTGCGGGAAGCGCGACTCGCCGACGTGCTCGCCGAGCAGGACGATCGGGGTGGAGTCCTGGCGGTCCGCGAGGTCGCTGGCGGTCAGAGCGAGGGGCGACAGGATGAGGCCGTCCATGACCGGGATGCCGACGCCGTCGCTGATGCGGCGCTCGGCGTCGGCCTGGCCGTTGGTCTGGTTGATCAGCACGGTGATCGAGCGGTCCGCGGCCGCGGCGACGATCGCCGATGCGAGCTCCGCGAAGTAGGGCTGGCTGAGGTCCGGGATGGCCAGGGCGACCATTCCGCTGCGGCCGCTGCGCAGTTGTCGGGCGGCCGAGTTGGGCCGGTAGCCGAGCTCGTCGATGGCCTCCCTGACGCGTGCCTTCAGGTCGTCGCGCACCCAGCCGGTGCCGTTGATGACGTTCGAGACCGTCTTCGCCGAGACGCCGACGTGGTCGCCGACGTCTTTCAGCGTCGTCCTGCGCATCAGCGTCTCCTTCGATCGTCCGACGCGCCGCCCCAGCGACGACGCTCCTTCGGTCAACGTTTACCATCGCACATGAGGTGCCACTTGTTCAACGATTACCGGTCGTGTATAACTTGATACCACATTCCCCGTTCAACGTTGAACGTCGCTTCGAAGGAGAAGACATGCACTCACGTTCCCGCCGGGTCGCACGCCCGGCGCTCGCAGCAGTCACGGCGACCGTCGCGGCTGTCGCGCTGGCACTCACGGGCTGCGCCGGACAGGGGTCCGGCGGCAGCAACGCCAACACCGACCAGAACGGAAAGATCACCCTCAGCTTCTGGAACGGCAACACCGGTCCGGACGGCCCCGCCATGCAGAAGGTGGTCGACGCCTTCAACGCGTCGCAGTCGAAGGTCGTCGTCAAGAACGTCACCATGCCGTGGGACACCCTGTACCAGAAGCTCCTGACGGGAGCGACCTCCAAGGGCGGCCCCGACATCGTCGCCCTCGACTTCTCGCGCGTCCCCGCCTACGCGTCGCAGGGCCTCTTCCAGCCGATCGACGACTACTACGCGGGAGGCGCGCACGACACCGCGAAGCTGCCGAAGACCGCGATCGAGGCGTCGAAGTACGACGGCAAGAACTACGGCGTCCCCGTCGACATCGCGACCACGATGATGTACTACAACAAGGCGCTGTTCACGAAGGCCGGGCTCGACCCGAACAAGCCGCCGACGACGTGGGACGAGTTCGCCGCGATGGTCCCGAAGCTGACGACCACGCCGGCCGGCGCCGCCAAGCCCGACCAGTACGCGATCGCGCTCGCCGACCACGAGACCGTCGACATGTACCCGCCGTTCCTCTGGAACGCCGGAGGCGACATCGTCTCGAGCGACAACAAGAAGTCGGAGCTCGACTCGCCCGCCAGCCTCACCGCCCTGAACTTCTGGGTCGACCTGGTCAAGAACAAGCAGGCCTCGCCGATCGGGCTCTCGGGCGCCGACGCCGACAAGCTCTTCGCCACCGGCAAGGCGGCCATCGAGATCAACGGCCCGTGGGCCACGACCGGTTACAAGCAGGCGGGCATCGACTTCGGCGTCGTCCGCCCCTTCGCCGGGCCTTCCGGCAACGCCATCCTCGCCGACGTGGAGACCATGGCCCTCCCGGCCAAGGACGACAAGGCGACCAAGGAGGCCGCCTACCAGTTCATGCACTACTGGACGCTCGAGAAGTCGCAGAAGACCTGGTCGGAGGGCTCCGGCTTCGCCCCGCTGCAGCCGGAGGTCGGCGCGCAGATCACCGACAACCCGTACCCGGCGATCTTCGGTGCGAAGGACGTCGTCGACGACTCGCGGATCCTCCTCCCCGGACTGCAGTCGGGCTCGTCGATCGTGCAGGACATCTTCTATCCGTCGCTGCAGAAGGCGCTGAACGGTCAGGGATCGGTCGACGACATCTTCAAGGCCGCGTCGCAGCAGGTGCAGGCCAAGCTGAACCAGAAATAGCAGCCTCGACCAGAAGCAGCACGTCCGCCGGGCGGGGTCCGCGCACACGGACCCCGCCCGCCAACCGGACCGCTCTCGCCCAATGGAAGGCACTATGACAACATCCACTCCGGTCGCCACGACGCCGAGGGCGGCCCGCGCGCCGCGCGGCTTCTGGCGCGGGAGGCGACGCACCGCGCTCACGGCCTGGCTGTTCCTGGCGCCGTCGCTCCTCGCGCTGGGGCTGTTCACGGTCTACCCGATGATCCAGGCCGCGTACCTCTCGTTCACGAACTACAACCTGATCCGCGCGGCCCAGTGGGTGGGCCTGGCGAACTACCAGGAGCTCTTCGGCGACCCGGCCTTCTGGAACGCGTTCTGGAACACCGTCGTCTACGCGGTGGTCGTCACCCCGGTGACCGTCGTCCTCGCCCTGGCGCTCGCGGTGTTCCTCGACCGCGGATTCCGCGGCCGCTCGTTCGTGCGCACCTCCATCTTCCTGCCGTTCATCGTGTCGCTCGGGATCATCGCGATCGCCTGGTCGTTCCTGCTCGACCCGAACATCGGGCTGATCTCCTACTGGCTCTCGAACCTCGGCATCGTCTCCAAGCAAGGCTTGCTCTCCGACCCCACGTGGGCGCTGCCGGCCGTCATGTTCGTCGGCGTCTGGAAGAACGTCGGCTTCTACATGGTGATCTACCTCGCCGGCCTCCAGTCGGTGCCGCTCGAACTGCACGAGGCCGCGCGCCTCGACGGCGCCGGCGTCTGGCAGCGTTTTCGCAACGTCACGCTGCCGCTGCTGTCGAACCAGACGATGCTCGTCTCGGTGATGGCGCTGATCGCCTCGCTGCAGGCGTTCGACCAGATCTACGTGATGACGCACGGCGGACCGTTCTTCCGCACGGAGACGCTCGTCATGCTCATCTACCGCGAGGGCTTCCAGGAGCTGCGGTTCGGCTACGGCGCCGCCATCTCCTGGGTGCTGCTCGTGTTCGTGTTCCTGCTCTCCATGATCCAATACGGCTTCTTCCAGCGCCGGCAAGTGAGGTACTGATGACCGCGACTCTCGAACGCCCCGCGGCGACCGGCGCCCCCGCTGCCCGGCGGCGCCGCCGCCCGCACTACACGAGCACGCGCACCATCCTGCGCTGGCTGACGACCATCGCCGGCATCGTCATCGCGCTCGCCATGCTGCTGCCGATCATCTGGATGGCCTTCACCGCGTTCAAGCCGGAGGCCGACATCGTCACCTTCCCGCCGACGCTGTGGCCGCGCGAGTTCACGCTGCAGCACTTCGTCGACGTGTGGAACCGCATCCCGTTCGCACACCTCTACCTCAACACGATCGTGTTCGCCGGCTCGGTGACCGTGATCTCGCTGTTCTTCGATTCGATGGCCGCCTACGCGCTGGCCCGGCTCGAGTTCCGCGGGCGCAACGTCGTTCTCGTGCTGGTGCTGATCCTGCTGATGCTGCCGTTCCAGGTCACGCTCATCCCGCTCTACGACATGCTCAACGGGCTCGGGCTCACCAACAGCCTGCCCGGCATGATCATCCCGCGCGTGACGAACGCGTTCGGCATCTTCTTCCTGCGGCAGTTCTTCCTCTCGCTGCCGAAAGATCTGGAGGAGGCCGCCCGCGTCGACGGGGCGGGGGAGTGGCGCATCTACTGGCGTGTGATCATGCCGCTGGCCAAGCCCGCCCTGCTGACCCTCGGACTGTTCCACTTCCAGTACAACTGGAACGACCTCCTCTGGCCGCTCATCATGTCGTCCGACCTCGACAACGCGACCCTGCCCGCCGGCCTCGCCCTGTTCATGGGCCAGCACGTCGTCGAGTACGGCCTGCTGATGGCCGGCTCGCTGCTCGCGCTGCTGCCGGTGGTCATCTTCTTCCTCGTCATCCAACGCAGCTTCGTCGCGGGCATCGCGACGACCGGACTCAAGTGACCTCCCGCAACCCCGAAAGGACCGCATGACCCCCCACTGGCTCCGCGACGAGCGCCTCCACTTCGGCGTCGGCATCGAAGACACCTTCGTTCCCCAGCAGGGCATCGGCCGCCGCCCGATCGACGAGTACGAGCTGATGCAGCACTACGAGAACTGGCGAGAGGACCTCGACCTCGCCGTGGAGGCCGGGGCCGAGTTCATCCGCTGGGGCATCCCGTGGTACCTCGTTGAGCCGCGCCCCGGCGAGTTCGACTGGCGTTGGCTCGACGAGGTCAGCGCCCACATGCAGAGCATCGGGCTGCGCTGCGTCGTCGACCTGATGCACTACGGCACCCCGCTCTGGCTCGACAACCAGTTCGTCAACGCGACCTACCCCGAGCGCGTCGCCTCCTACGCGCGCGCCGTCGCAGAGCGCTACGCCGGCGTCTGGGACGACTTCACCCCGCTCAACGAGCCGGTGATCAACGCGATCTACTGCGGGGAGGACGGCACCTGGCCTCCCTACCTCACCGGGAACGACGGCTTCTCGAAGGTGATCGTCGCGCTCGCGAAGGGCATGGTGCGCACCCAGCAGGAGGTCGCAGCGGTCAACCCGGCGGCGCGGTTCGTGCACGTGGACGCGGGCTTCCGCTGGGAGGGCGACGACCTCCCGCTCGCCCGCGAGGTGCTCGAGGAGCGCCGGTTCGTCTCGCTCGACCTGATCACCGGCCGGGTCGTGCCGGGGCATCCGATGCACGCGTACCTCGCCGGCAACGGCATCCGGGAGGACGACCTGGCCTGGTTCCCCGACAACGCGGTGACGCCGGACGTCGTCGGCGTCAACTACTACCCGGGCTTCACGACGGTGCGGTACCGCCCGGACGGCGGCACGGACCCGGTGGAGGCCGGAACGGCCGGCCTCCGCGACCTCATCGAGCTCTACTGGCAGCGCTACGGCCTGCCGATCGTGGTCACCGAGACCTCGCGCGGCGGCTCGGTGGAGTCGCGGCTCGCCTGGCTGGGCGAGTCGCTGGAGGAGGTCGAGCGCCTGCGCGCCGAGGGCGTGCCGGTGCTGGGCTACACCTGGTTCCCGTTCTTCACGCTCGTCGACTGGCTGTACCGCCACGACGCCAAGCCGGCCGACGACTGGTTCGTGCACATGGGCCTGGTCGACGTCGTGCGCGGCCCGGACCGCCGGCTCGCGCGCGTGCGCACGGAGGCGTTCGGGGCGTTCCAGGAACGCGCTCGCCGCTGACCTCCCGGCCGCCCGTCACTGCAGGCAGAACTCGTTGCCCTCCGGGTCGCGCATCATGATCGCGAACTC
>JABLTH010038415.1_pt1 | contig 18749 bp, 17 predicted proteins | sample 7875711 | NCBI WGS metagenome assembly JABLTH01 (sample SAMN14941262, study PRJNA633318) | bioreactor metagenome | isolation source: bioreactor | place: China | collected 2019-03-05 | reverse complement strand
TCATCGCAAAACGCCGCAATTGTCAGGCTTTTTTGCTCTCGATCGTACCGATCCGCTCCCCGCGCCGCGTCGCGCGTTTTCGCGCTCGAATCGCCGTTTTCGCGCCCCAACTGTTGGCAGTATGGTGGGCACCCCTCCGGGCTCGCGTCGGTGGTCCCGGTTGCGGCTTGCGTGTCGCTTCCGGTGGGGCGCACGCCCGGATCGGAACGGGTGCCGCCCCAGGATGGCCGTTCGAATCCCCGGCGACCCCCGCGGCATCCAAGCCAAGACACCGCCGACACACCATTGTTCCGGCGCACGCAAGGAAGTCACCATGAGAACGATCAAGCCCATGCGGCGGGGGATCTCCCTGGCCACGCTCGCCACTATCCCGTTGATCACGGCCTGCACGACCTCGCGCACCTTCGTGCTCGAGCCGGCGTCGGCAATGCGGACGCACTCTCTCGCGTCGATCGAGCATCTTCCATCGACCGTCACGCTGGATCCCTCGCTCGCGTCACAGTTCGAGACGAGGTTTGAATCGCAGCTCTCGCGCAGGCTGTCCCCCGAAGCGAGTATCGTGCCGCCCGAAGCCGGCGACCTCAACATCCGATACCGCTTCGTGCTCTACGACGCTGGAAGCACCGCGACCCGGGTCGGCGCGGGTGTGGCGAGCCTCGCGGGCTCTCCGTTCTATGGCCTGGGGGACGGCGCCCTGGGCGTGGACGTGATTTTTACGAATTCCGATGGACGAGTGCTCGGCCGGATCGTGGTCGACGGACCGATCTCCGGCGCCTTTGCCTCGGCGGATGGCGCGCTGGCGACGGCCGCCGCCTCGATCGCCCGCTACGCCAAGCAGAACTTCCTCATCGAGCCGGCGTTGCAGACCGCCAGAACGGACGGGTATTGACACCAAGCGGCCCGAGCCGCGGGATTGCCCGGAATGTTCGCATCGGGGCCGCCGAGCGCGCGGGGTGATCAACCAACAGCCCGAGGCACTCACAAAGAGCACGCGGCGTCGTTCGCACGGGGTATGGCGGTCTTGACGGCGCGCGATTTCGAAGTCCGCGTTGCGGCAGTCGCTTGATTTTTTGTGCGGGCTCGCAGGTTGGCCCCGGCCATCTGCGGCGTTGGCCGTGCGGCTTGGTCCGGCGCGGGGGGAGGCGGTTGTTCGGCTAGCCTTTCGCCCTCGCCGCCCGGATCGCCAGGACGAGGCTCTCGGGCGCGTCGGCTGGCTCGTCGCTCTTCATCAGCGCCGCCCGGCCCAAGCGGATCGCTTCCTTGTACCCCTGCAGGTACGCGACACACGACGGGCAGACCGACAGGTGTCGCTCGAACTCGTGGCGTGACGCCAGGGGGAGGGTCTCATCGAGATAGTCCGCGATGAAATCGATCAACTCGCGGCAGGTGATGTAGGGTTGTTGCTTCACAGCATTCCTTCCGCCATGAGCGGGTCGAGGAGAGTCTTGAGCGCCTGTCTGGCGCGGTGCAGCCTGGTCTTCACGCCGGCCTCGGTGAGCCCGAGCAGATCTGCCGTCTCCTCCGTTCCCAGTTCTTCGATATCGCGGAGCAGAAGCACCTCGCGGTATGTTTCGGGAAGCTCATCGATCTTGGCACGAATGGTGGCGCGCAGTTCCTCTTTTTCGATGCCGCTGGCCCCGATCGGCTTCCAGACTTGCGCGGGATTCTTCTGATGGCCGTCCTCCAGGAACTGGGGGAGCAGGTCGCCGATGGTGGTTTCGGGCTTGCGTCGGCGCGTCCGCAGGCGCATCAGGCACACGTTGACGCAGATGCGATGGAGCCACGTCGCCAGCTGCGAACGCCCGTCGAACCGGTCCAATGACTTGAACGCGGAGAGGAACGCCTCTTGCACGGCGTCCTGGGCCTCGTCCTCACGGGTGAGCATCCGCCGCGCCACGACCAGGAGGCGACCACCGGTCTGGCGAACGAGGTCATCGTACGCCGCGTTCTCGCCCGCTCTCAGTCGCTCCAGGAGAGCCTGGTCCGCCAGCGGCGGCGGCGCGAGCGTCGCGGTGGGCGCGGCCTGCGGAGTCCGGCTGGTCATGAACCGGCCTCCTCGATCTGCTTCTTCACATAGAGCGATGCGCCCGAGAGCTGACACCCCGAGGCCTCCATTCGACGGAGGAATCGTGCCGAAGACTCGTCCATGGAACGGACGCCGGCCAGGTCGATGATTGTGACGTTCGGCGACATCAAAATCGCCTGCTGCAATTCCTCGAGTGAATCCGCATCCAGGCGCCCCTCGATGCTCATGGCGCACTCCTTGTCCCTGGTGTTCCAAGTCGTCAATCGGATCATCGCTCGTCGCTCCTCTCGGGGCCTTGCAACAAGCGTGCCACGCCCGGCCGCGTGCGCAGAGAGCCGGAATCCTCGTTTCCAGCTCGCGGAGAGGGGTGGACCAAACAGACGCAGGATGACCGGGGCGCGAGCGGTCGCGAGCGGCGCGACGGGGCGTCGCGTCGGGGATGCATGTCAGGGTCGCGAAATCTACTTGCCCGGCTTGATTCCCAGCCGCTCCATGCTGCTGCGGAGCGTGCTGGGAGGCAGCCCCAGGAGCTTGGCAGCGCCCGCCGGGCCGGCCACCACGCCGCCGGTCCGCGCCAGCGCACGCAGGATGTGCTCCCGCTCCATGTCCGCGAGCGTCGGGAGTCCCTCGCCGGGGGACGCCACCGATCCGCCGAGGTCGCGGTGATCGATTCGGAGTTCGTTTCCCTCGGCCAAGATAATCGCCCGCTCGAGCACGTTGCGCAGCTCGCGGATGTTGCCCGGCCAGGCGTAGCTCGACAAACGCTCCAGCGTGGACGGATCGATGGCGTCGATCCGCTTCCCCAGCGCCGCCGAAAGCTGGGTTGTGAAATAGGTCGCCAGGATAGGGATGTCGGTCGCGCGTTCGCGCAACGGCGGCACGCGGATCGGAAAGACGCTGAGGCAGTAGAAGAGATCGGCGCGAAACTTCCCGGCCTTGACATCGGCCGCCAGATCCCGGTTGGTCGCGGCGACCACGCGAACATTGACGCGAACCGTCTCGGTTCCACCGACGCGTTCGAACTCGCTCTCTTGAAGCACGCGCAGGAGCTTCACCTGCACGTCCGGCGCGACCTCGCCGACTTCATCCAGGAAGATGGTCCCGCCGTCGGCCAATTCGAACCGCCCACGGCGCGCCCCGACCGCGCCCGTGAACGCCCCCTTCTCGTGCCCGAAAAACTCGCTCTCGACCAGCCCCGCCGGGAGCGCGGCGCAGTTGACCTTGACGAACGGCCCGCCCTTGCGCTGGCTGCGCTCGTGGATGGCCCGCGCCACCAGTTCCTTTCCCGTGCCCGTCTCGCCCTCGATCAGCACGGTGGAATCGGTCCCTGAGACCCGATCGACGCTCTCGAGCACGCGCAGCAGGGCCGGGCTCCGCCCGACGATCTCTCCGAAGTTGTGCGCGGCCTTGATCTCGTCCGCCAGTTGCACGTTCTCGGCGCGCAGGCGGGCCTGCTCACGCTCCATCATCACCTTCTCGGTGATGTCGATGAACATGGTGCGCGTGTAGGCGCCGCTCGCATCGGGGCGAGACCACCACTGGATCCACAGCGGCTTGCCGTTGTCGCGCCGGCGGAGCTCGAGCACCACGCCCGAGGTATCGGTGCCCCGCCCCACCGAGGCGAAGGCTTCCTGGAGCCGACGCATGTTGTCCGGGTTGTCCGCGAGCAGAGACTTGCCGTAAGTGCCCTCGACCTGATCTGGTGTGATGCCGAGCGCCCGAATCGCCGCCTTGTTGGCGCGGATGAACCGAGTGTCGAGGCCCTCGTAAACGTACGCGATCGGGGCTTCCTCGAACAGATCCCGGAACCGCTCCTCGGCCTCGTACAGCTTCTGCTCGGCCCGAAGACGCAACAGTTCCGCCGTCGCACGCTCCGCGAAGATTCTGAAGATAAACGTTCGCCGCGGCTGCTCGGGCATGGGGCGATCATCAAACACCGCCAGGTGCCCGAGCGTTACCCCGCCCGGGTCGCGGAGCGGCACACCCAGATAACTCTCGATCCCCATGTCGACCAGCGGCTTGTCGCTCGGAAACTTCGCCGCGACTCCGGACGGGTGGTGGCACAGCCCGCCGAAAACCACGTCCTCGCACGGCGTGCCGGGCAGGTCCCACTCGGCGTTGTCCGCCAGATGATCGCCGGCCCAATACGCCCGGGTTCGCACCCGCGCCGGCCCGACCAGTTCCGCGATGAACGCGTACTTGACGCCCATCGCCCGAGCCAGGTTCTCAACGAGCGAATTGAAGAAGCCCGGGCCTGTGGCGCCCGCCGTCCCCGCGACAATCGCGCGGAGCGCGCCGATCTCGCTCGTGTCCTGCATGGGGGGCACGTCGACATCGCGGCGTACCCCCGAAGTTTCTCCGCGAGTTGATTCGTCGCCGGGGTCCATGGACCTTTCCCGCCCCGCCGGGGCGTCGTGGCCTCGATCGTTCATTCTAACACGAGCACGCGCCCAAAGGGCAACCAAGCCGATTCACCGGCATCCAAGCTACGCCAGCCAAGTCCACCATCGGAGCGTTCCGCGTCGACACCCGAAGCGATGGCGACCATGCTCCGCACAGAAAGCCCCACCATGACAACCCTCTCCCGTACCCCGACCCGAATGTCCAGCGCCACCATCCGCGATCTCATGCCCGAGCAACTCCCGGACGTGGTGATGCCCGCGTGCGAGGCTCGCCCCATCCTCAAGGGCCAGACGGCCATCGTGACCGGAGCATCGTCTGGCATCGGGCGCGGGATCGCGACCGCCCTCTGCGCCGCCGGCGCCAACGTGGTCATCAACTACATCGGCTCCGACGCCGAGGCCAACGAGGTGGTCCACGAAGCGACGCACTGCGGCTGTGCGCATCGCGGCAAGGCCGTCGCGTTCCGCACCGACGTCTCGATCGAGAGCGACGTCGAGGCGATGTACCGGCGCGCGATCGACGAATTCGGCACCGTGGACATCCTGATCAACAACGCGGGCCTGCAGCAGGACGCGCCGATCGAATCCATGACGCTGGCGCAGTGGCGCAAGGTCATCGACGTCAATCTCACCGGACAATTCCTGTGCGCCCGGGAGGCGATCCGCGAGTTCAAGCGCCGCGGCGTGAACCAACCCGTCTCCTGCGCCGCCGGCAAGATCATCTGCATCTCCAGCGTCCACGAGGTCATCCCGTGGGCGGGTCATGTGAACTACGCGGCTTCCAAGGGCGGCGTGATGCTCCTCATGAAGAGCCTGGCGCAGGAGGTCGCGCCGTGGCGTATCCGCGTCAACAGCATCTGCCCCGGCGCGATTCGTACGCCCATCAACCGGGCGGCGTGGGACACGCCGCGGGCGTACAACGACCTGATGAAGCTCATCCCCTACAAGCGCATCGGCGAACCGGACGACATCGCGCGCCTCGCGGTGTGGCTCGCGTCCGACGAGGCCGACTACATCACGGGCGCGAGCCTGTTCGTCGACGGCGGGATGACGCTCTACCCGGGCTTCGAGGCCGGCGGCTGAGACGCCGCAACCGCGCCCACCCCGCTCGGTCCCGGACCATCGACCCGCGATCCACGACCCTCCCCGGGGACGCCGCTTGCTCCACGCGCTCGCCACCCACTGGCCGGAATACCTGATCGAGGCGTGTCTCCTCGGCACGTTCATGGTGTCGGCGTGTATGTCCGTCATGGTCTTCGAGCACCCCCGCTCGCCGGCCGCACGAGCGTTGAGATCGGCGTTCCTCCGGCGCGCGATCGTCGGCCTTCTCATGGGGCTGACGGCCGTCGCGCTCATCTATTCGCCGTTCGGTGCGCGCTCCGGCGCGCACATGAATCCCGCGACAACACTCACGTTCTTGGTGCTGGGCAAGGTCGCGCCGTGGGACGCGGTTTTCTACGTTCTGGCCCAGAGCCTCGGCGGCTTCGCGGGGGTCGCGCTGGCCTCGATGCTCACTCGCGGGGCGGTCCGTCACCGGAGCGTCGCTTCGGTCGTCACGCTCCCCGGGCGGCGCGGCGCCGGCGTCGCGTGGATCGCCGAGTTTGGAATCTCGTTCGTCATGATGACGATGGTGCTGATCTCGACCAGCCACGCCGCCACCGCGCCCTACACCGGGCTTCTGGCCGGCCTGATCGTCGCCGCCTTTATCACGTTCGAGGCCCCGCTCTCCGGGATGAGCATGAACCCGGCGCGGACGCTCGCGTCGGCGCTGCACGCCCTTAATTTTCGCGCGCTCTGGGTCTACCTCACGGCCCCGACCTTGGCGATGCTCTTCGCCGCGGCGGTGCATGTGGCGGCGTTCGGAGGGGGCTCTGTCTATTGCGCCAAGCTCAACCACGAAGGGGACGGCCCCTGCCTGTTCCATTGTCGCGTCAATGAAATGCCCGGGCGACACCCCCACGCCACGTCCGGCATCCAACACGCGTCCGATCCCGCTCACGCCCACCCGTAGTTCGCGCTCGGAGCCCTTGCAAAGCGCGGCCGCTCCCGCCGAGGTGACTCATGCCCTTCGACAGCCAGTACGACATCGTCATCATCGGAACCGGCGCCGGCGGCGGCACGATCGCGCGGCGCCTCGCGCCCTCGGGGAAGCGCATCCTCGTGCTCGAGCGAGGCGACTTCATCCCGCGCGAGCGCGAGAACTGGGACACCCACGCCGTGTTCGACCAGAAGCGTTACCAGGCCCGCGAGACATGGCGCGACGCCAACGACTCGCCCTTCGAGCCGTACACCCATTACTGCGTCGGCGGCAACACCAAGGTCTACGGAGCCGCACTCCTCCGCATGCGCGAGTTCGATTTTCGAGAGGTCCGTCACTACGGGGGCGTCTCGCCCGCCTGGCCCATCCGCTATCACGACCTCGAGCCCTATTACGCCGAGGCCGAGGGCCTGTACTCCGTGCACGGCGTTCGCGGCATGGATCCGTGCGAGCCGCCGGCGTCGGCTCCTTTTCCGTTCCCGGCGGTCGCGCCGGAGCCCCGCATCAAGGAACTCTTCGAGGACATCGCGGCGCTGGGGTACAGGCCATTTCCGATCCCGCTTGGCGTGCGACTTCGGGAGTCGGACGCCGGGGCCGCCCCGCACCGACTCAGCTATTTCGACGGCTACCCGGACCTGACGGAAGCCAAGGCCGACGCGCATGTTGTGGGAATTCAACCCGCGATGGCCGGGCGAAACGTCACGCTGCTGACGCGCGCATACGCCGAGCGTCTCAATACGAACCCCACGGGCTCGGAGGTCTCGGAGGTCGTCGTGCTCCGCGACGGCCAGCGCCTGGTCTTCCGCGCCGACACGGTCATCCTCGCCTGCGGCGCCATCAACTCCGCGGCCCTCCTGCTCCGCTCGGCGAGCTCGACGCACCCCGCCGGCCTGGCCAACAGCTCGGGGCAGGTGGGGCGGAACTACATGAATCACCACAACGGCTGCTTCATCGCCGTCACCGAGACGCCCAATCCATCTCAGTTTCAGAAGCACTTCGGGCTGACCGACTTCTATCGCGGCGCGCCCGACTCGCCCCTCCCGCTCGGCACCATTCAGCTCATGGGCAAGCCCGACCGCGGCACGCTGGAATGGCTGCGGGGCGATGCCCTTCCCGGCGTCCCCCTCGACGACATCATTCCGCGCACTCTCGACTTCTTTCTCACCGCCGAGGATCTCCCCAGCCCGGATAACCGGGTGACCCTGCGCTCCGACGGCACCATCCGCGTCAGCTACACGCCCAACAACCTCGAAGCGTACAACCGCCTGCAGCAGAAGCTGCAATCGATCCTCGAGCAGGTCGAAGCGCGCCGGGGCCGCGGGCGCCCGACGTTCCTCGCGCAGCGTCTCGGCGCCAGCGGCGTGAGTCATCAGTGCGGCACGATCCGCTTCGGGCGCGACCGCGCCGCCAGCGTGCTCGATCTCAACTGCAAGGCCCACGACCTGGACAACCTGTACGTGGTCGACAGTTCCTTCTTCCCTTCCAGCAGCGCCGTCAATCCCTCGCTCACGATCATGGCCAACGCGCTTCGCGTCGGCGACCACATCCTCGAAAGGCTTGACGCCCGGGCGGGCAATCGGCAGGAGGCCATGGCATGAACGCCGCGATCCGCACCCAACGCGTCCTCGGGCGTTTGACCATCGCCGCCGCCGCCATCCTCGCGCTGGCGGGCATGGCGGGCGCGCTCGCGCTCATCGAGTCGACCGCCGCGGCCCAGCCGGAGGCCGGCGCGCCGCCCGCGGCGACCAACAGGGCCCCGATCTCCGCGGTTGATTCCGTCTCGATCGTTGTCAGCGATCTCGATCGTCTCACCGCCTTCTACACGGACACGCTCGGTTTCGAGCGGGTGTCGCACACCGAATCCTCCGGCGACGCCGTCGAGCATCTCACGGGAACGTTCGGCGTGCGGCGCGTGACGGATCGTCTTCGCCTGGGCGAGGAATCGGTGGAGCTGACGCAGTACCTCGCCCCCGAGGGCCGCCCGGTTCCGGCCGACTCGCGCAGCAACGACGGCTGGTTCCAGCACATCGCGATCGTCGTGAGCGACATCGACAGGGCGTATGCGCATCTCCGCGCCCATAAGGTTCGTCACGCCTCGTCCGGGCCGCAGACGCTCCCGGACTGGAACCCCAACGCGGGCGGCATCTCGGCCTTCTACTTCAAGGACCCCGACGGGCACGTGCTCGAGATCATCCACTTCCCGCCCGGCAAGGGCGATCCGAAGTGGCAGCGACCGAGCGGCTCGCTCTTCCTGGGCATCGACCACACCGCCATCGTCGTCACGAACACCGACCAGAGCCTCGCGTTCTACCACGATACGCTGGGCCTGCGGATCGCGGGCGCGAGCGAGAACTACGGCACCGAGCAAGAGCACCTCAACAACGTCTTCGGTGCTCGACTCCGCATCACCGCCCTTCGGGCCGAGCACGGCCCCGGTGTCGAGCTGCTCGAGTACCTCGCGCCGTCGTCGGGCCGCCCATATCCGGCGGATTCCAAGGCGTCGGACCTCTGGAGCTGGAATACCACACTGTTGACGCAGAGCGCGACCGACCTTGAACAGCGCCTCCGGGCGACGCGTACGACATGGGTGTCGCCGGGGTTCATTGCAGGATTTGATCCCTCGACCAATATCCGCGCCGCAACCCAGGTACGCGACCCTGATGGGCACGTCATGCTGATCGCCCAGCCGGACACGTGGCCACAACCGTGGTCGCGCGAGCCGGAGGCGATGCACGCAAGTGAACGATCGCCGGAGCGGATCACGCCCGCTCCATCTTCCGGCTCATCCGCAAGCAGCCCCGCGCGCTAGCCAGACCGGCCGCGTGCACGAGGATCATCATGCCCAAGCTCGCACCCACGCCGACAACCTCCGCCCCGTCCAGCCATACCGGCCCGGCCCCCGCGATCGACGCGGAGTCGCGGCGTCTGGCCGAGTCCGACGCCGGCACGCGCGCCTGGAAGCGCTGGGGCCCCTATCTCTCCGAGCGCCAGTGGGGAACGGTCCGCGAGGACTATTCGCCCGATGGCGACTGCTGGAACTCGTTTCCGCACGACCACGCCAGGAGCCGCGCCTATCGCTGGGGCGAGGATGGGCTCCTTGGCATCTGCGACGAGGAGTGCCGGCTTTGCTTCGCTCTGGCGCTGTGGAACGGGCGCGACCCGATCCTGAAGGAGCGCCTGTTCGGGCTCACGGGCCCGGAGGGCAACCACGGCGAGGACGTCAAGGAGCACTATTTCTACCTCGACTCGACCCCGACGCATTCTTACATGAAGGCGCTGTACAAGTACCCGCAGCGCGAGTTTCCCTACTCGCGACTGGTGAGCGAGAATCGCCAGCGCGGAAGGGACCAGAGAGAGTTTGAGATCGGCGACACCGACGCCTTCGAGGACAATCGATACTTCGACGTGCTCGCCGAATACGCCAAGGCCGGGCCCGACGACATCCTGATCCGCGTCACCATCGACAATCGCGGCCCCGACGCCACGGAGATCCATGTGCTCCCGACGCTGTGGTTTCGCAACACATGGTCGTGGGAGCCGGGCTCGCCGAGGCCCGTCCTGCGGGCGATGGGCCGCACCGACAGCGCCGCCGTCGTGATCGCCGAGCACGACTCATTGGGCATGTTCGAGTTCTCCGCGGCGAAATCGCCCTCGGGCGAATGCCCGCCGCTCCTCTTCACCGACAACGTGAGCAACGCGAAGCGCCTGTGGAACAGCGAGGGCGAATCGCCATTTCCAAAGGACGCCTTCCACGCCCGCGTCATCAACGATGACACGCTCGTCGTCAACCCCGCCCTGTCCGGCACCAAGAGCGCGGCGTGGTACACCCTCAGCGTCCCCGCGGGGAAGAGTGTCACGCTCAGGCTCCGCCTGCGGAAGGCGAGCGACATGGCCGATCCGCCCGTGGGCTCTTTCGGCCCGGCGTTCGACCGCGTCTTCACGGAGCGCCTGCGCGAGGCCGATGACTTTTACACCGCCGCCCCGCGCTCGCACGGCACGCTGAGCGCCGAGGCGCGCCTCGTCGCCCGCCAGGCCGCGGCGGGCCTCCTCTGGAGCAAGCAGTTCTATTCGATCGACGTTCGGCGCTGGCTCGCGGGCGACCCGGGCCAACCCACACCGCCCAAGTCGAGGAAGCATGGCCGGGACGCCGAGTGGGCGCATCTCAACAACGCCGACATCGTCTCGATGCCCGACAAGTGGGAGTACCCGTGGTACGCCGCGTGGGATCTGGCGTTCCAGATGATCCCGTTCGCGCACCTGGACCCGACGTTCGCCAAGGAGCAGTTGGTGCTCCTGCTCCGCGAGTGGTACATGCACCCCAGCGGGCAGCTCCCGGCGTACGAGTTCGCGTTCGGCGATGTCAACCCTCCGGTCCACGCCTGGGCCGTGTGGCGCGTCTACAAGATGACCGGCCGGCGCGGGCAGCGTGATCGCACCTTCCTCGCCCGATGCTTCCAGAAGCTTCTCCTCAATTTCACCTGGTGGGTCAATCGCAAGGATCCGGACGGCCAGAACCTCTTCGCCGGGGGATTCCTGGGCCTGGACAACATCGGGGTCTTTGATCGGTCGCGCCCGCTCCCCACCGGCGGACACCTCGAGCAGGCCGACGGTACCGCGTGGATGGCCTTCTATTGCGGGACCATGCTCAGCATGGCCCTCGAGCTGGCGCGCGGCGACGCCGCCTACGAGGACATGGCCACCAAGTTCTTCGAGCACTTCATCGCCATCACCGATGCCATCAACACGCTCGGCGGGACGGGCCTGTGGGACCAGGCCGACGGGTTTTACTACGACCAGCTCCGCGCCGATCACAGTGTCACGCCGCTCCGCGTTCGTTCCCTTGTCGGGCTCATCCCGCTCATCGCGGTCGAGGTGCTGGAGAACGACACCATCGACCGGCTTCCCGATTTCAAGCGCCGGATGGAGTGGTTCCTCAAGAACCGCACCGACATTCCGTGGCATTCCACCTGCGCGTGCGCTCATGCCGCGGCCGGGTCCGGCGCCGTGCTCGCGGGCACGCACCGCCTGCTTGCCATCCCGTCGCGTGATCGCCTCGAGCGGGTGGTTTCCATCCTCATGGATGAGCGCGAGTTTCTCTCGCCCTTCGGCGTTCGCTCGCTGAGCAAGTTCCACCAGAGCAGCCCCTACGTCTTCAACGCCGCCGGCGAGCAGTTCCGCGTCGACTACACGCCGGGCGAATCCACGACCGGGCTGTTCGGCGGGAATTCCAACTGGCGCGGGCCGATCTGGTTCCCCATCAACTATCTCCTGATCGAAGCGCTCGAGCGCTACCACCACTTCTACGGCGACTCCCTGCGCATCGAAGCGCCCAAGGGCTCCGGGCGCACCATCACGCTCGATCAGGCGGCGTGCGAGATCCGCGCTCGGCTCACGCGCCTCTTCCTCCCCGATGCGCGGGGCCAGCGCCCATGCCACGCCGACGATCACCGCTTCGCCGACGATCCGCACTGGCGCGATCTGCTCTATTTCCACGAGCATTTCCACGCCGATACCGGCCGCGGCCTGGGCGCGACGCATCAGACCGGCTGGACCGCGCTGGTGCTCGAGTTGCTCCGCCACGCTCCCGGGGCCTCGACCCTCCCGACACCGCAGAGCAACCCATGAACCATCGACCGCTTGCCCGCGCCACGTTCGCCGCGTTCTTCGCCACGCCTCTTGTTCTGCTCGGCTGCGCGTCGGGCGGACGCTCCACGCCGCCCCTGCGCGAGATCTACTCGGAGACCGCCCAGCGAATCGGCGCTGATCGGAACCCCGTCGTGGTGATCCCGGGAATCCTCGGATCGCGCCTGGTCGAAAGGGACACGCGCCAGATCGTGTGGGGCGCGTTCACCTATGGCTCCGCGGATGCCGACTATCCCGATGGAGCTCGCCTGGTCGCGCTGCCCATGCGTGAAGGCGCGCCGCTGTCTGATCTCCGCGACAACATCGAGCCGGACGGCGTGCTCGACTCGCTTGAGGCCAACGTCTCGCTGTTCAAGGTCGTCGCGCTCGAGCCGTACCGCGCCATCATCGAGGCCCTCGCCGCCGGGCGTTATGTCGACCGCGACATCGCGAAAGCCGACGCCAGGCGCTCGCTCGCCGGTGCCGCCGCCGGGCCGGTCGACTACGCGGGGCTGCACTACACCTGCTTTCAATTCGACTACGACTGGCGGCGCGACGTTTCGGAGAATGCCGCCAAACTCGACTCGCTGATCCGCGACGCCTCGATCGCCGCCGCGCAAGCCCGCGGGGACACCACGCCCGTCAAGGTCGATGTCGTCGCCCATTCGATGGGCGGCCTGGTGCTCATGTACTACCTCCGCTACGGGACACAACCCCTGCCCGCCGACGGCTCACTCCCGCGGCTTACCTGGGCCGGCGCCGCCAACGTCGACCACGCCATCATCGTCGGCACGCCCAGCGCCGGCTCCGTGCTGGCGCTCAAGCAACTCGTGGAGGGGACCCGATACGCCCCGATCGCGCCCGAGTATCGCCCCGCGTTGCTCGGCACCATGCCGTCGATCTATCAGCTCCTCCCGCGGGATCGCCATCGCCGCGTGGTGGACGCGCGCACGGGCGCGCCGATCGAGGGGCTCTTCGACGCCGCCACCTGGGAGAAGTTCCGCTGGGGCCTCGCGGATCCGAGGCAGGATGCGTACCTGAAGTGGCTGCTCCCCGACGTGCCGAGCGCCGAGACCCGCCGGCGCATCGCCCTCGACGAGCTGCGCAAGTGCCTGGCGCGCGCCGAGCAATTCCATCGCGCCATCGACGCGCCCGTCGCGCTCCCGCCCGGCCTGACGCTCTCGCTGGTCCTCGGCGACGCCGAGCCCACACCTTCTGTCCTGGCCGTCGATCCAGACACCGGCGCCCTCTCCATTCGGGAACAGGCGCCCGGCGACGGCACCGTCACCCGCGCCAGCGCCCTCATGGACGAACGCCTGGGCGCCGAGTTCATGCCCCGACTCCGCTCGCCCATCCCGTGGAGCGGCGTGCAGTTTATCGCCGCGGACCACATCTCCCTCACGGCCAACCCATCCTTCGTCGACGGCCTGCTCTACACGCTCCTCGAACAGCCCCGCGGAACTCGCGGCGCTCGGGATTGAAACTCGCGCGGATGCGCGGCATCGAAGTTGTGCGTCCGCCGCACGGCGAACGCAAGGAACACTCCTCGCTTCTTGCTCTCCTCCCCCCACTTCTCGCCTCGCTCCACGCGGGCGCGGCGAGAGTTTCCACGCACCCACACCCAGGAAGCACCATGAACCGAATCGCCATTGTTTCGCTCGCGGCTGTCTCGACCCTCGGCCTGGCCGCCGCCGGATCGCTGCGCTCCAGTCCCACGCCCGCTCCCGACTGCTGCACGAGCGGCGCTGCCTGCGCCGAACCGCCGCACGAGGGCGGCATCGCGGTGCATCACACGCTGACGCTCGAGGGCGCCAACCAGGTCATCGCCGCGGCCCTGGCGCTCGCGCGCGAGCGGCACGCCGGGGGCGCCATCGCGGTCGTCGACGACGCGGGCAACCTCATGGCGCTCCAGCGTTTGGACGGCACGTTCGGAGCCGCCGCGAGCGTCTCCACGGGCAAGGCGCGCACCGCCGCGCTGTTCAAGAAGCCCACCAAGGCGTTCGAGGATTCGATCAACAACGGGCGCGTGGCCCTCGCCGCGGTCGCCGAGATGACCCCGCTGCAGGGCGGCATCCCGATCATGCACGAGGGGTATGTGGTCGGAGCGATCGGCGTGAGCGGCGCACACAGCCAGCAGGAGGACGAAGAGATCGCCCTCGCCGGCGCCGCCGTCTTCGGCCCGGCCTCCGCCGCAACCCAGGCCGACCACGCCGCCAAGTAACGACCGCTCGCCCGAACGCCAGCACTCCCAAGGAATCAATCATGAACCGTGTCTTGCTTACCCGCCTCATGCTCTCGTCGCTTCTGTCGGCCCCGCTGGTGCTCACGGCCTGCAGCGGCCCGGGGCGATGCGTCGGGATCGCCGACGCCACCACCGAAAACCAGAAGCTTCTCATCAACACCGACCAGAACGGGCTGGCGCTCCAGGGCTACGACCCGGTCGCGTACTTCACCGACTCCAGGCCGGTGAAGGGCGACCCCGCCTTCCGCTCCACTTCTCGGGGCGCGGTGTATCAATTCGCCAGCGCACAACACAAGGCCATGTTCGACGCCGACCCCGCCAAGTACACGCCGGAGTACGGCGGCTACTGCGCCTACGCGGCCTCCATCGACGCGATCTCGCCTACCGACCCGAACTTCTGGGAGATCGTCGACGGGCGTCTGATCCTCCAGCACAACCAGAAAGCCTGGGACGCATGGCACAAGGACGCCCCGGGCAATCTCGTCAAGGCCGACAAGAACTGGCCGGGCCTGGTCGAACGCAATGGCACGCCGCCGCACGCGCTGCTCAACATCGACAAGACGGGTCTGGCGCTCGAGGGCTACGACCCCACCTCGTACTTCCTGGATCACAAGCCGCTGAAGGGCAACCCCGCGCTGTCCCGCCAGTTCCAGGGCGCGACGTATTACTTCGTCGACGCCGACCACAAGAACGCGTTCGAGAAAGAGCCCACCAAGTACCTCCCGAAGTTCGGCGGGTTCTGCGGCTACGCCGCCGCCATCAACAAGGTCTCGCCCGTCAACCCCGAACTGTGGCAGCTGGTTGACGGTCACCTCGTGCTTCAGCACACGCCCGAGGCCTATCGCCTGTTCAATCAGGACGTACCCGGCAACTACGCCCGTGCGGAGAAGAACTGGCCCGGGCTGTCCCACCGGCGCTGCGACTGATCCTAGACCTTTCTCTTCCGGCCCGTGCCCCGGAGTTTCGCGCCGAACCCGGGGTCGGGTCATTGACGTCCGAGCTCAACGACGTATCACGCCCGCGCGTTCCCGCGCGACCCGGAGAATCCCATGCGCTCCGACACCCTCCTCGCTTGTCTCGTCTCGCTCGCGCCGCTGGCCGGCGCGCTGGCCGGCGACGAGCAATCGCCACCGCTCCCCAGTGTTGTGCTCGATCTGCGTTCACGCGCCGGGCTGGCCGAGGTCTCTGGCCAGTGGCGCTTCACCGAGGCATCGATCGTCGACGCCGAGAACCTCGCGCCAGGCCCCGACAACAGACCGACGGGGGAGCCTCTCAAGACCCACGATATCGCACCACGCATCAATACCCCCGCCTTTGACGCCGCCGAATGGCAGCTCATCGCGCCCGATTCGCTCGAGGCCAGGCGTTCGGCCGGCAAGCTCTCCTTCGCGTGGTACAGGCTCGACTTCAAGGTTCCCGACCACATCAACGACCTCTCAACCAACGCATCGACCATCGTCCTCGAGCTCACGGTCGACGACTACGCCGAGGTCTGGGTCAACAACTCCCTCTCGACCGTGCTTGGCCAGTCCGGCGGGCAGCTCATCAGCGGCTGGAACACGCCGACCCGCGTCACCCTGACCTCCAGCGCCAGGCCGGGCGAGGAGTTCCACGTCGCGATCTTCGCGGCCAACGGCCCGCTGTCTGATCCTCCCTCCAACTACATCTGGGTCCGATCCGCGACGCTCGACATCTACAAGCACGGCGACTCCGCCGGCAACGCACCGACACCCGTCGCGACCCGCATCACGCGCCTCGATCCCGCGCTCGACCGCGTCGTCGCACCGGGCGCCGTCGCCGAGAAACTCGCCGGCGGATTCGCGTTTACCGAAGGGCCCGTGTGGGTTCCCGCGTTGTCCAACGGCAAGACCTACGGCGGCGGCGGCGCGGGCGGCTACCTCCTCTTCTCGGATCCCAACAAGAACGTCATCCACCGCCTCGACCCAAGCACCGGAGCCGTCTCCGTCTTTCGCACCAAGAGCGGCTACACCGGCCTCGACGCGGGCAACCTCGGACGGAACATCGGCGAGTATCACCAGCCCGGGTCCAACGGCCTGGCGCTCAGCCCCGACGGAAGACTCACCATCTGCGAGCACGGCAACCGCCGCGTCACACGCCTCGAGCCCAACGGCTCCATCAGCGTCCTGGCCGACAACCACGACGGCAAACGCCTCAACAGCCCCAACGACCTCGTCTACCGCTCCGACGGCGCCCTGTTCTTCACCGATCCGCCCTTCGGCCTGCCCAAGGTCTTTGATGATCCTCGCAAGGAACTCGACCACAGCGGCATCTACTGCGTGTACAACGGCTCGATCAGGCTGCTCTCCACGGACCTCACCGGGCCCAACGGCCTGGCCTTCTCGCCCGACGAGAAACACCTCTACGTCGACAACTGGGACGAGCACAAGAAAGTCATCCTCCGCTACGACGTTGCCGCCGATGGATCGCTCTCAAACGCCGTCACCTTTGTCGACCTGACCAAGTCGCTCCCCGGCGAACTCTGCTTCGACGGCTTGAAGGTCGACGCGCTGGGCAATGTCCTGGTCTCCTCGCCCGACGGCGTGCGCATCTACTCCCCGACCGCGGCCCACCTTGGCACCATCGCGCTCCCGGAGCTTCCCGCCAACTTCACCTTCGGCGACGCCGACCGAAAGACCCTGTACATGACCGCACGCACCGGCCTCTATCGCATCCGCCTGAACACGCCCGGCGCGCGGTGAACACCACCGAAGAAACTGGGCCGGGTTTCGGTCGTCACGCCGCACCGGTGCGGGCCGGACCTGACCCATCGCGGAGGGCGGGCCCGCGTTGCGCGAGTGCACTGTCACCCACGAACGACGGCCCACTACCCGCGCTTCTCCCGAGCCGCCCTGATCGCGTCGATGAGCTCCTGCGGCATCTCGTCGGGCGACCCATCCTTCATCGCGCCCCGGGTCAGCGTCAGCGTTTTCTTGTACGCGTCCAGATACGCGACGCACGGCGGGCACACCGACAGGTGCCGCTCGAATTCACGCCGATCTGCCGGCGCGAGCGAGCCTTCAAGGTAATCCGCGATGAAGTCGATCAGTTCGCGGCAGGTGATGAAGTCGGGCTCCTTCAACATGCTCCCTCCGACATGTAGGGGTCCAGAAGCGCCTTGAGCGCCTGACGCGCCCGGTGCAGACGTGTTTTCACGTTCGCCCCGCTCATGCCCAGCAGCTCCGCCGTCTCGTTGGTGTCCAACTGCTCGATGTCGCGGAGCAGCAGCACTTCCCGGTAACCCGCCGGCAATTCCTCGACCTTGGCCCGCACCATCGCGCGCAACTCCGCGGCCTCGATGCCGCCTTCCGAGAGCGGCCTCCACGCCCCCGCCGGGTTCCGCTGGTGCCCGTCGTCGAGAAACGTCGGGAGCAGCTCGCCGATCGCGCTCTCCGGCCTGCACCGGCGCGTCCGCAGCCGCATGAGGCACGCGTTCACGCAGATCCGGTGGAGCCAGGTCGCCAGCTGCGCGCGCCCGTCGAACCGATCCAGCGACCTGAAGGCGTTGAGGAACGTCTCCTGCACCGCGTCGCGGGCTTCCTCTTCGTTGCTCAGCATCCGGCGGGCCACGGCCAAGAGCCGCCCGCCCGCCGATCTCGCCAATTCGTCGAATGCCGCACTCTCGCCCGCGCGGAGCCTCGAAATCAGCGCTTCCTCGCCGCGTGCCGGCGTCGAACTCTCGGTGGCCTCTGAATCCGGCCCTGAAGGGGACATGCAGGACCTCCCGCCAAGCGTATCACCCACCATCCTCGACGTGCTTCACGCTCGGGGCGGGCGGAGGTGTCGATGCTCGCACACACGTTCCGGTCGGCCCATTTCTACTTTGCCGCGATGAGCGCTCAGGCGATGACGGCCCCGGCCGTCGCCCGCGCCCTCCAGCCACGCGCCGGCACCGGCTCAGCTTCAAACCGACCGACCCCCGCCCCGCCCAAAATCGTCGTCATCCTCACCGACGACCTCGGGTATGGCGATCTTGGTTGCTACGGGCAAAGCCTGATCGACACGCCGAACCTCGACGTTGTGAAGCGGGGCGAGGAGAGTTTCGCCGCCCGCGCACGGGCGCGCCCCGCCGAGTGGGACCACAACTAAGCGGCGATATCGTGGTTGGCCTGGCCCGATGGCTGGCCACCACCCCTTTGGTCTCGACGTCGCCCCTTCGATCGGCCTGTGTTCGGCCCTGAACGCTTCTGCAACCCAATTTGGCCCGGCCGCGAATGGACAAGGCTGGACCGTCTCGTGGCTTCCTCCGGGCAGGGTGATATCGTGTCACCCCCGCTGCGCCGCCGACCGGCTTTCGGCTACGCTGGCGCATCGGGCACGGGGGGGGGGGGGGGGGGGGGGGGGGGGGGGGGGGGGGGGGGGGGGGGGGGGGGGGGGGGGGGGGGGGGGGGGGGGGGGGGG